>SMTZ1_10003821_pt1 | contig 23711 bp, 21 predicted proteins | sample DeeMarSWOR136_30_FD_25667 | JGI IMG/M metagenome (IMG submission 25667) | reverse complement strand
ATATCGACGGAGATGGGCGAGACGAGATCGTCATAGGTCTGGGCGATGGTGGCCAGGGCTACATGGAGGTCTTCGATGATGCCTCCGCCGGATATGCGCATCTGGCCTGGCCTCATGTTTGTTGGGGGGCTTATTGCAGTGCCAATGGGGAGACTTGGCCGGCAGTGATGGAGTAGGAAGAGACCTTGTTTATCGTACACTACCAAACATGAAGGAGGGAAGGAGAAAAGAAGCCGAGATGAGCCTAAAATAACAGGCAGGGTCATTCACCTGTCCGTGCTTTTTGTTTATTTCAAGATAGATCATTGCATAAGGATGCGAGCTAAAATTATTGATGTGCGATTGTACTCATCAGAGCAGATCGATCGGACATACCTGAAGCGCACCCAGATGTTCCTCGTAAACCGTGGAACTCTGAGAGCTAAAGTTCATATCTCTCCTACGAGGCCTCAAAAGGGCTACCCCTTTCCTTTCAGCTCGTCCTCTTCCAGCACATTATGGTCGAGGACTCCAGATTTCTGCAGAAACCCAAAAACTTGAGGAACAAATCCCTTGCGACATAAGGGGTAAGGTGCTATTTTGGGGGTAATCCAATGATAGTAGAGTGTGAGATCGCCCTCAAAGCGATTTGGGAGGGCAGTACCTCAGGTGCATCGGAAACGGGCCACAGGGCGGCTCAGCGCTTGATCCTCTTCTGCGAATTCTGGAAAGACCCCTCACCTTCGGGATTCAAGAGAGACCTCCTTGACTTCATGCGGAGACCTATCTCGAGCCAACCAGCAATTGCTCCCCCCTTAGATCTTGCCAATGCGGTACTGATGAGGATCGAAGGGGAAAAGGATGTGGATGAGATAAAGGACGGTCACGGAGGGGAGAATCCGGCAGGGGGAGGAACTTCATCAGTTTGCAATGGGCTTGAGGGTGTGCGAAGCCTTAAAGGAAGGTATGGAGATGTCTACCGTCTATCTGGTTCGGCATGGACAGACGGCCTGGAATAAGGAGGAGGTCTTTCGGGGGAGGGCGGATATTCCCTTAAACGAGACTGGCCGCAAGGAGGCGCTCCTCACCGGGGACTATTTGAGAGGGGGAAAGGTGGATTCGGTGTACAGCAGCCCCCTCTCCCGGGCCGTCCAGACGGCGGAGGCCATCGCCCGCTACCAGGGCAAGGAGGTTGGGATCCTGGAGGGGTTGATCGATATCGATTTCGGCCAGTGGCAGGGGATTTCCCATGAGGAGGTCAAAAAGAGATATGGGGAGCTCTACCGACAATGGAAGGATACCCCCCATCTGGTCAGGTTTCCCGGGGGAGAGACTTTGGGAGAGGTGAGGGAAAGGGCGCTGGGGGCAATTCATGGGGTCATCGCGGACCACGCCGCCCACATCCTGGTGATGGTCTCCCATCGTGTAGTCAACAAAGTCTTGCTGTGCGGCCTTTTGGGATTGGACAATTCCCATTTCTGGCAGATCGGCCAGGACACGGGATGCATTAATATCCTGGAATTCGGGGAGGGGTTCACCCTCCGTTGTGTGAACGATACCTGTCACCTCAGGGCCATCGAGGGGGAGAGGGTCCGCATCGACTTCTGATGGGCAGCCATGAAAGAGGCATTGAAATCCGCCGGAACCATTGAGAGGATACTATTCGTCTGCACGGGAAATATCTGCCGCAGCCCCATGGCAGAGGGGCTCATGAGGGAGAGGCTGAGGCAAGAGGGAGGGCCGGATATATCCGTTTCGTCAGCGGGCATCTTCGCCAGTCCCGGAAACGCCCCGGACCCTTTTGCCGTACACGTGGCGAGGGAAGCGGGGATTGATATTTCAGGGCACAGGGCCAGGGTGGTGAACAACCACAACTTGAGCTTGGCCGATGTAGTCTTGGTCATGGAATCCGGCCAAAAGGGATTCATTTCTTTGACATTTCCCCAGCAATCGGCAAAAGTATCTCTTCTGGGGCACTTCAGCCCCTCCCCAAGGCCGGAGGGGGGAGAAATCGCGGATCCCTACGGCTCCTCATTGGAGGCCTACAGGGCCTGCTTCGAGGAAATCAGGGAATCTATAGATGGGCTCATGCAATTCCTCGCCTCCTGTTCAACAGCAAAGGATCGTCGAGCAGGATGGTGACAAGCAGTGTTGCGGTGCTGCAGTCATGCGGTTCTGCGGTCTAAATTCTCGTTTAACTATGCGTGCAGTGAAACAAATCTAAGAATAGACGAAAAAATCTTTTTGGGCAGCGAAGAGCGAGTTTTTCAGACATGTTTCAATAGGTATCGGCCATATTCGGAGGATTGTATGATTGAGGTCAGGATTCACGGTCGGGGAGGTCAGGGAGCCGTCATCGCCTCGGAAATTCTGGCCACCGCATCCTTTTATGACGGTAAGTTCTGCCAGGCCTTTCCCGCCTTTGGGGTCGAGAGGAGGGGGGCACCGGTCACCGCCTTTACCCGTATTGACGACAAGGCCATTCGCATCCGAACTGAGATCTACGCCCCCGACCACATCGTCGTGCTTGACCAAACCCTTCTCACCGAGGGGGTTGAGGTGACCGAAGGATTGAAAGACGGTGGATGGGTCGTGGTCAACAGCCGGAAAGACCTGCAGGGATTTCCGGGCTTCGACAGGTACAGGGTGGCTACGGTCGATGCCAACACCATCGCCATGGGCCATGGCGTAGGAACCCCTACCGCTCCCGTGGTGAATACCACCATCCTGGGAGCGTTTGCTCGGGTGACGGAATTGGTGACCATCGATTCCGTCGTCAAGGCGATCAAGGAAATCGTTCCCGCCAAGAGGGAGGAAAATGCCCTTGCGGCAAAGGAGGCCTACGAGAAGGTGTTCTTTCGCCCCTGATGGGTGCTCATTCAGAAAAGGCGTTCCCCAAGGAATACGCCTTGTGAGTGGACGAGCCGTGTAGGTATATAAGCCCGAGGCATCGGCATGGGGCTTCCCCCTTCAGTCCGATGCCATTTCCCTTGCCGCCTTCTGGGCCGCGCGGATGATCTTCTCGATGTCCTGCTCCGAGTGTTCGGTGGAAATGGCGCCCCCGCCCTTTACCACGAATACCCCCTCGTTCATCATCCGCAACTTGAACTCCACATCCCTCTTGGGCATATCCGTACGATCGAGAATATCCCTCGGGCTGGTTATCCCCTCATCCCTTTCGAGGGGGAAGGCGACCTGATAGAGCGAGCCGTAACCATTGCACCGGGCGTTGATGCCGTTCCGTTGAAAGGCCTCCTCCACCCCCTTTCTCACCCTATTTCCCACCTCTTTCAGCTTTGGGTAGATCCACTGGGCGTTCTCCCTCAGGTATCGGATCTGCAGGAGTCCAGCTATCATGGCCATGGGCGTACCCGAGAAGGTACCACCCCCGATGTTGACCCGTTCCCATTTATTGGGCCTCGCCCTGTGATCGCACATATCCATGACATCCCCTCTTCCGACCACAATGCCAATGGGCATTCCACCACCAGCGATCTTGCCCAGGGTGGTCAAATCGGGCTTGATCCCGAACTCCGCCTGGGCTCCACCCAGGGATAGCCTGAAGCCCGTGATGACCTCATCGAAGATCAGCAGCGCCCCAACCCGGAGCGTCTCCTCCCTCAGGGCCTTCAGGTAGTCGATATCGGCGGGGATGAACCCAGTTCCAGGGACGGGCTCTAGGATTACCGCGGCCAGATCCCCGGCATTTTCCCTGATGGCCTCTCTGGCACCCTCAATATCGTTGAAGGGGATGGTCTTCGTATATCTGGAGGTCTCCGGCAGGAGGCCGAGGCTTTCAGGGCTCTCCAAGGGGGGATTGATTCTGTGCATGAGATCGGGATTAGGGCCGTGCCAGCCGCCCTCGACCTTGAGGATTATCTTCCGATCCGTGTACCCCCTTGCCAGCCTGACGGCATACATGGTGGCCTCGGTGCCGGTGCAGCAGAACCGAGCCTTTTCCGCCGAAGGGATGATATCGCAGAGCAGCTCCGCGTATTCCACCTCGTGCTCATTGACCATCCCCACGTGGAGGCCATTGGATAGTTCTCTGGCCAGTTCATCGATGATAAAGTCAGGGGCATGGCCGGTTATGCGTGCATAGTGGGCCATCCACAGATCCACGTACTCGTTTCCATCCACGTCCCAGAACTTCGATCCCTTGGCCCTGACCGCGTAAACCGGGTACGGCCAGTAGAACCTGAACGAATGGCTAATTCCCCCGGGCAACACCCTCTCCGCCCGTTTGGAAAGCGCCCCGGATTGAGCGGTCATGCCTTGGTACCTCTCCAGCACTTCTTCCATCTTCTTGTCCTCTCCATGGTAGGTCATCGTGCCATCTCCATTATCAGATCACCGCCTCTTCTATTACCAGCCGCCCCGCCTCGAATCTATCCATGCCGAGGCAGCTTACATCGATGGTCTCGTATCTTCCCAATCGGATCGCCTCCGAGACCGCCTTTCCCACGGCTGGGGCCTGCTGAAGGCCGTGCCCACTGAAACCCACCGCCAGGTAAAACCCCTTGACCTCGGGGTGCTCGCCCACGATGGCGTTATGGTCCAACCGGTTCTCCGCATAGAGGCCCGCCCACCCCCCTTGCAGCCTCAACCGATCGAGAAGGGGAATTCTGTGGGCCAGCTCCGGCCAGATCTCGTCGTAAAAGAGGGCCCTCTCCCAGGTGAAGTTGGCCCCGACGGGTTCGTTTTCCGTGGATTTCCCGGTGAGAATCTTCCCGCCCGTCTCGGTCCTGAAATAGAGGCCCGTGGTATCGATGGTCAACGGTACCTCGTAGTCGAACTCCGCCGGCGGCGTGCACTCATATACCATACGCCTCAGGGGATCCACGGGGATATCAACCCCCGCCATCATCCCCACCTCCCGGGCAAAGGGACCCGCCGCATTCACCACTACGGGGCTCTCAATCCATTCCCCCTTCCTGGTCTTCACCCCCTCGATCCGTTTGGACTTGGCTACGACGTCCACCGCCTCATCGGCCACATACTTGGCTCCCATGAACCTCGCCTTCTTCGCAAAGCCGCTCAGCACCCCATGGGGGTCCACATACCCGTCCCTGGGGCCGAAGGTGGCCCCTACCACACCTTCAAGGTTGATATGGGGAATAATGTCGAGGATCTCATGGGGTTTGAGGAGCCGAACCTCCACGCCCTGAGATCTCTGAAACTCATAGAGCCGCTTCATGATCGGCCACTTCTCCTTTCTGCCCAGAAAGAGATACCCCCGCTGACGGAAATCCGCGTGGGGGCTTTCGCCTTCAACCTCCATGAGTTCGTCGAACCTCTCGTAAAAGGGAACGCTATAGCGCGCGATGTCAATGTTCACCTTGGTCCCGAATTGTTGCCGTATCCCCCCTATGCTCAGAGCCGTGGAGGAGCGTTCGTAGGTGAGGTCCCTCTCCAGAACGAGGACGCTGCCATCGAACCCGTCGTTAAGGAGGTTGTAGGCGATGCTCGAGCCCATCACCGCGCCCCCGATGATCACCACATCCGCTCCTTCCATGGTGTTCACCTCGGATGATCCCAGTTTATCCGCACCGTGGCCTGATTTTCAAGGGATTGTTGTCCAAATCAATGAGGCGACATCGAGAATGGTCAAAAATCCACTGTGCGCAATGGGATTTGGTCGACCGCGCCTCGGGGTTGCAGGTGTCCTATTCAAGGGCTTTATCCAGGAGATCCCAGAGGCTCTGGACGTCCACAAAGGTATTCACTTCACCGGCCAACCTCCCCGCGGCCCTCAGGAGGGTTGGCTCGCAGGTGGGACATACGGTGGTGATGATGTCGACGCCAACGTCAATGGCATCTCTCACGCGGTTTTTGGCGATCTCCACGGAGAGATCCGGGTCCACCGCATTCACCCCACCCCCTCCACCACAGCAGGTTGAGAAATATCGATTGCGTTCCATCTCAACCAGCTGGATGTCCAGTTGGCGAAGGATCTCCCGGGGTTCCTCGAAGACTCCCGACATGCGCCCCAGGTGGCATGGATCGTGATAGGTCGCCCGGAACCCGAGGGATTTTGCCCTCCTTCGGTTCTCACGCAGTCGCTCGGCGACGGCAACGATGGCGTGTTTGACCGGCAGGCCGTACTTCTCCTTCAGGGTTGCGGTACATGTCGGACAGAGGGTCAGGATCTCGGATGCGCCCAGCTGCCGGTAGGTCTTCCTGAACCGCTCCTGAAGGGCCTCAAACTCCTCGCGGAACCCCGTTGCCTCGGCGATATAACCGCAACAGATCTCCTCGCCGATGAGTGGGTGGATATCGAACCGCTCGAGAACCGTGAGGGCCCTTGCCAACTCTCGGGGTTTCGAACGGTATACACATCCCACATAAAGGGGGATCTTCCCTTCCCTTTCAGGGACGGCCTTCGGTTCCAAGAGGTAACCTTCCCGGAGGATCTTCTCGACATTCTCCCTATGAACCGGCGTTGAAACCCCTCCATGGACCATCTCACTTCGCATTGAGGCGATGATATCCAGGTTGTGTAACGCACAACGTGCTTGACACAATCCGCAGAGGAGGCACCGGTCGAGGATCTCGGCCATTTCCGAAGAGGGCCTCAGGGTCTCCTCGATGAGTCCCCTCCCCACCAGCATCTTTCCCCTGCAGCTGTATGTCTCGTAAAGCTTGGCGTGATAGACAGGACATTCCTCCCTGCAAAAGCCACAACGGGTCCGATTACAGGTATAGATATCCTCCGCATACTCCTTCAGGCCCTTCCCCTTCATCGTTCACCCTACCCCTCAGGGGACTCGATCCACCGCGATTGAAACTTCTTTCCCGGGTTCATGATATTCTTGGGGTCAAAAGCCCTTTTTATTCGGCGCATATACTTCAAACCCGGCCCATGCTCCAATTGGTTAAAACCCCCTAGCCTATCTCCATCCCCGATATAGGTACTCATGGTGCCGTCCAGTTGGATGGCCATCTCGCTCATCTCTCTGACGTATTGATAGAATTGGCGGATTCTGTCCTGACTCGAGTCGTCCACAAACACGGCGAAACTAATGGAAGCGGTGGCCATGTTGGGGGATTCGTTATAGATGGTCATGCCGAGAATCTCCTGATCCCATTTCTTGGCAATCTCCAGATAGTGACGGTAGCCCTCCTCGAGGCGCCCTATGGGGAGACCGAGATCCGCCGCGCCGAACTTCTTTTGGCGTTGACTATCCGGCCACTTCTGTTTAAAGGGGATGAACTCCAGGCGATGCTTTGAATCCCACCATCCCTCCACCAACTCCTGCTCCGCAACTGGCTCGGCATTGAATTCATCGACCATGATTCGAGTGGCCCTCTCCACATTAAAGTCCACGATATCCTTATCGCCCGCAAAGGAGAGGAAGAGTATGGCATCCGCCCACTCCGGAAACTGAGGCTCTCTGCCGTATTTTTCCCGGTAAGAATGGGTGTAAAAATGCAGCCGGTTTCGGCAGTTGGCATGAGCACTCTCTATGGCCAATCCGCTTCCCAGAAGGCGTTCCAGTCCGCTGGCCGTATCGTTGAGGCGGCGGCATACGTATCCCCTTATCTCCCGGACGTCGGGAAGTGGTACGACGCGGAGCGTGGCTTCGGTAATGGTGCCCAGGGTACCCTCGGAGGCAACTAAGAGATCGAGCAATTTATATCCCGTGGAGGAAAAGGAGGCCTTGCGTTGGCCCACCCTTATGGCCTCGGCGCGACCCGTAACAATAACCGCGTTCAAGAGGCAATCGCGGATTTTGCCATACCGAATCCCAAAGGTGGAATCATTATCACATCCGATAGATGCTCCGATGGTACACGCTCGCTTCGATTCCGGTTGGTGCGGAAGCCATAGCTTATGGCGGGCCAACTCGCGATTCAAGACCTCGATGGTGATTCCGGATTGAACGGCGGCCGTCATGTTGTGCTCGTCGATCTCAAGGATACGATTCAGCCCCTTGGTCTCCACCATAATGCCGCCCCTCCAGGCGACTGCGCCGCCACCCATCCCCGTGCCGCCCGCAAAGGGGATGAGGGGGACCTCATGCCGATAGGCAACCTTGGTGATCCGCACCATCTCCTGGGTGTCGTTGGGGATGACAACGATATCGGGAAGATCGTCCATCTCGCGGTAACGGGGGCTCCAATCCCGGCTGTAGGCCATCCTGTGAACGGTTGAGGTGGTCGCACGATCACCCAATATCTCCCGAAGTTCCGCAAAGGCCTTAGGGATCTGTTCCTTATTCATCGACTCTTCTCCCCCAAAGGCGGTTACACGCGAGCCCCATTTCCACAAAATCTCCGGAGGGAAAGGGTATCCAGATAGGGAGACGGGGTCTGGTCCAGAATGAAGTCAGCCATGATTTCACCTGCTGCGGGACCCAGCGTAATCCCATTTCCACTGAATCCCATGGCGCAGAGGAACCCCTTCACCGTCGTCTCCCCTAAGATGGGAAGACAGTCGGGGGTGACGGTACGCAGTCCAACCCATCCCCGCACCACCTGGCTATCGTTCAAGGAGGGTAAGCTCTCATCGACGCGCTCGATGATGAAATCCGTGAATTCCCGGTCGGGTTTTTCCTTGAACTCGCGGTAATCATCCGGACTAAGACGCCCCCTGTCCACCCGAAAATAGAAGCCGGTATTCACGTCCACGGTCATGGGAACAACCCGGGTGAACCCGGTTCTGGGCTTGGCGGCGAGTATCTGCCCCTTGACGAGCTTGATGGGCATCCTCAAACCAGCCATGTCTGCGACGGATCCTGCCCATGGCCCCGCGGCATTGATCACGATGGGGGCCTCGATTTTCCCCTTGTCGGTTATAACACCCCTTACCCTGTCCCTCTCCACGACCACGGCCTTTACCTCCGTGCTGACTTCTATCCCGATCCCAGACTCTTTGACGAGTTCGGCCATGGCAGTGGTCAACAGGTAGGGATCGAGATAACCATCTTCGGGCGTGAAGGCGGCTCCTGAAAGGTTGCCGACGGTCAGCTGTGGGAGGATGTGAAGCAGATCCTGGCGTTCCAACCAATGGACGTGGACACCCGACTCCTTTTGGAGGACGAAATCCCGCCTCAATTGTTGTGCTTCCTCATCCCCGTGGCAAAGGTGAATGAATCCGATTTTGTTGAAATCGGGGCAGGATTGCGATCTTTCGCCGAGGTCACGGATGGTCTCGAGCGTCCGTTGCGTCATTTCGATTTGCGCCCGCGTAGAATGCTGGAGGTAGATAACCCCCACGGATTTCCCGCTGGATCCAGAGCAGAGGGCCTCCTTTTCCAGCAAAACTGCCCTAAATCCCCTTGGCTTCTTTAAACCAAGATAGTAGGCGATGGATACGCCCACGATTCCACCGCCGATGATGACGGCATCAGCAATCATGACCACCCCTATGTTCAATAATAGCACAATCGTTCTCGCCGCCTCAAAAGAAATAGATGGATTCGAGGGGAAATGTGTGCTACTTCATTCTGGAAGCCGTGTTCGACGATTTCCCATTCTCCCGGTGAAAAGAGCGGGGGAGGAATATCGGAACGAAGAAGGGAGGGTAATTCCACGTGAAGCTCAAGGATAGGATTGCCATGGTAACTGGTGCAAGCCAGGGAATAGGAAGGGGCATTGCCTTAGGATTGGCTGAGGCAGGGGCCGATGTGGTGGTAAACTGTGATCGAAACGTAGACGGAGCCGAGATAGTAGCAGGCGAAATTCGGTCCCTGGGGCGTCGGGCGATGGTTGCCCAAGCAGACGTTTCAAAAAGGAATGATGTGAATCGGATGATCCAGCGGGCTTTGAGGAATTTCGGGAGGATCGATATCCTGGTCAATAACGCCGGGATTTTCATTCCCGGCCCTGTGGAAGACTTGGGGGAAGAAGATTGGGATCGGGTTATGGGGGTGAATTTGAAAGGGGTCTTTCTCTGCTGCCAGGCCGTTGGGAGGCACATGATCGAGAGAAAATCCGGGGGATCGATCATCAATGTGGCCTCCATATCGGGCCAGATGCCCGAGGTCAATCTCGGCGCCTATACACCGAGTAAGGCGGGAGTCCTGGGGCTAACCCGACTCCTTGCCGTTGAGTGGGCGAGATACGGCATCCGGGTGAACGCGCTCAGTCCGGGGCCGATCATGACGCCTCTTCAGCAAAGGGCCTACCCGAGCAAGAAGCTTTTGGATGCGCGGAATAGAGCAGTACCAATGAACAGACAAGGAACGCCTGAGGAGATGGCAAAGGTCGTTGTTTTCCTCGCATCGGACGATTCCAGCTACATCACCGGGGAGAATATCACGTCCGATGGAGGCTCCATGGTCAGCATGTTTTCCCTCGTTCGGCAGTTGGCTGAATCTGCGTGAGGGGGCTCCAAAGCGGAGTCGCTCACACGAGCATCTTGGCAGGGGAATCCCGGTAGCTGAGGATCATCTCGGCCTGGAAGTGATCGATCTAGTAGGTCCTGGGGGACAGCTCCTGATAGATGGTCATACCATGGAACATTTTGGGAAGGATCTCTGGGTTCCAAAGCTGATGTATCGGTCCAATTATGAAAATTGGGCGAATGGGGGCAAAAAAACCCCAAAAAGAGCGGAGCGAAGAAAAAATGAACTACATTTTGCAGTCTCATCAGCCGACGCCGATCGATGAGACCGTGATGAGAGAGATGAAAAAGATTATCGAGAAAACTAACAAGAAGGCTCCTTAATTGAGTTTTCGCAACTCGATGTTTTGAGTGATGAGAGACTACGGAATGTGGGGAGGCCGCGGAAGAAGCCACGGAGAAGATCCGGGTAAATCGGGTTTCTATTACGTACCTCGTAACGATTGACAAACGGATTTCTTTGTCCTAATTATATCTCGGTCTAATGAGGGGATTCACTTGGCCGGGGCAGAAGCTATTTAACTTACTGCCTGAATGGGTCTATGGACCAGATTCAAACTTTCAGAGGGGAAAGATGAACAACAGAGCAGACAAACTACACAAGGAGTCTATCTTCATTGACGCCACATGTCCATTGGCAAGCGTAGGTAACTATTTCGAAAAGTGGATCGCCGGCGGGGCGACCGTCATTGCTGCTACCGTGAATCGTCCCCCAGAGCAGATGAGAGATACAATGCGAAGGTTGGGAGAATGGTTCAGTAGACTGCGGCTTAATCGAAACAAATTAATTCACATAACATCCGTTGAAGATATTTACAAGGCTAAAAAGGGAAACAAGCTGGGTATACTGTTCCATTTCCAAGGCTCAGCCCCCTTTGAAACAGATCTTAACAGCATCGAGGTCTACCATCGACTCGGCGTGAGAATGGTTCAGTTATGCTATAACGTAAAGGATTTCGTTGGAGATGGGTGCGCGGAGCGAACCGACTGCGGCCTGAGCGAATTTGGCGTGAAGGTCATTGGGGAATTGAACCGCCTGGGAATAGTGGTCGACTGTTCTCATACTGGTTATCGGACTACCATGGATGCCATTGAGGTTTCGAAGAAACCGGTTATTGTTTCACACGGAAATGCTAGATCCGTTTGTGATTCCTTCAGAAACCTGAGGGATGATCAGATTAAGGCGATAGCTCAAAAGGGTGGGGTCGTGGGTCTGGTCGGCTATCCGGATTTTGTGACGAAAAAAAGGAAACCCACTCTGGAGGACCTCCTGGATCATGCAGATTACATCGCGAGGCTTGTTGGGGTTGAGCATATATCCGTGGGTATCGATTATTTTGAAGGCATGGCTGGTGTGGCCAACGACAAAGATGCAAAGGCGCTTTATGACCAAATGGTAGACGCTGGGGTCTGGAACCCCAGAGATTATGGACCGCCTCCTTTTTATTTTCCAGAGGGAATTGAGATGCCCGATAAGTTGTCCAATCTAAGCGGCGGTCTTCTCAAGCGCGGCTATTCGGAGGAAGATGTCAAGAAGATTTTGGGATTGAACCTTGTTCGGGTTTTCGAGGAGGTATGGCTTTGAGGAATAGGTGCGTAAAGGAGGCGAGAGTCATGCTCTTGACGGGGATTTTGTTAGGAGGCTTGGCCGTATGTCGCTCTTAACGAGACAGGGGAACACAGCTTCTCATCCGCTTCGCAGTGGATGAGGGAGCAGAAAATAAAAAGCAAGGAACACCTATCTGCCGTGGACTTTCATATCATGGGTGAATTGACTCGTGTGGGCATGAGCGGAACGGGCCCAAATTCTGATACAAGGAGGTGATGACAAGGACCTAACTGATACCGAGGGGAGGTGGTAATTTTTTCCAATAAGGTAAGAAGGGGATTCAGGTCTCTAAAAAGACAAGGAGGTAGACGATGACACGGATGAAAAATTCGGTTTTGGTGGCAATATTGGTAACGGTGCTCAGCCTATGCGGAGCAATGGGCGTAAAAGGAATGTGGGGATTACCACTTGGCTTGGCTTTGGCAGCTGAGGAGTATGAGCACATAAGGGTCGGAATGAATAGGCTCCTTGCAGGTATGGATCCCCTTGGTTACCCAAGGCTTGATAGGCCGGAGTTAAATGTCCACATGTGCTTTTTCGATAATCTATTCCGCCGGACGGACGATATGAAGATTGTCGGGGAACTGGCCACCCATTATGAGTGGAGGGACGAAGTGACTCTGCGTATCTATCTGCGAAAAGGGGTGAAGTTTCACAACGGGGATGAGTTCACGGCGGCGGACGTGAAATGGTCCATTGAAGATATGTTAAATCCCGATCGAGGACCGGGTTTGGTTACGATTCTGAAGGGGATCGAGAAAGTTGAGATCGTGGACGAGTATACGGTTGATTTGCATACAACCAAACCTTTTCCTACTCTTCCAGGAAGGTTCTGCACCTACACAGTCATGGTCAGTTCAAAAGAGCGGTCGACGGTTGCCCCGGAGGTCTATGAGAAACACCCCATGGGGACCGGACCTTTCAAGTTCGTTGAGTGGAAAAAGGGTGAATATGTAAAGGCGGTGAGAAACGAGAACTACTGGAAGGGCGTGCCCAAGATTAAGAAGCTCACTTTTTTCCCCATAACGGATCAGACGACACGGGTTTCTGCCTTGAAGGCCGGAACGATTGACATCGCGTTTAATATCAGTCCTTCCCTGGGTAAGGATATAGAAAGAACACCTGGGGTGGAGGTAACTGCCACACCGAGTTCTAGGATGGATATCGTCTGGATCAGAACTGAGAAACCGCCATTTGACGACAAGAGAGTCCGGCAAGCCCTCAACTATGCCGTAAACAAGGAGGAGTTTGTCAAGACAGTGGTTGAGGGATATGGCCTTCCAGTCGGCCAAATGTGTCCGTCCTACTTCTTCGGTCACAATCCCAATATAAAGCCTTATCCTTATGACCCGGGAAAGGCAAAACAACTGCTGGCAGAAGCCGGATATCCCAAAGGTTTCAAAGTAACACTAGAGGTTGGTACTACCTTCGAGGAACGGGCACGAGCCGTTGCCGGGTATCTGCGGGGAATTGGGCTGGATGTAAAAGTGCTCGTAAAGGAATTCGGGGCGGCCTATGCAGACATGTTGGAGCGCAAGATGGCACCCCTGTACCACATGAGCTGGGGGAATTGGAGCCTGCTGGATATTGATGGGACAATCAAGGACGTTTATGCATGTCCCAACCCTGAAACTGGACAGGGAAGGTGGTCGTATTACTGCAATCCGCGCATTGAGGAACTGATCGAGGAGCTCAAAACGGTGGACGAAGAGAAGAGATTAAAAGCGGCCTTGGAGGCCAACCAAATCGTCCATGACGACGCTGCCGTGCTTTTCCTTTATGTGTGGTACGATATCCACGGCAAAAGAGAAGGGATACCGGAGTTCAAGGCTAGAGCCGACAACACGATCAACCTCAAATGGGTGCAAGGGGAAAAGTGACGGCTGTCATGAATTCCGTCAAACCACCGGCTGTGCCGGTGCGATGCTGAAGATTTCTGTTCGTTTGGTGTGTTGAAGCCTTCGTCCTGCCCCCCTGAAGGGTTGGGTTGGGACGGAGGCTTCAACAGGGTTTGAGGGAACATGTTAAGAAAGCTTCTGACTAATCCCAAAGCGCTATTTGGAGTGGTGGTGGTCGTGATCTTTCTTCTTGTCGCCATATTCGCTCCTTATCTAGCTCCTGATGATCCGCGCCAGCAGGTATTGTCCAAAAGGCTCATCCCCCCCGCATGGACCGAGAAAGGGGATTGGAAACATCCTCTGGGAACGGACGCATTGGGGCGTGACTTACTAAGCAGGTTAATATATGGCTCTCGCGTATCCTTAATTGTGGGAATTCTGGGCGCAGCTGCGTGCGTACTAGTCGGCCTGCCTTTGGCACTGTTGGCAGGGTATTATCGAGGCTGGGTTGATGAAGTTGTCATGCGGATTGCAGATGTTTTCTTATCAATTCCAGGCTTGCTTCTGGCCATTGCTCTAGTTGCACTACTCGACCCCACGATATTTACCGTTACCCTTGCCTTCACTTTGGCCTCCTGGGCATGGGCGACTCGGACAATCAGGAGCGAGGTATTAAAAATCAGGGAAATCGAATTTGTGGAAGCTGCCAGAGCAGGCGGGGCGGGAAACATATACATAATCATTAGGCATGTCCTACCTAATACCATCGGGATAACAACGGTTTTTACTGCACTATGGGTTGCTATAATCATATTGTTCGAGGCATCATTGTCTTTCCTGGGTTTCAGTTGCTCGGACACCTCCTGGGGTTGGGATCTTGCTAATGGAAAACAGTACATTTCAACAGCATGGTGGATATCCACATTTTCCGGCCTGGCAATTTTCCTGGTAGTTTTGGCCCTCAATTTCCTTGGAGATTGGCTTCGGGATTATCTTGACGTGAAGCTGGATTAGATAACGAAAATTACATTTTGAAATATTTCCTCAATGAATAGATGGTAACCCACTCAAGACCCCAAGGTCATTATTTTACAGGGAGGATGTTCGCAAGTAGGAGGAAGAACGAAGATGGGGGCCTATATCGTCCAACGCTTCTTTTACGCTCTTTTGACAATCCTCGGGGTATCCATAGTGGCCTTCGCCTTACTTAATCTCCAGCCCGGCGACCCTGCTGCGCTATTGCTTGGTCCTTATGCCAGTGACGAGGCAATAAAACATTTGCATAAGGAACTCAGGTTGGATGATCCCCTATGGGCCCAATATGTGGGCTTTGTCAGGAATTTGGTTCGAGGTAATTTGAAGTCTATAGTGTATGAGCAGCCCGCTTTCTCTTTGCTTTTTGAAAGGTTCCCAGCTACTGTGGAATTAACTGTCGGGGCCTTATTGATCACGGCGCTTGTGTCAATGAGTACTGGAATTATTTCGGCGATTAAAAGGGATACTTTTTTTGATTATTCAGGCTCGGCTATATCGCTTTTCGGGATATCAATGCCTGATTTCTGGCTTGGGACCATGCTCATATTGCTATTTGCAGTACTTCTCCGCTGGTTCCCGTCATTTGGGCACGGTCCGGTTTCATTTAGCAAAGCGGTGACCTTATTGATTACACAAGGCGATTTTGGAAGCTTAATGGAGTTCTTTCATCACCTTGCTTTGCCTGCTTTAACTCTGAGCGCCCATGTCATAGGCGTCGTGACCCGAGTGACCAGAACAAGCATGCTGGAGGAGGTCAATAAAGATTATGTCATGGTGCTGAGAAGCAAGGGACTAACCGAGAGGAATGTCGTAGTCAAACACATGTTCAGAAATTCTGTTCTTCCCGTTGTAACGATTTTTTCTATGGAGTTCGTAAAATTACTGGGAGGAGCGGTCATTGTGGAAACTGTATTTGCGTGGCCCGGGGTTGGCTTTCTTATGGTGGATGCCATCTACGCAAGAGATTACCCTCTCGTGCAGGCTGGGATCATTTTCTTTTCCCTGTTCTTCATCACCGTGAATCTACTTGTAGATTTGCTTTACACGTTTCTCGATCCTCGCATCAGATATTAAGGAAAAATGAAGTTGGCAATCCGCTGGATTTAATCTCTTCCATTTGCTTGAAAAACCGCGAAGGCGAGTTAGTTGTGTCTCTGCTCGAGGTTAGAGATCTCAAAACGTACTTCCACACTCAGGCTGGCGTCGTGAAGGCCGTCGATGGGTTTAGTTTTACCATCGAGCCCGACCACACATTGGGGATTGTGGGGGAGAGCGGGTGCGGAAAATCATTGACGGCCCTATCGATCCTGGGCCTGGTTCAGCCGCCAGGGAAAATCGTAAGTGGTGAAATCGTCTATAATCGTAAAGGCGAATACATAGACCTAGCAAAGCTTAACCCGAAACAGATGCGCTCGATCCGTGGAAACGAAATCGCGATGATCTTTCAGGAACCCATGACGTCGCTAGACCCGGTGTACACTGTCGGGTATCAGATTATGGAATCCCTTATGCTCCATCAACACCTCAACAAGAGACGGGCTCGGGAAAGGGCGATTGAGATGCTGCGGGAGGTCGGTATACCCATGCCGCATCAACGGGTTGATGAATATCCACATCAACTCTCGGGTGGGATGCGGCAGCGGGCAATGATTGCTATGGCCCTGTCATGCAACCCAGCACTTCTCATTGCGGACGAGCCGACAACGGCACTTGACGTGACGATTCAAGCCCAAGTCCTCGATCTGATGATCGGGCTGCGAGCCCAATTCAAGACTGCTATAATCCTGATCACCCACGATCTGGGAGTAATTGCCGAAATGGCTGATGAGGTCGTGGTCATGTATGTGGGAAAAGGTGTGGAGATGTCCGCGGTTTCCAATGTTTTCAACGGACCCAGACACCCTTACACCCAAGGGTTAATGAATTCTGTCCCTTCCATAAGCGATCCATCGCTTGGTTTAGAACCCATCAAAGGAACAGTCCCTGATGCGTTGAACCTTCCTCCGGGGTGCCGGTTCGAACCGCGCTGTCCAGAAGCGATGGCGATCTGTAAGGAGAACGGTCCGTCACTCAGAGAAGCAGCCCCCGGTCACTGGGTGTCCTGCTGGTTATACGAATAAGGGGTGATAAAGCGTGCCTAAAGATAACGTCCTTCTTGAGGTAAAGAACCTCAAAAAATACTTCCCCATACAAAAGGGAATTCTCCGACGGGTAGTTGCCCACATCAGGGCGGTCGACGGCATCGATTTCTGGTTGAAACCAGGCGAGGTTCTCGGCCTCGTTGGCGAGAGCGGTTGCGGCAAGACGACTGTCGGCCGCACGATACTTCGCCTGACTGAACCAACAGAGGGGGAGATCCTGTTCCTGCACAAAGAACGAACCAACGGAGGAGAGACATACCAAAAGATCAACGTCGCCGCTGCCTCACAAAAGCTCATGAAAGTGCTGCGCCGTGATATGCAGATTATCTACCAGGACCCATATTCATCGCTGAACGCACGTATGACCGTTGGGGCAATCATTGGTGAACCTCTTTTCATACATGGCCTATGCAATGCCAAGGAACGAAAAGAACAGGTCCGAGATCTTTTGGTTGCCGTGGGCATGAATCCCGATCACATGAAGCGGCATCCCCACGAGTTTTCGGGGGGTCAGCGTCAACGGATTGCCATCGCCCGCGCCCTCACGCTCAAACCCCGTCTGATAGTCGCTGATGAACCGCTTTCAGCACTCGACGTCTCTGTTCAAGCGCAGGTTCTTGAACTGTTGAAAGACCTAAAAGATGAGTTCAACCTGACCTATCTCTTTATCACCCACGACCTGGCCGTGGTCAGAAATTTCTGCGATCGTGTGGCGGTCATGTATCTTGGCAAGATCGTAGAGCTAGCTACCGCCGAGGAACTGTTTAATAATCTGAAGCACCCATATACGGAAGCGTTGATGTCAGCGGTCCCCGTTCCAAACCCCGGCTACAGAAAAGAACGCATTTTGCTTCCTGGGGATGTCCCTAGCCCGGTGGATCCACCCCCTGGATGCCGTTTTCATCCTCGCTGCAGGTACGCTAAGGAAGTATGCAAGATGGAGGCCCCAGCCTACCGCGGCCTGGCTTCCGAGCACTATGTTAGCTGTCATTTCGGCGATCAATTGGGTCTGCGGCCGATACGAAAAAGGTGACCCCCCCATATCCTCGTCCACCTTGGTCAGGTAAGGAAGGAAGATATGCTTCGGGTTTTCATCGAGACCTATTGATGTGAAAGGACGTCATTCTCTTTTTGGAATAGTTGGGTGGGAGCCAGGGGGATAGACGGCGTAACCGGATTCGCTGTTGTCTGAGTTGTTCCTGGTGCCGTTCACCAGGACGATGGTACTCAAATCACAGAGCATTTTGCAGGAACCTGGCGGTGCTTCGTGTCCATGTGTGATGGGTGGGTTAACGTTATTGATCGGGTAGCCCCTGGAGGCAGTTCCTGAGTAATGATCACACACCGGAATATTTTCGAAAGGATTTGTGGATTGAAAAGTTGATGGATCGATCTGCGATCTTAAAATACCGAAGTTTATCCATATTTAGAATGACTATAAAGGGGATGGAATTGGAAGGGAGAGGTGGACAAGGCGTCGGTCGTTAAAGAAATAGTAGAATATGTAAAAAGCTACCATTGGGGAGCTTTAACGAGAACCCGGTGGAAGAGACCTTTGATAGGCTTTGCTTCGATCGAAGATCCTCTTTTTAGTCAACTAAAAAAGGCCGTCAGTCCCAACCATGCCTTACCACAGGATCTACTTCCCACCGGCAAAACGGTAATGGCATATTTTCTTCCATTCGGAAATAATGTACAGGAAGCGAATGCAAAGGAAGGGTTCTATCCCGCTCGGGCTTGGGCAGTTGCCTATATCGAAACGAACCGCCTTATTCATGACCTAGGAGACCATCTCAAGAATTTTCTTGAAAGAGCCGGGTATCGAACCGTTTCGACTCCACCAACCCATAATTATGACCAGGCGGGTCTTATCAGTGACTGGTCTCATCGCCACGTGGCTTATATTGCAGGCCTCGGTCGGTTTGGTCTTCATCGGTGGCTAATCACAGAGAAGGGGTGCTGCGGTAGGTTGGGATCCCTGGTAACCGAAGCTTTTTTCCCTCCCACTCCTCCACCGAAACACGAGTTCTGCCGCCACTTCGCAGGTTATTTGTGTTCAGCCTGCATCGAAAAATGCATTTATGGCGCCCTATTACTTGATAGTTTTGACCGCCATGCCTGTAATCGACATCTTCTTCAAAATGACGCCTACTTTTCCAACCTGGAGATCAGCGACGTGTGTGGGAAATGTGGATGTGGCCTTCCTTGTAGCACCAGGAATCCGATGGCAAAGAAATCCTGAAAAAGGAAATCTCTACAAATGGGCAGTGCTAGGTCCTGTCTATTAGAGAATGTCGTCATGGCAAATAGCTAAGTCCTATGAAATGAGGAGTTTCTCATATAATTGAACAGGTAGAATCGATCTGTATCACCCTGCCATGGAGGTATATTCTCTCCGAGATCCATGACGCCTCTTCAGCAAAGGGCCTATCCGAGCAAGAAGCTTTTGGATGCACGGAATAGCGCAATACCGATGCAGAGACACGGAACACCTGAGGAGATGGCCGGGGTCGTTGTTTTCCTCGCATCGGACGATTCCAGCTCCATCACCGGAGAGAATATCACGTCCGATGGGGGGTCCATGATCAGCATGTTTTACCTCGTTCGGCAGCTGGCGGAATCTGCGTGAAATTCGAGGAAACTGTTGGTGGGATTCATGCTGCATTAGAGAGAAAGAGGAGATCTTCTTCATGAAGAACTGGAGGCCACCGGACCATTGGCACAAAATCACCACCATCGACGCCCATACCGAGGGCGAGCCTTTTCGGGTCATCACGGGTGGCTTTCCCGAGGTGCCGGGCCAGACCATCTTGGCCCGTCGTCGCTATGCGAAGGAACACCTCGATCACCTACGGACAGCCCTCATGTGGGAACCGCGCGGTCACGCGGACATGTACGGCTGTATCGTCACCCCGCCCGTCACGGAGGAGGCGGACATCGGCGTTCTCTTCATGCATAACGAGGGCTTCAGCACCATGTGCGGCCACGGCATTATCGGCATCACCACCGTGGCACTGGAAACCGGCCTGCTGCCCATGACCTCTCCCGAAACAACCATCAACATCGACACCCCGGCGGGCTTGGTAACGGCCCATGCCCGGGTGGCCGGGGGGCGGGTGCAGGACGTCTGTTTTCACAACGTGCCCTCCTTTGTGCTGGCCCTGGATGAGGCGGTCACAGTACCGGGCCTGGGTAGGGTGCGCTACGATATCGCCTTTGGGGGCGCGTTTTACGCCTACGTGCAGGCAGAGGAGGTCGGCGTGAGCTGTACTCCGGAGGACTTTCGCGCCCTCATCGAGAAGGGTATGGCTATCAAGCGGGCGATCATGGCCAGTCGACCCATCACCCACCCCTTGGAAGAGGACCTGAGCTTTCTCTACGGCACCATCTTCATCGGCCCGCCCCTGACCGAGGGCGCCCATAGCCGCAACGTGTGTATCTTTGCCGAGGGAGAGGTGGATCGCTCCCCCACCGGCACAGGCGTGAGCGGTCGGCTTGCTCTCCATCACGCTCGAGGGGAAATTGGCCTCCACCAGCCTATTGTGGTTGAGAGCATTATCGGCAGCCGCTTCTCCGGGGCCATCGCCGGAACCACCACGGTTAGCTCCTACCCTGCCATTATCCCCGAAATACAGGGCACGGCCCACATCACGGGCCGTCACGAGTTTCTCATTGATCCCGCTGACCCGCTGCGGGATGGATTTGTGCTACGGTAAAAACCGACCGTTGACAGCCGACCACTGACCGCAGAGGAGCCGTCGGACAGAGCCACAGTGACCGGTAATTCGTGGCCAACCTGGCCTGCCCCATTCCGTATTCAATACCATCACGATCTTTCTTTTTCCCCCAAAAGAAATGAATGGATTTCAGGGGAGATTTATGGTAGGGAATTTTAATGGCCCACCATTGAGGGCCTATCTCAACATGATGACTGGATTGACGGAAATTTCCACGGAATGAAGTTGTCGCGGGAGGGGGAACGATGTCCAGCACAGTGGAAAGGATAAGGCGAGAGATCGTCAGCGGGCATGTGGAGGAGTCGGTAGAGGCCGTGAAAGAGGCTCTCCAGCAGAAAATTCCACCCCAAGAGATTCTCGATGACGGGTTGCTACCGGCAATGGAGAGGGTGGGGTCCCTCTTTCAGGAGGGAGAGATATTCATCCCCGACGTCTTCTTTTCCGCAAAAGCCATGCACGGGTCAATGGATATCCTTCGACCGTTGCTGGCTCCATCCAGATTAATGGAGATGGGAAGCGTGGTCATTGGGACGGTGTTGGGGGATATTCACGACATTGGTAAGAAGTTGGTCTCGACGATGTTCGAGGGGGCTGGATTCAACGTGGTGGACTTGGGGGTAGAAGTGAGTCCTGAGGCCTTTGTCCAGGCAGTCGAGGCGCATCAACCCCAAATCGTCGCCATGTCAACCCTGCTCACCACGACCATGATGAATATGGGCGCAACGGTAGAAGCCCTCCTCAAGGCCGGGGTGAGGGAGCGGGTCAAAATATTGATCGGCGGGGCACCCGTGACGAGGGCTTTCGCGGAGGAGATCGGGGCCGATGGATATGGTTCCAACGCCTCAACGGGCTTGGAAGAGGCCAAGGCACTCCTGGCTGCCCTCAAGGGGGAGGGGAAATAGACTGCTATGGGGAAGACCTTGCGAGTGAATGTGGGCGATACGACTCGGTTCCGGGTACTCTCAGAGGACCAAATCTCGGAGATCCTGGGTGCGGCCCTGGAGATCTTGGAGGGGGTGGGCGTGAAGGTGAACGATGAGGAGGCCCTGAAACTCCTCCAAAAGGGAGGGGCACGGACGGAGGGCGATGACCTTGTCAAAATCCCCTCCGCCCTGGTACGGAGGGCGCTTCAGACAGCACCCGGCCGTATCGTTCTGGCCAACCGGGATGGTGGACGAGATCTCGTCCTGGAGAGGAACCGGATCTACTTCGGGACGGGCTCCGATTGCCCGTTTGTCATCGACCCATACACTGATGAGAGACGGCAGTGCCTCTTCGATGACGTGCTCAGGGCCGCGAGGGTCGCGGATGCCCTCGGGGACATCGATTTCTTCATGTCCCTTGGGCTCGTTTCCGATGTCCCCCGTCTGACCTATGACCGCCATCAGTTTCTGGCCATGGCCATGGGCACGAGGAAGCCCTTGATTATCACCTGCTTGGACAGGAATGGCCTGGCCGATCAGTATGAGATGGCCTGTCTCATCGTGGGGGGAGAAAGGACGTTTCAGGCCAACCCCTATTTCGCACTCTATGCGGAGCCCAGTTCGCCCCTCACCCACTCCAAGGAGGCCGTGGGGAAATTGACCTTCGCTGCCGAAAGGGGAATCCCCGTTGTCTACACCCCAGGCTCCAGCGGAGGCGCTACGGCCCCCGCGACCATGGCCGGCATTTTGGCCCAGGGCTTGGCCGAGACGTTATCTGGCCTGGTCATCTCTCAGCTGAAAAGTCAGGGAGCCCCCTTCATCATGGGTGGTGTTCACACCATCATGGACATGCGAATGGGGATATTCTCCTATGGGGCCCCGGAGCTCTCGCTTCTGAGCGCGTCCATGACCGATATATCCAAGGAGCTTAACCTTCCGGTGTTTTCAACGGCCGGATGCGGCGACGCGAAGATATTGGACGAGCAGGCGGCCTCGGAGGCATCGATCTCGCTGCTTTTGGCCGGTCTGTCCGGGGCCAACTTGATTCACGATGTGGGCTATCTGGAGTCCGGACTCCTGGGCTCCCTCGATATGTTAGTCCTTTCCGACGAGGTCATCTCGGCGACGAAGAGGATCCTTCGGGGTGTTAAGGTCAATGAGGAGACATTGGCAGTAGATGTTATCGCCAACGTAGGGCCAGGAGGGCACTTCGTTGGAGAAGAACACACCCGTCGCCATGTGAGGGAAGAGCACTGGTTGCCCACGCTCATGGATCGGACCAATCGTGAAGGGTGGGAAAAGGGCGGGGCCAAGACCTTGGGCCGTCGGGTGCGGGAGAGGGTTATCGATATCCTCGAAGGGTACGAGCCCGACCCTTTGGATGGGCAACTGCTGGGCGAGCTGAAGACAATCGTCGCCTTAGCCGACGAGCGGTACGCCGAAAAATAGAGGGGCTGGCAGTGAAAGCCAGCCCCTCATCATTTTCATTTCTGGTACGAAACAAAGGTCAACTTCTTCTTTCCCGCCTCGGTGACTACCTTGGTGATGTACCTCACGTAATTCTCCGTGACCTGCATACCGTCTTGATCGAAGCTCTTGTCCCCGGTGGCCCCGTAATAGATCCTAGAGATGGGAAACAGGGTTTTTCTGATGTCATCGGATTTCGTGGAATTGGCGAAATTGATGGCCAGGGCTGCCAGCCAAACCGCATCGTAGCCATATGCCCCGAATGCCGTCATGGGCTCCTTACCGAACTTGTTCTTGTAAGCATCGCGATAGTGGTCATACCTCCCGAAGCCGATCCCACACTCCAGGCCCTTTATCCCCTCCGCCGTCTCCGGAATGACCTCATTGACCCACATGGTCAGATAGTCTGCCCACCACCCCTTGGGGGGGGTCAGCCCCATCTCATAGGCCTGCTTCAAGATGAGCTTCGATTCCGTTCCATAGGCGGTGAAGAAGATGGCCTCCGGTTTCTTGGAGAAGAGCCTCTCGATCTCCGCCCGATAGTCGGGCTTTCGCTCATCATACCTCACCAGCGTGACGACCTCTCCTCCATGCTGTTCGACGTATGCCTTGCTCCAGATCTCGATCCCGATGC
>SMTZ1_10001455_pt1 | contig 23711 bp, 21 predicted proteins | sample DeeMarSWOR136_30_FD_25667 | JGI IMG/M metagenome (IMG submission 25667) | reverse complement strand
CCTCCCTGTGGTTTATTTGGACATGATGTTTATGATAATGTGATCACAAACTTTCAATATGAAAGAATGATGAATGCTGGCGGACCTACACAAGGAAAAATAATTAGACCATCAGATGGGGAGCCTGCAAAACGAATTGCTTGGATACAATGTGTCGGTCGTGAAAAGAGAGGAGGTAAACCTGAACCTGTTCCTTACTGCTCAAAAGCCTGTTGTATGATTGCAACAAAGCAGACTATTGTGACTCTTGAGCATGAATCTGATGTGAAAGCATACATTCTTCATAATCATTTACAAACATATGGAAAGGGATTTTATGAGTTCTACAGGAGAGCAAAAGAACTTGGTGTTAAATATGTGAAAGGGAAACCTTCTGATGTATTTGAAAATCCTAATTCAAAAAATCTAACAATAAGATTTGAAGATCTTGATAAGGGGAAAGTTGAAGATTTAGAGCTTGACCTTCTTGTTTTATCAACAGGCCTGATTCCTCGTAAAAGCAATAAAAGATTATCAAAGATTTTAAAAATCAATCTTGACGATTATGGTTTTTTCAAAGAAGTCGATCCAATAAATGCACCCTTTGAAACCAATGTAAAAGGAATATATGTTTGTGGTGGTGCAACAGGGCCGATAGATATTTCAGAATCTGTAAGTCAAGCAATAGGAGCAAGTGTGAAAGCAGTACTTTCTGGAGGGGCTAAATGAAGGCAAGAGTTGGAGTCTTTGTTTGTAATTGCGGTACAAATATCGGAGGAGTAGTGGATGTTGCCGATGTTGTTAAATATGCAAGTAAACTTGATGGAGTAGTTTTTGCAGAAGAAGGGAAATGGATATGCTCGGTTGATTTTTTATCAAAGATTAAAGAATACATTAAAGAACATAAACTAAATCGAGTAGTTGTAGCCTGCTGTACACCTAGAACACATGAACCAACATTTAAATCAACTGTAAAGGAAGCTGGTTTGAATCCATATTTACTTGAATTTGTAAGTATAAGAGAGCAGAGCTCTTGGGTACATAAAAATAATCCAAAACTCGCAACAGAAAAAGCAAAGGATTTAGTAAAGATGGGTGTTGCAAAGGCAATTCTTCTAGAGCCTGGAGAAGATATTCGAATATCTGTTGGAAAGAATTGTTTAATTATTGGTGGTGGTCTTGCAGGAATGACAGCAGCACTTGCTGTTGCCGATCAAGGTTTTAAGGTAGATCTCATCGAGAAAAACAGCAAACTTGGTGGAATTTTAAATGATTTAGATACCTTAGCTCCTTTTGATATTGATGCAGGGGAAATTGTAAAAGACAAAATTGCAAAGATTACTAAAAATTCTAATATTAAGGTTCAAACAAATACAGAGCTTGAAGAGGTAAAAGGATACATCGGTAATTATCAGGTAAAATTAAAAAACAATGGGAATTTAAAGGATATAAAGACTTCAACAATAATTGCAGCAACAGGAATGAAAGAGATTGAACCTGTTGGACTTTTTGGTTACGGAAAATATCCAAATATTTTCACTCAACAACAACTTAATCAAAAACTTAAATCAAAAAGTCTTGGTAAAGTTAAAAATGTAGCAATAATCAACTGTGTAAACTCAAGAAATGAGGTCCGGGGATGTTGTCACATCGGGTGTCTTGCATCTATAAGAAATGCAGTTACAATAAAAGAGCAAAATAAAGATGCAAAGGTATACATTTTTTATAGAGATATAAATATTGAAGGAGAGGATGTCAACTATTTCAAAGAGGCAGTGAGAAAATACGATATCAAGCTAATAAGATACCCTGATGATGGTAAAATTGAGGTTTTTGAAAATAAAAATAATGGTGGACTTGCTCTAAAGGCATATGATATTTTAATTGGTGATGAGATTATAATCAATCCTGATTTAATAGTTCTTACTACTGGTTTTCAAGGAGATCCCTCTGTTGAAAAACTTAAAGGTTTGCTCAAGGTCTCAGCAAACCCGGATAGATTTTTCCAGGAAGCTCATATTAAATTACGGCCTCTTGACTTTGCAAACGATGGGATATACTTGTGCGGTTGTGCCCGTAATCCAAAGAGCATTAGAGAAACTATCGAAGAATCTCTTGGTGCTGCAATGAGAGCAGGAATTCCTATGAAAAAAGGTTATGTTGAATCAGAAGGAATTGTTGCAGACGTTAATACTGATTTATGTAACTCATGTGGCCTCTGTGCAAAGACATGTGCATTTGGTGCAATCGAGTATATTGATAAAACCCAGCCTCCAAATTTCATAAAAGCACTTTGTAAGGGTTGTGGTACCTGTGCTGCTGAATGCCCTACAAATGCGATAAATATAGTTCATTACACTAATGAACAAATCCTTGCACAGATAGATGTTGCTCTTTCTGAAAAACCTGATGAAAAAATTATTGCTTTCTGCTGTCATTGGTGTGCACTTGGAGCGGTAGATCTGGCTGGTGTGAGCAGATATGATTATCCAACAAATATCCAGATAATTAGAGTTATGTGTGCTGGGCGAGTTGATTCCAAATTTATTGAAAGAGCACTTGAGCTAAAAGCTGCAGGTGTACTGGTAGCAGGATGTGAGTTCCCTACATGCCATTACATTAATGGTAATTACAAATGCAAGGATAGGATTGACCGCTTAAAGAAGAAGCTTGAGAAGAAAAACATTGATACAAGCAAAATTTGGGATGTATGGCTTTCTGCTGCAGATGGTCCAAAATTTGTTTCAACTGCAAAAAATATGGTTAAAGAACTAAAATTAGGAAGATAAAAATGATTACTGAGGAGTTCAAGGATATCATAAGAGCATGCGAACAGTGCGGAACTTGTACAGCTTCATGTCCAACCCAAGAAGCAAGTGATTTCAATATCAGAAAGTTAGTTAGACGTCTTCAATTAGAATTGCATGAAGATAAGGATTTCTTAAAAAAATTCCCTTGGTTGTGTACACAATGCCTTCGTTGTAGTGAACTCTGTACAGAAGGTCTTGAAATTCCAAAACTAGTAATGGAACTTAGGAAACTTGCGATAAAAAATAACGCTGCACCAGAAAATGTTTCTAATCTTAACAAATCTTTAAAAGAATTTGATAGTCCTTATCAATCTCAGACTAGAACTAAAGAAACATGGATTGATAAGAAATTAAATGAGAGACAAAAATCTTCAGATGCAGATTTACTATATTGGGTAGGTTGCACTCCTTCTATCATGGCACCAAATATTGCCAATTCTACTGCAGATGTTTTAACAAAACTGAATTTAGATTTTAAAATATTAAAAAGTGAACCATGTTGCGGTGAACCTTTGATAAGTTTGGGTCTTGTAGATGAGGCAAAGGTTTATGCTGAAAAGGTAAAAAAGGATCTTGAAAATGCTGACATCAAGAAATTGGTCACATCATGTTCAGGTTGTTATAATACTTTTACTAAATTATATCCTGAGATATTGGGTGTTGATTTAGAAGATATTGAAATTCTCCATACATCACAAGTATTTAGCAAAAACATTAATGAGGAATTTAAACTTGAAAAACCAATAAAACTAACATATCACGATCCATGTTCACTTGGAAGACATTCTAATGTTTATGATGCGCCCAGGAAAGTACTTGAATCAATAGAAGGGGTAAATTTTATAGAACTGGAGCGTTCAAAAGAATGTGCAAAATGCTGTGGAGGTGGAGGAGGGATTTTATCTCTAGATTACAAAATGGCTATGGAAATAGCTAGTAATATGTTAAGTAATGATATTATTCCTCTTGGTGTTGAAGGACTAGTCACTTGTTGTCCTTCATGTTATTTAAACTTTAAACGCTCTATTTTAAAAAATAAAATACCTCTAAAAGTGTATGATCTGTCTGAGGTCGCTGCACTGTGTGTAGAACTATAAATCGGGGATTAATGATTACTTAAGGTTTGGAAATATTTTCAGTCTGGTTACTATACTAATAAAAAAAGAAAAAAAAGTTATATTAGGAATTTCACTAGAGTTTTAAGGATGGGTCTCCCAATGCGTTCCAAATTGTAAGAACATGTGAACCCCACAAACCAATAACATTTTCATCGATGAACTTTTGAAGAGAACCTGCAAAAGCTTGTCCAAAGTACGATGCACCATCATGACCAATCTCATAGAAGAAATTAGTTGCAAGCTGTCCATTTCCAGTATTAGGATCACCAACAAGCGAAGTAGTAAGACCTGTACCGCCAATAGTTGCAACTGCTCCACCCCATGGTGTTATCATAAGTTTCCAGCAAAAGCAAGATGTTCCTGGTCTTCCATATGTCCAATAAAATCGATAACTTTCAATATCCCCTGATTTTAAAGTTGTCCAGAAGCTGATATTGAATTGTGCATCGTGACAACCACCAACTACCACAACTGGTAATTTTTTAAGATTGAAGCATCTCCATAAGTCTTTTGTATTTATTCTTTCCATCCATTCATCAGTTGTATCTGCTGGATGTGTAACCCAAGTAAGTGGACTTCCATGTCCTGAAAAGTATACAAATCGTGCACCTTTTGATATAGCTTTTGTAGTATCTTTTATAATTGGAAGAGGACCACTGGTACCTTCATTTGAAGCATAACATCGGATTTCTTCATCGATCATATGGTCTACATAACTCATGCCAAGATCAGTAAGGTACTCCCCATCAGGTTGTCCATTGTACCAAGCATGGCTTTGACCAGAGACTCCTATCATTCTTTTATACCAATCTTTACTATTTGGGGTATTGGTTTCATAATTAATGATTTTTTTAACTACAATTTTTACTTGGTTTTTGTTTCTACATGGTAGTCTTCCAACATATACATCAGGATTTAAATCAAGTTCATCTCTACCAGGGGTATTATCCCATTTAGCATATATACCATCTCCATCTGTATCCCAACTGGAAAAATTCCCCTCTCCATCATAAATATCTGCATAATAGAGATCACAAAGAGCGCCAGGATCATATAAAGTGCCTGTTTTCCTAATATTTGTATATCTCACTGGAACATGCCATGCATTGCTACCCTGATTGCGATCATCTCTATCCATTGCATAAAATAGTGATTTAAGACCACCGACAATAAGAACATAATCTATGTTATACATTTCAATTGTTTCTAATATGAAATATTTTATTTGCTCTGGTTTATCATTACCTTCATATTCGTTGTATATTGATTCAGTTGTTTTAAAGAGGGTTTTAACATTATTGTTGTTTTTATGAGTAATTAATTTTTGAAGAGGACGTTCAAACTTTTGAGGGGCAATGATCACAAGATCATATTCATTTTGAAATGTCTGCTTTTTTTCTGGTTGTTCATAAGTAATTTCTATTGTACCTTCTTTTATATAATAAATTTTGTTAAGCAAGGGAGAATATTGTATTGGATACAGATAAAACGAGATGTGTGTTACACGATTTTTTATACTCTTTAATCCACAAGTAATTTTTGTATCATATCTATTTGCAGGATAACGATTTTTACTTAAATAGACATCTGGATCCTCTATTAAGTCTGAAGATTCACTATTTACACTAACTGTTTCGACAGGTTGCGGTGTTGGTCTGATTTTTTTATTTAGATCAAGTTCAATTTCTTCAGATGGCAAATAAGTTATTTTTAGGTTTTTTACTCCAAATGGTAAATCTATTGAATATGTAACCATAGGGATTTCTGGTTTTCCAGAGTCTTTTAAAGTATTAGTTGTTTCTTGTAATTGTAAAGATATATATTGACCTGATTCGTATACTATAGGTGTTGAAAACGAAAATGATTCAGAAATTTCTAAACTTTTATTATTTTCTTTTTCATTTAAATCAACAGCTTTTACTCCACTAAGTAGTAAGATTCCTACTACTATTATTAATAAAATTTTTTTCATATTATTAATTCCTCCTATAAAGACTATCAGGTTTTAACATAAAAATATTTTTATAGAATAATTGTACATTATTAAAATATGTAATATATAAATCTTAATATGTGCTATTTTTTAGATTTTATTTTATGGTCAACTTCAGCTAAAATAATATTATACTCCTATAATTTTACAAAACCTAATATCTGTTTAGTTCCTTTGTGTATAAGATTTTAAATCTATTAAAACCATAAAAATTCCTAAAAGTATAGAATGATTTTTATCCTGAGTTTGTAATGACATAATGGTAATAACATGGCTTGGACAGATTTATTTCCCATTCTTGAACCTTACAAAGAAATTATTGAATTGTTTTTTGCAATAATTATTACTTTTTTAATATTTAGTATTATTCTTAGAATATTAAAAAAACATTTACTTAAAAAAGTAAGAAGGAAAAGACAAGCTTCAAATGTTATTGCCTTTTTTGGTATAATCAAAATCATTTTTGTTATTTTTTTAGTAATAATTGTTGTTATTGCTTATTATGGAAATTGGGGTGATGTTGGTTTTATCGCAGGATTACTTACAGTTGCCCTTGGTATGGCTTTGCAGAAACCAATTGGTAGTGTTTTTGCATGGTTAATTATTGTTACTAGAAGACCATTTAGTATTGGGGACCGCATAATAATATCTAATACCAAGGGAGATGTTGTTGATATTTCAATGTTTCATATTTATTTAGAAGAGGTAGGAGGAACAATTGAAGGTGAAGAGAAATCTAATAGGAGTATTATATTCCCAACTTCAATTTTTTTTGATCAAGAAGTAATAAATTATAACGAAAAAGATGATTATATTTTAGATGAAGTTACTATTGCTATAACATATGAGAGCAATTTAGAAAAAGCAGAAGCAATAATGAATCAATCAGTTGGAAAAATTATGGCCCCTTTATGGGAGACTTTTCATAAAAGAATACCTCTGGAATCGCATATACGATTAAAAACTAAGGATTCAGGTATTAATGTAACAGTAAGATACTATTCTATTGTAACTAAAAGAAACGCAATTTCTACTGATATAATAAGAGAAATACTTAAACAAATTAGTAAAACTAAGGATGTTGAGATTGCTTATCCTCATACGCAGGTTTTACTTCCTGAAAATAAAAAAAAATTAAAATGATAAGGAGTGATAATTAATGGAAACGTATATAGATATATATTTAAACACAGATGGAGAGAAAGCATCAATTATAGAAAAAAAATTAAAGGATATGGGTTTGAAAACAACTATTGGTGAACACGACTATATGTATGATTGGGGTAAAATTGTTGATTGGTCTGAAGTTATTACTCTTATAGATAAAATCCAAACTAATTTAAAAGGATCAGGTGCTATTTTAAAGTTTAAAACCGTTAGATAATAAACTATTAATTCTATAGATATCTTATTTAAAGATATGAAAATTGATAGCATTAATAAAAAAATTTTATTTTTACTTAAATTCCGTTAAAGCAATTGTTCGGCAAATTCCGAACATATTAAATATTTTTATCAACGAGAGATTATTTCCTATTTTCGTCAATTGTCAAAAAAAGCTATTGGTGAGGAGGAGATTTTTACACCCCACCCCTACTTATAATGAAATGAATATCACCCTCCTCTACCTCCCCCTTAAACGAATTTGAGGAGTATGTTGTGAAGACAAACCTAAAAAAATTAAAAATAAATAATTAAGATAATGTTTTTATCAAATATATACTCCTTTTTAAATTACTATTTTTCTGTTAGGTAGAGTTATTTAGAATGTTACAGTTTTTATCTTTATTGCTTTATCAGGACAAATAAAACCACATTCATTACAATCCTCACATAGAAATTCTGTTATCTCAATTCTGTCCCCACGTAAGGCTATTGCTTCATCAGGACATTTATCAATACATAGTGGTTCACAATAACCACCACAAAGCCTGCAGAGCTTATGATCAACTTCTGCTACCATAATATTTCCCACCTATACCTTTACATCTCCTAATATCTGTTTTGCTCCTTTGTGTTTTTTAGTACTTTCAGTTGGTTCAATAGTCAGCCTTCTAAGGCAGCATCCATCACCTCGAGGTATTGCTTTTTGGGTTTCAAGCTTTACTTTTGTATTGAATAGTTGGTTAATATCCTCAATTACAGTCTGGAACCATTTGTCACAACCTAGAACGTCTTCTTCCATTGGAGCATTATACCTTCTTGCAAACTCAGGCCATGGACAACGGTCCCACTGGACAAATACTTCGTTTTCTTTTTCGCTTTTAACAATTTTAGCTGTTTCTCCCATCATTGTAGAGCTCATTACAATACATTTTCCAATATCTCCAAGAAATGTCGGTTTTGAAACATCAAGCATATTAAAATATGCCTTTGCAGTATCATGACCAACAATTTCCCAAGCTTTGAGAACTAAATCAATTGGTTTGAATTTTGGTTGAGCACATTCTATTGCTGCCTGACGCCATTCATACCAAGTAGCTCTGTTTATGTTTTGTAAGGCTTCAAACTTTTTCATTAGGGTTCTTATTTCTTTTTCTGGATTTACAGACATAGCCATATCCTCCTAAAGTCTTATTCCAGTACGATATCCATCATGAAGAGCATTAGATAACGTTCGCGGAACTAAAGCATCACCAATTATATGAAGTTCAATACTTTGTTCTTTTACAAAATCTTTTAATTCCTGCCTAGGACTTCTTTCAGCATAAATTACAGTATCTGCTTGAATAGGTATATGTGCACCATAATGGTTTTTCACAACAACACCAGAACTTGTTATTTCTTCAAGGTCACTTTCTTTATAGATTGTAACATGTTTATCACTTAATTTCTTAATATACCTCCAGATATATGAAGGATTTACATCCTTTCCAACCTTTCTTTCTCTGCTGATTAAAGTAACCTTTATACCTTGTTCTGCAAGGTATAATGCAACTCCAATTCCTGGTTTTTTACCTCCCCAAACAACGACTTTTTCGCCAACCTTTTCTTTATCCTGCAAAACATCAGTTGCACACATTACATTGGGTCCATCAAAACCTTTAGCATCACCTTTAATAAATTCAGCACCAGCAGCTAGTACCACTGCATCAGGTAGTTCTTCGTCAATAAGGTCTGTTGTTACTGTTGTTCCTAAATGGAAATTTACACCTGCTTTTTCACACATTACCTTATGATACTCTATCATACCGTATAGCTCTTCATCACCATATGGTGCCTTTGATGCAGGTATTATCTGGCCACCTACCTCTTTATTTGAATCATATAAATGTACTTCATGACCACGCTCAGCTGCAACATAAGCACATTCTAGTCCTGCAGGACCTCCACCGATAATCATCACGTTTTTTTGCATTGTTGCTGGGGTAATCTTCCAATCTGGATCTGCTTCATGTGCACAAACTGGATTAACATAACATGTCATAGGTGCATCACGGAACAACCGCGCTAAACATAAATTACATGCAACACAAGGTCGAATCTCTGGTTCACATCCCTCTAAAACCTTCTTTGGCATTAAAGGATCTGCAATCATTGGGCGACACATCTCCCAAATATCAAGTATTCCATCGGCAATAGCTTTATCTGGTAAATCAGGAGTAAACAACCTATAAGCCATTGATACAGGAATTTTTAATGCATCCTTTGCGCGTTTTGCATTATAAAGCCATGAACCTTGTGGAATATCACGGGAAATTACTGGTACTATTGATTCCTGCCAACCTTGTGTGACACTCAAACAATCAATACCTGCCTCTTCTGCTTTTTTATAAGTAACCATGCTCTCTTCAGGAGTATTACCACCAACATCATTTAGGAGTTCTTCTGCACAGAGTCGGATGATAAGAGGGATATCTTCACCAATTGCATCTCTCACTGCATGGATAGTTTCAACCATAAACGTGCATCTACCTTCAATGTCACCACCATATTCATCTTTTCTACGGTTGGTATAAGAAGAGAGGAAATTAGATACCAAGTAACCTACAATTCCAGAAATTTCCATTATTTGAAAACCTGCATCTATTCCACGTCTTGCAGCATCTGCATGCTCTTTAATACAGGTTTTAATGTCAGCTTTTGTCATTTCTTTAACCGGTCGAAATACTCTAAGCCTCTGTGGAATTTTCGAAGGACCTACACATACTGGAGTTTCAACACCTCCTACACGACCACAGTGCATTAATTGATAATTAGAAACAGCTCCTTCATCATGTATTGCATCTGCTAATCGTTTTAGTCCTGGAATAAATTTATCATCCCAAGCCGCAGCCTGACCTACATAACCCTGACCAAATCCTTCAGGATCCATATAGACTCCCTGAATGGTGCAAATACCACCTACTACTCCTCTTGCACGAAGTCGCATATATTCAAGACCAGCATCAGTGATATAACCATCATGACCGTTTAGATTGTCTTCTGTTGCTGCATATTTTATACGATTTGGAATAGTAAGTTTACCAATTTTAATCGGTTTGAATAAGTTTGGATATTTTTTTCCACCTGGAAATTTGCTATAATCCCACTTTGTTTTTTGACTCATTTCTTTCTCCCCCTTAATTTATTGGTTAATTTATAATTAATTTTAAATGTGTCTGGTTCGATTGCAATACCATAATCACTTTTAGATTTTTCTAAAGAAATAATCCCATTTTTTACTTCCTCTAAAACTTTTTCTCTGGATCGCAAGTAAGGATTTCCATATCCTCCTCCACCTCCTGCCTGCTGAAATAAAATGGTTCCTTCAGGTACATCTTCAATAAGATCTTTACTTGTTGTTTTGTAGGTTTTTCCATCTGGATAAGTAAGAATTATTTTGTTTAATGTTCCATTTTTACCTTTAAAAAGACCAAATGCAGGTTCTACATCTCCATCTCCGAAGACTACGACCTTTGTATTTTTTCCACCTATCTTAAACTTGGTTTCAACTCCAAGTCCCCCTCTCCATTGTCCAGCACCAGCAGAATCAGTCCAATATTCGTGTTTTATTAGTAAATGAGGGGTTTGTTGCTCGAACATCTCATAATCCTGATCAAGTACTCCCCCAGAAGCATCAATCATACCTATATGATCGTAACCATCAACTCCCTTTGTTCCGCCAGAACCTCCTTTCAGACCTATGAAACCGATATCAACATACTTATCATTTTTTCTTGTATCAAATCCTGTTGTAAGATAACATAATAGTTGATTCCAACCAGCAGTCACTCTTTCAGGTATTGCTTTTGATAGAGCCCTAATTATTGCATCAGCATTAGGTGGACATAGATGATTTCCAAAGGTGGTTGCCGCCGGATATTTTGCATTTAGAATCGTTCCCTCTGGAATGATGATTTTAATTGGCCGAATCATACCATCATTATGAGGTATATCAGGATTGACCATCTGTAAATAGGTTAGAATTGTTGCTGATGCACTAGAAGTATAAGTACCATTAACAAAACCATCTGTTTGAGGATCTGTTTCCGAATAATCAAAAGTAATATATTCATCCTTAACAATAATTTTTACTCTTATCTTGTACTTAGAACCAGGTGTTTTACCATCATAATAAACTATTGCTTCACCAATATATGTACCATTAGGTATTTTTCTTATTTCTGTCTTCATCATCTTATTTGTTGAGTCAAACAGATATTTTTTATGAGTTTCAAATGTCTTTCTACCATATTTTTCTACTAGCTTTAGGATACCTCGTTCTCCAACTACACAACTTCCAATTTCTGCTCGCATATCTTCTGCTACGATATCAAACCTGATGTTTGCAAATATTAAATCCCATACGTCCTTTCTCAATTTGCCTTTCTCATAAACTTTCACAGGTGGGATTCTCAATGCCTCCTCCCATACCTCTGTAGCATTAGGATTGTATCCTCCAGCAACTGCACCACCGATATCTGCTTGATGACCTTTACAAGCTGACCATGCTATTAATTTATTATCATAAAAGATTGGTTTAAACACTGCGACATCGTTGTTTTGATTACCCATTGAAAAAACATCATTGTGAAATATTACATCACCTGGATAGATTTCCTTTCCAAAATAATTGACTATGTATTCACATACCGGACCCAATGAAAAGGAGAGGATAGGAAGATTTTCTGTCTGTTCAAGCATTTTACCTTCTGCATCGTAAAGACCTGTAACAAAATCCTTTGCTTCACAGAGTATTGGAGAGCGGGTTGTTTTTGTAAGAGCAATGCTCATTTCTTCTGTAATTGATTTAAATCTACGTTGAAATACGGAGGCTAATATTTTATCAATTTTTTCTTTCTTCATCTATTAATCCTCCTAATAAATTCTTTTTCTCTTGTTTTTAGATACATTGTGTAACTACCGTACTTATCGCATACAACATTGTAATCAGGGCTGACAAATGTAGTGGTATTGACCTGTTCTATTATACTTGGACCGATAACTTTGTTTCCACATTTGAGCCTAGCTCCATCATATATATTAATATTTTCAAAATCCTTTTTACCCGGTAAGTAGACCTTTCTTTTGCCTTTCAATGCATTAGAAGAATCAATCCCATGATCTTTTTCAACTGAGAACCGAGGTTTATCTGTTTTTCCAATACAAGTAAGTCTCATATTAATTAGTTCGATTGGTGTACCTTCATTTTCTAAAGAATATCCGTATAATCTGTTGTGTTCTGGATGGAATTTTTTTGCAATTGATTTTAAATTCGCCTTCTCTGCTTCCTCTTCTGAAATTATAACATTAACCTCATGATATTGTTTTATATATCTCAAATCTAAAGAGTAGATGAGTTCTATCTTTTCTTTAGATATATTTTCTGTATTTAACAACTTAATAGCTTCGTCTTTCATTTCTATAAATAAAGATGTAAATGTTTTTGTGTTGATATCATCCATTTTTGTGGCATAAGTTCTTACAAAATCATGCTTTAAATCTGACATGAGCATACCTGCTGCACAGAAAATGGAGCTTTCCTTAGGAATAATCATTACTGGTATTTCAAGTTCCATTGCAATCATGCATGCATGCACTGGTCCAGCACCACCAGCAACCACCAAAGGAAATTCTCTCGGGTCATAACCTCGCTTTAGAGACACCTCTCTTACACCTGAGGCCATATTTACATTAATTACTTGATACATTCCTGCAGCTGCTTCAACTAAATCAAGGTTCAATTTCTCTGAAATGTGTTTATTAATTGCTTGTTCTGCCTTCTTGTAATTCAGTGGAATCTTTCCACCAGCAAAGAAATCTTTATCCAAATAGCCTAATATAAGATCTGCATCAGTACAGGTTGGCAATTTTCCTCCAAGGTCATAGCAAGCAGGTCCAGGTTTTGAACCAGCACTTTGCGGACCCATGCGTAATAGACCTCCATCATCTATCCAGCCAATACTTCCTCCTCCAGCACCTATTGTAACTATCCCTAACATTGGCATAGCCAAGCGAAGTCTATTGATTTCGCCTTCCGTAGTAAGTAGAGGTTTTTTATCCTTAATCAACGCTGCATCAAAACTTGTACCTCCCATATCAATAGTGATACAGTCGTTGTATCCCTGAATAGAGGTATATGCAATCCCTGCAACTGGCCCACCTGCTGGACCTGATAAAAGTGTTGATGCTGCCGTAATAGTTGCTTTTTCAGGTGAGATGACACCACCGTTAGACTGCATAATAAGCAATACTCCCTTAAAGCCCGAATTGTTCAATTTCGAGGTTAATGAAGATAAGTAGCTTCTTAAAATAGGTCCAACATAAGAGTTCAACACAGTTGTGCTTATACGATCATAGAACCTTATTGATGGTAGAAGCTTGCTTGATATTGTAAGATAGGTCTTTGGGAATTCTCTTTTTATTATTTTGGCTACAACCTCTTCATGACTTTTATTTGCAAATGAGTTCATGAAGCAAATTGCAATAGCCTCAACACTTTCTTGTTTGAATTTTTTTATTGCATCTAAGATATCTGATTCTTTTACAGGAGTAACAACATCTCCTCTGTAATCTAATCGTTCTTCTATTGGATACCTCAAATCTCTAGAAACCAATGGCTTTACATTAGTAAACCTATTATTATACTGCTCTTCTCTTATACCTCTTCTCATCTCCAGTGCATCTCGTAAACCTTTTGTAGTCAAAAGTCCAGTTTTTGCACCATTGTATGTTAATACTGCATTGGTAGTCACTGTTGTTCCATGGACAATTGTATCTACTTTCTTGACAAATTCTTTTAATGAAAGATTTCTTGTTTTTGCCATTTCATTCAAACCGTTCATTAACCCTATTGAAGGATCTGCAGGTGTAGACAAAACCTTATAAATTTCAGATCTTTCATTTTCTACAAGTAAGAAATCTGTAAAAGTTCCACCGACATCAATGCCAATTTTCAAGAGACGATCTCCCCAAAAACTAAATTTTTAATCTCTAAATATTAAAAAAGGTATATGTATTTATCTTTTTATTACTCTGTAAAAAATCTATAGCTGAAAAGCATTATATTTTTTCAAAACAAATAAAGCAAAACTTATATATCAAAATATATTTAATGACCTCCTGGGGGAATATTAGGGCTAGAAAGCATAGAGCTGAGGAGATTTGGAAATGGATTTTACACCAAGTGGGGAGGAAAAATTATTTCGTAAAACTGTAGGGACCTTTGTAGAAAAAGAAGTAATGCCATTTGCAGATGAACTAGAAAAGAAAGGTGAATTTCCAGTTAAACTATTTAAAAGAGCAGGAGAACTTGGTTATTATGGTCTTCGATATCCTCCAAAATATGGTGGTACTGATACCAGCGAAGTCATGTTTTGTATTTTATGCGAGGAAATAGCTCGTGGGTGGATGAGTCTCGCAATGATTACTGCTATGCAATCTCTTATGGGGACGAATTTTATCTATAAATTCGGAACTGAAGATCATAAGAAACGCCTTCTAATACCTGCAATAAAAGGTGAAAAAATTGCAGCTTTTGCTTTAACAGAACCTGGTGCAGGTACAGACCTCGAGTCAATACAAACCACTGCGAGAAAGGAAAAAGATAATTATATTTTAAATGGGACTAAAACTTGGATTACAAATGCTCCAGTAGCAGATTTTTTCACAGTTCTTGCATATACCGATAAGGATAAAGGTCTAAAAGGTGTAAATTTCTTTTTAGTAGAAAAAGGTACACCTGGTTTTTCTATAGGTAAAAAAATTGATAAAATTTCTGTTCGTGGAGGAACGATAGCAGAAATATCCTTTGACGAATGTAAAATACCTATAAGCAATATATTGGGAAAAGAAGGAGAAGGTTATCCACAGCTCCAAGGGATACTTGCAGAAATTAGAGTAATGACTGGTGCATTAAGTATTGGGCTTGGCCGAGGAGCATTAGATGCATGTATTAAATATTCACAAGAGCGTAAAGCGTTTGGGCGTCCAATTGGAAAGTTTCAGGCTATAAGAATGAAATTAGGAGATTTGGCAACTGAGCTTGAGGCTGCACGGTTATTAGTTTACTATGCAGCCTGGTTGATAGATAAAAAAGAATCATGTATAAAAGAAGCATCAATGGCAAAGTTATTTGCTTCAGAAATGGCAAATCGTGTTGTTGATGAAGCAACTCGAATATATGGTGCATATGGTATAGCAGAAGAATTTCCTGTTCAACGCTTCTATCGTGATGCAAGATTTTTATTATATGGTGGTGGAACATCAGAAATTCTTCAACTAATTATTGGAAGAGAGATGCAATAAGAAGGAGGAAAAAGTATGGCGTATAAATTTAAGGGTAAAACCTTTGAGGAGTTTAAAGTAGGTGATGAATTTACTACTGCATCACGAACAATTACTGAAGCAGATGTTGTTAACTTTGCTGGACTGTCTGGTGATTTCAATCCTCTTCATACAGATGAGGAATTTGGCAAGAAAACCCCATTTAAAGGAAGAGTCGCTCATGGCATGTTAAGTGTGGCATTAGCTACAGGTCTTGCTAATCAACTTGGTATCTTTGAAGGAACAACAGTCGCACTTTTGAGTATGATAATTAATTACAAAGGTGCAGCAAAGTTTGGAGATACAATACACCTTGTGTTAAAAGTAACCGAGATGAAAGAGACAAGTAAGGGTGATAAAGGTATAATTACTTTTGAAACCATTGTATATAATCAAAATGATGACCCTATTGTGGATGGACAATGGGTAGTAATGATGCGCAAATAGTTGATAAAAAAGGGAGGAAATATTATGAAATTAAAAAATAAAGTTGCTATAATTACAGGGGGAGGAAGCGGAATAGGTGAAGCTACAGTTTTAAGATTTGCAGAAGAAGGCGCAAAAATAGTTATTAATGATGTTAATGAAGAAAATGCAAATAAATTAGCAAAAAAATTGAAGTCTAAAGGTACTGAGGTTTTGGTTTGCATCGCAGATGTTTGCAATAAAAGTGAAGTTGAAAAAATGGTAAAGCAAGTAATAGATAAATTTGGAAGACTTGATATCCTTGTAAATAACGCAGGTATTAATCGAGACTCTTTTGTAAAAAAAATGACTGAAGAGCAGTGGGATAAAGTAATAAATATTAATCTTAAAGGAACTTTTTTATGCGCTCAAGCAGCCTTAGTTCCTATGATGGAGCAAAACTCTGGAAGGATAATTAACACTGCTTCAATTGGTGCACTTGGAAACTTAGGACAGGCAAATTACTCTGCTTCAAAGGCTGGTGTAATTGGCCTTACAAAAACATTGGCATTAGAGGGTGCTCGGTATAATATTAATGTTAATTGTGTATCTCCTGGAGCAACTAATACTGCTATGACTGCTGGTATGCCTTCAGAGATTGCAGAAAGGGTTAAGAAAAAAATTCCACTCAGAAGATTTGCAGAACCTGAAGAGATTGCAAATGCTCATCTCTTTTTAGCAAGTGATGAATCAAATTATATCACAGGACAAGTTTTATTTGTTGACGGTGGAATTAGTGTTGGTATTTAACCTAAGGTGGAGGGCTATTTTTGCCTAATAAAAAAATTAGGATTTTAATTGCTAAACCTGGTTTAGATGGGCATGATAGGGGTGTTAAGGTAATAGCTCAGCTATTACGAGATGCAGGAATGGAAGTTATTTATACTGGGCTTCATCAAACTGTCGATCAAATCATTAATGCTGCCATTCAAGAAGATGTTAATGTTATTGGACTGAGTATACTTTCAGGTGCTCATTATCCAATTGCTGAAAAGTTAATGAAACGCATTAAAGAAAATAAAATGAACGATGTAATGATAATTATTGGAGGAAATATCCCACAGAAAGATATTGTTGACCTACATAAATTAGGGGTAAAAGGAGTATTTCCGACAGGTTCTAAATTTGAAGAAATAATAGGCTTTATAAAAACAAATATGGGGTGAGGCTGTGAAAGATACCCAAAAAAAAGAAAAAGATGTTACTCTTGAATCAGGGATTAAAGTAAAACCTGTTTATACTCCAGATGATGTAAAAGACCTTGATTATTCAAAGATACAGAATCCTGGAGAATATCCATTTACAAGAGGTATTCACCCCTTTATGTATCGAACCCGACCTTTTACAATGCGACAGTACTCAGGTTTTGCAACAGCAAAAGAAACCAATAAGCGGTTTAAATATCTGATAGAACAAGGGCAGACCGGTTTAAATGTTGCATTTGACCTTCCTACCCAGATGGGACTTGATTCTGATGATGAACTTGCAGAAGGAGAGGTCGGAAGAGTTGGAATGGCTGTTGATACTCTAAAGGATATGGAATATGCTTTTGAAGGTATACCTATAGATAAAATAAGCACGTCCATTACAATAAATTCAACTGCTGCAATACTTCTGGCAATGTATATTGTTGTTGCTGAAAAACAGGGTCTAAGTCCTGATAAAATTAGGGGAACTGCTCAAAATGATATTCTAAAAGAATACGTTGGACGAGGCACTTGGATCTTTCCTGTAGAACCTTCCCTCAGGTTGATTACAGACACTATTGAATATTGTGCAAAAAATATACCCAAATATTATCCAGTAAGTGTCTGCGGGTATCATATAAGAGAGTCTGGAGCAAATCCCGTTCAAGAAATTGCCTATGCTTACTTAATTGCAAAAGCATATATTAAGGGCGCTCTTGCCCGCGGAGTGGATGCAAACGATTTCATAGCTCGTATTTCTTTTAATTTTGATATACATGGTAACTTTTTTGAACAAATTGCAAAATTTCGGGCAGCAAGAAGGCTCTGGGCAAAAATTGTTAAGGAAGAATTTGGTGCAACAAATCCAAAAGCTATGATGATGAAGATGATTGCAGGTGGTGGGGGAGGAGGACTTACCATCGAACAACCTGAAAACAATATTGTACGAGGGGCTTATTATGCATTGATTTCTGCCCTTAGTGGTACACAAACCATGGCTCTATGCTCATATGATGAAGCATATACAATTCCATCTGAAAAGGCTGCACTAATCTCATTACGAACAATGCAAATTTTGATTGAAGAAATGGGACTTTGTGATACCGCAGATCCCTTAGGTGGATCTTATTATATTGAGGCACTCACAGACCAACTTGAGAAAAAAATTGTTGATTGCATAAACGATGTTGAAAAACGTGGGGGTATTGTTAAAGCAATTTCAAAAGGAGAAATTCAAAGAGAAGTTGCAAGGCAGGCCTATCTAAATGAGAAAATGATTCAATCTGGTGAATTAGTAAAGGTTGGTGTGAACAAGTACAGAATTGAAGAAGAGGAAAGAACTATTGAGTTTCACAACTACGATCCTTCTTTGGTAAAACAGCAAATAAAGATGCTTAATAAAATAAAAACTACTCGTGATAACAAAGAAGTTAAAAGAAGCCTTGAGAAACTTCGCGATAAAGCTAAAACCGATGAGAACTTGATGCCATACATAATGGATTGTGTAAGAGCCTATGCAACAGTTGGAGAAATGACCAAAGTTCTAAAAGATGTTTTTGGAGAATTTAAGGAACCTGTAAGTATTTAAGTATTCATATTCCTACAAAACTTTTCTTGCAAATGTTAAATATGCAGTATGACCTAGCATATCAAAACTGGGTCTTATACCTTTATCTGTAACAACCATTTTTCTTTGAATATTTTCAACTGTATAAATTTCAATAAATTTGTATTTTTTAATTTCTTTAACTGCATTTTCAACTTGAGATGACAGTGGGGAATAAGTGCAAAGATATCCTCCAGGTTTTAAGGAATCATATGCATGTTTTATTACGTCCCAGGGATTTGGAATGTCAAGTATTATTGCATCAAGATTTTTTTCTGAAATTCCCTTTGTTACATCTTTTAATTTTACTTCAACAAATCTTTCTAGGTCTGCTTTTTTAATGTTTTTCATTGCATGTTTTATGAAATCCTCTCGATTATCATAAGAAATTACCTTACCTTCTGGAGAAACAATACCTGCGAGAGCAATAGTAAGTGAACCAGAACCAATTCCTGCTTCTAGAACCTTATTTCCAGGTTCAATTGAACAATTGATAATTATTTGAGCTGCATCTCTTGGAAGAATAATTTGTGCTTTTCTTTTTAAACCCTGAAGCTTGTCCATTAGAGAGGGATTTAGAATCCAGAAGCTTTTGCTTCCTATCTTTATTTGTTTTCCAATTTCTTTACCTATCAGAATTTTTGGATCAAACACTCCAATTCCCTTGTATTTATCTGTTTTTGATGAAGTTGATATAAGATATTTATTGTAGTTTTCATCAATTAATACTACTGTTTTGTCTTTTTTTACTTCAGTCATAAAAATCCCTAAATATCAATTATTGAACCATATGATAGGTCCTCAATATCAAGCAAATCCAACCAATTCTCTTTACATTCACAGGTTAAACCATTAAATATTTTCACATCTTGATTAAGTGAAAAATCAGCAATTGCATTAAGATATTTTCTGTCACAACCTTTGCAGTTATAAGGTCCCCTGAAACTTCCACCACCAGAAATATCACATTTGATTTGCATATTTCCTGCAATTTTCTTACTTTCTATTAATATTTCTACAATACTAAATAACCAGGGAGGTCTGTACTGTTTTCTCTTCCAAAGATATTCAACAAGCGTATTTTTTTGTACATTTGTTGGATTAAATGAGATAATATCAGTTATTGTTTTTATTTTTTCAACAGTACTAATTGCATCTACAATTGATTCTTTTTCTGTTAAAAACGGAGGTTTGATCAAAACATATGTTTTTAGTTTGAAATTATATTTTTTAAGAAGTGCTGCAGCTTTCTTGTATTCATTAAAGGTAAAACCTTTGTTTAAATTTCTTTCACGGATTTCATCACTTGCTGTTTCAAGACCAATTCCGATTTCAAATGTCTTATCTTTAGTAATTTTACTAATTTCTGATAATTTTTTATCAGTAATATATTCAGGTCTTGATTCAATGGAAATCTTTTCTGCTGTTTCAAAAAATCTTTCAAGTATCTTTTTTCTTATCTTTAATGAGATTTCTTTATCGTCTAAAAAACTTCCTGAGGTAAATATCTTTATAAATTTTTGATTTGAGTAACTATTCATAGCCATTTCAAATTGAGAAAGAATATTTTGATCTGATACTGATTCTAACATGCTATCATTAAAATATCCACACATAGTGCAGCCTGAGTTTAACGCCCAAGAGCATCCTTTTGTTCTAAAAATAATTACAAAAGTATCAACTATTTTGCCATTTAAAATATCTTTTTCAGACCAAAAACTTACTGGCTTATTTGGATCCTTTTCCTTAATTCTTATCTTTTTCTTCAATTCCTTACAAAATTGTGCTAGTTCGTTCATTTCTGTTTACTTCTATCTTTTTTTCGTTTTTTAGAAATAATTAATACAGCAATTAAAGAAATTAAAAATACCAATATTTCAAAACCAGGAGCTGGAACATATCGAGGTTTAGGCATAGAGATTTCCTCAGATGGCTCTTTTCCAATGGCTGATTCATCTGCAACAGTAAAGTTATAGGTTTGAGTATCAACAATTGTATTATTGAATTTAGGAAATTCCCCTTCAACAATATGGTTTTGAAAGTAATAAATTATATCTGCTTTTACAGTAATTGTTACGTTTTCATTTCTAGGCCAACCTATGAATTCAGGATTAGTAACATAATAATTCTCTCTATCTGACTCAGTTGCATTTATTTCATTGTTTTCAATTAAATAATAAACCCTATCAACCTCAGCTCCTACCCAAAACTTGATATCATCAGCAGCCTCTACCTCATCTCCTGGGTCAGGAAGTGCTAAATATATTGTATCATTACTATAAGTAAAATCTCCGCTCTCTATTTTTTTATGTCCACTATGATCAGTTACAGTAAGAGTATACTTATAAGTCAAATCCTCTGTAATATTATCAGGACCTTCATTTGTATAAATAAAGATATTATTTTCATATTCAAAATCTGGAGATGTTTTTGTATCTTCAGGATCTATTAATTCAAATTTAATATCTTTTTTTTCAATTCCTGCATTATCTGTAATTTTTGCTAAAATCATTACATTTCCACCTGGTTCTTGCATACCCGGGAGCTCAATTAAATCAATAAGTGGTTGTTCATCGTCATAAAATGGCGGATTTACAATTACTATGAATATTATTAACCATGAAATAAAGTAAACAGCATATGAGCCGAACCAATTTTTTCTTGCAAAATCAGTTAAATCTATGTTTAATCTAACAAATATGTATTTTAAGAACGCTGCATTGACAATTCCAACAAGAAGGACAAGCTCCCATCGCAATGTGTTTTTACCCATCAAAGCCCAAAAACCAAAGCAAATAAGGGCCATTAAAACGCCGAATAAAAAAGATATAAATGTTGTTTTTATGTTTCTTTTTTCTCTTTTTAAAAATGCCTCTTCGTCAAATTTTGGAAGCTTAAATGGTTTTTCTTCCTCCTCATCTTTTTCTTTTCTTCGTTTAGCCATCGGTTTGGGATAGAGTTCTTATTTAAAAACATTATTATACCAATCATCAAACTCTTTAAATTCGCGAGATCTCAAATAAATTTTATAAAGTGATTTCAACCATTCCCCCTTATTTCTAAAAGTTACGATTATTTTGGTATATCGAAACAATTTATGAATTCTTTTTGCTATTTCAATCATTGATGCTTGGTTGCTAGACAAATAATTTTTTCTTGACAAATGCTCCTCTGAAAACAAATTAATCTTATTATTTTTAAATTTGGTAGTTATAAGATGTAATGGTCATTTTTCGGTATATTTTTAGATATAATTTACATTTTCCAAATTAGGAAAAACTTGTTCTTGTAAAAAACTTGTACCTGCTTTATGTAATCCAATATGAAGATATAGATTTTCTAATTTTTCAACCTTTATATTTACACCTCAAAAAGCCATAATCAATTAATTTTTAAATTTTATTAATATTTACATATATTTAAACAAATTTCACTAAAAATTATAATTGAGTAATCTTATCTCTTTCTCAAAAGATTTTTCGACTTTTTTAATATACTTTTCATATTTTTCCTTATAGAACTCCTGATATGGACGGCGGTCTTTTCTATAATTTCCTTTCGCCTTAACTTTCAATGAACCTTCAAAAGGAATACCTAGTTTACTAAAGATGTTACTTAGTTCGGAATTTAAGTTCTCATATTTTCCGATATAATCAACAATAACATTTTCCTGTTCAATATCACTATAAATATGAAAATTATGCGGAAATAATTTTTCTTGATTCATATATTCCTCAAAGGTAAGTTTGTTATTGCTTCTATGTCTCAACATGAAATATTGTGATAGAGTTTTATCCCATGGATTTCTTTCAAAACAAAATTTATAATAATTATTCCATATATCAGTTGGGATTCTAGATTTTATTCTTTTTGCTGAAAGGTGGTTTTTGAATTTTTGTCTTTTTAATAATTGAAGAATTGTTGGTCTAATTTTTCTAATTTTTCCTTTTTCGATAAACATTAACATTTCAATAAACGGGTTAAATAGCGATTCATAATTTCTAGGTTCATGTCCTTCTACCTTAGGAAAAATGGGGGTTACTATATCATCCTTTCCACAATATCTCGAAAGATATACTTCGATACTTGTACCTGCAGTTTTGCCAGTTTTAATAAAAATAAACTTATACTTATGTGAAATTATTATACGAATCACCCATAAAATTGTTCATTAATAGTATTTATAATTTTTTCCAAGGTCTATATATAAAACAGATTACAAAGCGAATATAAAATGTTTTCTAATAAGATATGGGTTTTAGATTTTATCTAAATATGTTACAAATACTTAGATTATTATTACAGCATTCAGGATTATATTAAATATCTTCTAATCTAAATATCACTTAACTGGTGACATTATAAGATTTAAAATCCCTTATACTTATTACTCCATAAAGACCGCCAGATTTGTATAATTCCACAGGACTTATTGTACCATACAAACCTCCGGATTTATAAACATCAGTTGAACAATTTTTAATATTCTCTTTTTTTGGATTGTTTTTCTTTACATTCTGTTCCTTTCTCATTTTAGGCTTCCTCCCGTAAGTTATATATTATTGTATTTACAAGTAATGTAAAAATTACTTTATATAACTATTGACAAATATTGCATAAAACTATATAATTTGACGAATATACGTAACATATGACGAATATATCACATCAAGTTTGGAAAATACTTGACAATTCACCTTGTATTAAAAGAGTTTTGAGTCAAAATTTAATTAATACTACAGCTCTTGCAAAATATCTTATTGTAAAGGAAAAAGTAAATGGATCCTTAGAAGCAGTAAGTACTGC
>SMTZ1_10001453_pt1 | contig 23713 bp, 35 predicted proteins | sample DeeMarSWOR136_30_FD_25667 | JGI IMG/M metagenome (IMG submission 25667) | reverse complement strand
GTAGCCAAGTCGGCTCTGGCCTGGCAGGTATTCGGCGGCACCCTCCGGCCTGTCTAGGAATGGTGAAGTATGGCAGTCAAAGTTATCACAGATAGCACCGCTGACCTCAGCCCCGAGCTAGTCAAGAAGCTGGGCATCGGGGTGGTACCCATCTATGTCCGCTTCGGCAGTGACGTTTACCGGGATGGCGTTGACCTGAGCAGTGATGAGTTCTTTAAGAAGCTGACCGGCTCCACACCTCATCCGGCGACCTCTCAGCCCACGCCAGCAGACTTCTCAGGTATCTATTCCAAGTATTCAAAAAACACCGACGGTATAATTTCAATTCACATATCTTCCAAGATAAGTGGCACCTATAATTCCGCCCTCCTGGCGAAAGCAATGTTTGAGCCAGCGTGCCCGATTGAGGTCGTCGACTCCATGTTTAACTCAGGTGGGCTGGCCCTGGTTGTCTTGGCAGCCGCCAGACTGGCACGGAGGGGGAAGAGCCTGCCGGAGGTGCTCGAAGAGACCCACAAAGCTATTCGACAGATTGAAATGCTCGGTATGTTCGATACGATGAAATACCTGGCAAGGAGCGGGCGTATCAACCGGGCAATCGCCGCCACCGGCAATATACTCAATGTAAAACCTCTCCTCACATTCCAGAATGGCGAGATTGTGCGTGCCGGTATGGTACGCGCTGTCTCCCGCGGCATGGACCAGCTCTACGACTTCGTGAGTTCTAAAAAAAACATCCGGGAATTGATAATTGTCCACAGCGCCGCACCCGAGCGGGCAGAGGCACTCAGGGCACGGCTCGACTCCGTTTTCCCTGCGGAAAAGATTACTGTCTTGAAGATGGGGGCGGCTCTTGGTGCCAATGGTGGCCCCGGGGTGATACTGGTTGCTCTCAGGGTTGGTGGTTAGTCCCTACGAGCTCCTCGTGCTTCAGTACCCGCTGGAAAGACGATAAACCCTCACGGCGGTATCGTGGAACAGGGCGGCCTTCTCATAGTGGGAGCAGTCTTTGGCGATGCGTTTGAAGGCGTTCCACATAACCGTGTATGAATACGACGCCTTATCGACCGGAAAGTTACTCTCGAACATACATCGGTCGACCCCGAACCGCTCAATGCACCAGAGAAAGTACGGCCCCATGGCCTCAGCCAGCTCGACCGAGTCCGGTGGGGTCGCTCGCTCGTCCCAGCCGAACCCGCAGACCGGCATGCCGAGACCACCGAGTTTCACGACTACATTGGGACAGGTCGATAGCTCAGCAATGCTGCGCTTCCATTGCTGGAATATTTCCTCGCGTCTCCCGGCGTAGGGGCCGATGCCGATTATTCCACCGACGTGGTCCAGGATAATGATGGTATCTGGAAAAGCCCTGGCCAGGTCGGCCAGTTCCGTAATCTGGTGGTGGTAGAGCCAGGCATCGAAACTCAGGCCGTATTTCTGCAGGTAACCGAACCCCTCACGAAACTTAGAATCCAACAGCAGTCCCCTGGGAGGGCTCATATAGCGGGTGAGTTCAGGGCTGGCATCCCAGACGCTCGAATGCCGAATCCCGCGAAATCTGTTGACGCTGGCGGCTATGTGTGCCTCGAGCACCGGTGCTACGGCGGCACCCAGCGTGAGGTCGGCGTGCCCCACTATCCCGGCGGCAACTCTGGTTATGCCGTATTGCCCGCTGGCACTCTGGGCCGCAATGCCCTGCACGAACTCCGTCTCGCCTATGGGCCGCATCTCCTCGGGCCCCCTCTCTCGGTACATAGACCGGCACTCCACAAATACGGTCTGGACGATGTTGTGGGCGTCGCCGATGTCCTCCAGCAGCTCGTCTAGCAGGTAGGTGTTTCTGGGGCGGTCATCGCGGGCAGTGCGGTCCCACAGATGGTGGTGCGGGTCGCAGATAGGCAACTCAGGTTCTATTATCTCCTCCGCCATCATCCTTGCCAGTACTTCAGGCTCGGCTACCATATCGTATCTCCTTATTGATTAATTAGTTTAGGGCTACTTTTTCGTCTTTGGCTGTTTAGATTTACTGGCTTGGGCTTTTACCTTTGTATCTTTTGTATGTCCCTTTTGCCGGAACCAGGACGGGGTCCGAAATGCTTTCATGCTTTTGTATTCCCTTCAGGCTAACGTTAAGTCTTATTTATTTAACAGGTGATGTGTATCAGGGCTGCCGGACGTTTACCCTGAGCTGACAGCTCGTTGAATTTGTCGACCGCTTCTTGCGAAGGAACCACTGCCGACTCTACTCCGGAGCCTTTCAGGAAAGCATCCGCATCCGGGTTCAACTGGGCTACACCGTCTGTGCCGGTCCCCACTATGAGCGCATCTGGTGCGGACTTGACCAGTTCCTCAATCTCCTCTCGCTTGATAGCGTGACTGCCAAACATCCAGAACCCGCCCTTCCTTTTTCTGATGCCGCCATCTGGATACAGAAAGACGTCACGACGGTACTTCTTACCATCAAGGACTATCGAACCGAACTTGAAGCTGTTTACTGTGGTCATCTGTGACCTCCTCTAGGTTGCCTTTCCACCGGCTTGCCTTTTCCTAAAAAGTGGCTTGGGTGATTGGAGGTACGAGCCGGTCTTGGAGGCGAACCCTGATATCAGTTTCTGTGCCTTATAACCGCATTGACTACATACTGCAGGTTGGTCGTATTCACTCATGGGACGCTTTAGCTCGAACTCTTTCTTACACTTGGGGCAGTAATATTCATATACTGGCATCATGTCCTCCTTTTCCTGGGGTTGGAGGAGCTGCGACCCCAGAATCTCATTGTATCTCGGCACCCTCTCCGGTGGGGGCTACATCTTCATCTCGTGAAATCCTTAATTATTTCAAATAATAGTAAAAATGGTCACAGCAATCATGCCCTTCCATAAGGGTTTTTGTTCTGCGAAACCCAATATTTTCATTGAAACCTTCGACAAGGGGTGGGTCTAGTGCGCAATATAACCTATAACCCCATTCTGTTGCGTCGAGTTTTTTAAACATATCAACATATGGACACACTGTACAATTGAATTGAAAACCATCATTTTCTTTTTTATAGGTATATTGGTGCAAGCCAGGAATTGGCCTTTCTCCCCATAATATACTGATTAGTTTTTCAATAGTACGGTCCTCTTGATCAATTGCTAAATTCTTATAACGATTAAAAGCATCTTTACAACTGATATCTTCAACTATTTTTGCTACGTCATCACCAAAGCTATTTTTTAATGCTCGCAAATATGATACTAGATTTCGAATATGCCTATAATCGCTTTGTTTCATCAAATCAATGCAATCTGCAAAATCAATCTTCTGGTTTTCCATTGTTCACCTCCAGATTACGCCCTTAGTATCTCCTTGTGCCTGAGTACCCTCTCCAGTGAGAGCAGCATTTTCATACCCTGCAATCCTTTAATGTCAAGGTGTAAGTATTTGGCTATTCTTCCTCCGTATCCCCCTGTAACATTTCCTTCATCATATCGATGCTGCAGATATCGCACGTTTCGCCTTCTTCGTGTTTCTCCCTTGCCAGAGAAGGGGCATCGAGAACAACGTCGATTACGCGTGATACCCCGGTTTCGTCTGATTGCCAGACTATATGGACCCGCTTGCCATCAGGGTCCAGATAGCTGTTCACACCAGCGGGTCTGTCGTCGCCCTCAAGCCACAATGGCATGGCGAAGGGGGTGTCCCTGGTACAACCCGTCCCACTCACGGCGGCATAGAGGTCGCTTATTGTCCTCCCCGTGTCACCATCGAAGGTGAATCCTTTAAGAAGCATCAATATGTTGTCTACGCTTTCAGCCATCGCTTTATCCTGCCTTAGTCGAATTATTATTTATTAACTGTACTTCCGGGTGCGATTCTATGCTGTCTCAGTGCCCACAGTCTAGGAGTAAATCGGGAGGATGTCAAGCAATAGTACAACCAATGGGGGACGCCCTTGTAAATCCCCCTTGGTCCTCCTTTGAAAAAGGGGGAAACATGCATTTAATCTCCCTTTATTAAAGGGAGATTGAGAAGGATTACACCCCTCTGGACTCCCCAAAACGGTGAAAAGACTGGTTTTTATGCAAGCACCTTCGCACCTTATAGGCGTGCGTTCCTTCAGGTAAAATACTCATTACTCTGCCCGCAGGCTAATATGAGGAGTTTAAGAGGGGCGCAGCCCCTCTTTTTCCTTAAAGGGCGGCGGGCGGGAAAAGATAAATTGGGAGGATGGAGCCACTACAAACGAACATCTGGACAGCAAACCCCCTTGACTACAGCGTTTGGGGGGCTTATCATACAGCAATCCTTATCAAGGAGATTCTTAATAAGGAGGGTATTATGAGCGTTTTACTTGAACCGGGGGATGTATTTCTTACCCGTGGTCATTCGTTTATCAGTCGGGCTATCCGATTTTGTACCCGTAGCATCGGCGAGAGCCGTACCAAAGTCAATCACGTGGGCCTTGTCGTGGAAGCGGGGGACCTGAAGGAGGCCATCGTTGTCGAAGCACTCAGCATGGTCAGGCGTCACCGGCTCTGGCTCCAGTACGGCCCGCCTAAGGAGGATTTGGTGGCCGTCTACCGAGCCATTAACCTGACACCGGACGAGGTCAAGATGATTGTCGCCACGGCGGAGAGACAGGTCGGTAAAAAGTACGGGTACCTGAAAATCGTGGTGCACTTGCTGGACTGGATGTTGCTAGGGGCCTACGTGTTCCGACGACTCGTCCCCGACAACAAATACCCCATCTGCTCCTGGGTGGTGGCTTATGCCTTCAGTAAGGCCGATAAGAACTTCGGGGTTGAACCCGGGGCGGCAACGCCCGATGACATCTGGGACTTTATCGTAGGTAACCCGGACAAGTATCAGGAAATCCGCCCCCTCACCCCACTCGTCCCGTAATGAGTTTTGGTAGTGCCGTAAGGGTAGTAAAAGAGTTCAATCTTATTCTGGAGGCGTTATCACCACCGTCCAGTCCATATCACGTAGCTCCGTCCAGAAATACTCTTTTGAAAATATTAGCTCACCCTCTTCATTTTCAGCGTCGATCTGGCAATAACTATCGGCTATCCAAAAGTCGATTGTGTTGATAAGCTCATCAGGTTCTACGTCAACCACTGAACGAGGATGACCCCTACGGCCAAAGTCGTAGTATATAGTTAGAACTTGCTCGGCACCATTCTCTATTTCTATCTCATATGTAGGGTCACAGGCTGTTAATACGGGCAGCATGATACCGATAAGTAACACCATGCTGAACAGGACCAGTGATAGCTTGCTCTTATACTTCATTTGAGCCACATCAGGAAATCTTTTGTTCCTGAGATTGTATCGCCTGTACTCCCTCGTGTCAATACATTTTTTCTTTATGAAATGACCAATCTGGGCTGCCGGAATGACCCCACCGGGTCACTATATCTGGCCCCAAATGTCTTATCTGCCTCTATTGTCCGGTGAGAAAATAGAGTCGGAGACAAACTTAATTCGGGCTGCTGGTCTTATGGGACGATAGTACCTGCCGGGATACTACCAAAGGCGGATTCGGTATGCCGGCAGGGCGTGCTAGAGTAGACCATACAGGTATGGGACGGACCTGGTGGGAGGTGGGGTTATGATAACAGAATGTACCACTTACAAATGCCCTCGCTGCGCCAGCGTTATCAGTATTGATAAGAAGGCGGTGAGGGCTGATGTCTTCCTGTGCCCGGTCTGCCTCGAGGGTGAGATTGTAAGCCAAGCAGTCGAGACAGAGACCGACAGAATCGCGAGCACTCTGCTGGGTGAGGCGGGGGAGTGGGTTATCCTGCTGCCGTCCCTGGAAAAGGTGTCCACAGGCTGATTCCGGTAATGTTCTGGTCGTAACAACACTGCCCCTCACTCGGTCCCTGCACTTGTTGCCAGCACTCTCCTAGCTTCCTGTCTTCTTTTTGTCTTTCCTTTATATATATTCAGACCGTTTTTCTACGTAGCAATTGCCTGCTTCTATACCGTTCTTAATGATGTCATCGTCAGTTTTTTAGCCTAATTCCATTTCTTTATGAAACCTTAACGAAATATTTATAGTATCTTCATGATATTTATGCTTGCCTCCAGACACGTGTGCTAACCTTTTGTTAGGTGGTACAGCAACTGTCCTTTAAGAGCCTTAATGTACCACCGCCTTTAACAAGTAAATCAAATTAGCCGGAAAGCCCGGCTCTTCTTCTAAATTAGGGGGGATACATGAAAGAGAAGATACTACTGGTTGATGATGATGTTGAGTTTGCGGAAATTGCCCAGACCTGGTTGCAGAATGCGGGATACGATGTACTGACTGCGGAAGATGGAAAAGCTGGTTTACGTCGCTTCTATAGCAGCCGACCCAACCTGGTACTCCTGGATGCCAATATGCCCGAGATGGACGGATACGATGTCTGTCATCGCATCCGTGACATGAGCGACACACCTGTTATCATGGTCAATGTGAACGGGCGGGCGTCCGACCTGCTGAGAGGCTTTGACCTCGGGGCTGACGACTACATGACCAAGCCGGTTGATTTCTCCGAGCTGGTGGCCCGGGTTGCAGCCATCCTGCGACGGTGTGCTATCGAAATGCAGGACGAAGCCTCCGAAAGCTTCCATAATGGCGAGGTAGAGGTAGACTGGAAGAGCCACCAGGTCTATGTCAGGGGAGAAGCGGTGAAGCTATCGCCAACAGAGTTCAAGCTGCTGTCTTGTTTAGTCAAGAACCGTGGCTGGATTGTTACCCACGAACAGCTCCTGCAGAAGGTGTGGGGGCCACACTACATCGGTGATAAGTCCTTCGTTAAGCTGTATATCAGATACCTACGCCAGAAAATCGAGGAGGACGCGCACAAGCCTCAGTTAATCCTGACCGAGAGGGGAGTGGGTTATCGCTTTGCGGTCTGAGTTCAGCAGGCCCGGCAGCCCTTAATATTAAAGTATTAAAATCGAAGACTACCTGAAGGGAAGTGAGAAACGCTTCCCTTCCTTATTATATTTATGCCAGGCAGGCGGGTCTTACATCCTGGTTTGGGTTAGTACAGATAGATTGGTGACACTGTAATCATCTTCCGTAATTCCTCCGTGGACGTGAAACGGCTCAGAGGGGACACCCCCTTGGTATCCCCCCTGCCTACGCCGAAGCGGCTTGCCTTCGCTGAAGCTTTAGCGTAAGCAGGCTACGCGCAGGCAGGCGTCCAAAGGGGTTTCACCCCTCTGGACACCCCAAAACGGTGAGGGAGTAGTCTTCTGGCAGGGGTCGTTCACACCTTAAAGGGTACCGTACTGTTCTATCAAGAGCCCTAGGTGGTGACTATAAGTCGAGAGTATAAGAGAGGCGAAGCCTTTGGGGCAAACCAGTATTCTGAACACCGTTAAGGGGGAGTTTAAGAGGGGCGCTAGCCCCTCTTATATGAAATTCCCCTTCCCCTCTGGGGAAGGGGATACAGGGGATGGGGCCACCACTACTAAACAGGCCCGTTTTCGCAGGAGCCGGGGGTGTGCTATAATCGGCCCATGAAGAAAGAGCTGATGGATATTCTGGTCTGTCCGATGTGCAAGGGGGAGCTTGAGCTTACGGTTGAGGAGGAGAACGAGAGGGAGATAGTAACCGGTTCCCTTTACTGCTCCAAGTGTGATATACGCTACCCGATTACGGACACCATCCCCAATCTGCTACCACCAGAATAATGTGCCCGGTCTGATTCAGTCGGGGCTATAAGTGACCCAGCTCTGAGGTGTCTCCCAGACCTCGATGCTGGCAATAGAGACCGACTCTCCTTCCAGTTTTGGTTTGAGCTCCTGATATACGGTAGCGGCGATGTTCTCCGAGGAAGGGTTTATCTTGTCGAAGGGGGGGACATCATTCAGGCAGGTATGGTCGAACTTTGATAGTATTTTGCCGAGGTGCTGCTTCAGCAGGCCGAAATCGTAGGCCAGGCCGATATCATCGAGCCTGGTAGCGGTTACTCTGACGACAACCCGGTAGCGGTGCCCATGCAATGACTCGCACTTACCCTGATAGCCCCTGAGGAAGTGCGCCGCATCGAAGTGCTGCTCGATCGCTATCGTGTACATTTTGCCAGCCTATCCACCATTCGATAGCTTGAAGACGCCCTGCACACCCTGTTTTAGTGCCGCCAGCAGCTTTTCGGCAGACTTGCCGCTGACCGGATGTATCAGCTTCGGGGCTATCTCGGCGAGGGGGACGAGGACGAAGGCCCTTTCTTCGATTCTGGGGTGGGGTATCGTTAACTTACGGTTCTTGATTACCTGGTCACCGTAAAACAGGATATCGATATCGAGCGAGCGGGGGGCGTTGGGCTTGTCCCGTATCCGGCCCAGCATCAGCTCAATCCCCTGGGTCAGGGTCAATAGCTCCAGCGGCGCCAGCCTGGTCTGAATCCGGGCTACCAGGTTAAGGAAGCGGGGCTGGTCCGGATTGCCCACTGGCTCGGTATCATAGGTAGAGGAGACCTTGACCACCTTCACCCGCTGCGCTAGCAGTTCCAACGCCATGTTCAGGTTGTGCTGCCGGTCACCAAGGTTTGAGCCGAGACCGAGATAGACGTTAACCGGCTTATAATCAGCCTGCCGGGAAGAGCTAGTCCTTTTCATGCTGCCTTATTATATCACAGGGGCAGGGGGTGTTATTACCAGCCAACTGACACCCCTCTTTCTCTAAGCTGAGGTATGTAGATTTCGATTGATTCTTGACTCAATGGATTGTCATGAAGATAAAGAATTCTAAGGTCCATCAGTGAAACCAGAGGTGAGATATCACTGATCTGGTTGTTACCAAGGTTGAGATGGTCGAGGTTAGTCAGGGAAGTCAGCGGCGAAACATCCGTTATCTCATTCCCCCCAAGATATAGGCTGTGGAGGTTAGTCAACGAGGACAGAGGTGAGATGTCGGTTATCTGGTTCTCCCCAAGGAATAGGCGATCAAGGTTAGTCAACGAAGCCAGAGGTGAAATATCAGTTATTTGGTTACCCATAAGCATGAGGGTGGTGATATTGGTTAAGCGGGATAAAGGTGAGACGTCGCTTATCTGATTATCATTCAGGCCTAGCCAGTTCAGATTAGTCAGGGAAGCTAGAGGCGAGAGGTGGTTTATCTGATTGTCATAGAGTTGTAGAGATGTGAGATTAGGCAGTGAAGCCAGAGGTGAGAGGTCGCTTATCTGGTTATAACCGAGCACCAGTGTTTCAAGGTTGTTTATTGAAGCCAGAGGTGAGAGGTCGCTCACCTGGGCAGTCTCGAGCCATAGCCCTGTTAGGTTAACACAATACTCTAATCCTGTAAGGTTGGTAATATCACTATATGGGTCATAATAGTTAATCTCAAGCCCAATAATCCCTTCAAGGTCTGTAGAGAGCAAGACTCCTTCGGGCTTGTCTAGTTCATCCCTGATAGCTGCCTCAAGCTCAGGGTCGGGGATTTGCACCTCTCTGGGAGCACACACAACGAGTACGCCTCTCTCTTCAAGCTGGGGGACATAGACCTCTAACGAGGTGCTGCTTAAGGGATTATCCATAAGATACAGCGTCTTTAGTTCGGCCAGCGAGAGCAGGGGAGAGATGTCACTTACCTGGTTACCATTCAAGTTCAGCCAGGTCAGGTCAGTTAGTGAAACCAGTGGTGAGACATCACTTATCTGGTTGCCATTAAGCCAAAGCACCATAAGGTTATCACAATATTCCAGACCAGTAAGGTCGGTGATTTCTCTGTGCTCAGCTTCGATTTCTGTTAGTCCTTCGAGGTCTGAAGTAAGGATGGCACCCTCGGGCTTGTTAATAGCCTCCCTGATGACTGCTTCGAGATTTGTGTCGGGGAAATTGACCACTTCAGGGCCGCAAGCCAGGGGCACACTGCTTACTAGGGAAAGGAGTACTGTTATTAAAGTAATATTTACCAGCCGCATTGTGTATCGTCTGTTGATGACCATTGCTATACGTCTGTAGTACGCAAACGATAGCACTTGGACCATAGGCTGTCAATACCCGGAATTAGATAGGCTCGGCCTTCAATAATAGCCCTGTTATCCTTATTCCTGAAGGTATATGTATGGCGTTTATCATGATAGTCGTAGTGTGCTAATTTCCCGCATATTCCCTGCGCTCAAAAATAGTTGACATAGAATTAAATAAAATGGTACTATTTTATGTTTGGCTTTCTTATCCAGTTGAGGCTAAGCAGGTTGAAGATTAGGTCTTCATCTGCTATAGTTTATTCCAGTATGGATGGGCTAAGGCTCATCCATTAAATTGTGGAGGAATAAAAAGAGAATTGCCAACTATAAGTCAGCTTGTGCGTAAAGGACGCCGGTCGAGCAGGGGGAAGTCGAAGACTCCGGCCCTGCACTATGGCTATAATGCCCTGAAGAACCGGATGTGGTGGGGGGGTGGCTCTCCACAGAAGCGGGGGGTCTGTGTCCAGGTGAAGACCACCACCCCGAGGAAGCCGAATTCGGCATTGCGTAAGATAGCCAGGGTGCGGTTGACCAACGGGATGGAGGTAACCGCCTATATCCCGGGGGAGGGGCATGAGTTACAGGAGCACTCGGCAGTGTTAGTCCGCGGGGGGCGGGTCAAAGACCTGCCCGGTGTCCGCTACCATATTGTGCGGGGGGCACTGGATTCCGACGGTGTTGTGGGTCGCCGCAAGGGGCGCAGTAAATACGGTGCCAAGCGTCCCAGGGCTGCGGTTGAGATTGAATAGGAGAGACGATGTCTAGGCGGGCTCGAGTGATAAAAAGACCGCAGGTTCGGCCTGATGCCAAGTATCAGAGCATGGTCTTGGCCAAGCTGATAAATAAGGTTATGCTTCACGGGAAAAAGAGCACAGCCGAGCGGATTGTTTACGGAGCTCTGGACATCATGGAACAGCATGGCTCCAAGTCACCGCTTACGGACACGGAGCTGGCAATAAAGAACGTTACCCCTCAGCTCAAGGTTAAGTCGCGTCGCGTTGGCGGCGCAACCTACCAGGTGCCGGTGGAGGTCAGCCAGACAGTGGGTCTGTCACTGGCCTTGCGCTGGCTGGTGGAATCGGCCAGGGCGCGGAGTGGGAAGTCGATGGCAGAGAAACTGGCCGCAGAACTCAGTGACGCCTCAAAAGGGCAGGGGGTCACGGTAAAAAAGCGTGACGATACCCATCGTATGGCTGAAGCCAACAGGGCCTTTGCCCACTATCGATGGTGAGAGGTGGTCCACGATTAGTCGCAACTCAAGCACTATGATAAGGGGTACTATGCCCAGGAGTTTTTCGCTAGAGCGAATACGGAACATAGGGATTATCGCTCATATTGACGCTGGGAAGACCACCGCCACTGAGCGTATCCTCTATTACACCGGGCTGACCTATAAAATCGGCGAGGTGGATGACGGCACGGCTGTAATGGACTGGATGGAGCAGGAAAGGGAGCGCGGTATTACCATTACGGCGGCAGCGATAACATGCTACTGGCGGGACCACCGCATCAACATTATCGATACGCCGGGGCATGTGGACTTCACCGCCGAGGTCGAGCGTTCTCTCAGGGTGCTGGACGGCGGGGTGGTGCTCTTTGATGGCGTTGCCGGTGTCGAGGCGCAGTCAGAAACAGTATGGCGGCAGGCCGATAGGTACCGGGTACCCAGAATTTGCTTTGTTAACAAGATGGAGCGGATTGGTGCCGATTTTTATCGGACCGTCTCTATGATAAAGAGCCGGCTTGGAGCCAGACCCCTGCCGGTGCAACTGCCCATTAATTCGGGGGAGGCATTTGGGGGCATTATTGACCTCATCGAGAACAAAGCCTGGGCCTTCGACGATGACCCGAAGGCGCTGCCACAAGAGATAGCTATTCCTGAATCAGAGCAGGCACGATGTGCCGAATACCGTCGGGCGATGATAGAGAGGCTGGCTGAGATTGATGACCATATCTTGATGGCTTACCTTGATGGTGGTGAAATCATGGCCTCGGACCTGAGGCAGGCCGTAAGGCAGGCCACCCTGGCGGATAAAGTGGTACCGGTCCTTTGTGGTAGTGCCCTGAGGAATATGGGTATCCGCAAGCTGCTGGATGCGATTGTGGACTATTTGCCATCCCCTGTTGATATGCCCCCGGTGCAGGCGACTGATACCAAGATGGGTATTCAGGTTACCCGTCCCGCTACGGATGAGGCCCCGTTTTCGGCATTGGCCTTCAAGGTTGTTACTGACCCCTACATGGGCAGGCTTGTCTATTTCCGGGTATACTCTGGCAGGGTAAAGGCCGGGGCCCAGATTTATAATTCAACTCGCAGTCAAAGCGAGCGCATTGGCCGATTGCTCCTGATGCATGCCAATCGGCGTGAAGAGATTGATGTTGCTGATACCGGCGCCATCGTGGCTACAGTGGGCCTCAAGAACACCTTCACCGGTGATACCCTGTGCCAGTCGAACCAGCCGGTGCTTCTGGAGTCGATTCGTTTTCCCGAGCCGGTACTTTCGGTGGCAATCGAACCGAGGACCAGGGCTGACCAGGACAGGATGGGAGAGTCCCTCCGTAAGCTGACCGAGGAGGACCCTACTTTTAAAGTCAACTTCAACGAGGAAACAGGGCAAACAGTCGTTGCCGGTATGGGTGAGCTTCACCTTGAGGTGATTGTACACAGGCTGCTGGCCGAGTTCGGGTTGGCGGTGAAGGTGGGCAGGCCGAGGGTTGCTTACAAGGAAACAATTACTCTTCCAGCACAGGGTGAGGGCAGGTTTGTCCGGCAGACAGGGGGGCATGGGCAGTATGGCCATGTCATCATCGAGCTGGAACCGATGGAGCGCGGCGGTGGTTTTGCATTCACCAACCGAATCCGCGGAGTGGCCATTCCTAAGCAATTTGTTCCGGCGGTTGAGGCCGGCATCAAAGAGGCCCTGGAGACTGGAGTGGTTGCTGGCTACCCGATGATTGATGTCAGGATAGCACTGGTTGATGGCAGCTACCACGAAGTTGATTCTTCAGAGCTTGCCTTCAGGATAGCCGGTTCAATGGCTCTTAAAAACGGTGTCCGCAAGGCGAAACCTGTCCTGCTTGAGCCGATAATGAAGCTTGAGGTGGTCACGCCCAAGGAGTTTCTTGGTGATATAATTGGCGATTTGAGTGCTAAGAGGGGAAAGATAGAGTTGATTGAGACCCACAGCGAAACGTGTATCGTCCAATCACTTCTGCCTCTGGTGGAGACCTTCGGTTATGCCACCAGTCTGCGGTCGCAGACACAGGGTAGGGCTACCCATTCCCTGGAGTTTCACAGCTACCAGGAGCTGCCGGGTGAGATGGTGGAACAGATTAAGGATACAGCAGGATTTGTGAAGTATGCCTAAGCAAAAGATTCGTATCAAGCTCAAGGGTTTTGACCATAAGCTGGTTGACCAGTCTGCTCAGCAGATTGTCGAGACGGTGGAGCAAACGGGCGCTGTGGTTGTCGGGCCGATACCACTGCCGACTCACATTAAAAAGTTCAGTGTCATCCGCTCCCCCTTTATCGATAAGGACTCCCAGGAGCAGTTTGAAATCAGAACGCATAAACGCCTGATTGATATCGTCGAGACTACCTCGAAGACGATAGATTCTCTGACCAAGCTGAATCTACCGTCCGGGGTGGAACTTGATATTAAGCTGTAGCGCAAGTTGGTCTTTGACCGGGTGAGAGATGTTTTCAGGCATCATCGGTAGGAAGTTAGGCATGAGCCAGGTATTCCGTGAGGACGGCAAAGTCGAGGCAGTGACTGCTGTCGAGGCGGGGCCGTGCTGTGTGGTTCAGGTCAAGACAGAGGACAAGGACGGATACAGCTCCGTCCAGCTTGGATTCGGCGAGGCAAAGCGAGTTAACTCACCGCAGAAGGGACATCTTAAGGAACTGGGGCAGTACCGGTATCTCCGTGAGTTCAGGGTGGATGATGATGAGACCCTTCAGGTGGGTGACAAGGTTGACGTTAGCCTGTTCCAGGCGGGTGACCTGGTTGATGTTACTGGGATATCTAAGAGTAAGGGCTTTGCCGGAGTGGTGAAACGGCACCATTTCCGTGGCGGACCAAAAACACACGGACAGTCCGACCGGCACCGTGCCCCGGGTTCGATTGGGGCAACAACGACGCCGGGGCGGGTATTGAAGGGTACGCGGATGGCTGGCCGTATGGGTGCCGACCAGGTGACGGTGCGCAATCTGGAGGTATTCCAGGCGGATCCGGAGCGTAACCTGTTACTGGTTAAAGGTGCAGTGCCCGGGAGCAAGAATGGGTTACTGCTGATAAGAAAATCGCGCGAGGGGAAGTAGATAGGTGCAGGTCCCGGTATATGGGTTGACTGGAGAAGTCGTTGATAATATAGAAATCAGCGACCATGTCTTTGACGTACCATTCAACGAAGCGGTGGTGCATCAGGCAGTAGTCCGGCAACGGGCTAATGCCCGTCAGGGCACGGCCAGCGCCAAGACTCGTGGTGAGGTTGTCGGCAGTACGCGGAAGCTGTACCGGCAGAAGGGAACGGGTTATGCCCGGGCAGGCAGTGTTAAGTCGCCTTTGCGACGTGGTGGAGGTATCACCTTTGGTCCCAAGCCGAGGAGCTACCGGCAGGCGATGCCGAAAAAGATGCGGCGGCTCGCGCTGAGGTGTGCCCTCTCTGCCAAGGCCAGAGACGGAGAGCTGACAGTTCTGGAATCACTGACACTGGATGAACCAAAGAGCAAGGAGATGGCCCAGGTTCTGAGGGCGCTCAACGTAAACTCCACTGCCCTCGTCGTCACCTCGGAAGCGAAGGCCAATGTGGTAAAATCAGCCCGTAACCTGCCGGGAATTCAGACCCGGCCGGCCGATGTCCTTAACGTGGTTGATGTCCTCTCCAGTAAGACGTTGCTGATGGAGGTGGCGGCAGTACGCCGCGCCGAGCAGCTCTGGGGAGAGAAATCACCTGAGGAGGGTGAGTAATGCATCTTTATGAGGTATTGCGCCGTCCTCTGGTGACGGAGAAGAACGCAGTACTGCAGATGGAAGGCAAGTATGCCTTTGAGGTAGCCGGTGGGGCTACCAAACCGCAGATTAGGCAGGCTGTGGAAACAGCCTTTAAGGTGAAGGTTACCGGGGTTAACGTGATGACAATGCCCGGCAAAGAACGCAGAGTCGGGAGGCGTCATGTGAGGACACCATCCTGGAAGAAGGCGATTGTTACGCTCGAGCCGGGTAACCGGATAGAGCTATTTGAGAATGTGTAGGTATAAGGGGGCCGTGTGGCACTAAAGACATATCGTCCAACCTCGCCCGGTAGACGGGCCATGTCTGGCTCCAGCTTCGAAGAGATAACCAAATCGAAGCCGGAGAAGTCGTTACTGCGGCCTTTGAAGAAGAGAGCGGGGCGTAATAACCAGGGGCGAATAACGGTGCGTCACCGGGGTGGTGGTGCCAAGCGTCAGCTACGTATCATTGATTTCAAGCGGGATAAAGTCGGTGTTCCCGGTCGGGTAGCGACGATTGAGTATGACCCAAATCGTTCGGCGAGGATTGCCCTCATCCACTATTTGGATGGAGACAAGCGTTATATTCTGGCTCCGGTCGGCTTGAGTGTTAATGATATGGTGAAGGCCGGTCCTGAGGCTGAGATAAGACCGGGGAATTCCCTGCCCTTGAAGTCAATCCCAACCGGAACCTCGATACATAACATTGAGTTAAAAGCGGGCAAAGGAGGTCAACTGGTGCGTGGTGCTGGGGCATCTGCCCAGTTACTTGCCAAGGAAGGTGATTATGCTCACGTGCGGTTGCCCTCTGGTGAGGTACGCTTGATTCGCAGCGAATGTATGGCTACTATAGGCCAGGTGGGTAATGTTGAACATCAGGGAATTAAGCTGGGCAAGGCCGGCCGGAAGCGATGGCTTGGCTGGCGACCAACGGTAAGGGGCTCGGCAATGACCCCCCGAGACCACCCTCATGGTGGTGGCGAAGGAAGGAGTCCGGTGGGCTTGCCGGGGCCTAAAACGCCATGGGGTAAGCCGGCCCTGGGCTATAAAACAAGAAAGAACAGGGCTACGGACAGTCTGATTGTCAGACGCCGGAGGACGAAGTAAATTGTCAAGATCAACTAAAAAAGGACCAGCTGTCGATGCCAAGCTTCTGAAGAAGGTGGAGGCAGTCAATCTCTCTGGTGAGAAAACGGTGATACGGACATGGTCTCGCTGGTGCACCATCCTGCCAGAGATGGTGGGACTTACCATCGGGGTGCATGATGGGCGGAGACATGTTCCTATCTTCATTACAGAGAACATGGTGGGTCACAAGCTGGGTGAGTTCGCTCAGACCCGGACCTTCCGTGGACATTCTGCCAAGGCAGAGACAACTGTTCAGAGACGGAGAAGGTAGGCTAGGCAGGAAATAAGGTGGAAGTAAAGTCGGTTGCCAAGAATACGGGCGTGCCGGCTCACAAGATGCGGCGCCTGGTAGATATGGTAAGAGGAAAATCGGTGGATGAAGCACTCACGTTGCTGAAGTTCGCTCCCTCCCCGAGTGCCCGGATTGTGGCCAAGGTGGTGAAGGCCGCTACGGCAGATGCTGAGAATGTCTACCAGATACCGTCTGCGGAACTCAGGATTGTCGGTATCTTTGCGGATGATGCGCTAACTCTGAAAAGGTATCGTGCTGGTGCCCGTAGGCGGGTCAAACATATTTTGAAGAGGTCCAGTCATATTACGGTTATCGTTGGAGAGCAGGAGGCTTAAGTCTTAATGGGACATAAAGTCCACCCCACAGGTTTCAGGCTTGGTGTGATACGCGATTGGGATGCCAAGTGGTATGCCGACCGGCATTACATGGAGTACCTGCAGGAAGACCTCAAGCTTCGTGAGGTTGTGGAATCAATGTATCCTGAGGCTGGTGTCTCCACTGTTGAAATTGACCGCCAGGCAAACAATGTGTCCATGACTATCCATACTGCTCGTCCCGGCATTCTTATCGGTCGTGGCGGGCAACGGGTTGATGAGTTGAGAGCCAAGCTTGAGGACCTCGTCGGGAAGCGGGTCCAGCTGAACATTCGGGAGATTCCGCAGCCGGAGCTTGATGCTTATCTAGTGGCGAGAAACGTGGCTGACCAGATTGAGCGCCGGCTTGCCTACCGAAGGACCCTGAATCAAGCAATTCTTCGGTCGATGCAGGCAGGAGCCAAGGGGATAAAAATCAGTTGCGCTGGCAGATTAGATGGTGCCGAGATTGCCCGGCGTGTCACGATGCACAGGGGGCAGGTACCCCTGCATACCCTGAGAGCTGATATTGACTATGGATTTGCCGAAGCACGTACCACTATGGGCAGGATCGGTGTCAAGGTCTGGTTGTATAGAGGGGACGTGCTGCCGGTACCTAAGGAGGTCGAGGAAGAGGCCATTGCTGAGTATGTAGAGACGGTGGCTGTCCCGTCGGCTGAGGGGGAGGTTGTTGAAGCACCTGCCCTTGTGTCTGAAGAGCCATCTCCAGTAGAGCCTGCTGTAGTAGAGACTGTGGAACCGGTGGTTGAAGCTGCTGTTGAGGCAGAGGCGACTGCTGAAGTGGAGGCCGAGGTTGTAGAGGCTGAGGCCGAGCCTGTGGCTGAAGCGGACGAGAAACCGGCTGAGGCTAAGCCAGCAGCCAAGAGGCGTACCAGAAAGGCGGTCCCGGCAAAGGCAGAGACGACTACTGAAGTGGAGGCCGAGGCTGTAGAGGCTGAGGCCGAGACTGTGGCTGAAGCGGAGGAGAAACCGGCTGAAGCCAAGCCGGCGGTAAAGAGGCGCACCAGAAAGGCAGCCCTGGCAAAGGCAGAGACGACTACTGAAGTGGAGGCCGAGGCTGTAGAGGTTGAGGCCGAGACTGTGGCTGAAGCGGAGGAGAAACCGGCTGAAGCTAAACCGGCGGTAAAGAGGCGCACCAGAAAGGCAGCGCCGAAGGCTGAGGTAGAGGAGGCAAAGGAGACGCCGGCGGAAGGTGACGCCACTACGGAGGAGCCTGCCGCAGCAGAGTCGGCTGAGAGCCAGGGAGATAGCGATGCTACAACCTAAGCGAGTTAAGTTTCGTAAGACTCACAAGGGGAGGCGTGGTGGCAAAGCGAACGCTGGAAATACGGTTATTTTTGGGGATTTTGCACTGGTAGCAGAACAGTCCGCCTGGGTAACGGCCCGTCAGATTGAGGCGGCCCGGCGGGCGATGACACGCCATGTACGTCGTGGTGGTAAAATCTGGATACGTATTTTCCCTGATAAATCGGTGACGAAGAAGGCAGCTGAGACCCGAATGGGCTCGGGTAAAGGTGCCCCCGACCACTGGGTGGCTGTCGTTAAACCGGGCAGGGTAATGTTTGAGATGGCCGGTGTTGCTGAGGATGTTGCCAAGGAGGCGATGCGTCTGGCGTCACACAAGTTGCCGCTAAAAGTACGGTTTGTAACTAGGCAGGCCCGCGGCGTTGGGGCCAGACCAGAAACCAAGGAGCTGGTACAGGTTTGAAGGTTGAAGAGATGCGAGCCCTAAGCCCAGGAGAACTGACGAGGCAATTGGAAGCGGCCCGTCGGGAGCTTTTTGACCTTCGCTTTCGAGCGGCCACCAAGCAACTGGTGAACCATCGGGAGATTCCGAGGGTTAAGAGAGATATTGCCAGAATGCAGACGGTACTGAGAGAATGGGAGTTGGCACAGAGTGACTCTGCGGAGTAGGACTATCGATTCGGCATGGTGATTTGCCGAGACCGGAGAAGGGCCTAATCTATGGAGAGAAAACGAAAGAGCAGGCTTGGCCAAGTAGTAAGCAACAAGATGGATAAGACTGTGGTGGTGACCGTGGAAACACGCCGGCATCACCCGGTGTATAAGAAGTCCGTTCGCAGGATTACCCGCTACAAGGTACATGACGAAAAGAATGAGTGTCAGCCGGGTGATATTGTCCGGTTGGAGGAGACCCGCCCCCTGTCTAAGGAGAAGCGGTGGCGGGTGGTAGAGATAGTTACCAAGGCAGAGCAGATAGAGGTCAGGCCGGAAGAACTGGAAGCCCAGCCTGAGGAAGCCGTTACTGAGGCAGAGGAAGTCGTTGCTGATAATGTGCCTGAGGAAGAGACTGAAGACTGATATGGCGATAGTGTGAAGTGATCCAGTCTAATACCAGACTCAAGGTAGCGGATAATACCGGTGCTCGGCAGATGATGTGCATCGGTGTATTGGGCGGCACAGGGAAAAAATATGCCCGTGTCGGTGATGTAATCGTGGGGTCTATCAAACGGGCTATCCCGGGGGGTGCTGTAAAGGGTGGCGATGTTGTCCGGGCGGTTATTATTCGTACCGCTAAGCCCTACCGGCGCCCGGATGGCTCGTACATCAGGTTTGACGAGAATGCTGCCGTAATTCTTACCGATAAAAATAATCCGCGGGGGACCCGGATATTTGGTCCGGTGGCCAGGGAACTAAGGGAGAAGAACTTCACCAAGATAATTTCCCTGGCTCCTGAAGTTTTGTGAGGAAGACTGCGCTGTGAAGATTAGAAAGAACGACAACGTGCTGGTTGTCACCGGCAAAGACAAGGGGAAGAAGGGTAGGGTACGGTTTGCCTATCCCAAGAAGAACCGTATACTGGTCGAAGGTGTTAACTTCATCAAGATGCACAGTCGGGCCAGGGCGCAGATGAGACAGGCTGGCATTATTGAGCGAGAAGCACCGATTAATGTGTCGAACGTAATGCTCGTCTGCAGCCGCTGCAATCGGCCGGTAAGGGTTGGATTCCGCAAGTTGGAAGACGGACGCAAGGTACGTATTTGTCGGGCTTGTAATGAGGTAGTTGACTAGATGTCGGGGTTGAAGGAAAGATATAGGCAAGATATTGTTCCTCGTCTGATGGAGCTCGGTGGCTACCGGAATGTTATGCAGGTGCCCAGGCTGGAGAAGGTTGTTGTTGGTATTGGTCTGGGGGAAGCCATCCAAAACGCGCGGGCACTGGAGGGCGCAGAGCAAGACCTGCCGGCTATTACCGGACAGAAACCAATTATCACTCGTGCTAAGAGGTCAGTCGCCGCTTTCAGATTGCGGACAGGGATGCCGATTGGGCTAAAGGTAACTCTGCGGAAAGACCGTATGTATGATTTCATTGAGCGGTTGATAGGTGTTGTCCTGCCTCGTATCAGGGAGTTTCGCGGTGTCCCCAGGGATTCCTTTGATGGCCATGGTAATTACACTCTGGGATTTAGAGAGCAGACCGTTTTCCCCGAGATTGACTATGATAAGATTGATAAAGTACGAGGGCTGGAAATAACAATCGTTACGACTGCTAAGACAGACGAAGAGGGCAGGCAGCTTCTGGAATTGTTCGGCATGCCTTTCAGCCGGGATTGAACGGAGTTAGATGGCTAAAAAGTCGGAAATTGCCAAGTGGAGACGGCCACCAAAGTACAAGGTACAGTTTCACAATAGGTGCCATTTGTGTGGTCGACCCCGCGCTTACATGCGTAAGTTTGGTCTGTGTCGTATCTGCTTCCGGGAACTGGCCCTGGCCGGTAAGATTCCGGGAGTGAGGAAATCGAGCTGGTAAGATATATTCGGAGGGGGTAAGGGTGACTGTTACTGACCCAATCGCCGATATGTTAACCCGGGTGCGCAACGCGGTCATGGTGAGGCATGATTCAGTGCTGATACCTTCATCGAAGATGAAGCTGGCTATCGCCAGTATCCTCAAGGATGAGGGCTTTATCAGCGATTATGAGGTAGTTCGGGATAAGACGCAGCGGGTTATCAAGGTTCACCTCAAGTATCGGGACAGAAATGAGCCAGTCATTTCCGGACTGGAGCGTGTCAGTAAGCCCGGCCTGAGGGTATATGTCCAGAAAAAAGAAATCCCCCGTGTTTACGGCGGGCTGGGGATTGCGATACTGTCGACCCCTGAGGGAGTGATGACTGGTCAGCAGGCGTGGCGGCGGGGGGTCGGTGGCGAGCTGCTGTGCTACATATGGTGAGTTCCTGGAGTAGTATCAATGTCTAGGATAGGGAAGATGCCGATACCGGTGCCTGAGGGGGTATCGGTGGACATAAATAAAGGCGAGGTCACTGTGAAGGGACCCAAGGGAGAACTGCGGCGCCAGTTCAATCCGGTGATGTTGATTGAAAAGAGAGAGGATATCCTGACAGTATCGCGTCCCAGTGATGAGCGGATGCACCGTGCCTTGCATGGGCTGACGCGGAGCCTTCTCGCCAACATGGTGGAAGGGGTGACGAAAGGCTGTGAAAGGACTCTGGAGATTGTAGGTGTCGGCTATCGAGCTGAGAAGAAGGGGGACAACCTGGTAATCAACATTGGTTTTTCCCACCCGGTTGAGGTAAAGCCTTTGCCGGGCATAACACTGGAGGTTGTGGGGAACAATCGTATAAATGTTACCGGGATTGACAAGGAAGTGGTTGGTGAGATGGCAGCCCGAATCAGGGCAATTCGCCCACCTGATGCTTACAAGGGTAAGGGTATCCGCTACAGCGAAGAAGTAGTCCGTTTAAAACCAGGTAAGGCTGGTAAGGCGATAGGGAGAGGATAAGTGGGGCCAAAACACCGAAGGGTTGCTCGTATTCGGCGGCATGCCCGGGTCAGGGCGAAGGTGAAAGGTACTGTCACCCGGCCGCGCTTGTGTGTGTTTCGTAGCCTGAACCATATCTATGCTCAGGTCATCGATGATACTATCGGTCATACCGTGGTGGCGGCATCAACTCTTGACCAGGAGATAAAGAGTGAGTTGGACGGTAAGGCCAAAACGGATAAGTCCGGGCTTGTTGGAACGCTGATAGCGAAACGAGCATTGGCTAAAGGGATAGATCAGGTTGCCTTTGACCGCGGCGGCTTCAAGTACCATGGTCGGGTCAAGGCACTAGCTGAGGCCGCTCGTAAGGAGGGACTCAAGCTCTGAGGGGAGTGGTAATAGATAGACTATGGTAGTGCTAAGAAAAATAGATCCTGCTGACCTGGTGCTGACTGACAAGCTGATATACATTAACCGTGTTGCTAAGGTGGTGCAGGGGGGTAAGCGCCTCAGCTTTAGTGCTCTGGTGGTGACTGGTGATGGTCATGGTCATGTTGGTGTTGGCATTGGCAAGGCCAACGAAGTACCGCTGGCGATTAACAAGGCTAACGCGACCGCGAGAAAAGAACTCATCAAAGTCAACCTAGCAGGGTCGACCATTCCCCATGAGATAACGGTCAAATATGGGGCGGCCCGGGTTATGTTGAAACCAGCGGCACCAGGTACCGGCATCATCGCTGGTGGCAGTGTTCGCGCTGTGCTTGAGGTGGCCGGGGTCAAGGATATCCTGACGAAGTCATTAGGCAGTGCTAACAAGGCTAATGTGGCCAGGGCAACTATTCTTGCCCTCAGTAAGTTAAGGGACCCGGCCAGGGAGGTAGCCAGACGAAAGGGGCTGCCTGAGCCTGAGGAGACTGAGACCGATGACTAAGCTGAGGGTTACCTGGGTCAAGAGTGGCATTGGCTACAGTCAGGATCAGCGGCGGACGTTGCAGGCCCTGGGTTTTCGTCGACTTAACCAGAGTGTTGTTCACGAAGACTCCGACTCGATTCGTGGCATGATTGTGAAAGTTAGACATTTGCTCAAGGTGGAGGAAGCAAAGTGAGACTGGATTCGCTTTCCCCGGCACCTGGCTCACGCAAGACGAGGAAGCGCGTTGGGCGTGGGGATGGCAGTGGACACGGGACATATTCGGGACGGGGTAGTAAAGGGCAAAAATCCCGCTCCGGTCACCGGATGATACCTGGCTTTGAAGGCGGGCAATTGCGGCTTATCGAACGCCTGCCACACAAGCGTGGCTTCACCAATATCTTCCGCACCGAATACTGCGTTGTCAAGCTGGCAGCTCTGAATGCGTTTGAAGTAGGTAGTGAGGTGGATCCGGAAAAATTGGTGGCAGCTGGGATAGTCAAGTCCCTGCGCAAGCCAATCAAGATACTGGCGGATGGTGATATCAATCATCCCCTTTCGGTTAAGGCACACAAGTTCTCGGCGGCTGCCAGGGCTAAGATTGAGGCGGCTGGAGGCAAAGCCGAGGAGGTGGTAAATGCGGCCGCGGCAGACTAGACCTCGGTTAATTCAGGCGATGCTCGATGCTTTCAGGCTACCTGACCTGAGGCGACGGCTCCTTTTTACCTTCGCTATGCTGGTGGTCTTCCGCTTCGTGGCACACGTACCTCTCCCCGGAGTGGATGCAGAGGCCCTAAAGGCATTCTTTGAGAGCAATGCAATGCTGGGCTTTCTTGACATGTTCAGTGGCGGTGCCATGAAGAATTTTAGTGTGGCGGCGATGGGCGTTTACCCGTACATAACGGCGTCGATTATCATGACGTTGATGACGCCGGTGATTCCGCGGTTGCAGCAGATTTCTCAGGAAGGAGAAGCTGGCCGTAATAAGATAAACCGGATTACTCACTGGTTGATGATTCCTCTGGCCGGTATCGCCGGTTTCGGACAAATAAAACTGTTGGAGGCTAACGGAGCAATCGAACCCACCAGCGGACTGCCAATGGTGGCAATGATTATCTCGATTATTGCCGGCACGGTCTTCTTGGTGTGGTTGGGTGAGCAGATTACGGAGTACGGTATCGGCAACGGAGTATCCATAATAATCTTCGGTGGGATTGTGGCCGGGTACTGGGAGACATTCGGGACAGGTATGCTAGCGGGACAGCAGGGACAGGTTGTGGGACTGGTGTCCTATGCCCTTATTATGCTAGCTACG
>SMTZ1_10006737_pt1 | contig 23734 bp, 23 predicted proteins | sample DeeMarSWOR136_30_FD_25667 | JGI IMG/M metagenome (IMG submission 25667) | reverse complement strand
TCATTATCGATTGTTGGACCGAACCATGCTCCAAAGTTACTATGTTGAATCCATGATGAAGGACCACAGGTGATACAGGTTGGAAAACCTCCTATAACACTGGTAGACGGATAAGCGATACCACCTTCTGGCGCATCACCAAAATCAAACATAGGTGGTATATAATCACAAATAATTTTAAACTCCTGATAACCATAAGGTGTAAATGAAACAGAATGACTGCTATCAACTAACATATCTTTTAGAGGAGTACCAGTTGAATTGCATAGATTTACTGATGTGTATTCACTGCTGCCAACCTGAGCGGGAGACCAAGAAATAGTAATCGTGGTAGAACTAGAAGCAAACCATATTATTGAAAGATTCCAGACTTTATGTGTATCGGGATAATGTCTACTATCCACCCAAAGTGTATCATAAGGAGGAGTAACAAGGTTATCATTGAACCAAGCACGGATATATGGTTGAGGAGTAGGTGGTGATTTTGGTGCGTCATAAAGATCAGGTGGTTCTCCACCATGCGATTCTGGAGCTTCACAAAAAAAGGCATTATCATATCTGCCCCCAGGTTCATTAAAACTCAGTGAAACATTCCATTGTATAGCCAATGGTGCATATGGATCATCTGAACCAGAGTTTATATTTATATTATCCTCGTTATTTATATTATTCTGAAATGTGTTTATTTTTTTTGATAAAAAATTTATTTTGTTAGATTGGTTTTCTGAACTAATATTTATTGCTAAACTTGGTATTATTAAACTTGTAATAAGTACAATAGTGATTAACACACCGGCGTATTTTATATATTTTGTCTTAAAAAAATTATTTCTTCTGTTTCGCATTTAAAATTCCTCCCTATTCTCAAAAATTCTTTTGTTAGAATTCTTGGAATTCTAATATTTCTTATCAACAATTAGATTAAAAATCTTTCGTAATTATTTATTAAACCCCATAAAATATTTTTTTTAGATATAATTAGAACACCAGTAACAATAAAAGTTTATTTAAAATACAAATTGTTTAATTTTAATTATTCTTTATTTTTAAAAAATATTTATTATTTTTTTAAATATTTATAAGTTACTTATTAAAAAATTTTTTGTATTTTTTAAATAATATATTTTTTTTATAAAAGGATGATTTCCTAATTCTATTATAAATTTCGAACATGAAATCTACTTTTTAAAATAATACCTTGTTTTTTATATAAAAAATAATTAAAAATATCTTAAATTTTTGTATAATAGATAATAAAATTGTAAAATTAATATACTTAATTTTATATATACTTTAAAATGTAATTTATATTATTTTTCTACAAATTAATATAAATTAATATTTATTAGTATCTACAAATTATTATTCCTTCACTGTTTCTAACAATATAGGCTTCTTGCTCCTCATCAAAATCAACTGTTAAATATGTACCATCTGCATTGAAAACAATACCCGTTTCTGCATCAAATAAAACTTCATTAAATACCTTATTTACCACTAAATAATCTCTCCAATCACGAACAATTCCCACACAAGTTCTGTACTCTCTTTTCTGCTTTAACGAAAGTTTTGGTTCTTTAACTCTCCAATTCCATAGCAGTATTAAAAAATCTAGTTCTTGTATAGTTAAATCCTTACAGATTTTATCTAACCAATACCTCAGTTTACTACCCTTAGCACTTCTGTGATAAAGTTCGTTTGTATCTGGATTTTCAACAAAAAAAAGCCATTTTAATTTTTTTTCTTTTTCTTTTTTATGTCGTATCTTATCTTGTTTTTGTTTTCTAATTTTACTACAACTTTTGCATCTTATTGCATTGTGATGTAGATCTGATATATCTTTTCCACAATCAATACATGTTCTTTTTGTCAATATCTGCTTTTTTTCCAGCATACAAATATTTGCCTCGCCTCTAAATTACATTATTTTATCCATTATATGTAAAGTTTTCATACTATTTATATTTAAAGTAAATAAAAATATTAGGGCTTCCAAAGATTTTAGGAAGCCCATTGTACCTCTATGTCGTCAAATACGGATCACATTTTTTCACCGTTTCTCCATAAATAGAGGCGATAGTTTAAACAATAAAAGATGTTAAATATGTTGCTGTAGTTTTAAAATGGGAAAAATTAAAATTTTATAAAAACATAAATTCTAGTGCAAGTGCTTCAAGGCATAAAAACGATGTTATCAATGTAACAATTAAACCATATTTTAGAAATTCTTTAAAAGATATTTTAACATTTTCATTTAAATATAAAAAATAAATATAAATAATAGTTTCAGTAATCTCCTGTTTAACTTTTTAAGACAAAAAATACATGCTTTTTTTCTTAGACCTTTTGTTTTAATGGGGGCAGCATATAACTATGGAAACGAAACTCTCAACCCATATAATCGAAAAACCTGATTTTTTAACTGCAAAAGATATACTGAAACCCACTGTTGCGATACTATCTGGGATAAAGGAATTAGATGACATACTAGGTGGTTTTAAATCAGGAGAAATAACATATATTGATGGAGATAGCAACCTGATTTCAAACATCCCAAATCAGATATGTGTAAACACCTATCGTATGTTTTGTAGTAACGTTGTTTATATTGATGGTGGGATATGCGCAGATCCATACAGGATTTCTAATTATGCACGTAAAATGGAGGTTGATCAAAAAGAATTGCTTGAACATGTACTTATAAGTAGAGCATTTACAGTTTATCAACTAACAACACTTATACAAGACAGACTTGAAAAAACAATAAAAAGATACAAACCACTCATGTTGATCATAGGCAGGTTTCCTATTCTTTATTTGGACTCCGATGTGCCTTCTAAAGAAGCGCAAACGCTACTTAGAAGCAACTTGCATAAAATCCGTGAACTCACTACAAAATATGATCTAGTTACCATTTTTACAAACCTTGAAAAAAAGACGTTATCAAATCTTAGAAATGTTCGCAGTGTTATTTACTCTGGTGTAGATGAAGTTGTTTTGATGAAACAGACGGAACTTGCCACCTGTATAGAGCTTGTTAATAGATGCAAGAACAATATGATTCTTCATCTAAGTAATGGTCAGCTGCGTTTAGAAGATTTTGGCATGGTGATATAGTATATGGGCCGAACAGTTCCAACTTTTAGAAACATAATCGAATCGTTTGGTTGGGAATGGAATGATTTCAAACGAGCACTTCGTGATATTGACCGTGAGGCTTTTGAAGAACTTCTGAATCATGCAAGACGTCATGCAGCAGCAGGCAGCAATATAACTAACCCTAATCCTTTTGAACCTGTGGTTATGAGTATACTGATTGAGCATGAAAAAACTTTAAGAAAATTAAGAGAAAATGTTGAGCGGTAACATCCTTGATGCCTATGCTGATGACCACAAAAACGTTATGGTTACGTGGCTTGTTGATAATGGAAAAACAATTAGAATCGAAGATAGCTACGCACCTAGTTTTTATGTTTATTCTAAAACTCAAGATCTTTACAATCTAGCAAGTCTTCTAAGGGATTTACCACAAGTAGATAACCTTAATTTTACCCGTGAAAAAATAATTTTAGGTTCTGATAAGAAAAAGTTTGTTTTAGAGGTTGTCCCAAAGAAGCTAGGTGTGATGAGAAAACTTTCTGAAACAATCGATTCTTGGGGTGGTTTTTATAAGTATCAGTTGTTTAATGTTGATCTCCGACTATCTACTAGATATCTTCAGGATAAAAGTGTTTTTTTTAATGCCAGGGTAAAATGGGATGGTAAATATTTCATATTGGATGACAAACAGTGGGATATTGATTACAATATACCTATTTACAAAAGTACAACTTTGGAAATAGCTAGAAAATCTAAAAGCAGTATAATGTCTTTTGATGATCCTATCAAGTATATTAAGATTGATGACTGTTTTATCAGTGAAGAAAATGAAATTGATACTATATTACTTGTCTTAAAACAATTAAAAAACGTTGATCCTGATATTGTTTATACATATAAGGGAGATAGTGTTTTTTTACCTTTTTTGTATCATCGAGCAAGATTAAATGGTGTACACACCAAGGTAAATCTTGGCAGAGAAAGCACTAGTCATCTTCGTCCTATTAAACAGGCAAAATCTTATTTCAGCTACGGTCAGATTGTTTACCGTCCTGCTTTTTACACTTTGCGTGGTAGGGCCCATATTGATACATACAACTCTTTTTTGTACGGTGAAAGTGGTATACGTGGTTTGCTGGACATTTCTCGTTGTTCAAATATGTCTCTACAGATTTTATCACGCGTGGGTCCTGGTACAGCTATAAGTCAGATACAGGTTAATAAAGCAAGAGAAAAAGGTTACTTGATTCCTTGGAAGAAGAATATGCCTGAGGGCTGGAAAACAGCTATGATGTTGTTGATCTCTGATCGTGGCGGTCTTATTTTTGATCCCGTAGTTGGTCTACATGAAGATGTAATTGAGCTTGATTTTGCTTCTTTATATCCTAATATTATGTTGAGGTATAATATTAGTCCTGAGACTATGCTTTGTGATTGTTGTAAATATTATCCAAAGGTTGTTGTTCCACAGCTTGGTTATCATATCTGCAGTAACCATCTGGGTTTACTTCCTGAGGTTCTCAGACCTATTCTTTTCCGCCGTTTTTGTTTTAAAGCGCGTTCTAAAAACAAGAAATATGATGAGGTTTTGTACAAGGAGTTGCAAAATGCTTGGAAATGGGTTTTACTGGTGTGTTTTGGTTATACAGGTTATAGAAATGCCAGATACGGTCGTATTGAATGTTATGAGAGTATTACTGCTTTTAGTCGTGATATTTTACTTACCGCTGCTGAGACCGTTGAGGAAGCAGGTTACAGTGTACTGCATGGGATTATCGATTCACTATGGGTTAAACCAAGCCGTAGTGTTTGTATGAGTCCTGTTGTTCTTTCTAGAAAAATCAGCAAACGCACCGGTGTTCGTATGGATTTTGAAGGAAGGTACTGTTGGATCGTATTTTTACCTAGCAAAAACAATGACGTTGGTGCTTTGAATCGTTACTATGGCTTGTTTGAAGACGGTGAAATCAAGATTCGTGGCATCGAGCTTCGTCAGAGAAATTCCCCTATTTTTTTGAAGAATATGCAAAAGGATATAATTTCTGTTTTTTCAAAAGCAAAAAATTCAAAGGAGTTTCTTGATTTGATTCCAGTCGCAGTTGATGTTCTTTGTGAGTATGGTAAAAAGTTGATTAATAATGATTTTAAAAAAAAGGACTTGATAATCAGTACTTGTGTATCGCGTGATGCTAGTGAATACAAGGTTAATAATCTAGTTAAGTCTGCTTTGTTTCAAATAAAAGATCTTGGTGTTCATCCACAGCCTGGTCAGTCTATACGCTATATAGTATGTGATGAAAAATCTCGTGATTATAAAAAACGTGTTTGTATATCTGAGGAATTGAAAAACTCTAGCAGTATAGATGTTGATTTTTATCTGCGTCAGATTGCTATGTATGGTGAAAGTATTCTTGTTCCTTTTGGCTTTAGACTAAAGAAGTTATATGATATGCTTCAAAAGATAAAAGTTAGGGAGAAGTTGAATGTTTCAGTTTTACCAAGAGCAGGAACTGTTCAAACCAGTATATAATTATTTTAAAAAGCAGGGTTATACGATGAGATATGAGGTTAGAATAGGTTTTTGTCGTGCTGATATTGTAGCGTTTAAAAATGAAGAAAGTGTTGGAGTTGAACTTAAAATTAATAATTGGAAAAAAGCAATTATTCAAGCTAAAAATTATCAACTTGGCTGTGATTATACGTATGTAGCCTTTCCACTAAATAGGGTTTTTAATATTTTGCGCAGAGCTGAATATATTTTAAAAAAAGAGGGTATAGGTTTACTTGTTATAAAAGAAAAAACTCGCGATGTATGTAAAATAATTAATGCTGAAAAATCAACTAAAAAAATGGGCAGTATTTCTAAGAATAAGTTTTTATAAGTCAGTACATGTTTATGATAAAACAAAATTAAGGTAAGTTTATGTGTTATAGATATAGTGTGCCTGGTCCTGATACCGTTAAAAAAACCTTTCAGGTTAAAATAGGTGAAAAATTTGAAAGAAGATATCATGTTGGTGCTTTTGAAAATATTAAATTACCAGTAATTACAAATGAAAAACCAAATCAGGTTCAATTATTTAACTGGGGGCTTATACCATTTTGGGTAAAAGACGAAAAAACTGCAAATGAAATCAAAGAAAGAACAGTTAATGCTAGAGCTGAATCTATTTTTGAAAAACCAGCTTTTAGAATGTCTGCTGAAAAGAAACATTGTTTAGTTCTTGCCGATGGTTTTTTTGAATGGAGATGGTACAAAGGTAAAAACTATCCTTACTACATTAAATTAAAAGGAAAAGATGCCTTTGCGATTGCTGGTTTATGGGATAGTTGGACTAATAAAACTACTGGTGAACAGATTTATTCTTATACTATAATAACAACGGAAGCTAATCCTTTAATGGCTATGATTCATAATAAGAAAAAAAGAATGCCAGTTTTACTTTATGAAAAAGATGAGCAAAAATGGATTAGTAATACAATTACTGAGCAAGAATCTATTAATATTTTAAAACCATTTGATGAAAATAAAATGATAGCGTACACTATTTCTAAGTTAATAACAACAAAAAATATTGATGTTAATGTCCCCAGTGTTTTGAAACCATTTCAGTATAATAGTTTAGAATCACTACCAACCCAAAAAAGTCTTTTTTAATACTTTTGATAACTTAATCTAATTTATTTAATCTTTTTTACACCCTTTATATTTTAGATATAATTATTATTAAGAATATAATTAATAATATTGATTAACATTTGAATAAATTTCTTTCTAATTTTGATAAAAAAAATTTCGAAACCATCTTGATTAAATTATAAAAATAAAACTAAAGAAATAGACGAGTTAAAAGATTTTATAAATTTTAGAATTAGAAAATATTGAAATATTGAAAATATGATTAGATACTGTTGATTTATATTGAAATGTGATGTGGTTGTTGTCGGTGCAGGACCTGCAGGTTCTACTGCCTCTATTTTTCTTGCAAAAAAAGGTTTAAAAGTTGTAATGGTTGATAAAAATAAATTTCCAAGAACAAAACCCTGTGGCGGTGGTATACCAATTAGCATTTTTAAAAGATTACCATTTTTAAAAAAACATAATATTGTTGATACCTATTCCTATGGAGAAATATTGCGCAGAGTTTCAATCAAATGATCCTGTTATAGCATTGGTTTCTCGTGAAACTTTTGATAATAAATTGGCTTCAATTGCTGTTGATCATGGTGCAGAGTTTTATGATGGAAAAAGGGTAAAAGATGTAAATATAACAACTGATAAAGTAGAAGTTATTTTAGAAGATGGTAAGACAATTAATTCAGAAGTTGTTGTTGGTGCTGATGGTGTCTCTAGTATAGTTGCTCAAAAAGCAGGACTTAGCACAAAAAACAAAGTAGTGAATATCTGTGTATTTCAAGAGTATAAGTTAAATGAGAAGATATTAGATGATTTTACGACTAAAAAACATTTATGCCATATACACATGGTGTATAGTAATATCCCAGGTTATGCATGGATGTTTCCAAAAAAAGATAGTTTTAACATAGGAATAGGTGAATTTATACCTTATAAAAAAACAGATTTAAAATTCAATTTAGTTTATGCCTACAACTCTTACTTTAATTTATTACAGAAGAAGAAACTTATTCCTTTGGATTTAAAAATAGGTAAACTTAGGGGTGGTTGTATCCCTGTTAATATTCTTAAAAAAACATATTCTAACAGAGTTGTTGTTTGTGGAGATGCAGCTGGTTTTATTAATCCTGTTAGTGGCGGTGGTATTTACTATGCAATGATAAGTGGAGGAAATGCTGCATCTGTTATATATATGGCTTTTGAAAAAGAGAATTTCGATTCATCGTTATTATCTAATTATCAGAATCTTTGGATGCAAGAGTTTGGAAGAGATTTACATGCTTTATCAAGAATATCAAATTTATGGTTAAAAAATTCAGAAAAATTGATTAAGATTATTTCAAAAGATAAAAGATTAATTGATATAGTTTCTGGTTTTTTATATGGTAATCTTCGTATACGTGATTATAGAAGTAAAATTATTAGTTATTACATTCAGGATAGAATAAAAGATGTATTAGGAATTTTATAAAATTTATTATTTATTAACAAATTTATATTATCTCCACAAATATTATATTTTTATAAATTATATAATGGATTTATATTATTATAAACTTATTTTTTATTTATTAATAAACTTTTTTTTTATTTATTAATAAACTTTTAAATAATAATATACAAACTTTTATAGATGTCTTTTGTATTATATTATTATATTATGCGGCAAATTAAAATGATTAGAAAAATAATTGGCGTAGCACTATGCTTATTATTTATAGTATCATATGCTCCAGTATTAGCCGCAGAGCAAAACCAATATGGAACATATGAAAAATGTTTTATTGAATCTTCAGGGACCATTATAAATCGATTAGCTCTAGGGTTGTTTAAGTTAAGAAATTTAGCTTTTATAATATATCTAAATATTGACTATACAGAAGATGGTGAAACATCAATATATGATTATGAAACAGGAAATATGCTTTGGCATCAAAAAGGAGAACACAATATTTTATTTTTATTTTATTTAGGAGATTATAGTTATATTAAAAATCAAGATGGTTCTATCTTTATAGCTTTAAAAGGAATAACTCTAATTGCCCAAGTTTATTATTAAATAGATTACTATCAAAACAATCAATAATTAATTAAATTATTTTAAAAAAAATTATCATATAGATATTTTAAACATTTTATGAGTTTTTTTTCGCCATATTAAAAAATTTTTTGGTTTTTCTGGATATTCTAAGTAATGAGAACGCGCTTTTTCCATGTTCTTTTGCATTTTTCTTAATTTAAGTAATAGTTTAGGATATATCACAAGTTTTCTTGTTATTTTTAATTTAGTTGTAAATCCTGATTGAAGTTGTCCATGTTCAATAGCATAAAGTATCTCCTTATCAGATAAAACTTTTGTTCCGAGTATTTTATTTATTTCTGAATCATTTAGTGAAGATAACAAAAGTCGCATAATATTTCCTCCTGCTTGAATAAAGCCATATTGATGATTATATTTCACATTATAATCCCATAATGATTCTACGCTTGTATCATTCTTTTCAAGTGCTTCATTAATTATATCAGCAGCAAGTTTACCAGCAAATAATGATGGTCCTATACCTCCACCACTTATTGGATTAACCTGACATGCTGCATCTCCTATTGCAACAAATCCATTTCCTACCATACAATCCAGGGGCCGTCTGGAGGGTACAATTCCTCCACTTTTCCAAGAAATTTTTCCTTTTTTTAAAAAGGGATGACGCTCTAATAGCTTAGAATAAAATTGTTTACGAGGATTTGGATAACCAGGCATGCGTAAAATACCAATACCAATATTTAAACTTCTATAATCTCTACATCCAATCCAGTAAAACGCACCAGGAGCTATATCATTAGAAAAATATGCACGTACAAATAACTCATCTAAATTATAATCAAGAATTCTTGTTTCTCTATAACAAATTGCAGTATCTTTGTTTAAAACTTTTTCTGAAACCCACCATTTTTTAGGTAGTTGATTTCTAATTTTTGCAAATACACCAGAGCAATCAAGAACTATTTTTGCCTTTATTTTTTTTATTCTTCCCTTTTTATCCTGTGTTATTATACCAGATAATTTTCTAAACTCGCCATAATCCTCAAATATAGGTGAAACTGCTATCGTTTCATCATGAATCTTAACACCAGCATTTAATGCGGATTTCACCAGATGTTGATTAAATTGATACCTATTAATACCCAGACCTTCAGCTTGAGCAACTATACTAGATTTTAAATCAGGTGAAATAAGTTCACCTTTTGTTATCTTACGAATAACAAAATTCCCTTTTGGTATTGTTATATTTAGTCTTTGAAATTCATGTTTTTCAAGACCATCTCCACATGTTTTTTCTCCAATTCTATCTTGAGATAAACGTTCTATTGCCAGGATATCAATACCTAATAATGCTAATTCCTTAGATACAGTTGCACCAGCAACATTCATACCAACAATAACAACATCAACTTTTTCATCCATATATTTTAACTCTTCATTTATCAAATATACATCTTACAACATCAATTTTTTTATATAATAAATTTTGTTTATCTATTAAAGAAAATTCAGTGTTTTTATAAAAAAAGATTATTCATAACCTTCGCATTAGCAAGCATAGCATGATTATTATTAAAAAAAACATAAATCCTTTGTGGGTTACCGGATACAATTTTATTTTTAATTTCTAAAAGCTCCTCTTTAGTATAATTATGTGAATACCAACCAGTTCTACCATGAATTCTTTCATAAACAACACTCTTACTCATTATATTATTTGGCATATTAGGTGCATCAATGCTAACAATCAAAACATTTTTTTTCTTACCCCATTGTATAATCTCATCAGTAAACAAAGATTTATTCCTAAATTCAATGCAAATTTTTTTACTATTAAATTCATTAATAAATAATTCAAGATTGTCAATATTATTAAAATTAGGCGGTAATTGTAACAAAAAATAATGAATGTAGTTTTCCAATGGTTTGAAAATATCTACAAATCTTTTAAAAGGATCATATGAATCCTTATTTAATTTTTTAAAATGAGTAATTGATCGATGTACTTTAATAATCCATGCAAGCTGTTTACCTTTATTAGCCCACGATTTAACCATATTAGGATAGGGAAACCTGTAAAAACTCATATTTAGCTCAATAGCATTTAAACCAGAATGATTAATATACCAATCTAAAGAATTTTCTTCATTCCAACTGTATGCCCAACCGGAGGTTCCAACAAATACTTCCATAATTAAATATTTTAAAAGAAAATCACGTACTTATTTTTTTTCTATATTTTTAATTTAATTATTGTTTATGTTGCTTTCTAATTCATTACTAATTTATTAAAAATAATATTATACCAATTATTTATATATCAAATTATATCACTTATTGTTGATTTAAATGATCTTTAATCTAGGTGATAAAAATGAAAAATAGGATTATTGCCATAAGTATAATAGCTTTGTTTATTGGAATTATTTTAAGTCCTGTATCAATAGGTTTAATTAAAAATGAAAAATATATACAGATTTTTGAAAATAATAATTTAAAAGAATTTCTTTTTGATAGATTTATAATATTAATAATGAAATTTGCTCATAAACCTTCAGTTTCATGTTGTATCATAATAAATGACAGTGTTTCATGGTCTAAAGCCTATGGATTTTATGACATTAAAAATAATAAATTAGCTACAACTGATACACTTTATCTAACTGCTTCGATATCAAAAACCGTTACAGCTACAGCATTAATGCAATTATATGAACAAGGATTTTTTGATCTTGATGATGATGTTAATAATTTTTTGCCTTTTAAACTCAGAAATCCTAAATATCCTGATATACCTATAACATTTCGTATGTTACTTTCACATAGATCTAGTTTAGCTGATGATAACCTATTCCAGCTATGTTTATCATATATACCCGGAGACCCAGATATACCAGATTACCCCTATCCATGGTTAGAAGAGTATCTTACTCCAAATGGCAGTGCGTATTCACCTAAGATATGGTCAAATTCAAAACCTGGAGATAAATTATATTATGCTAATATAGGTTATTCATTAATAGGATATCTTGTTGAACTAATATCGGGTAAAAGATTTGATCAATATTGTAAAGATTATATATTTACTCCACTTGAGATGTACAATACTAGTTTTCGTTTAATAGATACAAATCTAAGTAATTTAGCTGTTCCGTATGAGTATAAAAATAGAAAATACATCCCCCATCCACATTATGGAATGCATGTTATTTATCCTTCCGCCAGTATGAGAACCTCTGTTGAAGATTATTCCCATTTTATTATTGCTCATATGAATAGCGGAAAATACAAGGATGTAAGGATATTAAACCAAACTACAGTTGAATTGATGCATACTGCTTATTATCCAAAAGATAATTATAAAAGTAATTATGGTTTAGGTTGGATTGTTGATAAAATATCATTTAAGCAAATAAAAAACGCGTTATTAATTAAAGCAAATTTATTATCTTAGTTTTTTAAATTAAAAAATTCTGATTTATTTATTTTTAAATAATGTTTATGACATTACAAATAACTAAAAATTACAAATAACTAAAAATATTAAAATTTTTTTTATTAAATAATGTAACAATAACATTATAATAGCAATATTTTATTATCTAATTTATAATTATAACAAAATTATAGTATTAATTTAACATTTATAATATATTTGAAATAATTTATTATAATTTTAGATTCAGCAGATTTTATTAATATGAAGGTACATTAGTAATATAGAATTATTATAAGGTAGGAGTTCTAATGAGCAAAGATATTTCAAAAATAAATAAAAATATAGTGATAAAAAATATAGTTTTTTTGATATTTTTAATTTTAATATCATCTAGTATCCCATTGACGCAGGCTTACGACGAACAAACTGAAAAACAAATTATATTAACTTATTCTTTTGATAATCCATCTATTCAGGTAGTTACCATAAATGAAGACACATACGATAGAATCTTTTTAGCAGATTGTGTGACTGCAAGTAATGCAGGTGAACCAAATATTCCATCTAAAGGGGTTTATATTCTAATTCCTCCAAAATCTAAAATAGAGGATATAGAAATTACAACTGGAACAGAACATATCATTGGAAGAGGATTTAATATCGATCCTGTCGGTGAAGCGATACCAATTACTTATTCTTCAACTTCTCAAAAAATTAGGACAAATAAAGAAATTTATAATTCAAATAATTTTTATCCTGGTAAGCTATATACTGAGATTGGAATACACTATTTTCGAGGTTATAAAATTCTTGTACTTTTATTGCATCCTATACAATACAATCCAGTAACAGGTGAATTATATTTCTATGAAAACATGTATGTTAGTGTAAAAACAAGTTTTGATAATAAAGTAATTAATTTATTCAGAGGTTTAGAACAGGATAAACAGGAAGTTATGAAAAAGGTTGATAATCCTAATGATGCTTATCAATATATAAGTGAAATAAAACCTTCATCTATATTTGTTGATAACTATGATCTACTTATTTTAACAACAGATTCTCTTAAAGCTAATTTTGAACCTTTAAAACAAGCCCATGATGCAACAGGCCTTAATACAGTAATTAAAACTCTTTCGGATGTAGGAAGTAGCGATCTTGATAGTATTCGCAACTACATTAGAGATGCATATACAAACTGGGGAATAAATTATGTTTTAATTGGTGGTGATTCCAATATTATTCCTGCTGCAATTTTATGGGTTTCAGGTATGGATGAAAATGTAACATATTATGAAGAGGAAATGCCTTCGGATCTTTTCTATGCCTGTTTAGATGGTCCTTATAATTATGATGGTGATAATAAATGGGGAGAACCAAATGATGGAACGAATGGAGGTGATGTCGATCTAGTTGCAGAAGTTTATGTTGGAAGAGCTTGTGTAGACAATGTAGCTGATGTAAATACTTTTGTTTCAAAAACAATCGCATACATAAACAAAGATCCTGATTATCAATATCTGAATAAGATTTGTTTACCAGCAGAATATATGGGTGATTATGGTATTGCAAGTTATGGTGGAACTTATATGGATCAATTAATAAATACATGTACTGACGATGGATATACTACAATTGGTATTCCTACCGATAATTATACTATTAATAAGTTATACGACTCTCCAAGTTACACCTGGGGTTCTTCAGAAATTATTTCCATTATTAACAATGACATACATATAATAAACCATCTTGGTCACTCATCCTACGATTACAATATGAAAATGGATTCTTTTGATATTAATTATTTAAATAATAACAAAACATGTTTCATCTACTCTCAGGGTTGTATGTCTGGTGGATTTGATAATCCCTGGGGATATGACTGCATAGCTGAAGAGTTCACTGTAAAAACCAGCCATGGTGCATTTGCTGGAATATGGAATGCTCGTTACGGTTGGTTTTGGTCTTATAGTACAGATGGAGATTCTCAAAGATTCCATAGGCAATTTTGGGATGCAGTATTTGGAGAAAATATTCCCGAAATAGGAAAAGCAAATCATGATTCCAAAGAAGATAACCTAGCCATTATTGGTAGGTCGTGTATTCGCTGGGTTTATTATGAAACCAATCTTTTTGGTGATCCGGCTTTATCCTTTTTTGAAATAGAGGAGCCACAGAATAATCCTCCAAATAAACCAAATATTTCAGGACCAAATTCTGGGAAACCTAAAATAGATTATGAATTTACTGTAGTAACTACAGATCCAGATAATAATGATGTTTATTATTTTGTTGATTGGGGAGATGAAATAAATGGTACTTGGACAGGTCCACATCCATCAGGTCAAGAAGTAATATTAAATCATACATGGTCTAAAAGAAAAATATATACAATTAGTGTAAAAGCAAAAGATATATTCAATGAAAAAAGTGAATTAACAACATTGGAGATTGACTTACCAAGAAATATACATTCAATAAATATGATTTTCTTTAAATTTATAGAAAATCTATTACATCGATTTCCATTAATTGTAAAAATGATAAATATTTTCTATTAAGAAATATACAAACTATAAAAGAATGCTAATATCCTAGATTTTTATTTAGTTAGATTTTTTGTTGTTTAATAAATTTAAGATTTTAATATATGCTGTAGTAATAGAAAATAATCTGCAAGTTTTTGTAATAATCTACTTAGAAATGAATTAATCGATACTCTGGTTCGAGGAATTGAGATAGATAAAGAATCTGACCACTGGCTTTCAAGTCCATCTACATCCATTGCTTTAACTTTTATTATATATGTACCCTTTGTAATCCAAGTATGATTCGCATTGACCACTTCACTAGAGTTATATGGACCAAGCCAATCGCTAAAAATACCATCCCCCCAACTCCATTTGTAAAAAATTTGATCATTATCTGGATCAGTTGAACTTGTTGTAAAAACATAATCCATATTGGGTTTTCCTTTTTTTGTACCGTCTGGTTTTTCTGGTGTTTCTGGACTCCCACCTTTAACTTTAACATTAATAATTGGACTATACCACCAATCTTGACCAATTATTTTTTCTAAACCATCAGTGCCATCAAGCTCTTCATAATATGAATCATTTATTCGCTCTTTTATAAGTCGTAAATAAGGATTACTTCCATAAATATCTGGACGTAAAACATCCGCATAAACCTGATCGACTTGTGCTTTTGCAACAAAATAATAATCACCTGGAGTAGTAATAGTTATGTTTTCAATGTACTTTACACCGTTAGTTGCACCATTGTTTGCATTATCCCAGCCAGTCCCACCAAAATAATCACCAGCATGCACATCATAATCAATTGTTGTGTATTCAGGATTATTTATTGGATCTGAATCAGTTCCCCATTGAAGGTAGGTATGATCAACAACTAGACTTCCATTAACCTGCCAAATAAATGGGACTGTTGAACCAGGAGGAATTATTGAATTATTTTCAGCAGAACCTGGTTGCCATTGTAGATATGGTTGAGCTAAATCAGCTTGATGTAAAATTATTCGACGTACCTCTGCACCATATCTATGAACCGTGTCATTTCCAAATGTTGACTCGGAAGGATTTTTTATATCTGACATTTCGGGAGAAAGCCATAAAATTCCTGCTCCAGGATAATTACCCCAGGTTTCATCATTTACATAGGGATCCTCGACAGGATTTTTTAAAACATCAGCACCATATCCCCAAGGAGATATTCCTCCTTTTACTGAATAACCGATTGTTCCAGGAATGGTACCTATGCTATATTTATCAAGATTTCCACCATAGTCACCAATATAATTACCTAATCTAAGGCTGGATACATCAAAGAAGTAAAAATCAGGAGGCGCGTAATCATAATTATATCCTGTGATTGGGCTTGTTCCTATTACATTACTGTGAGTTGAACCCCATGGATACAGTATGCATCTTGCTCCTCCATGGAAATCACAGGCCAATCTAATTACATGATTATCAACAAAAGCTCGAAGTGTTTTTCCATTTACACTTCCCCAAACACCTCCAGTTGGTGATCCTGGACCATCTAAATCCGCTTCTCTGTTTAAATCCCATCCATTTCCGTCATAGCGTTGTGGTCCATGATCAAAGCCATATGGATTATGTGAAATTGCAAAATATATCTCCCTGTTATCTAAAATCCATTTTAGATAATCCTCAGAGTATTCATTACTTGATTCCTCAGTAAATGCCATACGCATTAACCATTCCGTAAACCAGTACATCCCTATTGTACCAACTGTTTCGTCTCCATGTGGCCCTCCTAGGAAAAGAACCTCTGGTTTATGTAAGCCTAAAGCTTCGTTTGTTATTCTAACATAATATAGGTCATATCCGCCTGTAACAGTGCCAGTACCATATAACTCATTTGCTTTAAAAATTTCAAGATAATTAGGATATGTAGACTCTAAGGTTTGATACCAGCTAACTAACTGTGCATAGTTAGTAGGTTTATTATACCAATCAGGTTCTAGAAGATTTCCTAGTGGATTTTTCTCGGTATTAATAAAAATGTTATTTTTGTTATTATAGTTTATAGAATAACCAACTGTTGAACCAGCATTAATCAATACTATTATAACAATTGATGTTAACAAAATTAGCAAAGTCTTATTTTTCATAATATTATTCCCCTTTAATTAACACATGTTAACATATTTGTTCTATAAATATCTTCGTTTTTTAGACAAACACCTTGGTTTATTAAAAATTTTATTACTAAATCAGAAATATCTTAAGCAAATCCTGTAAAACAACCAAAACCAAGTAGTAATTGTGGCCCTAATACTTTATTTACTCCCATATCAGCAAAGTTTATCATCAGTCCATTAAAAAAGAAGGTTCTTATTCTATGAAGGGCAATTCTTACACTTGGAAAACCAACTATAAATGGACTAAACTTGATAGTTGCTGAAAAACCAAATAAATGTTGTATTATTACAGGTCTAATTAATTTACCAAAAAATGTTTCATAATCGTAAAATGGAATGAAAGTAATACCAATACCAACACTGATAAGTGGCTGACTAAAAAGATTAATTGGATTAATTAATCGTTCAATTAATGAATTAACAAAAATCTTTGTATCTTCTATTGGAAAATCATCACCTACAATATCAGCAATTAAATCTATTATTTTATCTATAGACTCTTTAAACAAATTCCATTCATTATCAGATATCTCCACTCCTTGTTCACTATTTTTATTTCGCGTAATGTTTATTACTTCCATAAAATTGCTATATTCATTATTGATTTTTTGTAAATCTTCCTCTTTAACTTCCATTTCAACTAAATAATCATCACCCGTTACACCATGCATTAATATAGTCATTTTTTTTGTTTTTACTACTAGAGGTTCAGCTCCAATACCAGATGTAATTGCTAAACCAAAAAATAATATTATCACCGCAATTGTTAATATGGTTTTTTTTATATCCATCATTTATTTTCTGCCTCTTATTAATTTAAGTTCAAATTAAATTTTATTTGATAAAATTTAATACAATTATTCTAATCTAACTAGCATTATATAAATATTATTATATCATGTATGAGTTAAAAAATTTAAATAGCATTAAAATTAAAATCAATATTTTTATTTAAAAATTCATATTCTATCTAATAAACTAAATATTAACAAAAATTAAAATCGTGTAATTTAATTAAAAAAGAAAATTATAATATTTGATAAAAAGATAGATTAATTAACGAAATTAACATATGTTTAGAAATAATGATTTAAATGATAAAAATGTTAGTAATTTCAGCGATATAATCAGTTCTAATTGTTGTAATGTTATGTATCTGTATACAAAAACATTTTTATAATACAACAAACAATATACAATATGTATAAAGGGAGGAAAATATGAAAAAAAAATGTTATTTAAAGAAAATTTTTGTAATTGGAATTATTTTATTATTTATACCAATTTTTCCTGTTGGATTAAGTAGTAACACTAATATTGAAGAAAAACAAATTAGTAATAAAATATTAGCAAATCATTATGAAAATAGTATTGTAGTAATTTTAGGAAAATGTAACATTGTACAAGGTCCTTTAGTTTGGATATTTGGTTTATATATTCCTTTGATAAAAAGATCTTTTTTAATAAGGGCAAATGGTGGCGAAGGTGAACAGTTAAATGTTATGATACGTGGTGACCAATTTGTAACACATTTAGATAATGAAAATATAGAAATTCGATTTAGTGGTGCAAAGGGAATCTTATTTTGGGGTCAAAAATCTATTATAACAAATAGTTCAAGAGTATTTGTTAGATGTAAAGCTGATGATATTTGGATAACAACATTCAGTTAAACTAATTTAAACATTTCTTTATTTAAATAGATATTTTATTTTAGTATTAATTTAAATATTAATTTGCATTTGAATATTTTTATATTTCATAGATTTAAAGATTTACTTAGATAGGTGATTTTAAATATGGAAATAGCAACATTTGGAGCAGGATGTTTCTGGGGTGTTGAGGCAGCTTTCCAAAAAATAAAAGGAGTTTTAAAAACAACTGTTGGATATATGGGAGGTATAACAAAAAATCCCACATATGAAGATGTATGTACTGACAAAACTGGACATGTTGAAGTTGTACAAATACAATTTGATAAAAAAATCATTACATATGAAAAATTATTAGATGTTTTTTGGGAAGCTCATGATCCTACACAATTAAATAGGCAAGGATTTGATTTAGGAACTCAATATCGTTCGGTAATTTTTTATCATAATGAAAATCAAAAAATATCTGCAGAATACTCAAAAAATAAACAAGAAAAATCAGGAAAATTTAAAAAACCTATCGTTACAGCGATAATACCTGCAAAAGAATTTTACAAAGCAGAGGAATACCACCAAAATTATCTAAAAAAACATGGTAAAAATAGTTGTACAATATAAAAATAATTTTTTTGCTTTTATTAATATATATAATCTATTAATTCAGCTATACATAATACCTTGAACTGATCAGGTATTTCTATTACAGTTTCAACTTTTACAATATTGCCAAGCAAAGGAGCATAATATACTGATCCAAATAAATTCCAATTAAAAATAATATTATATGTATCAATTGTTCCAGTTTCAATAGATATAATTTCAGTTTCAGCTAAATAATTTAACATAGGAATATCATAGTTTTCTTCATAAAAAATTTCATTTGGAATATCAGCAAAAAATAAACTTAATATCCGAAAAATAATAGATTCAAATTTAATACTAACAGATATGTTAGTTTCATTTATTAGACCTTGTTTCCCATCAAATAAAGGAAAATCAATAAACGGACGAGGTGTACTTTGATTGAGATTAATTGTGATAGTTAAAGGTATAGGAATTGGAATGGGAATTTTAAGTGGATGATTGGTTAGAAGAGTAATTCCATTTATAACAAATTGTATACCTTCGCTAGATAAATCATTTTTTCTGAAATAGGCATATCCAGAGGCTTTAGTATAAAGTAAATTTCCTTTAAGAACTATTCCTTCTCCACTTTCATATTGAAAATTTCCCTTGATTCTACCGGATAATTTTAATATATATGATGATTCTGTATAACCAATTAATTCAGTTGTGAAATCATCAATTGAAGAATCCAAATCTATTAGTGCACCAGATGCATAGAAAACTACTTGGAATCTATTAACATCATACGTCCATAAATCACCAAGTTTCCAATTAGGTACATCATCCTCTATTGCTATATTTTTAATTTCTTTTAAATTATTAGTAATTACTAATCCGTTAATCCCAGGTAAACTGATAATTATCATCGTACAAAAGAACAGGTACATCTGTTTTTTCATATTTTGTTTATCTCCGTATATAAATATAAATAACAATTTATATTTAAAAACATTTTGTAATTTATAGCAATAATTATGTAATTCTTTAAATAATACGTATATTTGGGATATATGATAAAAAAACCAATACTTGTAATTGAACACTGCGAGCCGAATTTATCAGAATGGTTAATGCTTGAATATAAACATTCTGTTAAAATATGGGGAAAAAATACAGTTTTTACAAGTGTAACAGATAAAAAAACAATTAATATTTTAAAAACTATAGCTAAAACAGAAAAAAAGAATGTAAAAGAATTACTAAATAACAAAAAATGTATAATTTTAGATCCACAATCAAAAAAAACATTAAAAACAAATGATTTTACAAATCTGTATGCAATTATTATAGGTGGGATCCTTGGATATGAAAAACCAAAAGGTAGAACAAAAAAACTAATTAGTGATAAATACAAATTTGAAACAAGAAATATCGGAAAAATACAACTAACAATAGATGGTGCGGTTTTTATAACAAAAGAAATAGCATCGGGTAAAAAATTAGAAGAAATTGAAATAGCGTATGAATTAGAAATAGCTCATGATTCTATACACTCAACAGTACTACCTTTTGGATATCCTATAGTTAATAATAAACCAATAATTACACCAGGGTTACTTGAATATGTAAAAAAGGATATCGATTTTAAATAATAATTAATACAATTGATTATTTAAACCAATATTATATACGTTTATAACGAGATTGGAGGTGTAATTATGGCAATAGGTTTTATATTAATTAGTGCAGCACCTGCACACGAACACGAAGTATATAATAAACTTTCAAAAGTAAAAGAAATAACTGAGTTACATCCATTATTTGGTGAATATGATATCATAGCTAAAATTGAAGCAGGAGATTTTGAAAAACTTGGAAAGATAATTGTTGAGAAAATTAGATCGATAAATGGTGTAATAGATACAAAAACCTTAACTGGAACAAAATTTTAAAATAAAAATTATTCTCAAATAAATTTTTCAAGAAATATACATACAGATTTTTATATAAAAGGGAAACTTTAAAAACAGATTAAAATTGAAAAAGTAACCTTAATGATATATTCTATTAATACTATGCTGTTGTAAAAATACTGAAAAATAGGCGAATTAAATGGTAAATAAAAAAACTATTTATGATAATGTAAAAATAATTTCATTTGATTTAGACGGAACACTGGTAAAAAGTACTTATGCAAATTCTGTATGGTTAGAAGGTGTTCCTAAGTTATATGCAAAAGAAAAAAATTTACCATTAGATCTTGTAAAGAAATATGTATTTCAAGAATATTACAAAGTTGGAGAAAACAAAAAAGAGTGGTATGACATTGATTGGTGGTTTAAACATTTTAAAATAAATAGTAGTTGGCAAGAACTTCTTAATGAATATAGATTTTCTGTGGAGCTTTATCCAGATACTATTGAAACAATTAAAAAATTTTCAAATAAATTTGATTTAATAATTATATCTAATGCTAAAAAAGAATTTATAGACATACAAATAGAAGAAACAAAAATTAGAAAGTATTTTTCATATGCATTTTCGTCAATTTCTGATTTTAATACAGTTAAAAAAATACCTAAAGTTTACAAAGAAATATGTGATAAATTAAAAATAAAAACAAATGAAATAATACATATTGGTGATAGTAAAGAATTTGATTTTAAAAGCCCTAAAAAAGTTGGAGTTAAATCTTATTATATTAATAGAGAAAAAACTGAAAAAGGTAATAATATAATTCATACATTATTTGATCTTGAAAAAATATTTAATATCTAATTTATAAGAAAAATTGAGATATACAAAAATATATATTTTTATAACTAACTATTTAATGCATTACTCATTTTTTTATTTTGTTGAATATAAAAATATATAAATTATAATAAATTATTATAGATTTGGATAAAAAAATGTCTTGGGGGAAAATTAAGGAGTTATTTAAACTATGTAGATTACCTTCGTCCATAGGTGCATCAATTACACCAGTAATAGGTGCATTAACTGTTAAAGGATATTTATTAAACATTTCACATTTTTTTTGGTTATTGTTATTAGGTGTGTTTTTTAATATATTAGGAGTTGTTTTAAATGATTTTATAGATATTCAGTTTGATGAGTTTTCAAAAGAAATAAAGGATCGTCCGCTTGTAAAAAAGACCATGACACCTAAGGCAGTATTTTTTATTATTATAATAGGTTTGGTAATTATATTTAGCATTTCAATTATCTTTTTTTGGAGTCTTTTAGCTATTTTGATTCTAATAATATCACTAGACTTTGGTGTATTATATAATATATTTAGTAAAAAACTGATTGGCTCAGATATTTTTTTAGCAAGTTCAATGGCATTTTTTTTTCTTTTTGGAGCATTAGCAGTTTCAGATAATATCAATAATGTGTATGAAATTGGTAATTTAACTTGGATAGTTTTTATGATAATTTTTATTTATATATTTATAATGAATGTTTTAGAAGGAAACTTAAAAGATGTTAATTTTGATCGTGAAGCAGGGGCTTTAAATATACCAGTTTTTTTAGGTGTTAAAACTGGTAAAAAAATGCATGTTACAATGAGTTTTAAAGCTATTATAATTGGATTAAAAATTTTACTTGTATTTTTTGTTTTTTCAACATTTTTCTTTTTTAATTTAATATTTTGGTTTTGGCAAATTATCATTCTAATTATACTTGTGTTTGGAATGTTATGGATAACCTTTAAAATTCTTAATATGTCATCATTTAATATCTTAAGATTTGCATTTTATGGAAGAATACATGGAGTTTTTAGCTATCTCGTTATTCCAATAATGCTTATGAGATTTATCGGTATTAATTGGACTTTATTTTTAATACTATTTCCAGCTTCTTGTCCCTTGATATTTAACTATCTTTTATATGGTAAATCTTTAACACCAGTAGTATTTATTAAATAGGTTTTTTTAAAAACCGATTATTTGCTTTGTAGATTTTTATTTTAATATAAGGTCTTTCTTGCATATTTTTTAATTTTATTTACGATTCTTTTTTCTATAGAGCATTAAGCCAATAGCATTCAAATTTATATGCTAAAAAATTCAAAACTTGAAAAATTGGCATTGTTATTAAATAAATAATGTTACCACCTACTTCAGCAAGATAAACAAATAACCACCATAATGGTAATAATAAAGTACAAAGAATTGGGAATTTCCAAATAGCTGCTTTACCAGTTTCACAATCACAATACAAATCCGATAGTTGTTCTAATTTTTTATTAATTGCGTCATTGTTTTCAATAACATCATTTATTTCTTTTTGTAAATTAACTTGTAAATGTTGAAAACCTAGTAGACTTTTTTTGCATTCATATTTTTGTATAATATCCTGGATTTCTTTGTTATTTGCAATATCACTTATGGTTTCGAAAAGTAATTGCTTTATATCAGATTTTTTTTCAGATAAGATAGTATCTTTAGCAAAAACAGGTTGAGTGTTAACTACATTAAACAAAACAACAATACTCATTGCAAGAATTTTTACTAAACTCTTTTTTTTCATAATTATCCTCCCTCTTAAAAATTACATATAATCATCTGATAATAAATATATAAAATTATTCAAGCTTGCT
>SMTZ1_10001450_pt1 | contig 23735 bp, 29 predicted proteins | sample DeeMarSWOR136_30_FD_25667 | JGI IMG/M metagenome (IMG submission 25667) | reverse complement strand
TCATTCTGCCACGTGTGTCGTCACAGAACCGATCGTATTCCTCAAAAGTAACCTTGTGCCTGCCAATCAAGAACGAGCGGGTCACATAGACCGTGTGCGCTGGCTGCTCATCGTCATAACCTTGTTCCGAACCCATCTCAAAGCTGCCAGCTTCAACCAGAATCATCTCTGGGTGGATAGGCTCAATCACCATCGCAGTGGTCTGACCAGGCTGCACTGTCGCTGCGGGCAGAGTCTTTGCAGGCGCCTGCCCCATACAGGCGGCCAAGACTGTGGCAAGACCCACGCCTACCAACACGCCAACCAGGTGATCGATTAATGACTGGTGCCGCGCTGGCATTTCTCGCCTCGCAAGGAAGGTGTCAGGGACGCTGGGTCGGATCTGCGCCGGCTAGGGCTGCCACTCGAAAGCCCCAACGTCACAAACCGGTGCCGCTGAGCTGATGTGGATGGGTCGTGGCTCCCCGCGCTGGTCGGTCGGCGAGCTACAGGCGGTCGCGGGGATCACATCAATGGCTGGGCTGCCTGGGAGCAGCGAGTGAGTGAGCGTTCCGCCGCCATTGTCGGCCAGTGGACCGAGCGAGACATCGCCTGAGTGGTCGGAGGGACAACTGCCATCCGCTACCCAGTTGAAGAGGTTCGTATTGATCACTCCCTTTCCTTTGTATCCGCCTTCACCGCCGATGATGACGTCTTGCTTCATGTTGCCGGCCACGAGGCAGTTTCTCCAGTCCATTGTGCCACGGACATAGATGCCGCCACCGCTCCCCGAGCTCTTGTTCTGAGCGATCGTGCAGTGGACAAGCTTCCCAGCACCCTTGATGTGCACACCTCCACCGGCGCCCACAGCCGTGTTGTTGCTGATGGTGCAGTTGGTGATCGTCGCCGTTCCTTCGCAGGCAACGAAGATGCCGCCGCCCTTGCCCAGCGCACGGTTGCCATGAACGCTGCAGTTCTCGAGGATCAGCGTACCTCGAAACCCATTCTTGATGCCCCCTCCAGAACCGCACTCGTACCCAGGTGGAGCCTCTCTATCACCCAGGTTGTCGCTGATGGACGAGTACACGACGGTCAGCGTACCCTGGTTGAAAATGCCACCACCGCGGTTGGCAGAGTTGTCGCGCACCACGCACCGCTCCACCGTCAGATGGCCGAAGTTAGCGATGCCGCCACCAGCACGTGGGTAGGAGTTCGGGTGACCGTGGCGGATCGTCATTCCCCGGATGCGCACCGTAGTGCCCTCAGGCACGAGGAACACTCGATCAGGTGCCCCGTCAGCTGAGCTGTGAGCCTGCACGATGCTGCGGTCGGCCCCCAGCCCTTGGACGGTGATGTCCTTGTGTACGGTGATCCCCGCTTCTACGTGGACCGCATCCATCACCGTGATCAGGTCACCGTCAGAGGTCTGGGCGCTATCAATGGCTGCTTGGATGCGAGAGAAGGTGCAGCCTTCAGCGCACACGGTGATGGTGATGGGTTCGGGATCATACTGCGGGGCTGGGGGAGTGGGCGGAGGGGACGGTGTGGAGGTGGGAGCTGGCGTGGGGACGGGAGTGGGCAGTGAGGCTTGGGCGCAGCCCACCAGTGCCAGCAGCAACACGACCATCAAAGTGCGGAGCCATCTGCTCTTGATCACTGAGCCTCCTGTATCGGTGGTAGCTAGTCCTACCTATTCTTACCCTACGAAGCGGCAGAAGGTTCAGATTGACCCTGCCCTTGCCTGACGCCCCAGGTCTCGGCTCAACACGGTCATAGGCTTCCAGTCTGCAGCAAATACCCTCCGCAGCGTAGTACGCTCAGATCGAGGCTGACACACCACCCTCTATTGTGCCACCTCTTCCGTGCGGATGATGACGCCCCGGTGAATGACAAGCCTCACACTGCTCAGCGCCTCCAAGTTCTGCAGCGGATCGCCATCCACCACCAGGATGTCGGCGAACTTGCCTGCCTCCAAGGTGCCCACCGTGCCAGCTCGCCGGCAAACATAGGCCGCATTGTGCGTCGCAGCCACGATGATCTGCATTGGCGTCATGCCGGCCTCTTGCATCCAATTCAGCTCGCGCATGGGCATGCCAATCTCAAGATCTTGGAGGTACCCAGAGTCGTTGCCCAGTGCTACCCTGCCGCCAGCCTCTACGAAGCGGCGCAGGTTGGCCGAGCCTCGACCTTCCAGGGCTTCGAGCGTCGGCACCCACGAAGTATCTGTGTCGACCATCCGCTGGATCAGCGCATCGGGTACGTGGTCCGTGGCGAGGTGGGCGATGTCATCAACACCGGCCTCCAGGGCGCGGTTCACGTCCCTGGCGCTCGTAGCATGGGCCGATACGGGGATGCCACGCTGGTGTGCTGTCTGTACGATGGCAGCAGCCTCGTCTGCTGAGAGCGTCGGTGCGCCCCCCGAGGTCAGGGTGATCTTGATCACATCAGCACCGTCATCAATCAGTTGGTTGATCTTCTGGCGGGCGTCGTCTTTCGAAGTAACAGTCAGGGATGGGAAGTTGTTCCCCGCGATGGGGTAGCCGTTGGGAACGGTCACCAGCGGGCCGGCGGCGATCAACGACGCTCGTCTGGGGTCAGTCTGGAGCCTGTCGCGGGTGGCGAAGTATGGGAATCCTAGGCGCTCGCCCAGATCTCGTACCGTAGTCACACCTTCGCGGGCCCAGATGGCCAGGTTTCGCCCTTGGTAGGCGTTGTGCACGTGGGCATTGATAAAGCCTGGCAGGATGGTCGCGTCTGGCAGCTCGATGACCTCAGCCTCCGGTGGAACTGCCAGGTCTTTGCGTGGGCCCACAGACACAATACGATCCTCGAGTATGACCAGGGCAGTGTCTTGCAATGGCTGGGCGCCGGTCCCATCAATGAGGGTGCCAATCAGCACCAAGGGCAGCCCTTCAGGCGCGGCCCACTTGTCGATATCCACGCCACCAATCGTCTCGCCCGCTGTGACCACAAGGGTTCGAGGCGGAGGATCGCTGCACTCGTCGCCTGGCTCGCAGAATGCATGCGCTCCCCTTAAACTGAGATCCGAAAGCCAGGCGTAGGTGCAGTAGGTCCCTTCCGGCAAAGCTACAGTGAACTGGCTCTGCCCTGGCTTCAGCGTAGTGACCGAGATTTCTTCCGTCGTTGTGTTCTCAAAGTGCAAGTGCACCGCAGGCCCGTCCAGCACAGCTGCGTCTCTGGGCGGCAGCAGAATGCGCCCGCTGATCGTCCCGCAGTTCGGACATGGCGTGACGGTCGGCGGGACGGCCGTCGGGTTGATCGCCGGCCCTGCACACCCGACGGCCAGAGACAACAATGCCATGATTGCGCTATAGCGCCACCACCGGCTCATCATGATGACACTCCTCTACATGGGCTGCGAGCCTATCAATCATCGGTGCGGTGTGGAAAGCGGGAAACGACTGCATCGGCGTGGAATGGCCTATCAGAACTGCGGGATGTCGAGCGGAGCGCATTGGTCCCGCCTGACAAATCCGGGATCAAGCGCCCGCGGCATCTGCTCCCCTCACCCAGCGCCGTCACAAACTCGGACACTCTCAGCAGCGGAACGACCAACCTCCGGCCGGTGCGAGACCATATCTGAAATTGGTCTCGTCACTTGACCGCCACGGAGAAGCCAACTGCGAAGCCATGGGGCAACGGAATCACCAGTCCGAGCGCCAGATGCTTCGTGTGTCCCAGGCGGTGGCCAAAGCAACGAAGCTTGCTACCAGAAAGCACCTGAGTCAGAGCTGCTGCACTGCCATGGCTCCGCATCCACCACATTCGGCCATCTCGCGCGGTTCACGCCTGGATCGTCAACGAGTGAGAGATGGAGCTGACGGCACATGTCAAGAGGATCAGGACTGCTGGCCTACTTTGCTTGTGCCCGCCAGCCTCTGGCGCTGGCTCCTTTGCCTTGGGGTGGTCGGCTAAGCAACGTACTGGGCAGACAGTTCCCCAAGCACCGCAACCTTGTCCTTATGCTCGTCCCAGCAGTGCGGCGAAGTAGCGCTTGACGGAGAACGGCTGCCCGGAGAGCAGCATCTGAGCACGGAACACGGTAGCTACCGCTCGCATGACGAGCACTGCCGTCGCCGCCATCAGGCCCGCGGCCAGCAGCGGTTGCCAGAAGGGCACGCCTCCCACTGCTAGCCGAGTAACCATCGCCACCGGCGCGGTCAATGGGAAAAGGCTCAGCACGACAGCCAGGGTCCCGTTCGGATTCTGAATCAGGAGCATCATGAAAGCGATCGGGATGATCAACGGCCAGATGACCACGACATCGGCCGACGAAGAGCCCATCTGATTGGGGCCAGCCAGCGCACCGAGGCCGCCAAGCAGGCTCGCGTACACGATGTAGCCGAGAATGAAAAAGACCAGCGACCAGAGCACGATGGATAGCGGCAGTTGGACATCGGCCGGCAGGTTGAGAGTCTGGCCACCCAGACGCATCATGGCGTATCCAGCCCCTGCCCAGACTAGTGTCTGCAGCAGGCCGACGATGGCCAGCCCGAATACTTTGCCCGTCAGCACTTGCCGCGGGCTGACGGACAGCATCAGTACCTCCTGCACCTTGTCCTTGCGCTCGTTGCCCACGCTCTGACGCAACAGGCTCGACGACATAATGATCACAATGTACAGGACCATTCCCGTGATGTAGGGAATCCAGTAGGCGGGACCCTCTCCCACCTCGCGTTGCGGTTCGGACGCTGCAGCAGTCACCTTGAGGTCCATTGGGTTCCACACCTGGCGTGCTCGGGTCACGTCGCCGTTGAGCAGGTTGACCAGCAGCGTCCAACGCATCACCCAGGACTGCCCCTTGGGCGAAAACCCGCTTAGGTCAGGATAGACATACACAAACTCGCCCCGCTCGACATAGTTCTCGGGTACAACATAGTACGCTGTGATCTCTCCTGTATCGAAGGCCCGTCTGGCGCTATCTTCGTCCGCGTATGCCACCAGATTGGCTCCGATGTCGGCCGGAATGGTCTGAATCAGGCCACTATGGTCCACATAGCCCTCGACCTTCAGCGCACCCTGTCCACCGGAGCTGGGGGACGTACCGCTCGGAGGTACAGCGCTTCCCGTCAGCAGCGGCCGGGCAAAGAGCACCAGCGCCAGGACCACAGGCACGCCAATGGTTGCCAGCAGCCACGATCGCCTGGTGACGTTTACCAGGACTTCGTTGCGCAGCACAAGCCACGTCTTGTTCATCGCTACCTCCCACCCACCGCTGGTGCGCCGGACGACTGTGGTGCAGCCGAGCTGCTGACGAGCTCACGCCAGCTCAGGCGCTGGCCGTAGCGCAGCATTCCCCTACGAAAAGCTTGAGCTGCCAGCCATATCGAGCCCAGCGCGGAAAGCGTGAGTATACCTACGCTCGCCGCAAGCTGCCACACGGGCCAGGTGGAGAAGGAAACGCGCAGGCAAAAGGCCATCAGCGCGGTGAGGGGAAACAAGCTCAGGCCAATCGCCAGTGGGCTGTTTGGCTGCTCAACCAGCGCAACGACGCCGTAAAAGGGCAACCCAAACACGAGGGTGATTAGGCCGCCCAGCTGCTGGCTTTCCTGGGCATCGGCGACCGTTGAACCCAATGCGGTCATTAGCCCGCAGTACAATACGAAGGATGGAATGGCTACCAAGGCAATGGCGGCCAAAGCACTGGGCGCGATGCGGATTTGAAGGGCCCATTCAACGCCCAGCACGTGACCGGCGAAAAGCAACGCCAGTGCGATCAAAGCTATCCACGAGACGAACATAGTCAGGCCCATGCCCACGACCGCCAGCACCTTGCCGCCGATCAGTTGCTCAGGTGACATGGATGTGGCCAGTATCTCCATCGTGCGATTCTCTTTCTCCTTCACAACGGCTTGCAGCAGAGTGAAAGAAGTGGCCATGAACAGAATCATGAAGGTGATGCTCATCAGGATCGGCGTGAGCACGCTCATGACCTGTCCCTCCACAAGCTCGCGGCTGCCGTCCGGTGTGCGCACGACCAACGTGCTGCCGCTCACTACGCGGTGCACGATCTCCGGACGCTGGTCGGCCAGCAGATTGACCTGGAGAAAAGCCTCGAACCTCTCGGTTGCGTTCTCGCCTGGCGGCCTGGTGTAGACGAGCTCCACCTCTCTGCTTTCCGAATACCTCTCAGACAACACGTAATAGGCCTGGATCTCGCCGGCCTCCAGGGCGCCGTGCGCCACCTCACGCGAGTCGTAGGGGATCAACGAGACTGGCCTCTCCAGCAGTCGTGTCAGGGGTGACCCCCTGTCGGCTGGAGGCGCAACGGGCTCCGATAGCCACCCCGACTGATCGACATAGCCGACCGGCCGTCCGTCTTGCTTCATCAAGTCGGTCATGATGCCCATGCCAATCATCAGCCCGAGAAACAGCGGCACGCTGAGAATGGCAAACAGAAAGCCCCTGTTAAGCACGTGGTTCCTGTATTCGTGCGCGGCGACGCGCCACAGCTTGGACATCATCTAGCCCCTTCCTCCACTGCCTTGATGAATATCTCTTCTACAGTGGGCAAGGCGATTTCGAATCTCTCCAGGGCCACGTCTTGCGCCATCAGCGCTTTGAGTACCGTCTGAGGCGTAGTTCCTGGCGATAGCGTCCATTTGATGGCGTCATTGTGCTGCCCGACCTGCTCCACACCGGGCACGCGGGGCAACTCACTGGCCGCCCGCACCAGGACCTGGTTGCCGGAGTACTGGCGTCTGATTTGGTCCAGATCCCCGTACAGTATGTTGTAGCCGTCGTCGATGAGCAGGATGCGGTCGCACAACTCCTCCACCTGGTGCATCTGGTGCGTGGACATGATGATGGTCTTGCCTCGAGCGCGCAGATCGCGCATCAGCTCTTTAACCATCTGCGTGTTCACTGGGTCGAGGGCAGTGAAGGGCTCGTCGATGATGACCAGTTCAGGATCGTGGAGGATGGTGTTAATGATCTGCGCCTTTTGCTGCATTCCCTTGCTCAGCTCTTTGACCTTCTTGGTGCGGTGAGGCGTGAGGTCAAACTGGGCGAGGTACTCCAATACACGTCGCTTCGCTTCAGCGGCAGAAAGGCCTTTCAACCTTGCCAAGTAGGTGAGGCAGCGTTCAAGAGAGATGTCCTGGTACAGGCCGCGCTCCTCGGGCATGTAGCCGATCCGCTCCTTCTTCTCCTCCGACATCGGCCCGCCCAGGATCGAAACGGTACCGCGATCGGGTTTGAAGAGGTCCAGCATGATGCGGATGGTGGTGGTCTTGCCAGCACCGTTTGGGCCGAGCAGACCAAAGATCTCGCCGCGCTGCACTGAGAAAGAGACGTCTGCGACAGCTTGCGTGGTGCCAAATGACTTGGCGATGTGGGATACTTCAACAGGGTTCATTTTGATTCTCCTCCGAAAGCCCAAGGGAGTGTCCCCCATTCCTGGGCGTATGACGGGCCCTTCCAGACCGCAGGTTGGACCCGCGGGCAGGGTTCACAGCTACATCTGCGCCTCCCGGTCTGAGCGTAGTATAGCTGGCAGCTGGGTGAGTTGTCATCACCCAGTCTAGGTGATTGCGATGGGTGATATCGAAGTGAGACAGCCATCCTTCTCGCATGTTCCAAGAGTGTGTCCTGTACAGACGCTCTTTCTACCATGCCTGGTGCCACCTGCGCAGGTGCTTCCGAATCCCGGGCCGTCACTGTTGCAGTGGCCTGGCGCTTCGGCATGGTGCTGACACGCTTGGTCCTTGTAGCGCCTACTGTCAGCGGTGCGGCGTGCACCAGCGCCCAGCCCATTCAACTCCTCGAACCACCCTTCAGGAAGCGCGACACGGAGCAAGCCGCGCGTTGGCATGTCCAGTCATCGGTACTCCCTTCTATCCTCAAGCCTTCCCTTGCCACGCTTCGTGCTTCACCGCGTGGACGGACTTGCTGCCTGGGCAGCTCTGCGCCATGAGGATTGCGCTCGGCCAGTGAAGCTATTTCTGTCTGTACCAGACGGTAACCGCAAAGCCGTAGGGGGAGTTGCCGTACGCGGACTCTGTGATGGCGACTATGTCCTCGTCGTTCAGCTGATTGGCGAAATCCTGGGCACTCTGTCTCACCCGGTCCCATCGCTGCAGCACAGTCCTGGGGTGCCAGCCGAACCACTTGTAATCGCTGAAGGTTCTGTAGTGGATCATCTGTTCCCTCCTGGAGCCGAGAACCCTGTAAAGCCACACCTACTCGTGCTCTCAGATTCAGCATACAGCAAACCAGCCGGGTTTTCCTGAAAGCAGGCCGGCAGATCGCCGATAGAGGGCTGACATTGCCTGACTCCAGTTGTGGCCTGCGGAAGAGTCAGCGCTGCATAGGCGGGCCGTTCTCAGGGCAGGCACTAGACAACCGGCCTGTCGAAGAGGAGTTGGAGACAAGCTGCTTCACGGCGAACAGCGGTGCTTGGTGGGAAGCTCCGGAACAAGGGTCGGCCGTCTCTGGCTCCGTAGCCGACGATCTTGTGAAAGCTGTTCTCCAGCTTCCCCGAGATCCACTTGAGGTCTATGCCCACGAGATCGAGCTCGTTCCGCTGAGTATTCCCCATCTTCGCCGCGCTCTTGCCAGTGCGCTTTTCGCCGGTGCGCATATCTGCTGTGCCATGAGGTCTCCCGGTTCCATGCACCCGCGGTGTGTGTTGAGAGCAGCTTCTCAGATCGGGTTGGAAGCTCTCTGCGCGCGATGCTCCCATTGGCGACTCTCGATCGCTGCCATCAATCGTTCAGGCGGGTCTCCCTTGCTGATAAAAGCGTCAACGCCTGCATCCAGCGACGCCCGACGGGCTTCCAAGCGCCCACTCAAGGCGATGATCTCCACATTGGGGCAGATCCTGCGTAGAGCACGAACCAGATCCAGGTCCTCACGGCCCGGCAAGTCCCAAGCGAGTAGCACCACGTCGGGGCATGTCTTCATGACCTGAACCAGAACCTCCAGTGCGTCAGCCGCTTCCTCCACTGTCCGTGAGCCTGGCCGCCGTTCCAGGAGGACACGGAGGGCGAATCGCACTTTCGGTTGGTGGTCAGCAACTAGGACGCGCATTCATGTCACTCCATGGTTAAGTCACAGCTTCGAACTGCCAGCAGTATAGACCAGATATCGCACCGAAGCATCGGCTATCCGGAGGATTTCTCAATCACCCATTTGGCCAATATTCGTCCTAGTCACGTGACTAGGACGTATCGGGGAGGTGCGTGGAGCGACGGAGCCTGGAGAGGCGAGAGCTGTGGGTGCCAAGTCTGTCACAAACCAACAGGGGCTCTTACGCCTGCCAGCGGGAAGAGCCCCTGTCTCCGTAAGGAGGATCGTGAGCGACTTGTAAATCACAACCAGTATATGACAGAAATCCCCCAAGCGCATCGGCCATATGGGGGATTTCTCCATTGGCCACTTGGCCAATATCTGTATTGGTCAGGTGACCAGTTTGTGCTGCAAGGCCAAGGCGACGGCCTCAGCCCGGTTGGAAACGTTGAGTTTGGACAGGATGTTGCTGACGTGGGCCTTGGCAGTAGAGCGGCTGATGACGAGACGCTCGGCGATTTCTGGGTTGCTGAGTCCCTCCACCATCAAGTTCAACACCTCCCGTTCCCGTGGTGTTAGGTCATGACCCAAGGTAGGCCCCTGGCCAGCTGTTTGGACCAGCGCCTGGACAGCCTCCGGTGCTAGGACGGAGCGTCCAGCGTGCGCTGAGCGAATGGAATCGGCCAGCTCTTCGGCGGTCACGTTCTTCAACAGATAACTGATGGCCCCTGCCTCGAGCGCCTGACGCACCAGGTCCTTGTCCTGGAAGCTGGTCAGAGCGATTACCTGCACCTGCGGACAGTGCTGGCGAATGGTTCGAGTGGCTTCGACTCCGCTGACCTTGGGCATGACCAGATCCATCAGGATTACATTGGGCCGGACCCGGTCACATATTTCTAGTGCTTCTCGCCCATCACCGGCCTCACCGACCAGTTCCAGGTCAGGGCTGGCCTTGACAAAAGCAGCCAGTCCTCTGCGCACCATGGGGTGGTCGTCAACGATCATGACGCGAATAGGATTTGAGGTACTCATGCAGTTCTATCCTTTCAGTACACGGAGGAACAGAGGTAGGTGATGATGTACTCCCTGCTCAGCGCTCTTTTGATAGCTGCCGTCTTGACCAGTGGGACTTGCGCTCACGCAGTCCCTGTCCACACAACGGTTACCCTCGTACCCTGTCCGAGCCTGCTGTCGATCTCCAGCCTCGCTCCGATCGCCTGAGCACGTTCGCGGATGATACGCAGTCCCAAGTGATGTGGCGGAATGTCACTCGCGTCGAAGCCATCGCCGTTGTCCGTAATCTGCATATCCACGATGTGCTGCTGCCTATCGCCGTCTCCAGTGTGAACGGGGGTACACCGGAGACGGATATCTACTTGGCTGGCGTGGGCGTGCTTGACGACGTTGTTCAGTGCTTCCTGCGCAATGCGGTACAGAGCCACCTGCACATCGTCTGGCAGGTCACACTGACCATCCAGGGATACTTCGACAGGCGTGCCTGTCCGACCGGTCATCGCCTCACCCAGTTGGCGCAACAGATCACCCAAGGTGGCTTCGGCCAGCGCAGCCGGCCGTAGCTCCAACAACAGCGTGCGCATCTCAGCCATCGCGCCTCTGCTCAACTGGCGCAATTCCGTGAGGAGCTCTCGTCCTTCCTGTGGATCGCATTCCCACGTGCTGGGCAGTACTTCAGCAATCAGGCTAGCGGAGAACAGCGTCTGCGTAACGGCGTCGTGGAGATCGCGAGCCAACCGGCTCCGTTCCGTCTCTGTCGCCATCTGCTCAACCCGCTCACGGAGCTGTGCGTTCGCGATGGCCAGCGCGGCATGATCCACCAAGGTTAACCCTAGTTCGAGGTCTTCCTCAGTGAAGGAACGTTTGCTGAGGTAGAACAACACCAGGCCTCCGTAGAGTTCTGTACCGACCGACAACGGGATGCCCAGCACTGCGCGGTATTGGCTCATGGTAGCAGGAGGGGCCTGCAGGTTGGAAGCTTGAAAGCTTTCAATATCAGGCACGATCAACGGTTCCTGCACCTGCATTGCCTGCGCGACCCATTCTACCGTGCCGGGCGGAACCACCCGGCTCGTGGCACCTGGCGCGTGACGCGCATGGCTGCCCAAGGCGGTAACCACAGAGCCGTTCTCCTCTCGTTGGAAGACAACCGCTTGCGCCGCCCCTGTCAAGAGAGCTCCTTGGGAAGCGATGTACTCCAGGCTTTCCCTCAGTGATCGGTTCGAGTTGAGGATAACCAGGATTTCGCGCAGGCCTTCCGCCACAAGCCTGCGCCGCTCGATCTCGTATGTTCTCTCGTCAACTTGAGACTCCAGTTCACGCGTGTGTGCCTCGATATTCCTGAGCCGTAAGCGGTACGCGGCAAACACACTGGCCAACAGCAGCAGGATAAGGCCACCTTGGAACCACCGCTCTTCCCAGATTGGAGGGGTGACAGTGATATAGATGGCGAGTCCCTCCCTGTTCCAGATGCCATCGCTGTTCGAGCCTTTGACGCGAAAGATATAGTCTCCACCCCTCAAGTTGGAGTAGCTCTGATAGCGGCGTGTCCCGGCGCTTACCCAGTCTGGGTCAAAACCCTCCAGCCGATATAGATACTGGTTCTTATGCGGTGCTGTATAGTCCAAGGCGGCGAACTCGAACGCGATGAAGTTGTCGCTGTAGGATAGCTCGATTTCCAAGTCCTCTGAGATATCACGCAGGATCGTTTCGGCAAACTTGCTAAAAGCTGTTATTACGATCGGCGGCGGGTAGGGGTTGTCTTTGACATCCGGTGGGTAGAAGGCATTGAATCCGTTAATGCCTCCGAAGTAGACGACACCACTGGCGCCCTTGTGGTACGCACCGCTACTGAACTCGTTGCTCTGAAGGCCGTCGCTTACATCATAGTTCCTGAACTTCTCCGAGCTGGAAGTGAATCTGGACAGCCCTCTATTCGTGCTCAACCACAGGTATGTTGTGTTGTCCTCAAGCACTCCGTAGACCACATCGTTCGCCAATCCATCTTTCTCACGGAAGTGGGTAAACTGACCGGTCCTTCGATCCAGCCTGTTAAGCCCGCCCCCCCAGGTCCCAACGTACAATCGGTTCCGGTAATCCTCCGTGATACTGAACACTCGGTCATTGCTCAAGCTCTGTGCATCCATTGGGTCGTGCCGGTAGTGGGTGAACCGCCCACTATCTGGCTCGAGGCGGTTGAGCCCACCTCCCATCGTCGCGATCCAAAGGATGCCGTCATAGCTTTCGTAGATGCTGGTGACGGTTTCGTGGCTCAGGCTGTGTGGATCACTCGGATCATGCTGGTAGCGCGTGAACTGACCGCTCGCTCGATTGAGCTTGTTGAGTCCGCCACCGAGGGTGCCAATCCAGAGCGTGCCTGATGTGTCTTCGAAGATCGGCCAGATGCTGTTGTCGCTCAGGCTATGCGGATCGCCAGGGTCATGTCGGTAGTGGAAAAAGCGTTGGTTCTCGCGATCGAGTCGATCGAGCCCACCATCGGTTCCTACCCATAGCACACCGTGGCGGTCTTCGTAGATCGACCTGACTTGACTGCTGCTCAAGCTGTAGGGATCATCTGGGTCGTGTTGGTAGTGTGTCCACTGCCCGCTTTGTGGATCGAATCGGTTCAGGCCACCACTGTGGGTTCCAATCCATACGTAACCAGACTTGTCCTCCCAGATGGCCAAGACGCTGTTGTCGCTCAGGGTGTTGGGATTGCTGGGATCCTTGTGATAGTGGACGAACTTCTGGTTGGCAGGATTGGCTTTGCTCACTCCGCCACCGAACGTGCCAATCCACAGCACACCGCCGCGGTCTTCATAGATGGACCACACATCGTTGTGGCTCAGACTGTGCCGGTCCAGTGGATCGTTCACGTAATGGACGAATTGATCGCTGGCGCGGTCGTATCTATCGAGACCCCGCCCATTCGTTCCAACCCACAGCACACCCGCGTGGTCCTCAAAGATTACCTGGATCTCGTTGCTGCTCAGGCTGCGCGGGTTCTGAGGATCATTCTGATAGCGGACGGACCGTCCGGTCTCTGGATCCAGCCGGTTCATTCCTCCATCGCCGGTGCCAACCCACAGCAAGCCCTCACTATCCTCGTGGATGAATGTGATTTGGTTGCTGCTCAAGCTTTGGGGATCCTCGGGGTGATGCTGGTAATGGATGAATTGCTGCTGCGCACGATCCAGACGGTTTAGCCCTCCACCATGCGTTCCAATCCATAGCTCTCCCGTCCTGTCCTGGTGAATGGCGACTACTGAACCGTCGCTCAGGCTGTGTGGGTCGAGCGGATCGTGTCGGTAATGGAGGAACTGATCATTCTCACGATCGAACTTATCAAGACCACCTTCACTGGTGCCGATCCACAGGACGCCAACACCATCCTCATAAATGGACTGGATGTTGTTGTCGCTGATGCTATGGGGTTTGAGAGGATCGTGCTTGTAGTGCGTGAATTGCTCAGTCTCCGGATCGAGCCTATCGAGGCCGCCGCCCCGTGTCCCGATCCAAAGCACACCTGTATAATCCTCGAGGATGCAACGAACGTAGTTGTTGCTCAGGCTGTTTGGATCCTGCGGGTCATGCCTGTAAACTGTGAAATTGTAGCCATCGTACTTGTTCAGGCCGTCCTCTGTGCCGAACCACATGTATCCCTTGTGATCTTGCAGGATGCACCCTACTGTGCTTTGCGACAGCCCCTCCTCGATCGAGATCCGGTCAAACCGGATGTCATTGTCCCGGGGACGCTGATCGCGGGGGAGCGTTATGCTGATGATGTCTCTGTCTGACTCGATCGGCCCGGGCTTGGGGGCAGGCCTCGCGGGAGTGGGTGTCGCCGAAGGGGTAGCTGCTTGCACAGAAGGGTCCTGGGATAGTGCGACAGGCGCGATGCCAAGGCAAACCGTGGCCACCAGCAAAACCACGACTAACGGGCCGCCAAGCGCCGAACGGTGAAGCGGTTGAGCCGCTTTCTGAGGCACCTTCCCTCCTACTCGCTGCTTGCAGGCGCGCCAGGGCTCTGGTTTGGGATTGACTCTGTCCACGATTGATATCTTACCATGGGCTGTTTGTTTCCTCAAACCCGTCGCGCTGGCGAGTGCAGTAGGGCTTGGTCCTGCCAAGGGCGCTCCGACTTGGCTGGGCTGCCGAGACTGCATGTTGTTGCAGGGAGTGGAGCTGGAGCCGATCGCAAAGTTCCGCATGATGGGAACCTGTAGGTTTCGTTCACCGCATGGCAAGCTCTGCTCACGCGGTCGTGTACCTCGCAGCTGTACTTCCTGGCCATCTCGGGCTCGGGGCCAGCGGCGATCACCCGCCCAACGCTGCACTCGCCATACGCGGTCAACACTGGTTCCTTTCTGTATGTGACCATCTAGAGCAATTCCTGCTTACTCCATTCGGATATGGTACAGTCTACATAAACAAGAGAAGAAACGCTGTTCCGGTGGTATCTCTGGCCCAAGAGGCGGCGCACCAAGTGGGGGTACATCGAGGCATGACAGGCACGGCTAGTGAGCAACACGAAGAAGGGAGTGCGGCTCTTCATTTCGGTATGATCTCATGCCGCAACCTCAGCGAGCTTTGGCGGGTTCATCGGTGGCAGACCGCGTCTCCGGTTGTATCGGCGAGAAGTCGGCCCTGGCACTACTCTACAGCAAAGAGGCCCCGCAGGCATCGGCCATGTGGAGGATATCCGTATTGGCCACATGGCCAGTTTCGCCTGGGCAGCACGACGGGCCAGTGCAAGTGCTGCTACGTGGCAGGGCGTGTTTGCACTTTGCTCTCAGAGCCCTTGCCTTGAGGGCTCATTGACACTGGCCTGTCGACACGGTATAATCATGCCCGTCGACAGTTCCGAGTAGGGCTGCCATCGCATTCTCAGATTAGGCAGGGCAGGAAGCAGCTTGGCAGGGATCTACTTTTCCGCTGCAGATGCCACTCGCGTCGCCTGAGGAGCAATCATGGCCTCCGGTGATCGAGACCGATGCCCGTTGCGCGTACCTACGGGCAGTCGAACTGCCGCTCTGCGCATCGCTGTACGCCATCAGGCCGGGGTCGGCTGCGGTGGAGCATACGGCACGTTACAGACTCCTGGACGGAGCGGCTCAAAACACAGCGCGGCTGATAGAGGAATTGCGGGTTTTCCTGCAGGTGGCTATCAAGTCCGAGATGCACGACCTAGCCAGTGCGGCTGGGTTGCTAGGCCGTTGTTCCCTGTAGTGTTCCTCTTTCATTTGGAGCCACCCCAGCTTGAGATCACAGCACCTGCTCAGTCTACTGGATCTCCCAGGAGCATGGTCTGCAGAGTCAATCCTTGCCACTGCACGCGAGAAACAGAGGACGCAGGCCCCATCTTCCGATTCTCGCCACGAGTACTGGACCGCTGACGTCGGCTGGGGCATCAACCCTGCCCTCTGAGGTGTCTGCGACGGCACGCTGTGATCGTCTCAGCGCTTACCGGGAGGGCTGGCGCGGTTGGATGGAGAAAGCAAGATGGAAGAGCTGATTCGCGAGTTTGTCAAACAGCGCGTGTGGGCGATAGTGGGCGCCTCGACGGACACCTCAAAGTTCGGGAACGAGATCTTTTGTGCGCTTCGCGACGCGGGCTATACGGTGTACGGCGTTAATGTGCGGGGTGGCGAGATTGACGGCCAGGAGTTGTACCGCAATCTTGCTGACCTGCCTGAAAAGCCCGCGGTGGTGGATACCGTCGTGCCTCCCCACGTCACGGAGCAGGTGGTACAGCAGTGTGCCCAGCTTGGCCTAGCCCGGGTTTGGATGCAGCCGGGTTCGGAGTCACAACGGGCAATAGAGTTCTGCGAGGAGCATAACATAAAAGTAGTCCATGGCGCGTGCGCCATGATCAGGAAGTGGACTTGGGACTGTAGAGCTGCATGAGCGCCGCACCTTGCCGGAACGGTTGCTGCAGCCCTTGAGAGCAAGAACCCGGGCTCTGTTCCCTCACTGGCTGATCCGTCAGCAATAGTGATAATGATAGCAGATCACGCGAAGGATGTGGAACGTGGCGAGTGCGGACGCGAGCTTCACGACGCAGCGTGGCGTGTTGGGCCTTTTCGAAATGGGGCAGCGGCAGGTGGTGCACGATGCGCAGCGTAGCGATACGGTACTGTTGCACAATCTCAAGCTTGTCGGGGACTGAGACGGAGGCTGGCGCGGCACTGCAACTATGGCAAACCACGGGACTGCCTGAACCACCTCTCTGGGCAGCGTGCGTGTCGCGGCTTGTTGCCTTCGGCGATGGAGGGGCGCAAATTCCGGCCGGTACAGAACTGGCTCTCGAGGCGGTGGGGGATCACAGGGCGTTCGCACTGCTAGGAGTGGAGGAATGACAAAGGAGATCGAGAAACTCCAGGGATACTGGCGAGACGAGATGGAAGCAGCCGAGGTCTATGATCAGTTGGCGCAGCGAGCTCGGGGCGCGGAGACGCGAGAACTGCTGCTGGAGATGCGCGACGCGGAAAGGCGGCATGCCAAGCGTTGGGAGGAGCAGATCCTGACACTGGGCGGTGAGTTGCCACGTCCGCCATCTCTCTGGAAGGCGCGCTGGCTGGGGTGGCTTTCCCGGTTGGTTGGACAGCAGCGGGTCTTTCGCCAACTGGAGGCGGTTGAACGGCAAGCCGTAGCCGCCTACGGTGCGGACCTCACGGATGCCGCTAGCGCCCGTCTGGCAGAACGGCTGCAGGCGGACGAGAAGCAGCACGAGATTGACCTCAGAGCGATGGCCCGTGGCGAGCCACAAGGCGTGGAAGCGATTCTGAACCGTGAGTCCTGGCATACCACCGGCGGCGGGGCTATGCGTGAACTGGTGTTTGGGGCCAACGATGGCCTGGTGTCCACTCTGAGTCTGGTTTCGGGCGTGGCTGGGGCGGCAGTCAGCCAGAGCGTGGTGATGCTAGCCGGCCTTGCCGGCTTGCTGTCCGGCGCCATTTCGATGGCGGCTGGGGCATACATCTCTACCAAGTCACAGCGCGAAGTGTACGAAGCGCAAGTGACCCGTGAGCGCGAGGAGCTGCTGCAGGATCCGGAAGAGGAAAAGGAGGAACTGCGTGTGCTCTACCGGCTAAAGGGCTACAGTGCCGAGGAAGCCGAACGGCTGGTGGACCGGATCAGCGAGGATCGGGCGTTGATGCTGGAGAGCCTGCTGCGCGATGAACTGGGCCTGATGCCAGAGACGTTCCCCAACCCATGGTTGGCTGGTGTACAGTCCGGAGGTGCCTTTGTGGTTGGGGCGCTCATCCCGCTCATCGGCTATCTGTTCTTCAGTGGGATGACAGCGACTGTGGTCTCTGTGGGAATCAGCATCACGGCCCTGTTTTTCGTTGGGCTGCTCAAGACGCTGTTCACCGGTCTGTCGTGGCTGCGGAGTGGGTTGGAGATGGTGGCTATTGGCGTCTTTGCCACGGTGACGACGTATTTGATCGGCAGCCTCTTTGAGGTGAGTGTGTAGATCACCACACCGCATGTTGTTCCTCGCATAAGGAGACCGCACCGTGATAGAGGTGGACGTGCCTGGCCTGGGCTTGCTGGAGCTGAAGCACTTGGTACTGGATCTGAATGGCACGATTGCCCTGGATGGTGAGGTGCTGCCTGGCGTCACGGAGCGTCTGGATAGGTTGTCGGGCCAACTGAACGTCCATCTACTGTCCGCCGACACCCGTGGTCTGGCCGCGCAAACCGCCGCTCAGCTCGGGGTGACCCTTACGCGGGTGGATCCAGGGGATGAATCAGGTCGGAAACGCAAGGTCGTTGAACTCCTGGGGCGGCATGAGGTGGTTGCGATCGGCAACGGGGTGAATGACCGGCAGATGCTGGAAGCCGCCGCGCTGGGCATCGCGGTCCTGGGGAGTGAAGGGCTGGCAGTGGCTTCTCTCACTGCTGCCGACGTCGTGGCGAGAAGCACCCAGGACGCGCTAGACTTGCTACTGAGTCCTCGACGCCTGACAGCTACCCTCAGGCGCTAGCTGGATGCCGAAAGCCACGACGTGGGGCAGTCCGTGTGGTCAGGCGAGGCCACCAAGCTTGCGGAATGTGCGCAAAGACTCGACGACCGAGGCCCGCATTGCTGAGCCCAGCGAGAACCCGAAAGCGTGGATGGAGGCTGGGCTGGTGCACACACCCTTGTGAGGCCGGCACAACGTCTCTGTGTTGCGATCTCACTATCGATGACCGGACGAGCGGAATCGCAATTCGCCAGCTCCCGCAGTAGCTAATCCGGCACCTCGGGTGAGGGGGCTTGCACGCGGACGAAGCGCCCCTCGGTGACGGGGGCGCTGGATCATCTCAGCGGAGAGGGTGGGATTCGAACCCACGGGGCATTGCTGCCCACGCGATTTCGAGTCGCGCGCACTAGACCGGACTATGCGACCTCTCCGTGTTGGTTGTGCTGAGATTATAGAGCAAGCATGCCCAAGTAACAAGTCACAGCTGGCGCCACGGACAACGCGCAATGCAGCCGTCCGCCCCCGACGATTGCCCCGCTGCCCTCGATGCTACCGGTTTGCCCGAGGCAGGTGCGTTGCCTATCGGTTGGACGATTCATTTTGACGTAAGACTGGAGGTCTAGATGATCAACGAAGAACGGCTGTTGAACACATTCCTCGATCTGGTGCGGATCGACAGCCCCTCCGGCGAGGAAGCAACCATCGCCGGGGAGCTGCAGAAACGCTTGCTTGACCTTGGGTTGAGCGTTGAAATGGATCCCATGAAGAACATCCTAGCCAAGTTGCCTGGCGACGGTGCTCCCGTCCTGCTGGCGGCGCACATGGACACCGTGGCGCCAGGGCGAGGTATTGAACCTGTCGTAAAGGAAGGTATCGTTTACAGTGATGGTACTACCATACTTGGAGCGGATGACAAATCGGGTATAGCTGTGATCCTCGAGCTGCTGCAGGCGATCCTGGGGCATGGATTGCCTCATCCGCCGTTGGAGGTGGTGATCACAGTGCAAGAGGAAACCGGGCTCGCAGGGGCAAAAGGTCTCGATATGGCTCGCCTGCAGGCCAAGCTGGGCGTCTCCTTTGATGGTGGCGATGCCCCTGGCACCATCGTTGTCTCCGCTCCCTCCCACAATACGGTTACGGCGGTCATACATGGCAAGGCGGCTCACTCCGGGGGAGAGCCTGAGCAGGGCATCAATGCAGTTATCATTGCGGCTCACGCTCTGGTTGATATGCCCATCGGGCGCATCGACGCGGAGACCACAGCCAACATTGGCCTGATACGAGGAGGCACGGCGAGGAATATCGTTCCGGATCGTGTGGAGTTGATGGGCGAGGCTCGCAGCCGCAACCCGTCCAAGCTCGAGAACCAGACCGTCAGAATGGTGCAAGCGCTTGAGGACGCTGCTGCCAGCTTCGGTGGTAGGGTGGATGTAGATGTGGTGCGCGCCTATGACGGCTACACTCTGACCGAGGCCGATCCGGTCGTCAGCATGCTGATGAGCTCCTGTCGCTCCGTCGGGGTGGAACCGGTCCTGTTGCCAAGCGGTGGCGGCAGTGACGCCAATATCTACAATGCGCTTGGGGTTCAAGTGGCAAATCTGAGCACCGGCATGCGCAAGCCGCACACCAGAGAGGAGCACATTGCGGTGGCGGACATGGTTACCTGTACAGAGATTGGCCTGGCGTTTGTCTGCAGACTCGCTCCCTAGGCTGCGCCCGTTCGCGCCCTCTTGTTCAGGGGGACGCAACGCACATGTAATGCACTCCTTGCGCCGGGCATCTCGGTCAGCTCACTTGACCCTAGTAGACACTTGGCAGTATATTACACTCGATGTTCCGGCCGTCAGACGTTATGTTCTTCGGCGCACACCGTATCCTTCGTTTGTCTTGCCACGTCTTCAAGAGAGGAGAGCAGCCCTCGAATGCAGCCGAATGAGGAATCGGCACTGCTAGAAAGGGCCCGAGAGTATGATCCGGCAGCCATTGCCGAGATCTACGATCGCTACTCGGTACGCATTTATAACTACATCTATCACCGGCTGGGCAACGCGCACCTAGCCGAGGATCTGACGGCCTCTGTCTTTGTGCGGATGATTGAGGCTATCCGCTCCTCCAAAGCATGGAGGAGTTCGTTCTCGGGATGGCTCTATCGCATTGCACACAATTTGGTTGTGGACTATTTTCGTACTGGTCAGCTTGACAAAAACGTACCTCTGGACGATGTGCCCGTTGTCGCCCGCGAGCATCCTGCGGAGGCTGCCGAGCGCTCGCTTACGAGTGAGCAGCTGCGGAGGTCTATTAGCCAGCTGACGGATGCGCAGGGTCTGGTGATCACTCTAAAGTTCATCGAGGGGATGAGCAATTCCGAGGTGGCTGCGGTGATAGGCAAGTCGGAAGGAGCGGTCAAGTCCTTGCAGTTCAGGGGACTGGCTGCCCTGCGTCGTTTCATCGGTGAGGAAGTCTTGTGAACGAGGACTCGGTCGCTAGGCAAGTGTTCAGAGACTTTGAGGCTGTGCTGGACGAATGCCTCACGCAGATGAATAGAGGACAGTCTTTGGAGGCCTGTGTTGCCCAGTATCCGGCCCTGGCGGCGGAGCTGGAGCCTTTGTTGCGCATGGCTTTGCGTGTGGAGGCGCTGCGACAGGATCAGCCACCATCGCCCGTGGCACTGCGCGCTGGCAGACAACGCCTTTTACGACAAGCAGCGCTTCTGCGTCGCACCCTTGAGGACCAGACGCGGCCGACCCGTGTCCCGTGGTGGATGAACCTGCAGACGCTGATGCGCAGGAGCATGGTGTCGACCGCGCTGGCCACTGTGTTGCTGGTAACCGTGTTGGCGGCAGGAACGGTTGCCGCTTCGGCAAGGAGCCTTCCTGGCGATGCTCTGTATCCGGTGAAGCGCGCAAGTGAGGAAGTGCGACTCCTGCTTACTTTCGACCAGCAGATCAAAGCACAGCTTGTCGGCAAGATCGATGAACGTCGCCGAGAGGAAGCACAGGCTATCTCGGACAGGCGCCGGGTAGCTGAGCTGTCCTTCCGTGGTCGGATTGAGCGAATCGATGGCATGCAGTGGACGGTTGGCGGTGTGGCGATTCGAACATCTGAGGAAACGGTTGTTGAGGGCGACCTGGCCGTCGGTACCTTTGTTCGCGTATATGTGCGTTCGGTTGGCGATGGCACGCTGTTGGCCATGCGGATATCGGTTGAGCCCGAGATTGCTGCGCCGCAGCCAACCGCTTCTCCCTCCATGGCAGAGCCGACAATGACGGCCACAGCTACACCGACCGAGACGCCGCAGCCTACGGAGATACCCCCGACAACGCGGCCTGTTCAGCCCTCTGCGGCGACCGCAACTCCGAGTCCGACTCCAACGGCCACCGGTACTGCCACTCCGTCTGCCACGCCGACAGAGATCGCGCCGACGCCGCCTCCTCCGCGCGATGTCAAGGTCCGGTTCAGCGGAATGATAGAGACCATCACCGTAGAAGCGTGGACGATTGGCGGCCAAATCGTCATAGTAGACGAGAATACGGTGATCGATGAGGAGGCAGCTCCGGCTGCAGTGGGTGCTGTGGCCAGGGTGATCGCTACTCGGCAGCAAGACGGTACATTGCTGGGTGTTGCGATCATCATCGAACGTGCAGCCGAAATACCTGAGCAGCCGTTCGAGTTCCAGGGTTTGATCGAGAGTTTCGGCTCGGCAGAATGGATTGTGGGCGGGCACAGCCTGCTGATTACTGAGCAAACCGTTATTGAGGGGACCCCACAAAAGGGTCTGCTTGCCGAAGTCAAAGCGATGCGTCAGAGCGATGGCTCTCTTATTGCTGTGCGCATCGTTGTTAGATTGCCCACAGAGGAAGTACAATTCGAGGGTGTGATCCAGAGCGTGGGTGACGGCGAATGGATCGTGGAAGGTGTCACGGTGCGTCTTGATGCCGAAACCGCAGTGGAGGGAACACCAGCTGTCGGAGCGGTTGCGGAAGTCCAGGGGCTGCTCTTGCCAGATGGCGCCGTGCTAGCGCGGCGCATCGTGGTGCAGTCGGAGTCGACAGGCACTGTCACGCCAACGATAGCTTGAGTCATGCTGCCGCAACCCTCGTGGCGGTTGGCAAGGGACGACATGCCTGGGCTTGGCAAGGGGTCGAAACCAGCCCCGGTTGGGCCTCCAACATCGGCCACGAAAGGCCTCGCCGGTTAGGAATTATCCATCTATCGTGAGGAGAGAAGCTATGAGTCCGAGCAGGTTGGGGCGCTACTTGTCGATGATGCTTTTGTCACTGGCGGTTGTGGTGCTGGGTGGTCTAGCCAGACAGGGTCCGGTAAGCGCCGACAGCACGTCCGAAGCCGTTAGAGTTGGGAGCCTGCAGGAAGGTGTCAGCGCCATGCGGCGCCCGGTGGTGAAGATTACGGGCTGGATCAAGGATATCGCGCCTGCGCATCTGCTTATTGGCGAGCATACGCTCCTGATGGAGCCTGCTTCCCGAGTAGCTGGCGACGCGAAGCTCGGCCTTTATGCCATGGCGACAGCAAAGGCAGATGAGCGGGGGCAATTGCATGCGCAGGCTGTTTACCTACTGCCCCCACCCAGGCGGTGGCAAGACCTCGTGCCGCTTTGGGCCGGCGACTCTGCGCAGCCGCCCGGAGATACATCGGGTTATCCCATTGAGTTCAGAGGTATCATTGCCGAGCTGGATCCCCGCTACTGGCTGGTAGACGGCCGCATGGTTCTCATCACTGACAGGACCTTGATCGAGGGGCAACCTCAGCTTGACGCCCTGGCTGAGGTCAAGGGTATGCAGCTGTTTCAGGACACAGTGCTGGCCAGGAGCATCAAGGTCAGCGTACCCACCGCCTATGCGGAGGTTGAGTTTGAAGGCACCATTGAAAGTGTGGCCGAGAGCGCTTGGATGGTCGAGGGGAACCTGGTAAGGATCAGTCCAGGTACTGTGATCGAAGGAACTCCTGCGGTGGGCGCGGTTGCTGAAGTACAGGGCGTCCTCCAACCGGATGAAACGGTCCTGGCGCAACGGATTATTGTCACTCACCCCGGCATGGGGCTCATGTCGGAGTTGGAGGGATTGGTTGAAAGCATCGAGCCCATGCAGTGGGTCGTTGCTGGCACACCAGTGTTGATTGACAGCGGCACATTCATCGATGACAGCCGCGCCCCAGCCGAAGTGGGAATGTGGGCGTTGGTTCGAGGCCTTCCTGAGCCAGGTGGTTCTCTGTTGGCTGTGCGTATCCGCCTTGCGCGCCCAGATTAGGTGGCGGGGCCCTGTAATGCTCTATTCTCTTCGTTCGTCTCCTCTTCGATGATGAGCCGTCCGCGGTGGAAGCTAGCTCAGTCGTGATCGCCTGTGAAAGGCGAGGCCTCAACACAAGTCAGGAGAGCGCCTTGAATTCACGTGTTCGCAGGGCTTGCGTTCTCGTCCTTCTCGCCCTCGTCTCAACCATCAGTATGAATGCTGGCGCTGCCTCAAAGGGTGCGGATGCTACTCGCCGGCCAGAGGATCGTATTCTCTCTGGAGTATCATCGGTCGCCTATGAGGAGCCCACCAACGTCTCTTTGTCAGGAGAAGATTCGCGCTACCCCGCGCTCGCATTATCGGATGCTGCCGTCCACGTTGTCTGGGAAGAGAACGAACGGGTGTACCATGCCCATGGCAGCGGAAACACATGGTCGTCGAGTCGGAGTGTGGCTGTTGGTGAGCAGCCCGTGATAGCTGCGGATGCGTCTGGCAC
>SMTZ1_10002473_pt1 | contig 23742 bp, 26 predicted proteins | sample DeeMarSWOR136_30_FD_25667 | JGI IMG/M metagenome (IMG submission 25667) | reverse complement strand
CCTCCTTGCCCTCTTGGTTGACACAGACGGTCTTAAATGTGAGCCTGTTTTTCTCAGCGTTTTTCTCCATCACCTCCACCTTGGCCGTAATGGTATCGCCGATGTAAACCGGGGCCATGAATTCAACGACCTGACGGAGATAGATAGTGCCCGGCCCGGGAAACTTGGTGCCGAATATGGTGGAAATAAGCCAAGCTGTGAGCATCCCGTGAACAATACGGGTCTTGAAAAAGGTCTTCTTGGCATATTCCTCATTGACATGGGCGGGATTAAGATCACCGGTCACGCCTGCGTAAAGATATACATCAGACTCTGAGATGGTCTTTGCGAACTCCGCTCGGTCACCCACCTGGATTTCATCGATTTTCTTACCAATCATGATACCCTGCCCGTTCCTTTCTTCTCTTCAAAACCCACCTCTTAATCGTCTGGTATCGCTCAAAAGTGTCTGCATGGCGAAAAAACGCTGCATCACTGGTGGAGGCCATGGCCTCCTGTGAGGCTTAAGGCTCACGGCTCGCGGCTCCCAGCTTTCGCCCGAATGCGGTCCCTGTCTCTTTCTGATAGAGCATCTCCCAAAAAGAATTCCTCCCAAGCACAATCTGGTTTGATCTTTGAGGGTCGACGCCCGGTAAGCCCTGGCAGAATGTCTCGTTCCGACATCCACCTCCGTTTGTTGAACCCTCAAAGATCAAACCAGCTCTTCCGAAGATAATGGAGATGCTCTTGAAGAAAGAGATTGGGACCGCAAAGGTCATTCTCGGTGGAATTCCTTTTGTAACATATCCCCTTGCCTCCGGCCCTGAGGCTTTATGACTCCAAGGCGGAAAAATGGCCATGGCCGGAACCGGGGGCGGTGTAAACGAGAGAGGGTCCATACCAACACTTTTGAACGATAGCAATCGTTTGCCGCTCTGATAAAAAACCCGATCATCGCACCTAAACCCGGCTCCAGGGCAAACGCCCTGCACCAAAGCCATCAGCCTTTTAGCAACTCCCGAGAAATAACGAGCTTTTGTATCTGGTTGGTGCCCTCATATATCTGGGTTATCTTGGCATCCCGCATCATCCGTTCAAAGGGAAATTCCGTCATATACCCATAGCCGGCGGCAATCTGCAGGGCATCGGTGGTCACCTGCATGGCCACGTCCGAAGCAATGAGTTTGCTGCATGCAGACATGTACGTCCTGCGGGGATCTTGAACTGTAACCATGTCGGCAGCCTGATAGGTCAGGGCCCGAGCCGCTTCGATCTGCGCTGCCATGTCCGCCAACATCCAGCTTATCCCCTGAAAAGCACTGATGGGTCTCCCAAATTGGACCCTTTCCTTGGCGTATGCGACGGCCTGATCCAGGGCCCCTTGGGCCAGGCCCACGGCCTGTGCCGCTATGACCGGTCTTGAGGTATCCAGGGTCTTCATAGCATAAACAAAACCTCTCCCCTCCTCGCCGATCAGGTTCTCAGCAGGCACCTCCATGTCTTCGAAGACAATTTCGCCCGTTGGAGAACCTTTGATGCCCATTTTGGATTCCCATTTGGCCACTGAAAAACCCTTATACCCTTTCTCGACGATGAAACCGCTTATCCCTTTCACGCCTTGGGAGCTGTCCGTCATGGCAAAAAGCGACATCACATCGGCTATAGGTCCATTGCTGATAAAGCACTTGGACCCATTAATAACATACGTGTCCCCTTTCTTTGTCGCCTTGGTATTCATTGCAGCGGCATCCGACCCGGCGCCCGGCTCGGTCAAGCCATAGGCCGCTAAAGCGTCGCCCGACGCAATGGGCGGACCATACTTTTTTTTCTGCTCCTCGGATCCGCCGATCAGAATCGGGTGCCACCCCAGTGACTGCACCTGAACGATCAGAGAGGAAGCGACGCATGCCCTGGAAATCTCCTCAACAGCCAAGCACACATAGATATGCCCTTGATAGCACCCGCCATAAGCCTCCGGCACACTGAGCCCTAAAAGGCCCATCTCTTGGAAAACCTCCTTCAAATCCCACGGGAACTCGGCAGTCCTGTCGATTTCGGCCGCGCGCGGTGCTACCCTTTCGTTGACCATCCTTCTGATTTGATCAACAAACAGCTTCTGATCCTCATTGAGTAAGCGCATATTTCTATCCTTCTCTTTCTAATTCAAGGTCATTTACAGATCTGACTTTCGGGCATTCTCTTATCAATTTTGGCGCTTCGAGGATGAGTCTTACCGCAATTTCCGCGCCCTTACTATAGATATATTCGCAAGTATGGTTACTGCTAAGAGGAACGTATTTCTCCGGCAACGGAGCGCTTTCTTTCTCTCCGAACTCCTCCAAAAACCTGCGGTGAAGCTCAAACGACAGTTCGTCCACACAGCTTAAATCATCTGAGGGTGATAATCGGCCGTAAAGGAATCCGATGCATACGATTCCCGACGCAAGGGCCCCACAGAGGTGTCCCGTAACCTGTAGACCGGCTTCCTCGGGTAAACGCTTATCCCTCCCGGAGGCGAGTCCTTCCAACACGGAATTAATATCCACGCCTTCCGCTATCCGATGGCACCCACCACCACCATGGAACCCGGTCACTATCCTCACCATAGAAGGGTCTGTTATGTTCAACGTCTCATTGATTGCGAGGAAAGTAGATTCACTGCAGTGAAATCCCATACGCCTAAACTCCACCGCCCTATGGCCGGCCTTCTCCACTTTCATCTCCAGATTTTCTCTCATCTCCATTCTCCTTGAGAACTGCTCTCAGAGGCCACTCGCGATCATCTCGGATCAGCAAGGACTTACCCATAGGTTTTTCCGACGATGGAAGTCTCGTGCCCGGGCAGATAGAACGCCGGATCACGAAACATGGATTTGATGCGATATATGGATCTGTACCAGGCATAATGGTCATAGACCAGGCTGGAAGGCACTGCAGGCCCCCAGTGCTTTGGAGCGGGTGTAATGGGCATCTTCTTCCCGTCCATGAGAATCAACTCGGTCATTTCGGGAAATGCGATAGGCAGGATATGAATGGTATCCCCCGTCAGGTTGTAAACCCCCTGTTTGGTGTTCACGAGCAAACACTGACTGCCTGCCGTGTGACCGGGCGTATGGATAAGCTCGAAGCCGTCAAATAGCTTGACGTCGCCAACCACCTTCATGCACTTGAGCTCCTTGAGCTGGGGAATGAGGCTTTGGTCAAAGTCCCCCCGTATCATCATGGAGGGCAGCGGGTCCAACAGCTCCTTCCACTCATCATCCTGGAAGACATGGAGAGCGTCCGGAAAAAGATGGCAATTCCCTGCATGGTCATTGTGCAGATGGGTGTAAATCACCATCTCAATCTCATCCGGGGCCACGCCGGCCTCCTCAAGAGATTTCTTAACCCAGTCTTCACCGCCTTGAGCGGCACAGCCGGCCCATGCTTTACCGTCCACAATGTACTTCGCATTGATCCCCGTATCGCAAACGATCTTGTGTTTTCCATCGGTGATGTAGAAACCCAAATAAGGTACGGTTAGATCCGCCCCGACATCGAGTCCCGTGGTGAGTTGCTCTTTCTTGACCTCAATGATTCCACAAGTCAGGGTCTTGATTGTCCAGTCAGCCATTTTTCTCTCTCCTTATTTGCGAGTTTTCTGAATTCAGAGGCTCTGGCGCCATTGGAAAAAGGCGACTTCTATCGCCAAAACACGGATCTCTGCAAGTGCCCGGAGAAATCGGGCTTTCTTCCCATGGGATGACCGTTCCTTGGACCCGAGCCTCCTCAGACCGCCTAAGAGGCCAGCGCTCTCAGGACCGCTTCAGGGGTAATCGGCCATTCCGTGATCCACACGCCGATGGCATCATGGATTGCAGACGTTATTGCAGGAATTTGCGCGTTAGCGGACATCTCGCAAAAGCCTTTTGCGCCATAGGGTCCGTCCCGGTGGGGCATCCGATTCGGCGCCCGGCTGGGTCAATCCATAGGCCGCTATGGCCTCGCCTAAAGCAATGGGCGAACCATACTTTTTTCCGTTCCTCGGATCCGCCGATCAGGATCGGGTGCCACCTCAGTGACTGCACCTGAACGATCAGAGAGGAAGCGACGCATGCCCTGGCAATCTCCTCAACAGCCAAGCACACATAGACATGCCCTTGATAGCACCCGCCATAAGCCTCCGGCACACTGAGCCCTAAAAGGCCCATCTCTTGGAAAATCTCCTTCAGATCCCACGGGAACTCGGCAGTCCTGTCGATTTCGGCCGCACGCGATGCTAATTTTTCCCTGACCATTCACCTAATCTGGTCAACGTAGTTTCCGCTTGTAGCAGCGAACATCTCGGCATCTGTCCCGGCTATTGTGCGGGCTGGACTCAAATATTCGACATCTTTGCGCCATTCATCAAATAGTTTCCCAGGTATATCCTCTCCCTTGATAGTGTTTTTTCCATCGAGCAATATACATTATGCTATTGATCCCTCGGCACCATTGCTGTAAGGAGAGAACACCAAGGGCATCCTGGCAAGACCCTTCACTGATCAACGTCCCAGGTAAATGTGCCAGTTGCAGAATTCTTAATATGCAATGAAAATGCGTAATGCTTTGCCAAACCTTATGTTTTGGGTCTGTAGTAAAAACCAACTTTGGTATAGCCATGCATGACCACTCTGCCATCCTGGTTTGTGGTCTTAAGGTCTACCCTGACCAGGCCCCACTTCTTTTTCGGGCTAAGTTCTGTTATTTCATATTCTGTAAAGAGCGTATCGCCAATAAATACAGGGTCCCTATAAACGTAATAATCCTCAAGATGTGTCGCTATGTCTTCAGCACCAAGATAAGGGGCAACACTGGCCTGAGCCAGGGCGCTGGTCAGCATCCCGTGAGCGATTCTTTTCTTAAAAGGGTATTTCGCAGCATAATGAGCGTCCATATGAATGGGATTGAGATCGGTAGTTAGGTGGCCAAATATGACTAAATGTGTTTCAGTTATTGTCAGAGAACGACTCTTGTACTTCATGCCAACGTTTAGATCCTCAAAGTACACGACAGTTCTCCTCTCCTGTGTCAATTTCTGGTGCTATTCACGGATTAGACTCAGAAATGATTCATGCTCTAACCCACTTGGGCTAGCACAAGACGATTTCCCCCTTATAAGATCGCAGTGCATTATTGATTTGGTGAAAAAGTGTTGAACTTCTCTTAATTTCTCACCCAGTCGGCCTCGGTCATTTCCGTCGATGCGGCAAAGATGTTCTCTATCCGGGGGGATGCCAGCTTATCTTACCTTATTCCAGATAAATAATCCCCTCGCTCGCTGCCTTTTCCCAATAAGATAAGGATCTGAGTCCACCAATCAAGAGTATGTGGGGGCTGTGTTTGTTTGGTCTGCGTACTTGTCCGGAGCGGGCCCAGTTTCCACCCATTCTTACAGTTTCCGCCAATCATGAGGTTCAAAAGCCAATTTACAGTCTATGCCAAAGGTACCATTTATTGTTTTTTAATATGGATATTCTCTGGCTTGTCGGGAACGCAGTCTTCGCCCCCATTTGGACAGTCTATTATGCACAATAGTTCGGCAGTCTCACCGCCAAGCACCATTGCCCTGTGAGGTTCGTTTTCAAAGAAGAACGCTGTATCTCCGGGACCGAGCTCGGCTTTTTGGCCATCTCCATTTTCAAAGACCACTTTGCCGGTCAGTATATGGGGGGACTGCACGTATCGGTGACGATGGAAGGGGATGTCATCAAGCGTCTGGCCGGGCCTAGACTTAAGGGTATATTTCCGCACAGCGTAATGGTGGTGATATCTTGCGTCGCCCGTTTCATTACTGATAATCCACTGAATAATCATTGTTCCTTCAGGGCTACCAAAAGCTTTTCCTACATCAATCATCTCTATGTCTTTGAGTTTTCTGATTATCACTATGAATCCTCCTATCACTATTGTTGCCTTCTGACGTTATGGCATGGGCCCTTTTCTTAAAACCGAATAACGCCGTCGAAAAGTCATGCCGAAAGCCTTATATCATCGAGCCCAAGGCTGGGATATCACTATTTTAAGAATCTCATGGGTTCCCTCAGTGATGGTCAAGAATTGGGAGTCTCTGAAATACCGCTGAGCCCTGTGCTCCATCATCAAGCCATAGCAGCCAAACATTTCCAGGCACTCTCGGGCGACAGTTCGGTTTGTCTCGGCCGCCATCAGTTTGGCCATAGCTGTGAACCTCGCCCAAAGGGGATCATTTTTGTCAAAAAGCCAGGCCGCCTTATAGACCATCACGCGGGCTGCTTCTATTTGAGTCAACATTTCAGCAAATTTGAAGCCGAGACTCTGATGCCGTATGATGGGCTGGCCCCATACCTCCCTTTCCTTTGCATAGGGCAACGCCAAATTAAAGGCACCCTGAGCACAACCCAGGGCCCTGGCAGCATGAGGAATTCTATTGGCTCCGACAAGCCAGAGAGTATCGGCATATCCCCGGCCCTCTTGGCCGACCTGATTCTCTTCGGGAATTTCCACATCGTCGTAGAATATCTCTGCCTCGTCAGAAGTACGAGATCCCATTTTTTTCCACTTTTTTCTGGTCCATCCCTCAATGGGCCAATCCATTAAGAAATGAGTCATGCCGCGGGTTCCCTTCTCCGGATCGGTCACGGCAAGGATAAGCTGATAGTCGCAGATTGTGCCATTGGTTATGAAGATGTTGCTCCCGTTCACAACCCATTTATCACCTTTCCGGACAGCTCGGGTCTTGCGATTGCCCGGATTGGATCCTCCGCTTTGCTCCGTAAGAGCGTAAGCACCCATCCAATCCCCTTTAATCGTGGGCGGCAGATACTTCTTGCACTGCTCCTCGGTGCCACGAGTCCAAATGAGCGGAGCCACATAGTTAGATCCCAGACAGAGGCTCTCGGCAATGCCGAGGCTGATCTTAGCCACCTCCTCATTTATGATAACCTCGTAGATTTTGTCTGCTCCAGCCCCTCCATATTCTTCTGGAGCACAGATGCAATTGAATCCGAACTTACCCGCCTTGGGCATGAGTATATCCCTGGGAAACTCCTCCTTCTCCTCCCACTCATCGACGATGGGGGCAATCTCCTTTTCGCAGAAGCTTCGAACTGAGGCTTGGAAAATTTTTTGCTCTTCAGTGAGTTCAAAATCCATAGATTCCTCCTCCATGAGCCTGTCATGCCAGCTCACTTCATGTCGCAATACGCTTTTTACTCGCCTCTACTATGCAACGTCTACCAGGGAGTCCTTTAAGGACTTGAACGAGTGCGCTTGTGATGGGTCTATCTCTGGGCCTCCATTGAATCGATAGCAGCCCTCACATATTTGGCCGCATAATAAATGGCCGGAACACCGCCCAAGAAGAAGGCAATCTCAAGAGTCTCTATCAGTTGTTCAGGAGTCGCCCCTGTTTCAAGCGCCTTTTTGGTATGGACTTCAAGTGATTTTTCATTCAGCATACACGCAGCTGCAGCACAGAGTATCAACTGCTTGTACTTCTCCGGCAAGTGCTCGCCTTTCATGACGCCCATATACAATTCATCATATCTTTCAAAGAAATCGGGGTCGTATTCAGCCATCAGTTCCTGCCAGTCAAGGATATAACCGCGTTCTTTCTTAATTCGCTTGACGAGTTCCTCGCATCTTTTGCTTTTTACCATCTCGAATGCCTCCTCGTGTCTTTATGCTCAAGCCGTTAAGACCATTAAAAATTTTCTTCTTAATGCCAAAGCATGCCCCTTTAGATATATCCGTAAGCGGTCCAGCCACCGTCCACCGGAAGGGTAACCCCGGTGATGAAATTGGCATCATTAGAAAGGAGAAATAAAGCAGGCTTGGCGATTTCCTCCACCTGGGCCCACCTTTTCAACGGCACTCGATCCGCGATGGTCTTCTTATCGATCGCTCCTTGTTCAATGAGTTGTTCATTCATTTCAGTAAGGGTATAGCCGGGCGCAACAGCATTGACATAGATATTCCACTCGGCCCATTCGCATGCCAGCACCCTGGTGATCTGGGCGACACCTGCTTTGGCAGTTCCATACGCCACCCTTCTGGGAAAAGCATTCAGTCCATTGATTGAACCGATGTTTAGTATTTTGCCACCCCCGTCCCTCATCATATACCTGGCAGCCGCTTTACAGCACAAGAAAACGCCTGTCAAGTCTGTATCGATTACCTTGTCCCAGTCCACCTTGGGCAGTTCGGCGGATGAGGCCACTTGGGCAATACCCGCGTTATTGACCAGGATATCAAGCCGCCCGTATTCTTTTATGCAAGCTTCAATCATACGCTCGATGTCATCCTCCCTTGATACATCTGCCACCACTGGAAAGGCACTAGTGTGTGAAGCGCTGATTGCCTTCGCCGCGCTCCTGGCCCTCTCTGGCACAATATCGTTGATCACAATACCCTTGGCCCCCTCTCTGGCAAGGCCTTGAGCTATTGCAAAACCAATTCCCCGGCCAGAGCCTGTGATCAATGCGATCTTTCCTTCGAAACGTTCCATCTGCAGAATCTCCTGTGGGTTAAGGTATTGCAAAGCTGTACCAAATTGTAACATTCGAACTCCAGCTTGATACCGAGATTTCTCATAGTCTTAAGAAAGATCTCCATACTCTCAAAGGTTTTTTTGAATACTTGCTTTTTACCATTTCTGGATATTACCTTTCCCAATTATGCTTGAATTTGGCAAAGCGATCGAGGAGCTAAAAAACCGCGAAGTTAAAAGAGCCCATATTAACACTCCAATTCCGGCTCGAGCTCCCTGACGACTCTGACCCGTTCTTCAGGACTTGCTCCCACCGGCCCCCTAGTCGTAGTGCACTGAAAGACGTGAGAGCGGCAACGGATTTCAGAGCAAACCTCTCTAAAAGGACCGATATCTGAATTTGGCTTCCCGGTCTCAAGATCCCGGCCGTGCAAATGAACAGTTCTGGGCCCGGCGTTCGCGGCTCGCACCGCTTCTTCAACAATCTCCTTTGCAGTTATCGGCAAGTAATCGGTCTGACTTGGAAGGTGGACAGCACCTGTTATAGCACAATTGACGATTACTCTGTTTGGTCTCTTTCCCATACACCCTCTCCCTTTCAGCGTATAAGTAAAATATGATTAGCCAGCCTTGACAGGAGAGTGTACTTACGAACCCGCTCTGCGAAACACTGCGCAGTTCCCAGTTGTTCGCTAGTGTGGTGGGTGCAATTGGAATACGTCTTCGTAACTTATAGGTTCTGTCAGTTTGATCAGTCAGGCGCCCAAGGCCATTGGGCTTCACAATCTTCGTCAGTAATCACATCAACTACCGACGGCCGGTCGGATGCCAAAGCAGTTCTCAGAGCTTTAGAAATGTCTTCCGCTTTTTCGACACGAATTCCAAGGCAGCCCATTTCCTCTGCAATCTTAGCGAAGTCAATGTCTTGGAATTTATACAGCTCCTCTCTATTACCCTGCCTGTGGCCATAAGCATATTCCACACCGGCTATGTTGTGGTTGCACTGGGCATAGCTGCTGTTATTGTTTACCACGGTCACCGTATTTATTCCTCGCCTACTGGCGGTTTCAAGCTCGCTCAGGTGATATAAGATTCCTCCGTCTCCGGTGAAGCATACGACCGGCCTGTCTGGCGCTGCGCATCTTGCCCCAAGTGATGCCGGGAAACCCCACCCGAGTGATCCGGCCGCTCGGATATAACTCTGTCCTGGATGATTCAGCTCCACCATAGTACCTGTCCAAATACCGGAATAGCCCGTGCAAGATACTAGGATGGAGTTAGGAGGCAGAAGCTCGCTGAGTTCCTGACATAGTCTCTCCGTGCGGATGGGAGTCGCGTCAGATTGACGCAACGTGCTTGTCTGTTCGTACCATGCTTTGACAGTTCTTTGAGCATGTCTAGACCACTTGTCCTTTTTAGCCGCCTTTGGATTAATGGCTCTCATGAGCTCGCGGAGGGTCACTTTAGCATCACCCATTAGTCCCACGGTATTGGGGTAGTTTCTTCCGAGCTCTGACGGATCAATGTCTATCTGGACGACAGGTGTCCCCTGAGATGGAACCCTCCAACCATTTGTAACTTGATCACCGGTATGGCTCCCAACAAATACGACTAGATCTGCTTCAGAAACGACTCGGTTAGCACACCAACGGGAATAAGAACCGACTACTCCCACACTGAGAGGATGGTTTTCTACAACTGCTCCTTTCCCATTAAGCGAGGTAACAATTGGTATCGACAGTGTATCGGCAAGCTCCAGAACTTCAGGCCCAGCCCCGGAGGCTGCAACACCTCCACCCGCGACAATGACTGGACGAGCGCACTGCTCCAAAACGTGCGCAGCATCCTTAACTGAATCCCATTCGGGTACTGGCCTAAATGAAGGGTATTGGGCAAAACGTTCTTCAACCAGCACCTCCATTTCTGCCTCAGCCAGCTCTATTATTCGGCCCATATTATCCAAAACATCGAGGTGTACCGGCCCCGGAGCCCCGGATGTGGCCTCGCGAAAGGCCTGACGCATTATGTGAGGTAATTGCTCCACTGTATCCACGTTCACATTGTATTTGGTAACTGGATCGAACATTGGTCCGTGCGATATTTCCTGATAGGCATGGCGATATTGGGCGAGCGGGGCCTGTCTTCCTGTTATCGCGATAACGGGTGAGGACGCGAGGTAAGCATCCTGAAGAGCAGCCGCTAAATTTGCTGCTCCTACCGACTGCGCCATGCATACTCCTGGCTTATGACCAACTCGTGCATAGCCATCCGCCATGTAGGCTACTGCCTTTTCAGAGTGTCCCAATATCCGGGAAATTCCCAGGGACTCAGCCTGAATATTGACTTCTCTTAGAATTGCCTCCATAAAAAAAATATGGGTGATCCCATATCCCTTAAGCGTTTCGGCAATGAATCGGCCACCCGACATTTTTCTCGGAGCAGCTTTCTTAACCGCGTATTTATGATTTCCAGGCTCTTTCATGGAACGTTATCTATGCAAAAAATGGGTAATCTCGTTGCCTGCTACTGGGTTGGAGTTTACACCTTTCGCTTTTCCCAAGATGAACCAAGGTCTGGAAAACCAACATGAGGCAATCGCTCTCAAGGGGTCTCCCTTTGCGAAAGGTCTATTCCCTCTCTTTTACATAAAAGGCCACAGCACCGATGATGATAACACCTTGCACAACCCATTGCCAGTAACCCGACACTTCCATGAGATTAAGGATGTTGTTGAGAATCGTCAGAATGAAGACGCCTGCAATAGTTCCTAAAAGACCACCCTTCCCACCCATCAGGCTGGTACCGCCAATTAACACGGGAACAAGGCATTCAAGCATGAAAGGTTCACCAGCTCTCGGATCACCTATACCCATACGGGCGGCCAATAAGAGACCGGTGAGCGCAGCCGTAAAACTACAAATCATATATGTGTAGATTTTCACCCTGTCAGTCTTGATTCCTGAAAGCCTAGCAGCTTCCTCATTTCCGCCAACAGCATATATGTGTCGACCAAATGCTCTCCGCCTAAGAACAAAGATTCCCAGCGCGAACGATCCTGCCAGAAGTAAAACCGGAAATGGAATGGCACCCACCTGGCCCCAAGCTAGAAAGCCAAAGTTGGGACTTATCTGCCCGTACGGTTCGTCTGTATAGGTCAATGTGATCCCTTGTATGATTTCCATAGTACCCAAAGTGACAATGAGGGAAGGCACACCTGTCCTCGTAATAAAGAAGCCATTGCAAAAACCTATTAAAAGTGCCAATGCAAGGACCAGTCCAACAGCCGGAATGGCGAGAGAATCCCGACCGAGAATTGTTCCTGCCGTCAAACATGATGTCAGGCTGATTACCGAACCGACAGATAGGTCTATTCCTGCTGTCAATATAACTAGCGTCTGTCCCAGGCTAACAAACCCGAGAACCACAGCCTGACGCAAGACATTGCTCACATTTCGCGGAGTAAGAAACACATCAGACATCAGGCTCGAAAACAAGAATAAAACAATCAATACAAGATACACGCCTATTACTGTTCTATTCTTCTTAAGGAATCTCAGGTTCAAGTGTCTCTCCAATTTTCCGGTTGCCATGAGTCTGCCCCGTGGCCATCATCATGATATTTTCTTCCGTTGCTTCCGAGGACGAAAGCTCCCCCATGATTTGGCCTTCATGCATCACCAGAATTCGGTCACTCATTCCAAGAACCTCAGGAAGCTCTGAGGAAATCATTAAGATGGCTGCCCCTTGCTTCGCCAGGTCTCTCATCAGGTTGTACATTTCCGCCTTTGCCCCTACGTCGATACCCCGCGTTGGTTCATCCAGAATCAGTAATCTGGGATTGGCGTTTAAGCATTTAGCCAAAATCACCTTCTGCTGGTTCCCCCCACTCAGATACTGCACTTCTTGTTCACTGCTTGGTGTCATAATGTTGAATTTTTCGATGCAGTTTTCAGCAAGGCTCCTCTCACGTCTCTCATTAATGAACAGTAGCTTCTTAATTTCCTCCAGGATAAGTAGGGTGAGGTTCTTTCTCACAGACGAGTTGTTAATAAGGCCTTCCTTTTTTCGGTCCTCGGTTAGATATCCGACACCATTTGAGATAGAGGTCTTGGGTTTGCTCTTCACGATATTCTGCCCATTCAAATAGATCTCACCAGAATCGAAAGAGTCTGCCCCGAAAATAACTCTTGCAAGCTCTGTACGCCCAGAGCCTACCAACCCTGTTATTCCGAGGATTTCCCCACTGTATGCTCTGAAAGAGATGTCTCTCAGCATCTTTCCACGGCAAACGTTCTTGAGCGCCAAGATTTCCTTTCTCGTGCCTCGTTCCTTTCTTGGAAAGGTCTCTGCAAGGGGCCTACCGACCATCATCTTAATAATGCTTTGTTTGTCTACATCCTTTACAGCGACAATTCCAGCGAGCTTTCCATCTTTTAATACTGTCGCCCGATTTGCAATTTCGAATATTTCATCGAGATGATGGGAAATGTAAATGACGGCTTTTCCGTCATCCCTTAAGGATCTGATAATGCGGAATAAGGAATCCAGCTCTTTGCCTGAAACCGAGGCGGAAGGTTCATCCATAATAATAATGCTTGCGTTTAGAGATAACGCCTTCCCAATCTCGACCATTTGTTGTTGAGCCACGCTTAGCTCACTAATCTTGCTCCGTGGGTCGATGTCTGCTTCCAGTTTTGCGAGAAGCTCTTCGGATCGCTTACGTGCGCAGGAGGGGTCTATGACGAAACCTTTCCATTTCTTTATCTCCCGTCCCAGAAAAATGTTTTCAGCGACATTTAGCTCAGGAATCAGGTTAAACTCCTGATAGATTGTGCTGATACCATGATCTTGCGCTTCTTTCGGTCCTGAAAGAAACACCTCCTGGCCTCTCAGCATAATTTTCCCTGCATCCTGGAGGTAGGCTCTGTTTAGAATCTTCATCAGCGTGGACTTTCCCGCCCCGTTCTCTCCAACCAGTGCATGAACCTCCCCCTCCCTACAACTGAAATCCACCTTGTCAAGAGCTTCAACTCCTGGAAACCGCTTTGAGATTCCCTCCATTTCAACAACAATATCGCTCATTTCTGGTCCCTCTCCTCAATTCCAAGGGAGGACCTGAGGTCCTCCCTTGTGATTCCATTACTTGGGAAGCCACTCTTCTGGGAGAGTGTAAGGCAGATACCATGAATCACCCAGCTTTGGGTTAGCGACTGAACTCCACGGCACGTCGGTTCTAACGTCGGCTGTGTCATGCGTTGTCAGAATAAGCCGTGGAGGATTAAAGTTAAAGGGCACAGGGATTCCTTGAAGTATATTCAAGCCCAATTTAACCGCATCGCTCCCCATACTTACAGGATAACCAACAGAGACGGCTGGAAAACCCCACTTCTGGACTCGGCAAAGAAAAGCGTTTAGCGGGTCTCCAGTGATAGGGACCTTCATTCCAGCCTCATGCATCGCTTCTACCGCTCCCGCAGCCTGCATCCCGCTATCGCACAATACGCCATCGATTTTGTCGCCGTAAGACTGGATCATTGCCTGCATGATTTCTTTGCCCTTGGACGTTGAGTATTGTGTATACTGCCGATCCAGAACCTTGATGCCCGGGTACTGACTGAGAGCCTCCTTATGGCCCTTATACCTATCCACCACGGAACCTGCCCCTGCCCATCCCGCAAGAATCAAAATATTGCCTTTTCCATTCAGCATCTGAGCGAGCCAAACTCCTTGAATGCGTCCATAAGCAATGTTACTAGGTGCAACAAAACAGGAGTAATTATCGCTTTTGATTCCTTTCGAAATGGTAATGACTGGAAGCCCTTGCTTATATAGTCTGGTGATAATAGGATCTAGCCCTGACTCAGTGACAGCCCTGGTCAGTAGAATATCTATTCCCTTCGCATAAAGATCTTCAACATCGTTGATTTGTTTATCTGCCTTTCCCTGGGCATCGGTAACAATCATTTTCTTGATCAGTTCTGGGTGTTTTGAAGCCTCCCACTCCGCTTGCCGTTGCATTAACACCGTCCATGGATTGGTGAGCCCCGCATTGGAAAAACCAAAGGTATACGGCGGATCCTTCTTGCACTTGCTCGTATCAACCCAATCTATCTCATTGGGATTCCAAAGATTTTCCCGAGCCCATAACCTCTGCTCCTCAGCCATGGCAGCAGAGCTAATCAGCGTTGCAAAAAACACAAAAGATACAAAGAGAAACAGAATTCTTTTCATGTTCAACACCTCCTCTAAGGTTAAGGTAAAGAGAAACCATCTTCTCATTTGCCATTTGCCCCTATCACCTCCTTTCATTTTTTTGGCTCCTTATGTGACGGCCTTACGCGCATAGAAGGAAACTGCGAAAATGATCACAGACCCTTTGACGACATATTGGATCTGGAGTGGTAGATGGAGCAGAAGAAGGAGATTATACATTATAGTAAGGATCAGTACTCCTGCAATTGTCCCAAGAATCCCGCCCCTGCCTCCTCTAAAGGACGTGCCCCCCATCACCACAGCCGCGATTGAGTCTATTTCATAGCCTTGGCCAACCCAGTTGTCGGCAACTCCGATCCAGCCAGCCAAATAGAGCCCAGCGACGGCCGCCATGAAACCTGAAATTACGTAGATCACAATGATAATCAGATCCGTGTTGTATCCGGAGAGCCTAGCAGTGTGGATATTTCCTCCTATCGCATAAACCTGTCGCCCGAAGACCGTTTTCTTCAAAACAATCACCCCAATGACAATGAATATGCAAAGGGACAGAACTGACACCGGGATGCCACCGATATTGCCAGTTCCTAAAAAGCGAAGCAAGGGGGGGTAGCTGCCCCGCGAGGTCCCCTGCGTGTACAGAAATCGAACGGCTTGAACAATTATCATAACCCCGAGGGTGGCTATCAGAGGTTGGACCTTCCGTTTTGTAATAAGTCCGCCGTTGACCAATCCTACGACGATACCAAACAAAAGGCTTACTAGTGTGTATGGCAGAAGCAGTGCGTCTTGGCCTCCTGTGTTCCTTGCAATTATCACAGCCACAGTCGCCATAATAGAAGCCACAGAGAGGTCCAAGGCACCGCCCCCAGTCAAAATCACGAAAGTTTGACCGATAGCTACAATGCCTAGGGCAGCTGCAGGAGTCAGGATATTCTTGATGTTTTGAGCAGTCAGAAACGCAGGGGAAACGATCGAGGAAAAAAGAAAAAGAAGCCCTAAGAATACATAAATGCCATATCTTTCAAACAGGGTCTTTGGCGAAATCATTCCTAATCCCTTTTAGCATGAGGTTTTGAATTCCTGGGCCATTACCCTGCGACTAGTCGAACAACGCTGGTAACTGCAGAAATGTCATAGCGTTTGTTTTGCTCACAGTCAAGAAAAAAGTTTGATATTATCTAACAAGTTAAATCATGCCCAACTCCCGCCGCCAATTCCATGAGTAAACCTCTAAACACATCGGATTTATAATCCCGGCGCCGTTCTACAGTCCTGACAAAGGCCCTTTGCTATGCTACTGGTCGGACCGTTAAAAGGAGGGAGGCGTCTGTACCCAGAGCACTTCTATAGGTTTGCCTTTGAGGCCACGCCACGTATGCGGCACATCCGCTGGGTGAACGATACTGTCTCCCGATTCTAGCGTGTAGACCTCATCCCCAACTGAAAACTCAAGAGTTCCGTTGAGAACAAACCCAAATTTTTCGCCTGGGGCGTCGACCATGGGTTCACCTGATGTTTCGCCCTCAGAGATCCGCATATACATGACTTCGAGTTGGCGGTTCAGGTCGGGAGTAAGAATTTCATAAACCACATCGCAGCCGGGAAGTGTAATACCTTTTCGCCTGCTTGCACGAACGACTTTTATGTCTTTACTGTAGTTGGAACTCCCCTTTGCGATTGACTCAAAATAACGGGCATATCCCCAAAGGTTGCCGTTGATATCGTTGTCCGCGAAAAAGTAGACGACGCTGATAGCCAACTCATGAGCAATCCTTTTCAGAGACGTCACCGAAGGCTGGGCAAGATCTCGTTCAATTTGGCTGAGGAAGCTTTTCGAGAGCCCGGTCTTTTCCGACAGTTGCTCAAGGGTAAGATTGAGCTCAAGGCGTCTTCTTTTGATTTTCTCACCAATATCCACCATAAATAAGTCACCTCCTGGAATACTCAATGAAAGGCCTATTAGATGCAGAAACTCCAGCTGGGGTAAACGGTTTTGACTTGCGCAAAAATAGGCGTTTCCGTGTTGGCAGATCATGAACCGATCATAGGGGCTAAACACAGAAATAAGGATGCCGTTTGGACATTTTGAGGACGCATTGTACTGACACAAAGATGGCTTGTAAAGTGCAAAATTTAGTTATATTGAAAAAAGTCTGATGTCATAAAAAAAGTCTTGACAAAACCAACTTTTTGATGGAATTAAACTCGTGTTAATTTCTTTTCAACCAGCCCGATGCTTTTGGATAATGGAGTAGAAAAACAGGCTCATTGTTAGATAGGTATCGTAGCGACTTTACAGCAGGAAATGCAAGACAAGGTTATAAAAAGAATTGAAGCGGCTGGGCGCAAAGCAATCGAATGTAGGCGGAAAGGCTACCACTGTAGCGAATCGGCGTTCATTGCAATTAATGATACGCTGAAGATCATGGACGCCTCCATGGTGAGATTGGTAACTGGATTCCATGGTGGAGGCGGCGCCCATCGGAAAGATCGTGGGGTTGACTTAACTGCCGTCTTGGAAGAATTAGCCTCCGGTAGAGACAGACGGCTTCCAGAAGAAGTCGGTCTGGAGGTCACCGGCCACCTCTGCGGGGCATTGGCCTCAGGAATTGTTTGTATTGGATTCCTCTATGGAAGGACTTCACCTGCCGATGATTTGACATGCGTCGATGAACTCACTTTTGAACTTCACAGGCGGTTTATGGAGACATTTGGAGAGAAGGAATGTGCGCGGATACGGGAGAAATGGGTCCCATTGAGTCCAAATCACACTTGTGAGTACGTCTATAGCACGGGAGCCCAAATTGCGGTTCAGCTGATTCTTGAAGCCCCACAATTGATTCCTGAGTGCCCCCAAATCAAGGCCATTAATGAGTTTATTGAATCACCGACCGACATAAATCGTACTTTCACTGAGCACTTTTAGGAAGCTATCGATAAACCGGACAAAAACCAATATAAATAGAGGTCCGAGAATTCTAAATCCAGATCTGTAAGGGCTTTGATTTCGAAATACATACTTTTAGAGATTTACATCCTCACGGAAATTGGGACGGTGAAGAGTGGCCGATGGGTCTATCGCCCTTATAGACGAGAAAGGGGACAGAGTCATCGCTGATGGTTTCCGCTTTGCGGATGAAATTGGGCTCGATGCCAAGGAATGCTGTATATCGTTGAAACGACTGACCAGCGTATTTCGGCGATAAAGGTTGGCCCGGATGGGTCTCTCTTAAATAGAGAGATTTTCGGCCCCACCAGACTCGGCAGTTACGGATTCCCTATTTCACCTCTCCAGTTGCCGGGCTCCCGATGGTGCATTGGATTTAGTGCCCAAGATTATATCCGGCCGAAGGTCCTTTCACTTTTATAACAGTTGGGTTCATTTAAGAATATAGCTTAATCCTGATGACAAAGCCAAACCGTTTAATGACAGGTGAGCGTGCATTACTGTTTAAAAGAAGTTATCTCCCCCAAGAAGCTGCAATGGTTTAGTGTACTGACATTTGAGGATTTGCACCAATAGCTGTCTGGCAGAATATCATTATTCCGACAAGAAGAGATTCTGTTGAAAGCGCAAAGACTGGACCACCTGCAAATCACGAATTGTATGGCCTCTTGAAGCAAGGCAGCACTCCAGCCGACAGCAGAATTCAAGTATGGAAAACCCGATTTCCAAATATTCGAAGCGCAGGCGATTTTCTGAGCATAGAGCGAGAGTAGCTTGGGATGAGCCTGCCCTGCTCGAAAGAAGGTTAGGCCGACACCATCGGAACACTAATATGCGTGTTGTATTGTGTGAGTCTTTGGTCATTCAAGGTTTTTCTCAACCCGATAGTTATGAAAGATAGCATGTTTTTTGCTCCAACCGGTATCGAGGAGGCGGTAAAGCTGCTTGCCGAACACGGTGAAAAGGCTACAATACTGGCTGGGGGCACCGATCTTGTCCCTAAGATCAATTATTACGATTTGAGACCGGATATTCTTGTTTATATTGGCGGAATAGGACTCAACTTCATTAAGAATAAAAGTGGAAGGTTGGTAATTGGTGCGGGGACATCTTGGACAAGCCTTATCGGCAACGCCCTATTGGCGGAAAAGGCAAGTGCGCTGGCTGAGGCAGCACGGCTGGGCGGTAGCTGGGCCATAAGGAATGCAGGCACGATAGGGGGCAACCTTGCCAACGCTTCTCCTGCGGCCGATCTGGCTACACCGCTTTTAGCTATGGATGCGGAGCTACTTCTCAGCAGTACTGGCGGGGCACGTATCGTCCCTGTCAAGGAGTTTTTCAAGGGTCCTGGGGAGACAGCGCTAAGGGCTGACGAGCTTATAGCAGAAATATATGTTCCACCGGTTAAGGGGAAGACTGTGTTTTTGAAGCTTGGGCGTCGCAAATCAATGACGCTTTCCGTTGTTAATGTCTCTGTTTGTCTTGATATGGAAGATAGAACTTGCAATGAGGCTCGTGTCGCACTCGGTTCAATGGCGCCAACGCCAATCCGATGCACAAAGGCTGAAGACAAGATTAAGGGCAAAAAGGTTGATGAAGCACTCATCAATGAGTGTGCTACAACGGCAATAGCAGAATCCAATCCTGTTGACGACCAGCGTGCAACCGCCTGGTATCGAAAGAAAGCTGGTCAAGCGCTGGTCGCCCGGGCGCTGGCTCAGGCAGCAGGTATTGATCGCTAGACAAAGGAGGTGAAGGTTCCATGAAATACGCTCTGTCATTCAACTTAAACGGGAATCCGGTGGATGCGTTAGTCAAGCCAACCGACACGCTCCTGGATGTGCTTCGGAATAAACTCCATGTGAAAAGCCCGAAACGCGGATGTGATACCGGCGACTGTGGGGCTTGCACGGTCTTGCTAGACGGACAACCAGTCCGTGCGTGCCTAACCATTGCAATGACCGTCAACGGTAGAGAGATCGACACTATCGAATCTTTCGGCTCCAAGGATGGAAAATTGCATCCTTTGCAACAATCCTTCCACGAACATGGTGCGACTCAATGCGGATTCTGCACTCCCGGAATGCTAGTATCTGCAAAGGCATTGTTGGACAAAAACCTGAAGCCAAGTCGGGATGAAATTGTAGATGCCATATCCGGGAACATCTGCCGATGCGGCACCTATTATGAAGTCATTGAGGCCATTCAGGCTGTCTCCGACGGGGAGGGAAAGGAGTAGGAAAGATGTCAAAATACATTGGAAAACCGATACCACGATATGATGGAATCGGTCACGTGACCGGTACGACAACCTATGTGGATGATATTGATATCCCAGGAATGCTATATATCAAGGTCCTTCACAGCCCCGTTCACAAGGGGATTATCCGCAGGCTTGATGTTTCGCCAGCTGAGGGTACGCCCGGAGTAGCAGGGGTTATCACCGCCAAGGACGTTCCCGGCCAGAATATTTATGGGGCAGAGGACCAACCCGTCTTTCCGGAGAAATATATCCGTTTCAAAGGTGAACGCCTGGCGGCGGTCGCAGCGGTGGACGAAGACACGGCGATGGAGGCCGTTGAGAAAATCAAACTGGACATCGAAGAGCAGACACCGGTCTTTGATCCCAATGAAGCGATGAAACCCGATGCTCCGAAGGTCCGACCCCAAGGCAACCTGTGGGAATTCAACAGCGGAAAATCCCGTATATTGCGAAAGGGTGATGTGGAAAAAGGATTCGAAGAAGCAGATGAAATTATCGAACAAAACTATATAACAAAGATGAACGACCACGCATCCATAGAGCCCCACGCTACGGTCGCTTACATTGATGGCAATGATCGGCTGACAATACATTCCGTGACACAAGCCCGTCACTTCTTTCTGCAGCCCTTATGCTCAATCCTCAATCTCCCTCTAACCAAGATTCGCCTGGTTGGAGGTAACATAGGCGGTGGATTCGGGGGAAAAAACGAACTTCATACCGACCATGTGGCCGCCATTATGGCACTCAAAATCCGCAAGCCAGTTAAATATCGCATGACGAGGAAAGAAGATCTGCTTTATTCCGTCAAACGGGGAGCGTTCATGTTTGAATATAAGTCCGGCGTGAAAAAAGATGGGCGAGTCACTGCTCACAAAATCCGCGCAATCCACGACATGGGCGCTTACCAGACTCTTGGTGCTTATGCAATCGAAAAGATCTGTCTCTATATTGCGGGCCCTTATGCCGTCCCAAACGTTTGGTACGATGGCTACGCGGTTTACACCAATAAGCCGGTCGCCAGTTCTATGAGGGGGTATGCCACCATCAACGTCAACTACACATCGGAAATCCAGATGAACTTGCTTGCTGAAGCCATAGGGATGGATCCATGGGAAATACGCTTCATCAATGCATGGCGCGATGGAGACACTGCTCCAAACATGTGGAAAGTAGTGGCGGCTGGATTAATTGAGACAATGAAAAAAGCGGCCGAAATGGAAGGGATCGATTTACCTAATCATCTCAAGGCCATGAGCTCGAGAAGGAGGTAGAGGCTATGAAAAAAAGAGGGAAAGGTATCTCGACGATTGGTTACTGTAATGGCTTTTATGGAGGAGGCGACCCCAACCAGTCTCAGATTGTCTTAAAAGCTGATGGAACATTTGACCTCCTTATGGGTACAGTCGACATCGGCCAGGGTTGCAAGACCTCCTTCACACAAGTCGCTGCAGAGGTATTAGACGTTCCGTACGAAAATATCGCCTATATAAACGAGGACACCGACGTCGGACCCTTCTGCATGGGTGCGTTTGCCAGCCGGGCGATGTTCATAGGTGGCAACGCTATCATCCGGGCTTGCAATGACTTAAAGGAGAAAATTAAGATGTTTGCCGCACCAATGATGGGTGTTGAGCCGGACCAGCTGGAAATGGCTGACAACAAAGTCTCTGTCAAGAAAGACCCCGAGAAAACAATGAGCATGGTTGAAATTGGAGCTGCTTCAACCTTCGGAAGCCAATTCCTCGTTGGCGTTGGCGCGTATGCACCTGAAGGACCGTTTCAAGTAGACGCAGAAACTGGAGCGATGCCAGCGCTTGCTGCTGCACCATTTGCCACCTGTATTGTAGAGGTAGAGGTAGACACAGAGACTGGAGTGGTAGAAGTTCTCAAGGCTGTCCATGTTTACGAGATAGGCAAGGCAATCAGTCCTTTGATGTGTAAGGGTCAGATACATGGTGGTGCGGCCATGGGAATTGGAATGGCCCTTTCCGAGGATGCTCATCCATACTGGCCTTCGGCCGATTTTGCTGTGGATAACCTGGGGGACTACGTGGTGTCGACTGCAGCTGATATTCCTGCGGATGATAAGTATGCCATTGTTGAAGTTCCCCATCCCGATGGGCCTTTTGGCGCAAAAGGGTTCTGTGAGATGTCTTGCAATGCCCAGATTCCTGCAATCACAGCTGCCATCCATGATGCCATTGGCGTGTGGATAACTCAGTTTCCGATGACACCAGAAATGGTTCTTCGGGCATTGGAATCCAAAGAAGCTGGAGATTGAGCTTCCCCAACTGCTTTGACGTATCGTTTTTCTCCATAAGTAATCCCAGGCTCCACGCTACGATACGTTCTCCTAGGAGCTCTGAGGGTTAGCAATCGTGTAGATGTTAGAAATGCTCAAGCCAGAAAGGAGGAACCGGTATGAGCCATTGGACGATTAGACCGCTAGTCTTTGGAGTCGTCGAAGTGCCGAAAGAGGCTCTTACAACCGGGCTGGATGTTGGTGTGCCACTTCCCAACCCCTATATGGGTTTTTACCTAACCGACGGAAAACACAGGATCTTGTGTGATACAGGTATAAACGCCAAATTCATTGTGAATGGTAAGGCGTGGGCTGGTTGCCCGGCCAAGGGGGGGGAGGAATGGGTCCTCAAGGCCCTGAATGAGATTGGCATAGAACCGGATGATATCGACCTTGTGGTCTATACTCACCTCCATAATGACCATGTCGGAAACTGCCATCTTTTTACCAAGGCGGTTCACGTATTCCAAGAAGCGGAATGGAAGGAACTTCTTGACCCACTTCCTTCAATGAGGATCCGCGGTGACTTTGATGAAAACATGATTCCAAAACTTAAGGAGCTGGATTGTTTGAAGATTGTTGGAGATGTTGAGTTATTGGATGGCCTCAGTTTGATTCTAACTCCAGGTCATACTGCCGGAAGTCAGTGTCTCTTGGTTGCAACGAAAGAAGGGACTTACAATTTAGCCGGAGACACCATACATATCTATCCTATTGCTTTCCCTGAAATGACAGAAATGACCCTTATGGACGGGACCAAACTCCCGATCACCCCAGCCCCTAAACACTGGGGGCCTGCTGTGCCTTCGAGCTTAGTCTATGATCACTATGCCTGGTTCAGGTCGATCTATCGCATCAAATCGATGCTGAGAGACCGCAAATTCCTGATACCCGGTCACGAGCCGTCTGTAGTTGGAAAGACTTTTGGCTAGGTCGGAGAAGTGTCTTTCGTTGGGAGGACCAATTTAGGGCCAGTCGCAAAACCGCTTTCTAATGCGGCAAGGCTTTCCGGCATCAAAACCGATCGGGTCAAGATTTATACTTACATGGTCTGCAGCTTTACGGCTGCCCTGACCGGTCTCTTCCTAGCCAGCAGGATGGGTATGGGGGATCCCTTAATCGGGGCTCCTTACATGCTTGACTCGCTGGTCCCTGTCCTTGTGGGGGGTACCCTCCTGAGCGGAGGGAGAGGTGGCTTGGTCGGAACCTTTGCCGGTGTTTTGATCCTGACCGTTTTGGGAAACAGCCTAAACCTCCTGGAGGTATCGGGCTACTGGCAATGGGTTGTACAGGGTGCCATTATCATCATTGCCGTGGCCTTTTTTGTCAAACAAAGGACTTAACCCCCTTCATTCCGATCTTCAATTTATGCTGGTCACGCCAATGTCATTCCAGTAGGCCGTAATCCCCGGCCAATTTTTCATCGTAAGCGGCTTTCCGGGACGGGCATTTTTCTCGGGAGCAAAGCTGACACGTGAAAAAAGGAACTTCCGTTGGAAAATACAATCCCGATATGGATTTGGCCGGTGTCATAAAAAAGCTTT
>SMTZ1_10005564_pt1 | contig 23747 bp, 25 predicted proteins | sample DeeMarSWOR136_30_FD_25667 | JGI IMG/M metagenome (IMG submission 25667) | reverse complement strand
AAGTATAACCGAATCAAGACCATAGGTCAATCATGAGGTGGGTTGATTCTGCGGATTGACTGAATAACGCAAAGGGTCATCGGCCAGGAAGCCATTTGGGAATGAGGGTTGGTTTTCGGCAGTGGTGAAGCGCCGGACGTGAAGTTTGGGGGCGTTCACTGTGGGGCTTGCGGAGAAAGCGGAATCCTTTTTCCGTCAATTTCGACCGTGGTTTTTGAATAGGTCAATTTTTCGATGACCTTTCCATCCTTTAAATGGAGAAGGTCTACGCCCCGCCGCGTTTCCGGTTGTCCCTCATAGCCCTTTTCCAAAGAAGGCCAGTCGAGTCGCCAACGATAAAGAACCTTCTGTTCCATCTCATCAATGAAGGTATCTTCATCGGTGAAACGAAAATTCCCATGGTGGGCGAACCACGGGGCCCATCCCTTGCGCAGCCTTTCTTTTCCCCGGACATAAGCGGCTGTCCAGTCTCCGCTCTTGTAAGTACCATCCCTTTTCTCCTTCTGTTTCGCCCCATCACCCCCGCCTGTCCCGCTCTCATGGGTGTCCAATGCCCAACGCACTGAGAGATGGGGGAGATTGTGTATGCAAAAGGTCTTCATCCGTTCACACGAGAAGGGGCGTTTCCTATGGGCTGCATGAGCCCCTTTTGCGCAACAGGACATGCTCTAGAAGCAGGACCAGGGTAATCCCGGTGATCAAACTGTTTGCCACGAAAAGCTGAATCCAGCCCGGTAGGGCATCAACCAGGCCTTGAGGGAGAAACCCCACCAGGGTTCCCAAAAGGACCGGTAATCCCACAACAAAATAGTCTCGGGATTGGATCTCTTGAGAGGCCACGGTCGATATCCCAACGCCAACTTGTCCGCCCAACCCGACGCAAAGGGCGGCGCCCACGACCGGCTCCGGGACCACGGCGAGCAACGCAGCCAACTTGGGCAGAAAGGTGGCGACAAGCAAGATGGCGCCGCAGTAAGTGACCGCGTATCGGCTTGCCACTCGGTTCACCAGGATAACGCCGGGGCCCATGCTGTAGCTGACGGTTCCCACAACGCCCAGAACCCCACAAGAGACGCCTGCTATGCCGTTGATCAAGATACCCCGCTGGGTCGCTTTGGGAAGGCGCTCCTTGTCCGTGATGGCCGCAATGCCCTGAAGGCTGCCCAAGGTGTTCACGATCACGGCCAGATAGGCACATGCGAAGGCTACGGCAGCGGGCCAGTAAAAGCCTGGTAAGGTCTCAACCCATCTTGTGGAAAAGGAAATCCAAGGAGCGGCCACAAGTTGCTCCCAGCGGAGACGCCCCACCACAAGAAACACAAACGAACCCACAACCATACCGATGAGGATAGAAACGGTCCTCCAGAAACCCTTCAGCCAATGGGAAAGGGTTGCAATGAAGAGAACCAACATCAAACTGATCAAGAAGGTTTGTCCCTCTGAGCCCGGCGTTGTGTCGGTTGCTCCGGTCATGAACCTCAGCAAAGGGCGGAGCAGGCCCAGAGCTATGAGCATCAAAATAACTCCGACCACATTTGGGGTGAAGAGCCGGGTAAGTCTCTCCAGTTGTCTCGAAAGAACAATGATGACGAGAAGAACCCCACCGAATATCATGCCGCCTTGAATCGCTGGAAGCCCGTGAGGCGCTAGAAGGATGAAGGCAAGCATGAGCGCTGTGGCAGGGCCTTCCAGAAGCGGGTATCGGTGGCCCCACAAAGTTTGGACAATGGTGAACAGACCGGAAGTCAAGAGGGTCAACCGGAGAAAACGAATAATATCCGCACCGCCGGGCCCAAGGGACCCCACGCTCAGTGTGGCTGCGATGATGAGGGCGGGAAACATGATAAAAGCCCATTGCAGGCCGTAAAGAAGCGCGTACTGGCAAGGCGGGAGATCGTCTAAGTCGTAAAGGTAGGCTGTGTTCATCTTTTTCTTGGGTGAGTCGTATTCTTAGCAGAGCGTATTTTGACTCGTCAAGCATTTTGCGAAAGGATATTCCGGTCACTGAGAAGGGAGCGCTGATAAGAAGGCTGCTCATTTTTTTTCGCTCTTGAAGGGAGGTGGGGGGCGCTAAGGGTGACCTGCTTTCTGCACTTGGTGCTTCCAATAAGGAGAAAAAAGCTTATATTAAAAACAAGAGGGTTTGAAAAGTTCCTATGTCGCTCACGTCTGGGTTTCAATTGAGGGCATTTTATTAAGAAGATGATTGAATTCAGACGCATAGAGAATGAATAAAGGCAACCTTTCTAAACACGCAGGAGAAGAGACATGAGACACGCAGAAGGCTTGGTAGCCCGTGTGAGCGAAGACGGAAAAGCCCATGTTGTCGTCCAGACCGATGAATCCGTCCATGGCTGCACATCGCGAACGGAACATTGTCACTGTTCGGGAGGAAGCATGGGGTTGACCATCAAGGTTGTCAACAAGGCGGGAGCCAATGCGGGTGATTACGTCTCTGTGGGTTTCGTCCCCGGTGGGGTCCTGAAAAGCGTTGCGGTTGTCTTGGGGATACCCTTGTTGGGCCTGATAAGCGGTGTCATGGTTGGAAGCGCCTTGGTTCAGAATTTTGTCCTATCTTCACCATGGGCTGTTGTTGCCGGTTCGGCCTGCTTTGCGCTGGCCGTTCTTGTGGCGGTGATCGTCTATCGGTGGATATGGGCAGGTATCCAGCCTTTTACAGAAAGGATTATCAGCGTGGGCTTGGGTGCGGCTTCATTATTCCAAACCATTGATCCCGTGTGTAAGATGCAAGTGAATCCGCAAAAGGTGGATGCAAAAATCGATTACAAAGGAAAGACCTATTACTTTTGCAATGCCGGTTGTCTAAAGGCATTCACGAAAGAACCCGAGAAATATCTGGGTCATCTGAGCTGCGCCCACTGCTAGTACTTAGTTGCAAAAGTTCGCGTTATGTCATTTCGACCCCTTCGATTAACTCGGGGTAAACTCCGGGAGAAATCTTCTCTTGTGTTATCAAAGATTTCTCAGTCACTTCGTTCCTAAGAAATGACAGGCTTATTTATGCAACTAAGTACTAATACAGACGCACTTAACGGAGTGACATCTGCTCCCCCTCACCCTTCCCCTCTCCCCCACGCTGGGGGAGAGGGATGGGGTGAGGGGGTTAAATGGAGTGTCACGGGAATTAATGCGTTCATATTAGTTTATTTAATCATAGAAAACTCCCGCTATGCGGGGGTCAAAAACAGTGGCTTTGTGACTCAGGGTAGTGACCCGTTTTGGATTATTGGAGCGTTACTTATTGTCGATTTTCGAATACCGATTGACGAATGGGCGCCAGCTTAGAGTTAATCTGCAATCGTCAATGGTAAATCGTAAATCGCTTGACTGCCTCTCGCTCAAGGTCGCCATCCTCGTAACCCCTGCCAGAAAGAGATCAAAGCGAAACATGAGATGACGGTGGAGGCGAGCGCTGTGGTCATCATGCCTCCGGCCACCCATAAGGGGCCACCGATGAGTGCACCCACGACGCGACCGATGCCGGCTGCGGACAAGTAGCCCGCCATCATGGTTGCTCGGGCCTCCGGCAGCACCTCTGTGGAGATGGAAAGGGTGGTGACAATGGAAAACTCAAGGGTCAAGAACACAAAAAAGAGCGCTGTCAACGCCAGAGGAAGCGTGTATCCCAACCATGGCAGGGCGAGGTAGCTCAAGATCGATAGCATCAAACCGATGAAGACGGCGCGCTGCAAGCCCATTCTGTCGGAAAGCGCAGCGGTTAAACCTTCGCCCGCCAACTCCGCAACACCAATAACCGTTGTGGCGATGCCCACCGCCACGACACTCAATCCAAAGGTTCCCTCCAGCCATGCCCCATAAACCACGAAGAAATTGTCGTTAGCGACGCTCACAAAAAAAGCAAAGCCGAGGGTTCCCAAAGCGCGACGGTTATGGGCCAAATGGCGCCACGCCTTGCGTACATTCATGGATGAGGTTGGGGGGCTAAAGTGCTCAGCGTTGCGCGGTATCAATACCGCCAGGACAAGCAACCCCAACAGACCGGCTGCACCCAGGACAAAGAAAGGCGCTCGCCATCCAAAACGGGCCATGAGGAGGCCCACGAAGGGGATCCCCACGAGGGAACTCCCGGCCCAGGCGATTTCCATAATGCCGATGACCATACCACGGCGTTCGTACGGCACTTTCCTACCTACATAGGCTTGTATGGCCGGGTCAAAAAGGCTTTTTCCCAACCCTGCAAGGAACAGTGCGACCAAAACCGTGGTGTAGGCCGGCATGAATCCGGCAACCAGCATGCCCAACGCCAGCGAGGCCATGCCTCCCAACAGCATAATCCGATAACCCCAGCGATCTCCTAAAGGCCCGAAGAACAAAGCCAGGACACTGGTGATCTGATTGACAGCAATGAGAGGGGTCACAGCAGCCAAAGGCACGCCCAAGCCTCGGCTCAGTGCGGGGGCAAAGGGGTAGGCAAAGCGCCGGGCTGTATTAAGACAGAGTCGGCTCAAAGAAGCCACGCCGACCTGCCAGACCAGTCTGGGCTGCGTTGTTGTCGGGGCTGCGGAGTCCAGCGGTTTAGACATCAACAATGTCCCCAGCGTAAAAGGTTCCAAGCCGAAATCCCCCCGTCCCCCTTTACAAAGGGGGAAAGCAAAGGGGGATTTCGAAGAGAGAAAATGCCCTGTGCTGATAGAATTTAGGGATCGGGAGGCCATATCAAAATGGCCTTTGAGAAGTCAAGACTCGAATGCAGTTCCTATTTCATGTTCCGAACGCGCACCTCTATGTCCGGTACATCCTTGAGCAGGTCCACGATGCGCGAGGTGTCCGTTTCCCCGAAGTGATAAGGGTAAAGTATTTTTGGCCTAAAGGCCTTGGCCGCATCAGCCACCATCTCCGGGGTCATCGTGTAAGGGACATTCATGGGCAGAAAGGCGATGTCGATCCCCGACAGCTGTTTCATCTCCGGTATGTTTTCCGTGTCACCTGCCACATAAACCCTCTTGTCACCGAAGGTGATCACATACCCGTTCCCCACCCCTTTGGGATGATAGGGCACGCCAGCACTTTGCATGTGAACCATATTGTAAGCAGGTACCGCCTCTAGCTTCAATCCATCGATGATTCGGACATCCCCATTTTTCATGACCATGCCACCTTTGATGGTGCTCGCACACGTCTCGGTCAAGACGAGCGTTGTCTTCTCTGTGCGGATGAAGCCAAGCGCTTTCGGGTCAAGATGATCACGGTGTTCGTGGGTTATAAAGATGAAATCCGCACTGGGCAGTTTCGAGTAATCGGCATACCTGGTCACGGGATCCACATGGATCACCTTTCCACCAAAGGTAAACATCAGTGTCCCGTGTCCCAGGAAGGTGATCTCCAGGTCGCCCGAAGATGTCTTGATGACATCTTTTTCAAAAACCTCCTGGCCGGTTGCCTCTAAGGGCACAACCATGGCGATGAGAATAAAGAACACAAACAGCGTTTTCATTTTCAACCTCCTCTCTAAGCCCCCCTGGCCTCGCACCGCACCTGATACTGCCTCACCCGGGCGTATGTTGCCACAGCCCTTTCAACGCCTTCAAAAAAAGGGATCCCGGCTCTGCAAAAGCGTTGGCCTAGGTGAGACTCGAATCCAGGGATGCCCACAACAATAAAGGGCTTCTTAAATTCGCGCCGCGCTTTAATCATGGATTCAAGGAAGAGGCTATTGGCTTCCTCGGTCAGTCCATGCCCTATGACTATCACCGCGTCCACCCCCGGATCTGAAGCGGCAGATCGGGCAGACTGGTTGTAAATGTTAATGTCCAACGCCGCTGTAAACCCCACGTCAATGGGATTGCGAAGGCTTGTTCCCGTTGGGGGAATGAACTCTGAAAGGGCGGAGCAGGTTTGCTCTGAGATCGAGGCAAGCTTCAGGCCGCTTTGTCCGCATGCATCGGCAGCTGAAACGGCCAAGCCTCCCGGCCCGGAGATAATGGCCACGCGATCTCCCAGAGAAGCGGGCAGCAGGGAAAATCCCATGAGCGCATCGATCCAGTCTTCAAATCCCACAACTGGAACGCCGCCTCCCTGGGAAACCACAGCCTCCCAGATTTCTCGGGAGGTGGCCATGGCACCTGTATGTGAAGCTGCAGCCTTTGAACCCTCCGGTGTCAATCCCGCCTTCCACAGGATCACGGCCTTTTTCAGCGAAACTTCTCTGAGCGTTCTGAGGAAGCGAGGGCCTTCCTTGATGTCTTCCAGATAAGCCCCGATAAGCTGGGTATCGGGGTCTTCACCCAGGTACACGAGAAAGTCTGTACTCGTCAAGTCACATTCATTGCCCAAACTGGCCACTTTGCTGAAGCGAAGGCCCTTTTTCGAGGCGATGCGCCCCAAGATGTTGGTGAGTGAACCGCTGTGTGAAATGATACCCACATTCCCGGGTTCTGTAGAAAGCTGGGGAAAAAAGGAAAGCCCGGATTTGGGAGAGTAGAGCCCCATACAGTTCGGACCGATAAGGCGCATTCCGGAGGCCCTGGCCACACGGACAAGTTCATTCTCGAGTGCTATTCCTGTCTGTGTTCCCGTCTCTTTATACCCGGCTGTAAAAAGGACCGCACCTTTAACGCCTTTGGCTGCACATTCCTGAATCACTGAAAAAGCCGCATGATGGGGGACGAGCACAATAGCGAGATCCACGGGTTCAGGAATTGCCGTGACGCTGGGATAAGCCTTCAGGCCGTCGATCTCCTCGGCCTCAGGATGGACAGGGTAGATAGGGCCAGGGAAGCCTTGATCCAGCAGACCCATGAGAAAGATCTTCCCGCTCTTCATCTCCCGGGGCACACCCACGACAGCCACTGATCTCGGATGAAAAATCTCGTCCAACTGCTTCACGAGTCCCTGGTCGTTCTCCATGGTATTTTCACTGCTCACGTCTTCGGGAGATGTCGTCAACCGGCGCCGTTAGTTTCAAAGAAGCGGTTATGGTCCAACGAACGCCTGGCAAAGCATAGGAAGAAAAAGGGAAGGGCGCAAGGAAAAAGCATGGTTGTTTGGCGAGAGAACCGCACGGCCCAGGTGGTATCGCTCGGAAAATCCCCTTGACATGGCCTGTACAATTTAGGATTGGTTAGAATTATGAACAAAAATCTCACACCCTCGGAACTGCGGGGTCTCATAAGAGAAAAAGAGTGGACAGAGGCGACCACAGGTCTCGCGCCCGGCTTTGTCCAAGGCAACCTGGTTATGCTGCCTCAAGAAGAGGCCTTCAACTTCCTCCTTTTCTGCGTTCGGAATCCCAAGCCTTGCCCCATACTGGACGTTCTGGAGCCGGGCCAGGTTGAACCACGAATCGCTCCTGGGGCGGATCTCCGGACGGACCTTCCCAAATACAGGGTCTATGAGAAAGGCGTCATGAAAGAAGAGGTGGAGGAGGTCACCGACATCTTCCATGACGGGATGGTGAGCTTTCTCTTGGGGTGCAGTTTTTCCTTTGAAAACGCTATGCTCGCTGCCGGTCTGCCTATCAGGAACCTGGAGGAAGGAAAGAACATATCCATGTACATCACAAACCGCCAGTGCCAACCGGCAGGCCCCTTTTCTTCGCCCCTGGTGGTCACCATGAGACCCATGACGCCAGCGCAAGCGGTGAGGGCTGTGCAGATCACAACCCGGTTTCACCTGACCCACGGCGCGCCCGTGCATATGGGAAACCCCGCAGAGATAGGAATCAAAGATATGGATCACCCCGAATTCGGTGACCCTGTAAGCATCCATCCCGGAGAAATCCCTGTATTCTGGGCTTGCGGGGTGACTTCAAACCTGGCCGCCAACTCTGCATCCCTTCCCTTGGTCATTACCCACGCGCCGGGGCATATGTTCGTGTCGAACCTGAGAGATGAGGACCTGACCCTGCTATAAGCAGCGCCACGCAGATTTTGAGGTGGGGCAATGGATTTCTGTGTCTCTCACATTGCGAAGTTATTGGAATCGCACTTGGTTTAAGCGCCATGGGTCTTGTTCGCTTGGCCCCATCTTACCATCCCTGAGCTGAGAACCTTGTCCTGGAAAAATCAGTGGGGAGTTTTTCCTTGACAGACTTCTCCTGAATATGATTAATGAAATCACTGAAATACACCAAGTAGGCCGTGTCCACATTCAAGGTTCATGCTCAGTAAACACGACGGCATGCCCGTTGCAACAAAGGGCCGCCCTAACCAGTCAATGCCAGCCGCAGCATGTTTGCGAGATAGGTGAGCGTGCCAGGCATCTTGAGATTTCCACAACATCTGCGTGAAAACCACTCCTTGAGTCCTTGTCGGGGAGAGTCATAAACTTCCTGGCTTTTCAGTTTTTAAGAGATCCATAACCCGAGCGTGAGAGTGAGCATTTGTATTATTTCGATTCGGCAAAGTACGTATCCATATTTGCGGATCGAAGTCCTGAGGGGTGCCGTATCACGCATTGAAAGCAAATATTCAGCCATTCGCTTCAGAGGGTTTTCATCGTATCCAGATCGTGTCCCACACATTGGGGTGTGACCTGGAAATTTTGAAGAAAAGGCAACGCAGACAGTAAGGGGAAGGGCTCATGAAGATAGACATGAACTGTGATATGGGAGAGAGTTTCGGCGCTTACAAATTGGGCCTTGATGAAGAGGTGATCCAATATATCACTTCCGCCAACATTGCCTGTGGTTACCACGCAGGGGATCCCCTCGTCATGGAACGGACGGTCTTGCTGGCCAAAGAGCACGGGGTTTCGGTGGGCGCCCATCCCGGATTCCCTGATTTGATCGGTTTTGGGAGAAGAAACATGGACGCCACATTGCCTGAGGTCAAGGCTTACATCACCTACCAATTGGGGGCATTACAAGCTTTTGCCAAGGCTCAGGGACTGAAGGTTGAGCATGTGAAACCCCACGGCGCACTCTATTTGATGGCTGTAGAGGATGAGAAGATGTCCGAAGCGATTGTGGAAGCCATTGCCAGTGTTGATGAGAGTCTGATTTTTGTTGCCCTCGCCGGGGCCAAAGGCGAGAAAATGACGAAAATCGGAGAAAAAATTGGCTTGAGGGTGGCCTACGAAGCCTTTCCTGACAGGGCTTACACGCCGGACGGGACCTTGGTTTCCAGAAGACAGCCCGGGGCCGTCATCAAAGACCCGGCCGTTGTGGCCCGGCGAGCTCTGATGATGGCCAAAGAGGGAAAGGTGGTGGCTGTGGATGGCACAGAAATCCCTTTTAGACCGGAAACGCTTTGCGTGCACGGGGACACACCCGGTGCGGTCAACCTGGTCAAGGAGATTCGGGAGACCCTGACCGAGGCCGGTGTGGAGGTCATTCCCCTGTCCAGGTTTGTTTGATCAGACCATTCTTTGGGGCGGCCATACAATGTACGACAAACCTCGATTTCTCCTTGCCGGTGACAGGGGTCTCTTGGTGGAATTCGGGGCGGCTATTGATCCAGAGATCAACCGCAAGGTGAGGCAGATTTTCTTGGCCCTCGAAAACTCGCCCATAGACGGCGTCGGCGAAGTCATACCGACCTATCGCTCGATTCTCATCTCTTATGATCCAATGCAGACCGATCCTTCCACATTGACGAGAGAGATTCTGGATCGTGAGAAGAGACTGGATGAGCTGGAAATTCCTCCCCCTGAGACCACAGAGATTCCGGTCAGCTATGGTGGAGAATTCGGCCCAGATCTAGAATTCGTGGCGCGGCACAACAAACTCACCCCACAACAGGTTATTGAGATTCACACCTCCGGAACCTATCTCATTTATATGATCGGTTTTACACCTGGATTCCCCTTCTTGGGCGGACTTTCTGGGAGGCTATTTACCCCCAGGAGGGAGAATCCGCGGCAATTGGTGCCCGCTGGTTCTGTAGGCATCGCAAACAACCAGACAGGGATCTACTCCATTGACAGTCCGGGAGGTTGGCAGCTCATCGGGAAAACTCCCATCAAGATTTACAATCCAAAAGGCACCCCTCCAATGCTCTTGAAGGCTGGAAATTTCCTGAAGTTCAAGGGCATATCAAGAGAGGCGTTCGATGAGATCGCAGCAAGAAACAGAGATGGAAATCTTTGAAGTCCTTCAGCCGGGGGCCTATACCACGATTCAGGACAGGGGGCGTTTCGGCTATCAACAATATGGCGTCCCCGTCTGTGGACGGGTAGATCCATTCGCCTATGAGGTGGCAAATGCTTTGGTAGGCAATTTTGAGGGTCATGCCGTGCTTGAGGCAACGGTTCTTGGCCCCACCCTGAAGGTAACGGGCAGGGGGCTGATGGCTGTGACCGGAGGTGATCTTACCCCCTTGCTCAACAATATGCCGCTGCCAATGTGGGAGTCTGTGAGCATCCAGCCAGGGGACATGATTCAATTCAAAGGCCTCAAAAGTGGATGCAGGGCCTATGTCGCTGTGGCAGGGGGTATTGATGTCCCCGTTGTTATGGGTAGCCGCTCTACCTACGTGGCCGGGATGATCGGAGGCGTCGACGGTCGACCCCTGGCAGCCGGGGACAGGCTGATGAAGGGGAAAGGGGCGGGAAAAGCGGGAGTCCGGGTTCCATCAGACCTCGTTCCGGCCTATCCCAAGGAACTGGAGATTCGCGTCATCCTAGGGCCCCAGGACGATTATTTCCATGAAGGCATTGAAAGGTTTCTGTCCACGACCTTTCGGGTGAGCCCAAAAGCGGACCGGATGGGATGTCGGCTTGAAGGGGACCCCATCAAACACAGGGAGGGTGTCGAGAAGAGCATTATCTCTGAACCCAGTGTGCCCGGGGGGATTCAGGTTCCAGCGGACGGGCAGCCCATCATTCTTTTGGTAGAGCAGACTGTGGGAGGGTACACCAAGATCGCCACGGTCATCTCATCGGACATAGGTAAGGTGGGGCAGGCGAAAACCGGCGATCGTATCCGTTTTCGACAGGTGGCCCTTGAAGAGGCCCACCGGATTTTGAAGATGGAGGAGGAAAAGATACAGACGATAACGAGGTCCATAGCACCATAAAGGACCTCTTATACGAAACAAGCGAAGGGTGCAGGATTATCTGACTGACTGAACGGGTTGGCGTGATCTAGGGCTTGACAACATCGCGTCAAGAAGGGTCCTGTTTGGCGTTTTGCGAGGTGAGACATGGCTTCGAAAGGCAAAGAAAGATCGCCGGTTTGGCTCCAGGAAATGAGGTGGCAAGAAGTCCAGGCCTTGCGTCGCAAAAAGAGGCCTGTTGCCATCATACCTGTGGGAAGCGTGGAGCAACATGGTTTTCACCTCCCCCTGGGAACGGATAGCATGGTGGCGATAAGACTGGCCCAAGATGCGGCGCAGCGCACAAAGGCCGTTGCCACACCACCCTTGTGGTTCGGATGGAGCCCGCATCATCTGGCCCTGCCGGGTACGATGACCATAAGACCTGAAATCCTCATCGAAGTGTTGTTTGACATGCTGAAATCTTTAGCCACCAATGGAATTGAACGATTCGTGATTGTGAACGGACACCGGATAGCGAACATTCCCTGGATTCAAATCTCGGCAGAAAGAGCACAACGGGAACTCGGCGTAAAGGTGGCTGTTTTTGACCCAGCATTCATGGCCAAAGAGATCGCGGATCAAATCGGGTTTGGCCGTGTCGGCCACGCAGACGAGTTGGAGACGTCTCACATGTTGCACATCATGCCCCATCTTGTCCGCATGGACTTGGCCAAGGACTACGACCCTCACGAAAGAAAGCACTATCATGTCGATCCAAGAGTATCGAAGGACACCCTGTGTTGGGTGCCCAGCACGGCCCAGGACTTAGAAAGAACGGCCAAGAAGTCAGGCGGCGTTTCTGGGAGACCGACTCTCGCTGCGGCGGAGAGAGGAAAGCGGTTGCACGAACATCTGGTGGGAAGATTGATTGAAGTGATCAGGGAATTGGGCAAGTAACCTTCTTACAAACATGTGAGGGAAAGGGGGTGGTACTCAGAGCAAGGAACGGCTACTCAGCTAGCCGAGCACTGGTTGAAAGGAAGTCCATGGCCAATGGTGCCATATCCCGCGATGGTGGGAATGTCACGATGTAACGGTTCAACAAAACACAAAATGCGCAATCAAATCCGGTAGAGGACAACCCAAATATCAACCAGTAGATGAGGAGGGGATCAAAATGTGTAGGATAGAAAAAAAGAGGTGTCGAAGGATTTCCAAAACGGTATGGGCAACGGCTGTGCTCGTCGCCGCTCTGGCCATGGCATTTGGTGTAGCCACCGCCCAACCGAAAGAGATTAAAATCGGTGTGATCTACCCGCTCTCTGGTCCGGTCGCGCATGCGGGGAAGATGTCCAGGGATGCGGTGGACCTTTGTGTAGACTACATTAACAATAAGTATCCCGATCTTCCCATTCCCATTGGAAATTGGGAAGGGATTCCCAACTTGAATGGTGCAAAGATCACCCTGGTCCATGCAGACCACAGGGGGGAGCCTGACAGAGGTGCGGACCTGGCCAAGAAGCTGATCTTGGACGAAAAGGTGGTCGGCATTTGTGGGTGTTATCACAGTTCGGTGACCAAGACAGTCAGCACGGTTTGCGAACAGTACAAAATCCCCATGATCAACCCTGAGTCCACCTCACCGGAATTGACCAAGAGGGGGTACCAATGGTTCTTCAGGGCCACGCCCCATGACAGGATCTTCGTAAAGGACTTCTTCGACTTTCTCGCTCTTTTGCATCAAGGGAAAGTGTCCGGTGTCAAAGCGGTGCCCAAATCGGAATTGAAAACGATTGGGGCTTGCACGGAGAACACGGAATGGGGTGCTGGAACCCGAGATGTGATCAAGGAATTTGCGAAGCAATTTGGCTATGAAATCGTCTCCGATGTCACTTATCCCCATGAATCACCGGATCTGACCGCTGAAGTTCGCAATCTTCTCGCACCAAAGCCGGACATCCTCATGTTTGCTGCTTACATTTCTGATGCCATCCTGTTGACGAAGACGATGAAGGAGTTCAAGGCGCAAGCAAAAGTGTTCTGGTCACAGGACTTTGGGAACGAGACAGAGGGGATCCTCAATCGCACCGTGTTCTCCAAGAAGCTTTTCGCCGTAAAACCGGTTGCAAAATCTATCAACGAGGAATTCAAGAAAAGAAGCGGTGTGGATTTCATGGGAACTTCCGCTCGGGCCTTTACCGGCATGCAGGCATGGGCCTATGTGCTGAACAAAGCAGGATCTTCGGATCCGGAGGCCATTCGAAAAGCAGCGGAAACCATCGAGATTCCCGGTGCTGATTTGATCGTGCCCTGGAAGGGGATCAAGTTTGAAGATGTTGGCGGAGAGACCAACCAGAACACCTGGTCCAGGGGGTTGATCGTGCAATATCAGAACACAGAGCCCGAGATTATTTACCCTTCAGATGCGGCCACAGCCAAGTTCGTCTATCCATGGCCGGGATGGAAATAGGATAGGCTGGAATTGCAAGAAACCGAACCAATGAGCCTGCCCGGGTTTCACACCCGGGTAGGTTCAAAACTTAAGACTTGAGAGAATGCCTTATGGAGATGTTCATTTCTGCAGTGGTTTCCGGTTTGCTGATGGGCATGCTTTTTGCCCTGGTTGCCTTGGGGCTCGCTATCATATTTGGTGTCATGAATATCGTCAATTTTGCCCATGGCGAATTCCTCATGATAGGCATGTATGCGGCATTTTTAACGGCTACAGGCCTCTCTATTGATCCTCTCTTGACCTTACCCGTATCCGCGGGTCTCTGCTTTGTGCTTGGCGTATGCTCTTACTATGCGCTTGTTAAGTACTTATTGAAAGGTCCCATGCTTGCGCAACTCTTGGGGACCTTTGGATTGATGATTTTCTTGAGATACCTGGCTATGGCGATCTTCGGCCCGGATTACAAAACCGTCGAACACGGCGTGCTCATTGGGAAAAGCATCAACTGGGGACCCATTGTGATCAGTTATTCCAAATTAGGGACCGCGGTTATCAGCGTACTGGCTTTCATAATCATCTTTTGGATCATGAACAAAACCCGCCTGGGAATGGCGTTGAAGGCAACGGCCCTGGATGTGGAGGCTGCAAGCTACATGGGTATTGACACGGAAAAAATGAGGGGCATTGCCTGGGGCCTGGGTGGGGCCAGTGTGGGCATTGCAGGGGCCTTGTTGATGAATTTCTACTATGTCTTCCCGACCATAGGCATGCTCTTTGTGATGATTGCCTTTGCAGTCGTGGCGCTGGGTGGTTTCGGCTCCATCAAAGGGGCCTTTATCGCCGGATTGCTTATGGGGCTGATCATCGATCTGGGGGGGACCTATGTGGGTCCACAGCATAAATTCGCCCTCATTTATCTGACGTACTTCCTGGTCATTGTATTCAGACCGCAAGGACTTTTTGGGTGGTGATGCGAATGAGAGCATTGAAGGATGCCCTATCGTTTGGGGATTTGCCTATTGTGGAGAGGATTTGTTTTGCCGCCTTCATCATCTTCTGTTTCGTGTTTCCCTGGGTGACAGAAGGCTCCTTTGCACAGGCCGTGATGATCCAGTTTCTTGTATTCTGTTTGTACGGGCTCGGGTGGAATCTGATCGGAGGGTACGGCGGGCAAGTCGCCTTAGGTCAGGCGAAAAACGTGGGAATGGCTGCATACACCGTCGCTTTACTCAATGTTCGGTGGGATGTTCCCTTCTGGTTCTCCACACCTCTTGGCGTGATCATAGCCACTGTGGAGTCCTTTGTCCTAGGTTATTTCCTTTTCAGGCTCAAAGGTCACTATTTCGCTATCGCCACGATTTGTGTCTCGCTTGTTTGGCAGCAACTTTTCATCAACTGGGATTTCATTGGAGGGGCTCGAGGGATTGAATTACCTCTGAGGGAAACGCCAAACTTTGTCTATATGCAGTTCGCCTCCCCCACTTATTATCACTATTTCGCTTTTTTGCTTGTGCTGGGCGCGATTCTCTTTATGAACTGGTTCAGGAAGTCGAAATTGGGATACCAGTTGCGGGCGATCAATGCGAACGAAGATCTTGCGGAGAGCCTTGGGATCAGCATCCATTGGGTCAAGGTGAAAGCGTATTGTATTACCGGTATCTTTGCAGGAATGGGAGGGGCCTTCTATGCCGTCTATTACAATTATATCGATCCCTTTTCCGTGATGCACTTGGAGCTCTCCGTGATGATCGCTCTCATGACCATGATTGGTGGTGCAGGCTCTATGTGGGGTCCTATTATCGGTGCTATGATCCTCATTCCCTTGGATCGCTATTTGGGGGCCTGGCTTGGAGGAAGCGGCATTGTTGGGGTGGACTTCATGATCTACTCAGCAATGGTGATGGTTATCGCAGCCTATGAGCCCAGAGGGATCTGGGGGATCATTGAAAAAGCTCGCAGAAAACGCTAAAGAGGTGAATCCGCCATGGCTCTGCTGGAAGTAACGGATTTGACAAAAAACTTTGTCGGCGTTGTGGCCAATGACCGCATATCCTTTTCTATTGGTGAGGGGGAGATCGTGGGGCTCATCGGCCCGAACGGGGCCGGCAAGACGACGCTCTTCAATTGCATTGTCGGGTATCACAAGCCAGACAAAGGGATCGTGCGATTTAACGGCAAAGACATTACAGGTTTCAAACCCCACCAGACGAATAGGGAGGGGATCGGCAGAACCTTCCAAATTATGACTATAGCTGGGACGATGACGGTCTTGGAGAATGTCATGATAGGCGCCTTTTGCAGGGCTTCAGACACCCATGAGGCGAAGCAAGAGGCCCGGGAGATCCTGCATCTCATGGACTTGGAGGATGATGCTGAGTCGCTTATGACCGAACTTCCAATAGCCGGTCAAAAGCGCGTTGGTCTCGCCATGGCCCTTGCCACCGATCCAAAGCTTCTGATGCTTGACGAAGTAGCGGCCGGCCTTAATCCCAAAGAAACGGAAGAGATGGTGGCTGTTCTCCAAAAGATCCACAAAACGAAAAACTTGCCCCTTTTTGTCACGGAACATGTCATGGAAGTCGTTATGCCCATTTCCCAGCGCATTGTAGTGCTGGATGGGGGTTACAAAATCGCCGAGGGAAATCCTAAAGATATTGCCAATGACGAGAGGGTCATTAGGGCCTATTTGGGTGAAAAGTATGTTGAGGGTCGAAAACATAGAGGTTAGATACAGCAGAGTGCCGATCATTCACGATGTCACCTTTCACGTGAACGAGGGAGAACTGGTGTCGGTCGTTGGGTCCAATGGTGCAGGTAAGACAACGGTCTTGAAGTCTATAGCAGGGAACCTTCACCCGACAAAAGGCCGTATCGAATTCCAGAAAGAAGATATCAGCAGAAGTCCCACCATGCAGATCGTGCGAAAAGGCATCACCTATGTGCCCGAGGAAAGACGCGTTTTCGGTCCCCTTTCCGTGGAAGAGAATCTGAAGTTGGGCGGGTATATTGTCGATGATGAAGCGAAGATACAAAGACAGCTGGACTACGTATACGGTCTGTTCCCTGTTTTAGAGAGCAGGCGGAAGCAATTGGGAGGAACGCTCAGCGGCGGGGAACAACAGATGCTTGCTATCGGAAGAGGCTTGATGTCGAGTCCAAAACTGCTCATGTTGGACGAACCCTCTCTGGGGCTTATGCCGAAACTGGTGGACGAGATGCTTGAAGCGGTCTGCAAATTGAAAGAGGAGGGCCTGACCATTTTGCTGGTTGAGCAGAATGTGAGAGAGGCCTTGGAAATGGCTGACAGGGGCTATGTCCTGCAGACAGGCCGAACGGTCCATGAGGGTACGGGCAGAGAACTCCTGGGAACCGATGTCGTCAAGAAGGCGTTTCTAGGCTTGTAGCCGAAATCGTTCTCATCAAAACACCTCCTGAACGGACACCCATCAAAGGAAAGAAACATCCGCTCCGTGGTGGAGCCATCATTTCCGTGGCAGTCGCTGGCAAGCGTGGATGCTCTCCGGAGCGCGCAGGGACGTTCACCCTGTGATGTCATGGGCGCGTTTCGGTTGCCAGTGAGGCAGCCTGGGCAGGGTGTGGGGCTGCGGATCGAACTTCCTCCTTCGGTTGCCATTCCCAAGCAGGGGTGACACCTCACCTCTGCTTCAGGTGCGCCACTTTGAGTTTCAATAGCTCCGTGATCTCATCTGAAAACCCATGGGGATAGAGCCGGAATAAGTCCGCCAACCTTTGCTGTAACTTCATGAGGACTTTCTGCGGTGTGGGATTCGCAAAAGCCAAGAGCCAACTCTCCTGTTGCCGTATTTTGCCCCTCATTTTCATTTTTTCGATTTTCTCAAGCTTCGGGATAGAGTCCAGTTCGTATTCGAGCTTCTCGAGTATTTCTCTGACATCCTGTTTGCTAAATTGCTCCATTGTTTACCTCCTTAATATTCTAGGTCCAAACGTCCTATCCTTTGAGCATTCCAATGATCTGTTCCGTGCGCTCAAGGGCTTCAAGCGCTTTTTCAAGGGAAACCGCTTGGAACATCACCTGATCCCCTGGTTTAACTTGTCCCAAGAGGGGAATGTCAGCGCTGATGACTGTGGCAATCTTTCTGTATCCGCCGGTCACCGTCTCAACCAGTATGATGATGGGCTGGGCGTCACCGGGGACCTGAACCGTGCCTGAGACGACCCCCTCGGATATGATGGACTCGGGTAAGCCCTCTTTTCTTTCAATAAGCGGACCGGACAATCGAATTCCCGTGCGATCGGACTGGGTCTTCACCTCGAACGGACAATGGAGAAAACGCCTCCTTCCTTTCTTATTGAATTCATCGTGCTGCGGCCCGAAGAGGACTCTCAGACGCCACTCCTCGGAATAGCGGGGAATTACGGATGGGCGGAGGGCGAGCCCTGCCTTGGCAAGATGTTCATGGGGTTCGGTTGCGTTCAAAACATCCCCTTTTCGCAGTGGTCTCCCTTGGAGGCCCCCGAAGCGTGAACCAAGATTCGTGGATTTGCTGCCCATAAACGATGCAACGTCGATGCCGCCGCCTATGGCGAGGTAAGCACGGCAACCCTGTCGTGGTCCTTTGAAGTGAACAACATCCCCTCGTCTGATGACATGGGATTGCCACATGCTTAAGGGGGCGTCGTTGCAATGTGGTTGGAGGTCCCCGCCGGTCACGGCAAGGCACAGGTCAACAAGGGCCTTGGCCCGCAAGCCCGTCAGTGTGATCTCAAGACCGGCTTCCCCTTCCGGATTGCCCACGAGGAGGTTTGCGACTCTCAAAGAGAAGGTGTCCAGGGCGCCACTGGAAGGAACGCCATATTTGCCGAATCCATACCTCCCGATATCCTGCACGGTGGTCAGAGGCCCGGCTGCCAGGACTTCCAGGGATTTTGTGTTTTCCAATGGGCTATTTCCTCCTGTTGAATGGAAAAGAATCTCACCCGATCACCCATGTTCAGAAGTGTTGGCGGCGAATGGTTCGGGTCGAACAACACCCAAGGTGTGCGGCCGAGGATGTGCATCCCGCCCGGACTTTCAAAAGGGTAGATGACGGTTTGCTTTGTGCCGATCCCCACAGAGCCGCGAGGGACGTGACTCCGAGGGCTTTCTCTGCGGGGCGTGACAAGGGCTTCGGGAAGTTCGGCAATGTAAGGATGACCCGGTGTGAAGCCTATCATGTAAACCGAGTAGGTGCTCCCCGTGTGGGCTCGGATGATCTCCTCGGGACTCATGCCCGTGTGTTGGGCAACCCATTCCAGGTCAGGCCCGTATGGACCGCCGTAACAAACCGGTATCTTAAATGTTCTCGGTTCGGGAAGATCAGCGGGTTTCATGCGTTTCCGAAACTTCGAGATCTCGGCCTTGAGTGCGGGAAGGGAGATCTTCAAAGGATCATAGGTGATCAGCAATGAACGGTAGGTGGGCACCACGTCTGTGACGCCTTTAATGGGATGCTTTTCCAAAGTGATGGAGAGGGCCCTTACCGCTTGATTCTCGGCAGCATGAATCTCATCTCCCACTTCAACCAGGAGAGCGCGGTCTCCCATGATGCGGTATCTGAGATGCTTATAGATCATGCTGTTCACGTCACCGGAAAGATTCCGCCAAGGGGCTCGGCCCATGGGAACGACAGCGCCAGATCTTTTTAGCGCTTGCCCGTGTCACGACCCCATACTCATCAGTATACCATAGGCAGAGCATCATTGGCTTCTGTTTTGGCAACCGGGGAAAGGCTGCCTACCATGAAATCTCCCCCGATCCCCTGTCCGACAACCTCGTGTTTCGGACAATATTGCTGCTCGCAGAGCGCTCCAAGCCCAAGAAGTCTGTCACTCCCGCGGAAGCGGGAGTCCAGAAAAGCCTAAAAACACTGGATTCCCGCTTTCGCGGGAATGACCCAAGAACGTCTTTGCAAGTTGTGCGAAATTCTCCGATATCCCAAGATTACAGTTATCGGACAGCCTCTCGACCCCCCTTCGACGAGCTCCCATCGAGAGCCTCAGGGTTTTCGAGAGGACAGGCTCTTTGCGAAAGAAGGGAGAAGAAGAGGGACGGGCCGGGAAGGCGAAGCTTCGCCGGGGTCTTTGTGAGAAAGCGCTTGCAAAGAAGAGGTTCATAGCGCTATTACTGGGTCCTACAAGGGAAAATGGAATGGATGGTGAAAGGCGGCATAGGGAGGGCGTCTTCATCGCAGTAGGGGGGAAGGCGTTGTGTTGAACCTTTTTGTTATCATAGCAGCGGCCATTCTGCTCGGGGGAGTTCTCTTTTTTGAGAAAAAAGAAGACCCGAGAGGCCTTGTTCCGACCAAAACGGTGCTTTCCACTTTGTTTGTCTTGGCCGCGTTGATGCAGCCTCATCCGGTTCCTCGATACACCCATTTTGTCATCACCGGGCTGGTGTTTTGCTTGGGGGGAGACCTTTTCCTGGCCTTACCCCAAAAAAGGATGTTCCTCCTGGGCCTGGTCTCTTTCCTGGTGGGCCATGTTCTCTATATTGTTGCTTTTTCGGGGGTGGGGACGCTTCAACCGTGGACTTGGGCAGGGACCTCCATGGTCTTGCTCATCAGTGGGGGTGTCTACTGGTGGCTGCGGCCCCACTTGGGTTCAATGCACGCCGCTGTTTTATGCTATATCGTCGTTATCACCATCATGATGTCGGGCGCCTGCTCTGTTCTGGTCAACGGTGGCTTGAACCTCACAGCCCGGATCATGATCTTTGCAGGAGCGCTGTGCTTTTATTTTTCAGATGTTTTTGTGGCCAGAGACCGTTTTTTGAAAAAGGAATTCCTGAACCGGCTCATGGGCTTGCCCATGTACTATGCCGGCCAGTTCCTCCTGGCCTTCTCAGTGGGCCTTTTGCAATATGAAGGGTGACATATGGGTGGCTGAATTGGAGGCTAACAGATCCACCCCCCGGACTCGGCGGTTCCGGGAGCTCCGATGACAAACCGTTGAGAATCAGTTGAGGGCCCTAAACCCGGCCCTTCGTTCGACGCCACGTCTGCGATCCAAGCCGCTTCGGCGCTCTCTGCGACGCCTCGGATCGCCCCCTGGGCTGGCATCTTTTCGTGCCGCGGCGCCACGCGGATCATCGTAGACCCGACGATCTTTGCCGTACCTTCGGTCGAAGCCTGTTCTTCGGTCCATACCGGATCGCCTCTCCGGAATGTGGACCGTATAGGAGAACTGCCTTCGATCGAATCCCACCTGTCCGAAATCCGGGCCGTATGAGTGAGAATCGCGCTCGGATGGAATCGCTTCCCTGAGCACCTTCGTCTCTTGGTAAGTTGCCGTCAACGAGGCCATGAGAAAGTCCTCCTTTTTCTTTTCAGGCTGAAAAGGCTCTGCCGCCAATAACGCCGACAGGGGATTATACACTGAAGCAATCTTCAATTTTTGTGCCATATCCAGATTAGGGAGATCGTTTTGGACAGGGCAGGCTCAAAAAAGCTTGAGAGCGCAACGTTTTGAAATTACTGATGGTTTCATTCTATAGGCTCATAATTTGGGCCCACTCCATGAGGGGAAGCTGCCCGGTGGAGCTCTTTGGCACCAAGGGGACATGGCGAACGCACGGAGAAAGGTGCATGGATGCACATGTTCTTGTGCAGTCCGAAAGGTTGATGCTGCGGTGCCCTCCTTTCCCTGATCCCCCGTCAAGGCATCGGTAAAAATAGCATAAATTAAGAAATTTAATAGATTTTGTAGGACCTTCCGGCAAATGAGCACGCATCGCTCAGAGGGCTTCGCATGAATGACTCTTACAGAAGGCCATGAAGGGTTTTTTCGATTCTGAGGCTCACAGCCTTGTCCTCCTCGGGCGGGCTGGTCATTTCAAGGAGTTACGGACGGGTGAAGCCTGCCCCCTCCCTGTTCCCGGTCCTCACTTCAAGGAATCAATTTCATAGCAGCAACAACGGCCTCTGCGGAGACTTTAAAGTTGCTCTTTTGGCCCCGATGGTGAGGCCCGGGCCAGGGGGTCCCCCATTCCGTAACTCCCTGAAATGACGAGGGCCTCCCGCCAGTCACTCAAAAAACCCTTCACAGCCTTCTTCTGCGATCAACGGCTTCCCCGCCTAATCAGCCTTACGCATTTACCGGAAGAACCATTTTATATCCAAAAAAGTCGAAAGACCTCACCCCGTCAAAAGCCGAGCCGGGATCAGTAAACCAATTCAGCGTTTGAGCGTCTAAAGGAAGGAAAAGCTTACGGAGGAGGTAGGGCTATGAAAACGAGACAATGGATGATCCTGGCCATGGTGATAGGGACGCTTTTAATCATAGCAATGGACGCTTGGGCTGGTGAGCCGGTTGGTCGACGCCAGGCCAAGCAGTCCAGGCGAATCGCTCAGGGTGTGAGGAGCGGGCAAATTACAGACAGGGAGTATTCTCGACTCAGCCGAGATCAAGGGCGCATTCAACAGCAGAAGGTACGAGCGTGGGCCGACGGCGATCTGAATTGCCGGGAAAAACGCCGTCTTTCTCAAATGCAAGACAGGGCCGGCCACCACATTTACAGAGCAAAACACAACAGGTCACGCCAGGGCACTTGCAGATACAGACAACAAAGCCTTCACTTTTCGAAAGGACCAGCATATGATAAATTCGCGGTGAGGGTGAGCGGGGTCTTCGGTGAGCCTTGTTGGTCTCTGGGGAAGCATGCGAGGTGAGATTGCAGAAGGGCCGAAACATAGCTTTGCAGAGACACCCTGGCGCGTGGAATGATGAGCGACTCGTCGCGCAAGCTCAAGAGGGAGAGGAATGGGCTATTGAGGAACTGGTCAACCGCTACCAACAAAAAGTCTATGCCATCGCCTACCATATGTGCGCTGAAGACGGCCAGGAGGCTGAGGATTTGACACAAGAGGCCTTCCTGAAGGCGTTTCGAAACTTGGCACAATTTCGAGGGGAGTCCTCATTCTACACGTGGCTGTATCGGATTGTGGTGAATGTGTGTTTAGACGGGAAAAGAAGGCAGAGGCGGCGGCAGCGCATTTTTTCACCATGGCAGCGGGTCAAAGGAAAAGAAGACAGAGATGAGAAGCTCAAAGAGTATCCAGAAAGGGAAGAGGGAACGGACTCTGTCAACTCTCACAGGATATACGAGAGTCTCTGAAATCATTACCCGAAAAACAGCGAATGGTCTTCCAGTTGAAGGTCATCCACGGCATGACGATTCGTGAAATTGCTCAGGTCGTGGGCGCTGCGGAAGGAACGGTGAAGAGCCATCTCTTTAGGGCGACGCAGTTCATGAGGGAGGCGCTGAGGGAATGGTCACAGCCGTGAGGGAGGCGCGGAGATGAAGAATTGTCCTGATTACCAGGAAACCTTGTGGTTGGATGTACACGGGGAATTAGACGCCAAGGACCGTCCTGCCTGGGAGGAGCACCTTAAGACGTGTGCGGCCTGCCGGGAGGAGCGCGAGAGAATGCGTCATCTGATGACACAGATCAAGGATGAGATGCCTTTGCCGGTTCTTTCCAATGAAAAAGCCCGCACCCTTTCTAGAACGATCAAGCGGCGACTCGGGGCGGAGACCTCGGAGACGTCCTGGTGGAGACGGTTCGTCAATGCCCCAAACCGTTTTGTTCCCGCTCTGGCTGCAGCCATGTTGGTGGTTTTGGCTGTCACCTGGTTCAGTCGAGACCTCTTTCGCTCGCCCACTGTGCTAATAAATCGTGAACAAGAGAACAAGATGGCTGTCAACGATGGGGAGGTAATCCGTAACCTGGAGCTTCTGGAGGAGATGGATACCTTACAGAAGTTGGTGCAAGCACTGGATCAAAAGGAGACCATGTGATCGTGCCGCGAAGCATACGGTTCAGACAAAAAAAGGTTATGCCCAGGTATTTTAAAAAGGGATCCGGCTGTGCCGGTCTCAGGACGGCTGTGGCCTTTCTGCTGACCACCTTTTTACTCAGCCTGGATTGCCCGGCTCAGGCCCTGAGCAAGGTCTATGGACGGGACCACGGGGGTGGCGAAGTTCTGTTTTACGCGTCAACGCTTGATTCCCATAGCGGGGCGATTGCCCCAGAGCAGAAAAGTCATTCGGAGATCCAGATAGCGCGGAGGCAAAACCGAGGGCGCTCCGGTAATGAAAATGCAGATAAAGGGGACTTTGAGCGCAGGCGCCATGAATGGGAGTCTATGCCGCCCGAGAAGAAAGAGATGCTCCGTCAGAGAATGAAACGGTTTAAAGAGCTTCCGCCTGAGGAACGTTCCCTGTATCAGGAAAGGTTCAAGCAATGGCAGAAACTCTCCCCTCAGGAGCGCGAAAGGATTCGGGAAAACCTTCGAAGATGGGAGCGGTTGTCTCCTGA
>SMTZ1_10005204_pt1 | contig 23748 bp, 19 predicted proteins | sample DeeMarSWOR136_30_FD_25667 | JGI IMG/M metagenome (IMG submission 25667) | reverse complement strand
GCCTTTGGCAGGGCGTTTACATCCTCCCAGTAGCCACTTTGAAACTAAAAGGTAAAGTAGTATTGTGCTCATGCCCATAGAGGGGCGCTAGCCCTTCTCATAATGTTCTCCCCCTCTCCAACCAGAATATCTAGCGGGTTGATTCGATGTATCTGGTTGGAGAGGTGGAACCGATAATCGGAGCAGTTTTTATTTTCCTACGGGTTGCGATTTCCAGAGCCTGCGGTTGGATGGCACCCTTGATCTCGGCGTGATCCGGATATACAAAAACCTTGATATGGAAAAACTGCAAAATACCCCGCATGTTTCTAGTTACCATCTCCGCTCGCTTTTTCTTATCTTTACAAGCCCTATACTCGGGAGGCGCACTGATACCCCAGTATGTTTTGTCAGAGCCTTCGGGCTGAAAAACATCCATCTCAGATTTTTCACCGATAGCCAGCTTGCCGTCGGGTTCGCGCCCGGCATTAAAGCCGACCGGAATATAACCGTCTTCCGATAAAGCGAAGATGCCGAACTCGGAGAGAAAGAGCGCGCCGTGATTTAACATATCTTTAATCATGCTTATACGACTTTCTAATGAGGATAGTTCGGTAAGTTCCGCCGGGTCGATATTATGGCGGCTCTTGAGGATTGCTGCTTCTTGTTTTTTAAACTGGCTGAGCTTCGACTTATAGGTACTCTCGCTTATAGCCCCGTCCGCGAAAGCTATCCCCAGGCGCTCTTTCCTAGCTGTGATGGACTCCAGCTTATCGTCTATGGCCAGTGCCTCGGCCCCTATCTGTGATTTCCTGGCTTCCAACTCCGCGAGCGCTTTATTCACGAACTCGGATAGGGACTTCTTACTTTGTACGGTATGTCTTACCTTCTGCCAGACGGCCCATTCCAGCTTGTCCGCCCTGAGGAACGGCAGGTCGCAGTACTTATCACCATCGTAAGGTACGCGGCGTATCCGCCCTTTGCAGGCGTAGTAGCGAGGTTCGCCCGGTTTTTTGTGCAAGCAGCTCAAGACATGGCCGCACTGGCCGCAGAAGCACATCCCCTGAAGCAGCCACCTTTTGGAGTCTTTTTGCACGCTGCGTGCAGTCTCCAGCTTCTGCCGGGTCTGCTCCCAAGTAGCCTCGTCGACAATCGCCGGTACCGTTATGCCTAGCGGGTGCTGCCCCTTATAAGCGGGATGTACCAGCACCTGACGGACACTATAACGGTACCAAGGAGACCCTTCACGTGTGCGCAGCCCTTCCCCGTTCAGCTTCTTGACAATGGCGTCGATCCCCAGCCTCTCGTTATTGTAGAGGTCGTGAATGCGCCGCACCAGTCCGGCTTCTTCATCTACCACTTCCCACTGGCGTTTATCGTGTTGCCAGAGGTAGCCGAATAGTGTTCTTCCGCCTGGCCAGTGACCCTGGGAGATGAGGTATCGGCGGCTGTCCTTTACCCTCTCGCCTATCCTGGCACGCTCAAACTCGGCGACCGTTCCCATGAGTTGCAAGGAAAACTTGCCATGGTGGGTAGAGGTGTCCAGACTTTCCTGGGTGGCGATAAACTTGATACCCTGCTCCTCCAGGCTGTGGAGATAGTTGAGCAGGAGCCTCAGGTCGCGGAAGAAGCGGTCGAGTTTGCAAACGACGATGATGTCGAACCGCTTATGTCCGGCATCTAGAAGAAGGCGTTTCAACGCCGGCCTTTCGTCGGTTCCGCCGCTGTAGCCGCCGTCGATGTACTCGTCAACGATCTCCCAGCCCTAGCTTTTGGTATAAGCTTTCAAGGCTGCGACCTGGGCCTCAATCGAGACACCTTCTGTAGCCTGCTCCTGGGAGCTTACCCTGGCGTAGATAGCAACCCTCTGCTGTTTGGTATCCATTGTTTATTCCTCCCAATGTCTAATGGGGATAGATTCACTAACTCTCAGGAATTAGCCCTGGCTCGAGGGAATATTTGCCTCTTCCGAGATATCGAAAGTAGTTCCTGTGTGAGGTATAGTGTCGGTAGGATGGATGGTTGGGGGCCGAGCTCATCACATGCGAATTCCAACTGTTCCTCCGAATATCCAATTCAGGGCGTCTTTCCCTCGCAATATGGTACAGGTCCGCCGCAGTGAATTGTTCTCTTCCGAAGGTATCAACGAATGTTCTGGCGGCATCAAGTACCAGGTCGAACAAGGTTTGACCGGCCTCGAGTTGCAATCTGCCGCCGGGCTTAACCTCCGGTCCTTCTATCTTAATGGACAACTGGTATTCCCCGACTTTCAATAAGAGTGTGTTACCCTCAATACTGATAATGTCATTACATTGAGCTGGACTTGGCTCCGTCATGACTTATTCTCTCCTCCTGTCTTCTTTATTGCGTGGTGAAGATATCCGGTATTCCATGGTCTGGATCAAGGTGCTTCAATTCATCTTCCCTGAACCGAAACGGGCCTTTGCTTAATCCGGATCCTAACGGAGTCTCCATCTTAATTGTCTCTTCAGTAAGTAAGACCTGGACGGGGTACTTCGTCAGCTCAGGGTCGACCAGGACCACCACCTTTGCCTCTTTCCCGACCAATGCCGGGATAGAATGGCACTCTTTGATTATGACTTTATCTCCGAGATTCATATTTCCCTCCTTTGGCTTTCCTGCTCGTTGTAAGATATTATACATAATACATGATAATATGACACATGTCAATAGATTATAGAGCATTATTGATTGTTTTTATTATCCATGTAGATAAATCGGGGAGGCACGTGAACCGGCAGTTTTTCTTGCTACGAGCAAATCGCCAGGGCAGGTGCTCCCTTGGTTGACTGAGGTTGGTGATGAAAAGGCAGGTGCCGCGTTAATTTTTATCGGCACTACAACCTAAATTTATGCTTTGAAATCCGAGAACTTGACCGCAAGTCCCGTTCTTGACCTAAGATTTTGCTAGTAGCTATTACAATCCGAGTATTCCACCATAATTAACAATAACGGGTATTTCCTGTGTTGATACTATATGGAAAGTCTTTTCGTAGCTACGAAATAGCTTTGAGCGATTTTAAAAATATCTACTCATTAGTATCCGGAATTGGATTCGATGCTGAGCTATTAAAACAAGTGAATGTTGGATAAGGCTTTCGCTGAACAAAAGCCTCTTTTATTACATCTGATAACTTAGCTTATATGTGGATAATCGTCCATGCAAGAGCACGGCCTACCAAACAGGACTCGAACCAGCTAATTTAAGAAGTCGTGGTTGACTGTATCTATAGTCCACTTTAAATTAGTCTTAAATCGTAGCCAATTATCCATTTGATAAAGAGTAATTTGATTACACATAAGTACCACTGCACAAATATGGGGATGTTTTTCCAATGATGCGTACAAATATTTGATACCCTTTGAATTTTTTATAAAGTGAAAGTAATAGGTGTACTAATATGGAGGATGTCTGTGTTTCCATCGTAACATAAATAGAGAGGGAGCCTTTTTCGACTCCCTCTCTATTTAGGACCTGCCGACTATATTTGTTAAGAATAGGGGGATATAGCAAGCACTAATAGTATCATGGAGCAAAGTGTACTGTACCTGAATAAGTGCCGACCCAACTACCATCTGGCTGGCCGTAAATCATGAAAATCAAAGTGCCGTGCAAGGCAGTTAGATCGCCGGTGCCGGAGATGATTGTCAGCTCTATCTTACCGGAGCCATCCAACCGCATCTGACGTCGTGCATTGGCGGTAAACGTACCCGCCTGGCCCAGTACTGTCCCAGTGAAGACCTGAGTACCCTCACAAGTGGTTTTGTAAATCGGGAATTCTCCGGTGTTCGGGTTAAGACTGAACTTAAGTGCCTCGGCGGTGGTACCTGCGATGTCTCCAGTATAGACAACATTAAAATATATCGTCCCTTTCATAACTCCTGGTTCGCCGACAACCTTGTCCAATTCAATACCAGCGAAATAGAAGGCGGCGCTGCCGTTAACCTCAATTTGTCCCGAGCCAGCGTTGGCGACTCCAACCGGCACAATCAGGGCCAGTGCCAAGACCAGCACTAGAAATGTGATGTAGAGTTTTTTCATTTTTTCTCCTTTCTTTTTAGACATTTATACACAGAGGAAATTTACTTCGTTTTTCTTTTCATCTATTAATCACCCCCTCTCTTAGATATTCGTGTGTTACCCTCGGATTTAGTATTAACGGATATCAACTCAAGGCCAAGGTCAGCCATCCGAGATAATATCCCACGAAGTTCTGCCTGATCCTGCACAGAGCCTGTTAGAACCGTTTCATGGCTTTCAGTGTGCGTAAGGGACAAACTGGAGAACCAGTTGGACCAGTTCTTGTCCATTTGTCCCCTGACTCGAATTTCGACTTCCTGCATTTCGTTACCCCTGTTAATGTATTTGTTCTCCCTAAATTCATACTAGCGGTAATACATCTCGATGTGATGTATCTGAAGATATATCAAGAGACCTATTTTGAAGATGAATATAAAGAGAATGGTAGGGTCATGTGAGACAGGATGCCAAATAGCCTGGGGAATTATAAGAAGGGTCAATCGCGGCTGATGACAGGTTCAGGTGCTAGATAAGCTCAAGTTCTCTGGCCTGAGCGACGGCTTGCGTGCGGCCTTCTGCATTAAGCTTTTCGAGGATGTTGTGGACATGGTTTTTGGTGGTGCCGAGACTGATAATCAGTCTATCAGCAATCCGCTGGTTGGACATGCCTTCCGCCATGAGGCGTAATACCTCCAGCTCGCGCTCGCTGAGGAGGGCGTGATACAGGGAGGGAGCACCCTCTACTTTTTTCATCTTTAGTTTCTGACGCTCTTCGGTCTCGATGATATCGATTAATTTTCTTGTATATTCCGGAGTGACTCCCATGGATAGGGCTTTCTCCAACAGCGGGGTAATCAATTTGCCTTCATCAACGAAGCTACGTATAAAGCCTTCGGGCTCTCCCTTGATGAGCGCGTCAGTCAGGAATTCCAGCGCCGCTTCCTCAGTGTCCGCCGCCAGTGCCTGGCAGACACGTGCCCCGATAGCCAGACCATGTGCCTCGACCTTGACCAGCCTCTCGTACAGGTCACGTGAATACTCCGCTGCCTCATCTTTCTTACCCTGGGCAATCAGTAGTCGTGCCAGTATATAATGGTATTGGAGGTGTAAGATATCAGGGTATTCGGCAAGCTTCCTGCCCCATTCGGTCGCCGCCTCCAAGTCATTCTGCCGGATTGAGAAGAGCGTACGGCAGGCCGCATGGGCGGCGCGGGCGGCGGCTGAAACCGTCGGATGGCGGCTAGTCTCGTCCATTTTTGCCATGGCTGCGACTGCACCAGCCTCATCGCCACGGGCCAAGTGAATCCGTGCCTGAAAAAAATACGGCATTAACCGACCCTCCACGATTCCACCGAGCTCGCTCCTTTCAATCGATAGCCTGGCGTCTTCGGCAGCCTTTTCCAGGTCATTCAATTCATAGAAGACTCTACTCAAACTTAGTAAAACTCGACTACTCCCTCCTACCTGTCCGCGAGCCTCCAGTGCCCTTTCTAACATATCTATGGCGCGACGTAACCTGCTACTGAAATATGCTATACCTCCTAAAACCATCATTGCGGCATCAGTAGCCAAAAAATCCTTCGCCTGCTGACCAAGTTTATAAGCGTCGGTTAGCCGTACCTCAGCTTCACGAAAACGCCCGCTATCATAGAGAACATACCCCAGGTTCCAGTTCGCTCTGGCGCGCATGGCAATATTGCCGGGGGGCAGGATTGACAGCGCCTTCTCCGCCATATCGATGCTACGCGGGAAATCGCCGCGCATTCTGGCGATATTAGACAGTGAGAAAGCCGCTTCGCCTTGTATATCAGCATCATCATGAACCTCGTTAGCTAGATAGCTTAAGGCAGCCTCGGCAGCATCAAACTGACTGACAACAGTAAGATAGCTGGCGTATTGGCTGTAGAGGCGGTGGTGTGTACGTAATATTTCCTCGGGAATTACCTGGAGCCAGCTGAGCAGGGTGTCAAACTGTCCCCTTTTCCTCAGTTCCTCACACCGGGCATATATGAGTCTCATCGATGTCTCCCAGTCCTTAGCTAACAAAGCATGATGTATAGCCTCATCGGGCCGGTTATTGTCCTCATACCACTGACTCGCCTGCCGGTGTAAAGCGATAACCTGTTCCGTTCCATGGACTGTTTCACACTGGTGGCGCAGCAGATCAGCGAAGAGGTGTTCGTAGCGGTACCACTGCCGGGACTCGTCCAACGGCACGATGAACAGGTGCCCGCGTTCAAGTTCGAGGAGTATATCCTGGCTATCCTGGCGTTCGGTGATAGCATCGCATAAGGGAGCACTCAGTCGCTCCAGCACCGAGGTCTTCATCAAGAAATCACGTACTCCCTGTGTCTGCTTCTGCAGCACCTCTTCCATTAAATAGTCCATGACATAGCGCTGGCTGCCTGTAAAAGCGGCTATAAATGCGGAGATATCTTTCTGCCCGCTTATGGAGAGGGCCGCCATTTTCAGTCCTACCGCCCAGCCTTCCGTACGTTCATTAAGGGCAGCGATATCTTCCGAGGATAGTTCCGGGGTTGTCAGTTCATTCAGAAGTTTGGTGACCTCGTCCAGGGTAAAACGTAGATCATTAGTGCGTATCTCCAACATCATCTCTTTACCGCGGAAGTGTGCCAGGGGCAGGGGTGGATCGGCGCGGGTGACGATAACGAGGTGCATCCGCGGCGGCATATGCTCAAGCAGGTAGGTGATGCCATCCTGTACCTGCGGAGACTCAACGAAATGATAGTCATCCAGGACAACAACAAAATCACCCAGGATACTGGAAATATCATTGATTAACAAGGTAAACATCGGCTCGGTAGACGGTGGTTGGGGAGAGTGCAGCAGAGACAGGGTGCTTTCCCCGATGTCAGGTTGTAACGTTTTCATAGCCGCGATGAAGTAGTCCCAGAAACGTACGGGGTCGTTGTCCCCTGCATCAAGGGAAAGCCAAGTAGTAGAAATCTGTGGCTGATTCTGGCGGGCCCACTCGCTTAACAATGTCGTCTTGCCAAAGCCGGCCGGTGCTGAAATAAGTACAAAGTTATAATTCAGGCCTTCTTGCAATCGTTCGATTAAACGGGGGCGATTCACCAGCTGGGGTCGGGCCAGAGGAATATTTAGCTTGGTTGTTAATAATGGCGTTGCCACTTCATCCCCACTATTTACCACTCAAAATACGTCATGTATTGAAGGTAATGGTATTATAGCACATTCTATATAAGCTCACATGTCATAGTAGGAATTAACACGTGGCCTAAACTCAAACTAACCATTCTACTAGCCATGTTTAAAAGACACATATATCCCCAAAACAAACGATGTCGTTTAAAAAGGGGAGGGTATAGGGGTTTGAGAGCGATAAGAGAGATGCGTGTTGAGCATAGTCCGCTACGGAAGCTAGAGTCGGCTAATGCTCTGGTGTAATCTTGGTTGTCAGTTTCTAATATGTGTCGTTGGATTCTAGTTTACATTGCACGAACAGAGGTATGTTTGCCCTTTAATGCTTATAAGAAGGTATGATATTCGCTGTCTTGACAAGTAATAACTCGGGAAATATTCTATGGCAAGAGAGTTTTTATAAGGAGGCGAGCCATGCAACTGGGACAAGGCTACTATAAGTTGTTAGACCCGAGATATAAATATTCTAAGAATTGCTGTACGGATGAGGAAATAGACATTGCCATCCTTGTGAGAGATTTCGTGAATAAGGAAATAATGCCTGAAAGACACAACCTTGAAGGGGGATGGCACAGGGAAGAAAGATTGGCGATAGAGACTAGAAATAGGCTCTATCGGAGATGCTGTGACCTAGGTTTAACCAAGACGAGTATACCCAAGAAATTTGGGGGACTTGAATTATCCACAGTACTCAGGAATATGGTCTATGAAGAACTTTGCCGGGGTGAGCTAGGGTTAGCCATGGATGTAATGCACATACATTGGCCAGTTTCACTAATGCTGGCGGCTAAGAGGGAAGATTTATTGGAGGAATTGGCTTCTAACGTCATACCGGAAGGCCAGGCATGGATAGGATGCGTAGCCATATCCGAACCCGCTGGTTCGGTATGTATAGAAGACCCGGCCTTTGAACTTAGAACTATTAGAACAACGCTGAAAATTGAGGGTGATGACGCTATTATTAATGGTCATAAAATCTGGCCGGGCACCGGGGGAGCACCAGAGCGCTTTAAACCCGATGGATACATAAACGGTCACTTAGGATATTGGACTATAGTAACTCGTGACCCATCGAAAGGTTTGGACAGTGCCGGAATAGTATGGGTTCCTCCCGAGGCTGAAGGTCTGAGCTTTTCACCTCCTTATAAGAAGATGGGACTTTGTTGGGCCGATGAGAACGTGGAGATCTGGTATGATAATGTCAGAGTACCCAAACGATACGTTTTGGACTTGGACCAACCGGGTTTGGGTGCCATAGTAATCAAAGGAGCCGTTGTTACTTCAGGGAGGCTTGCCATCGGTTCTAGGCTCGTCGGTCTGGCTGAAGCATGCCTTGAGATTGCTCTCGATTGGACGGGAGGTAGAGAAATAGCCGGGGTGCCGATTAGAGAGCGTTCATTTTTCGCATCGATTCTTGGCGAAATGGCTAAGAGAATAGAGGTTGCCAGGAGTCAGATGTTGATGGTTTCCTGGCAGATAGCTCATCCGGAAACATATGGCTCATCTGACTCGCTTGAAATGCTCGCCAAGGTTTCAGCATTCCGCTCCTATGCCGGTGAAGCTTGTTTATACTGCGCAAACAAAGCGATGGAGCTAATGGGCAGCTATGGCTATGCGTACGATTTTCATGTGGAAAAATACTTGAGAGATTCCAAGATAATCCAGATGGTGCTTGGCGGGGCCCAAAGGGATATACTCGACATTGCTCAAGGCTTATATGGCCCTTTCAGATGGAGTGGTATGGATGAATGGGTCAAACAGGGTGGCTTAGTTACAGAGGGCTTCGGAGGAACCAGATATTAAGCCATTAACAGATTAACTTACCCTAAGTAACTGGACTCCCTTTAAAGTTAATATCTTGATCTCTTAGCATTCACCGCTGGACAAACATGGGAATAAACGCATGTGTTTACAACACGATTATACGAAGCTAAAAATCTTAGAAAAAAGTCCCATCTTTTTAGTGGAAGGCCTACTGGCGGAAAGCCGTAACTAGTGAATTAGGATTTACAGTAGACTATATCCAAAGTCTCTTGACTGGACTAATCGTGATTCCCTCGAAGTTGGCTAATGAACCGACAATGGTAAATAAGTCATTTATTCAATCCTACTAACATGCTTATTTGATTTAATGACCTGGGTATTATTGCCATTTCCAAGACCAAAACCCTTGTTTTGGCAGCCTCAGCGATTCGGTTTAATTCAGTCTCACACTTTTTTAGAAAGCTTATCTCAAACCCTTCCCTATCCCAATACACATACCAGTATACGCCACTACCTGCCTGTATTTGCTGGTTCAAATCATAATGCGTATCCGAGAGTCCAAAAGCTTCTTTAAAACATGTTCTGAACTTCTCAATAACCTCGGATTCGGACGTATAGAAGATTAACCTGTAGACTATCTCAAATCCAAACTGCCAGCTGTCAGGAGTGGAGAAGTGATCAACACGGTATGAGCAGTCTTTCCAGTATGCTAAGCCTATCCAATCTCCTCTGGTGTTTATTACTTTCATGAACCTGATCATGACCTGTGTCGCCCGGAAAATTCTTGGGCTGGATTAATCAAATTGAACAATCGTCCAGAATGTGCATTATGGGCGCTGGTGGTTCCTTGGTTGTTGAGCGGATATATTGTCTTCTCTACCTAGCTAATGTAAGATACAAACAGCTACAGCCTTACCTGACCAGGCTAGAAGTTCAGATAAAGGAGGTTCCTCATGCAAATACAACCGCCGTTCATGGTTTCCTATAGCATTACTACGAAGTGTAACCTCAAATGCAAACACTGCTACAGTAGCTCGGTTGAGCAGGCAGCACCTGATGAGCTGTCCGCGGAAGAAGCGTTACATCTTGTGGATGACCTGTCACGCTGGGGTATAGGTCTCCTCATCATCGATGGTGGTGAACCTTTGTGCCGGGAAAACCTGCTGGATATCGTGAAGTATGCCTCTTCAAAAGGTATCAGAACCACCATTGGCAGCAATGGAACCCTTATTGATGAAGCTATAGCAAGGAAGATGGTTGATGCTGGCGTGATGGCGGTTGCTATCTCGGTTGACGGAGCGGATGCTGCGATTCACGATTCGTTTAGAGGAGTGGATGGTGCCTTCGAGCAAACTCTTAGGGGGATAGAAGCATGTCGGAATGTGGGTCTTCCCTTTCAGTTGAATATGGTCATCAGAAAGGACAACCTGTCGCAGCTTGAGGACATGCTTCGGTTGGCAGTTGACTTAGGTGCCAATGCTGCCGAGGTCTTTGACCTGGTGGCGGCAGGCAGGGCTAAGAATGAGTGCCAAGAGCTAGTATTAAGCCTTGAGGAGAGGAAGGTTGCTATGGAGCGACTTGCCCAGGCTCAGGAGGATTATCCACTTGTAATAAGGGTTCCAGGTTGCCCCATATACCCCCTAATTCTCCAGGAAAAGCATATCAAGCCGAAGCATTTTCCGGCAGAGATGCTGCGCCGAGTGCCTTACTACGGTAGGGGCTGCGCCGCCGGTATGCCGATGGGCTATGTGATGGTCCTGTCGAATGGCGAGGTGAACCCATGCATGCTGCTCCAGGTTAACCTGGGTAATATCAGGGAGCAGAGCATAACGTCTATCTGGGAAAACTCACCGATACTGACCAGACTACGTCAGAGAGACCTGCTCAATGGTGAGTGTGGTGTTTGTAATTATAAACTCACCTGCTCTGGTTGTCGTGGCAGGGCTTATGAAGAAACCAGAGACATGATGGCGACCGACCCTGGTTGCTGGCTAGCCACGAGCTTAGCTGCTAAAGGCCGACAGGAATATGAGAGAGCCACACCTGAGTAAATAGCCTCCAGTTTGGTGGGTACGGGTCACATTAGCTTGATTTGTCTGCCACTGCACAATAGCTTATATTGTTACCCCAATTGCACAAAATGACGAAAAGTGTAGCGCCCTGCACTAAAAGATGGAGGGTGCAATATTGCCAATCGTTAGGAAGCAATAAGTTAAATCCGCCCCTTAAATTTGCCTTTCAATTTCGCAGCAATACTATTTCCGTCATTAATAACTTCTGATTTTATATAATTCCTCTTAACCTTGGGTCCAATGCGTCTCTCAAGCCGTCTCCTACCATGTTAAAAGCGAAGACCACCAGCATAATCGCGATGCCGGGTGCAAATGAGAGTATCGGATTTGAAATTAGATACCGGTAACCATCATTAACCATAGCGCCCCAAGCCGCCCCCGGCGGTTTGATGCCGATGCCAAGGAAACTAAGCCCGGCCTCGGCTAGAATGATGGTCCCCAGTTGCAATGTGATGAGCACAATCATCGGCGGTAAAGCGTTCGGTAGGATATGCGAAAGCATGATACGCTGTTTGCTGGAGCCCATTGCCTGTTCGACTAGGATATAATCATTCTCTTTGGTGCTGAGGGTCAGGCCGTGCATTACTCTGGCGTAACCAGGTAGCGTGCTGATAGCGAGGGCGATAATGACGTTCTGGATGCCGCCTCCAAGCAGGGCGGCCATAAAAAGGGCAAGAATGATCATCGGAAAGGATATTAACAGATCCATGATTCTCATGATTATCATGTTGATGATTGTGTTGCTGAAGTACCCTGCAATTAACCCTAGTATTACGCCGACTACGGCGGCAAACCCGGTGGTAGCGAAGCCCACCAGAATCGTTGTCCTCGAACCGTAGATAAGACGGCTTAGAGTATCCCTTCCCAGCGAGTCGGTACCCAGTAAATGCTCCGAATTTGGTTGTTGTAAAGTGCTTCTCATATCCTGCTTATAAGGGTTATAAGGTGCCAGCAGGGGCGCGAATATAGCAGTAACCACGAGGAGAAACAGCACAAGGAGCCCAAAAATAACCAGTCTACGGGCAAAAAATACCCTACTGAAGCGCCTCCACTCATTTACCCGCGGCGGGGCCTCTGAAAAATCTATATCGTTATTACTATTTTCCTTCACCATTTCGGATATCACCTAACCGTACCGTATCCTGGGATCGAGCCAGCCATAAGATATATCGACTATTAGATTAACCAACAGTACAATGGCGCCAAATATGAGCGTGGTAGCCTGAACGACGACATAGTCTTGGTTGAAAATAGAGCTTACCATCAACCTGCCCATGCCCGGAATATTAAAAACGGTCTCGATAAACACGGAGCCGCCGAAGATCATGCCGACGGCAAAACCCATCAGGGTAATCACCGGAATCAGGCTGTTTTTTAGCATGTGCTTGAATACGATGGCGCGCTCCCGCAGCCCCTTTGACCAGGCCGTGCGGATATAGTCCTGCCGGGCGACTTCAAGCACGCTCGACCGCATTTGCCGCGACATCGAGGCCAGGCCAAGAACGCTAGCACAAACTACAGGCATAATCAGTTGCCGTGCGTTCAGCCAGAAATCTTCGAATGGGGATGTATACCCACCGATGGGCAGCCAGCCAAGCTTGAGACCGAAGGCGTAAACAAGCAAAATACCAAGCCAGAAAATGGGCACGGTTATACCCACGTAAGCCAGCGGAGTCACAATCTGGTCAGCTAACTTGCCCCGTCTTAACCCCGCCAGGAGACCGGATAACGTCCCCAAAATGGTGGCGACAATAAATGACAGTACTCCAATATGGGCTGTTATAGGAAGACGCTTGGCTATCAGCTTTCCAACACTTTCATTGTGAAATACCGACCTTCCGAGATCACCCTGTAAAACTCTACTTACCCAGTTAAAATATTGCACCATGATCGGCTTATCCAGTCCGTGCTCAGCCCGGAGTTGCGCAAGCGCCAATATTTGATATCTGGCTCTGGGCAATATAGATCATCAGCGGGTCGCCGGGCAGGAGCCGCATAGCGAAAAAAATGACCAAGGTCAACATAATAATGATAACCAGCGCCCATATCAATCGCCGGATAATATATGTCGTCATTTTCTACCTCGAAAACTCATAGTGCATCTACTCATAGACGAGCTTTATGCCCTGTCCTTCAGCCGGGCATCCTTTATTCGAGGGGGCTATAACCGTACTATAGAATATTCAGCCCGTTTACCGTGCGTCTTACCGAGCGGTCACAGGCATATACAATGCGGCTACATATTACTTTAAAATTACTTAAAAATATTTTAGTTGTCAACCTGAAATCCGAGGTGTACTAAGTTAGATATTTTTAATCCGGGACCCCTTAAGAAAGACCCTTGCTATTGTTGCCTGTCGGGCCGGATACGCTGCTCCGGTACCTGCTTTATTCAGTGGTGGATATTGACAAAATGCAATTTATTTTTAATAATTAGCTTGCTAAGTAAAAGTAATAAAATAAAAATATTGCGACCAAAAGAGCGTCAACTTTAAAAGCTGGGAGGGAGGTAAAAATGGAATGAGTGAGATACCCCAGAAGTAGCTAATGACTGGTAAGCTAATTAATAAAGGAGGTTGGAAAATAAAAAATGAAGAAATTATTGATTTTAGCTCTAGCACTAATTGTCATCGGTAGTTTGTTGATTGGCGGTTGTGCTGAGCCGACCGAACCGGCAGAGCCGGCAAAGCCCACCGAACCCGCCAAGCCCACCGAGCCGGCGCCCGGCACACCGAAAAGCGGCGGCACGTTGAGAGTGCTCTGGCAGACCGGTATAAGCAACCTGAGCTGGATCCCGGAACAGAGCATGACCGATGAAACCATTGCCAAATCCTATGCGGAGACGCTTGTATACTATTCCGGCTCGGGAGATTTCAAGCCCGAACTGGCCAAGTCCTGGGAGATCGACGAGGTCAACAAGACCCTCACCTTCTTCCTGGAAAAGGGCGTCAAGTTCCATGACGGCACCCCCTTCAATGCCGAGGCCGTGAAATGGAATGTGCAGAACCTGATAGACAGTAAAAGACTGTCCAACGGCCAGTACGTAGATTCCATCGAGGTTGTCGATGATAACACCTTCCGCTATAATCTCAACGCAATATTCACCCCCTCGATTATGCTCCACTCTTACGGCTATAACCTTCTCACCATGTTTTCACCCACGGCATTCGAGAAGAATGGTGGTAGAGACTGGGCTGTTTCCCATTTTGTCAGTACGGGGCCGTTCAAGTTCGAGAGCTGGGAGCAGGACGTTTCGATGAAAATAGTTAGGAATGATGACTACTGGCGCGGCGACCCCTATCCCTACCTTGATGCCATAGAGTTTACCTTTGTCGCCGACCCGACCATCGCCGCGGCCAAGATGCAGGCTAGAGAAGCGGATGCCTGGGCCAATCCCCCATTGAAAGAGGCGACCGACCTGGAAAAGCTGGGTTTCAATCTAATCATCGGAATCGGTGGCTTCTATTCCGAACTCCTCCCGGATAACGTATCCGAAGGCTCGGTTTACAAAGACCAGAGAGTCCGCGAGGCGCTGGAGTATGCTATTGATAGAGACGCAATGGCGGTAGGACTGGGGTACGGCAAACTGAATCCCGTGAAACAGGCTGGCGGTCCGGGAACTAGCCAGGGCTATAACCCGAATTTCGCTGTACGGGAATACAACATACAAAAGGCGAAGGACCTGCTGGCAGAAGCTGGTCATCCCGACGGCTTTAAGACCACGATTCTCGTTATGCAGGGTGGCCAGCAGGACATGGCCACTTCAATACAGGCAAGTCTGGCAGATGTAGGTATCGAAGCTGAAGTGGATGTAGCTGATCCGGGCAGGTTTATCGGGTCGATATACCAGGGCGGCTGGAATGGCGGTTTGCTGTTATGGATGGTCCCGGTCGATCCCGAATTCGCCATAGGCTGGTTCGTCCATTTCGGCCCGCAGCCTATCTTCCCTTACCCCAGCCTACAATGGCCTGATGAATACTTTGAGCTGGTAGAAAAGGTACGCCTAGCCCCTACCGTTGGTGAGATGCGTGAGGCTACCATGGAAATGATGACCCTGGTCAGCGAAGGGGCGTATCTCATCCCGCTTATCGATTCTCTGAACCTGTACATCGTAGAAGACTACGTAAAGACCGAACGTTACCAGGATCACTTCATGGTCTGGCATAACTATAAGGATTGGCTGGACAAATAAGCCAAATTCTGATGGATTCAAAAGGCCGGGTGGTTCATCCTCGTCCGCAGAAAAATTGGGACGAGGTTGAATCATCCGGCTTGATTTTCTAATCTCTATATAGAAGTGTTCCACCTGTCAAGGCTGTACTTAATGACAGATTGTTTAACGTACAGAATTTTTACTGAACAAAACTGACTTTCGTGCAATCTTACTGGATTGAACAATCCTCGGTTTTGTTCAATCAGCTTCGTCCCACAAAAAGTTATTAAGTTGAATCAAAAGAACTAGCACGTTTATCGCCCCCCTCGGGCAGTCAGATTGAAAACCTTTTTGTTTGATTTCAGCATAAGACAAAAGGGGCTTTTGTCATATTTGGAAACCCAGCTAGATTTTCCTCCCCCTCTAGACGCAGATAGATCTGTTTATCAACAAAGCGAGATACGAGAGACAGTCATCCCACTATTTGATAAGCTCTGATTTTAGTTTTATACTATGGTCGTAATTAAAAGTGGCCTGCGTGGAAGATGTGCTAGAGGGACTCGAGGATCATTCCAGCGTCTTGACCGCTGGTTCTATAAATGGCCTTTTCTTGGCTGTAAAGGGTCAACATGTCAGAGAAATAAAGTGTATTGCCGCTGGTGCCCCCTACTTTGAGTGGGAAAATTATTTAGCCAGTTACAATGGGAGGAAGTGATAACATGGAGAAAGGTGAGGTGTCATTGGCCGAAATACAGGAGGTACCGAAGGAGAGCTTGATTCTGCTATCAGGGCCTCCAGGAGCGGGTAAGTCTACCTTCTGCCACCAGATTGTGCTTAACGGTATATCGACAGACAGGCCAGTCTTATTCGTAACCACAGAACAAAGCCCAGCTGAAATTACGAACATATTGCAGGAAAAGGGCATGGGACAGCTTCCGCCCGGCACACTAAGCTTTGTTGATGCCTTTGGTCAGACAGTGGGTATAGCATCTGCGGAGCGGCCAGACACCGTAGGAGCCAATTGCGAAGACTTGAACACCATAAGCATGTCTATTGCCAAACTGCAAGAAAAAACTGGCAGGCGTGATATTCTGCTCTCTTTCGATTCTCTAACGTCACCTTATCTTTTCAATAAGGAAGAAATCTTCCGGTTCATGAGACTTTGTCTATTGAAGTTTGCTTCTGAGGGGAACTCGGTAGTGGCTTTGGTGGATGAGGGCTGTGGCAAGGAGGAAGACCTGGGAGCCATGATGAGCTTAGCCGATGGCATCATCAAGATGGAGATAAGAGAGAACTCAAGGATTATACACGTGGTGAAGCATCCTAAGGTGACACCGACTAAGATTGAGACCCCGCTGACCTGGAGTCCGGTTATTGGCTTCGAGAGATTCGATCCCAAGGTAATAAGGCTCTATATGGAGGCGTCTTTCACCCGACGAGCAGGACAACCCATTAGAACCGAGGTTGGGGATTTCATAAATATATTCTGGAGAAACCTTGCCTTCTGGAGCGGCATGCTCTGGGACTCCAGAAGGCTGCCCACAATTGCATATAACTTTGACAAAGAGTTTCATGCTCGAGCAAAAGAGATGCTGTCGCTCGCTCCGTGGCGCATGAGACTCCTTATGAAATTATTCATGCCCAAAAGCTTCAGCGAAGTCAAAGACATGAAAATAGTCATGTCACGCTTTACAAAGCAGGTCGAGGAAACAGGGGAAGGGATTTTCGAATATGTGGCCGAGGCATCTAAAAAAGATGAGCATTATTTCAGGGTATACGAGAATGCCAACTGCTGGGGATTCGATAGTGTCGGGGCAAGATTAGGCTTCCTCGGTTTGGGCGAGCGGGCAGGGTTATTAAAGGCACTTGAAAAGAAAGAGCGGGACTGGAGCGTGGTGGAGACAAAGTGTATTGGGCTGGGAGATCCCTATTGTGAGTTTAAAGCGCTACCGAGGGAGACCGATGAGCTGAAAAATTCTCTGGAAGCCATAGACAGCTCCGTTGTAGAGATGGTTCACACACGCCTGATGGATCAGCTCAATGGATTTCTGGTTTATGACAAACCACTGCTCGAGAGACCCAAGCTAGGTAGTGGTGTGTTATCATATGGGATGGTGATGGCAACCAGTACTCCCGCTCTGGTCAGTGAGAGATACCGAATGGCGGTAAGAATGGGTGGTGCCAAGGTAGGGAAGGAGGTTGGTAAGCAGCTCATGAAGGCTGGCATGGGGGAGGATGAAGCGGTAAAGCGCGTTGTCAATTTCCTAGAATACTGTAATGTGGGGAAGGTCACCGTGGATGAGACGGTAAGGATAAAGGAGAATTGTGAGACCTTCGGACTAGAAACCGGGGAGCTCTCATGTTTCTTCACCACCGGTTTCCTGAACGGCCTTTTCTCAGCGGTCAAGAACCAGCATGTCCGAGAAGTTAAATGTGTCGCTGCTGGAGACCCCTACTGCGAGTGGGAGATTATATAGAAACTACAGTTGAGCACATCACAATATCTTGAATATTTAACTCTTTTAAAAATCTAAAATCATCCAATTGCTTCTTATTTACACTCAAAGTAATTCAACTGTTCTCCAATCCCCTATACAGCTTCTAACTATCCTCAAATTTCACGCTCCTCGTGTACCTCAACACCATATCCAATGATTCCCACCCACCAAGTCTCATGATATGCTCCACATCCAGCCCAGCTCTATGCAAATTGGATGCGAAAGTCCTTCTAAACGTATGCGGGTTACACGGCAACCCGGTCCTTTGCTCCAATCTCCACAACATGATCTGTATGCCACGCTTCCTCAATCCCCAAATATTGCTTACACAAACATTTTCGTTAACTATACTAACCCTTTTAACCCTTAAATACTCACGCAACAACTCAGCCGTGCGTCTGGTAAAAGGCGCTTTCCTCTGCTTGCCACCCTTGCCCCAGATAATGATGATGTTGGTGTCGAAGTCAATGTGATCGGGCTTGATACCCAAGAGTTCGGTTAGCCGGATGCCACTGTCGGCGAACAGGCTGATGATGGCCTTATCACGAACGGTGTCTGCTGATTGGATAAGATAATCGACCTGCGCGGGTGTGAGGCTCGGCAAGATGATTTTCATCATCTTGGGCGGATCGACCCGTGTGATGGGATTATCAATGATAAGTTCTTGCCTGTGCAGCCAGTTACAAAAGGCTCGTATAGCGCGATAGTAAGCGTTCTTGCCGTTGGCGCACGTTAGCCTAGATAGGAATGTGTTGATGCTCTCAGGCGTCAATTCACAGCTATGGATAAATGGATTCAAAAGCGCCTTGTAGAACTCGTATGTGCGCGGTGAAATGCCTTGCCTGCGGGACTTAAGGAACCGTTGCAAACATTCTGCTAACGGAAATTCAGTGGTAGGCCGTGCAGGTCTCGAACCTGTATTCTCTTTAGTCCACCGGATTAATCCCCTCAATAGAGATCACCTTAACCTCAATATGAACTAAAATAAATCACTTCTTTCAAGCTTATATGTCCAATTCGGTTAAAAATGGCACTATACTGTTAGGATTATCTGATCGGTATGGGGATTAAGGGGGTGAGGTTTAGATAGGGAAAGATTCAGATACTTAAAGAACCAAACGGAATGAAACCATCAGGGTTAACTTGGTTGACATTTGTACCCATAGTAGTAGAATTAATATAATATGAAGCTTTTTGGCACCTCCGGCATACGTGCCCCTTTTGATAAAGAACTGCTCAATCTGGCATTTAGGGCCGGACTGGCGGTAGGCAAAAGCTATCCCAATGTGGTGATAGGCACGGATACCCGCACCTCCGGCGGCGCCATGAAACACGCCGTTATCTCCGGTCTGCTATCAACCGGTGCCCAGTGCCATGATGCCGGCATAGTGCCCACGCCGACACTGGCTTTTATCACCCGCGAGTTCGATGCCGGGGTGATGATTACAGCCTCGCATAATCCCCCGGAGTACAACGGCATCAAGCTCCTGAACCCGGACGGCTCTTCGTTCACGGCTTTGCAGCAGGAGCTGACGGAGCAGGTTATGCTGGACGATATATATGAAACTGCTCAGTGGCAGGATATTAAGCACAGCGGCGTTTATGACGGAGCTATCGAGCGCCATATTGAGTGTATATTACCTTACTTTCCTGACGTGTTGAAGCTCAAGGTGGTGGTGGATGCTGGTTGTGGGGCGGCTTCCGAGGTCACGCCGCGTTTGCTGGCGAGGCTTGGCTGCGAGGTGGTGGCGGTGAACTGTTACAACAGCGGGTTCTTTCCCCGCGCTATCGAGCCGACCGAAGCCAATCTGCAGGACCTGTGTCAGGCGGTTAAAGAGTCCGGCGCTGCCGTAGGTATTGCTCATGACGGTGACGCCGACCGCATGATGGCTATTGACGAGAGGGGTGAATTCATCGCCGGGGACAAACTGCTGGCCATCTTTGCCCGGGCTGTCAATGCAAAGGAAGTCATAACGACACTGGATGCCTCCATGGCCATCGAGGAAATGGGATTCAGCGTCCGCCGTACGCGGATTGGTGATACCTGTGTATCAGAGGAGCTCAGGAGTAGCGGCGATTTCGGCGGTGAGACATCGGGTAGCTGGATTTTTCCCAATATCTCGCTTTGCCCCGACGGCGTCTATGCCTCAGCCCAGATTGTATCTATCGCCGGTCAGCAGAGGCTTTCAGAGCTCGCTGACGGCATACCTGCCTATCCGCTGCTCCGGGGCAGTGTCACTAGTAACGGTGTGGTCATGTCCGACCTTGAGTCACAATTAACGTCCTTGCAGCCGGTAGCGGTCAGCACTATTGATGGCATTAAACTGGACTTTCAGGATGGATGGTTGCTGATCCGTCCCTCGGGCACCGAGCCGAAAATCAGACTGACGGCCGAGGCAAAAAGCGAGGCGAGGGTACAGCAACTTTATAATGACGGACTCAGGGCAATCGAGGAATCTGTAGATGCTGGGGAGAACGAGAGTTGAAAGCAGTTATTTTGGCCGCCGGTGAAGGCAACCGCATGCGACCTCTTACCCATACCAGACCCAAGGTAATGCTGCCCATTGCCAATAAACCCATACTGGAGCACCTGCTCATCGAAGCCAGAGAAGCCGGTGTCAAAGAATTTGTCTTCATCGTCGGCTATTGTGACGAACAGGTACGAAGTTACTTCGGCAATGGTAGGAAGTGGGGTGTTGATATTGCCTATTGCGAGCAGAGGAAGCAACTGGGCACGGCGGATGCTATCAGAATGGTGGCGGACATGCTGGATGGGGTGTTCCTGGTGGCCAACGGAGACGTAATTGTCAGGAGTGAAGACATCGGGGAACTTCTTAACAATGGTGGCAACACCATGAGTGTCATTGAGGTCAAGGACACCCGGGGTCTCGGGATGGTTGAGATGAAAAAGGGTAAGGTAGTCCATATCTATGAGAAGACACAGAAACCACCGACCAATATAGCGAATGCCGGACTGTATCTCTTTACGCCGGATATATTCGATGCCATTGCCAGGACGGAGAAATCACCGCGGGGCGAGTACGAGATAACCGAGTCGTTACAGCGGCTGATGGAGGCGGGTAAGGATATTGCCTGCCATGAATTGAAGTACTGGCTCGACCTCAGTTATCCCTGGGATTTGTTGCCGGCCAATGAGGCATTGTTAACTGGTATTGAACCGCAGAACCTGGGCACGGTGGAGGAAAACGTGGTGCTCAGGGGGGCGGTCTTGATCGGTAAAAACTCGGTTATAAAGTCGGGCAGCTATATCGTTGGACCGGTGATAATTGGGGATGATTGTGATATCGGACCAAATTGTTACATCCGTCCTTCTACCTCGATAGGCGATGGCTGTCACGTAGGTGCCGCTGTTGAGGTCAAGAACTCCATCATAATGAAGGGTACCAAGCTTCCGCACCATAACTATGTGGGTGATAGCGTCATCGGTGAACAGTGCAATCTCGGTGCCGGCACCAAGATTGCCAATCTGCGGCTTGATAAGAGAAATATACTGGTGGCTGGTATAGATACCGGCCGTCGCAAGCTGGGGGCAATAATCGGTGACCATGTTGAGACCGGGATAAATGCCTCTATTAACGTTGGCAGTATGATTGGTAACAATACCTTTATCGGACCGGGAGCTATAGCCAGCGGGATTATCTTGCCGGATTCAAAGATATTGTAAGGGGTGGTCTATGAAACAGGCAATAGTTTTAGCGGCGGGCGAAGGGCAGAGACTCAGGCCGTTTACCGTAACCAGGCCGAAGGCAATGCTTTCCATAGCCGATAAACCGATATTGCAGTATGTAGTTGAGTCATTGGCCCAGAACGGTATTCGTAATATTGTCTTTGTGGTCGGTTATCGGAAAGAGCAGGTATATGATTATATGGGTAACGGTGAGCGGTTCGGTGTCGATATAAGCTATGTAACGCAGGGAGCCCAGCTGGGCACGGCTCATGCCCTTTCACAGGCTGTGGACATTGCCGAGGATGAGTTCCTCGTATTACCCGGGGATAACCTTATTGAAGCCGATACTATTGCCGACTTTGTATTGATGAGTACTGATGCGGTGCTGGTAAAGAGAGTGGATAATCCGGTAAGGTACGGGGTGGTGAATATAGAAAACGGTGAGGTAAAGGAAATCGTAGAGAAACCCAAGGAGGCGGGTAGTAACCTGGTCAATACCGGCATTTACGCCTTTACGAGAGAGATTTTTAAATTCACTGAATCTATTCTGGATGTTCCTGATGTCATTAACAATATGATAGCCGAAGGCTATACTATCAGTACTCTGGAAACCGAAGGTACCTGGCTCGATGTTGTCTACCCGTGGGATATCCTGAATATAAATGATGCCGTCCTTCGGGATATTGAGGCCACTCAGGGTGGCACTATCGATGCCGGTGTTTCTCTGAAAGGACAGGTTTCCGTAGGCGAAGATACTATGATACGCTTCGGTTCCTATGTATCGGGACCGGCGGTTATCGGGTGTGGTTGTGATATCGGACCCAATGTGTGCATTATGCCCGGTACCAGCATCGGCGATAATGTGGTGATTTCGCCGTTTACCGAGATTAAAAACAGCGTTATCGATAACGATGTTTCTATTGGCCCAGGATGTATTATCGAGGACTCGGTTATCGGTAAGGGCTGCGTTATAAAGGGGCGCTTTACGGCTTTTGGCGGGCAGAGTGAGGTCAGGGTAAACGGTGAGAGTCCGCTGGCAAATGTCGGCGCCATACTGGGCGAGGACTGCCGTGTGGAAAATAATGTCATCGCTCAGCCGGGGGTCATTGTCGGCAACTATTGCCAGGTCCAGATGAATAAGATGATTAGCGGCCGGTTGCCGGACAGGAGCCTGATATATTAAGTAACCCCAATCCTTGTGCGGCAGGAAGAATATTAAATAAAGTCGATTAAAGAATAGCAGGGAAACTGTAAATTATGTGTGGAATTGTCGGTTACATTGGAGAGAAAAAGGCTCAGCCGATTCTGCTCAACAGTCTGAGTAAGCTGGAGTATCGTGGCTACGATTCCTGTGGCATAGCGATTGCGGCAGATGGTATTGAGGTACATAAAGACGCCGTCAGGGTGAATGAGTTGAAGAAAAGGCTGGCGCCGCTTAATGGCACGGCAGGTATCGGTCACACCCGCTGGGCGACCCACGGTGAGCCTTCCGGGGTAAATGCCCATCCGCACTGTGACTGTACAGGCAAAATCGCCGTGGTACACAATGGCACCATCACCAACTTTCAGGAACTCAGGGATACGCTGGCCGCTGAAGGTCACACCCTGGTTTCCCAGACTGATACCGAAGTAATTGCGCACCTGATTGAGAAGTACTATGATGGCGATTTTGAGAAGGCCGTGGAACTGGCCGTACATGATATCAAGGGTTCCTATACCATGATTGCCCTGATGGCGGGTGAGGCCAGGCTGATTGCGGCCAGAAAAGATAGTCCGTTGATTGTCGGCATCGGTGACCGGGAAAACTTCATTGCCTCGGATGTTCCGGCGATACTTGACTATACCAGCCGTGTTATCTATCTGGAGGACGATGATATCGCTGTGGTTGCCGCTGGTGATATCAGGATAAAGAGCAACGGTGCCAGCATCGACCGCGAGGAGCACAAGATACTGTGGAGCGTAAAAGACGCCCAGAAGGGTGGCTACGAGCACTTTATGCTCAAGGAAATCCACGAGCAGCCCAAGGTAATACGTGACACTCTGGCCGAATATATATCGGCCTCAGAACCGGCCGCCGACCTGGCGGTAGCCGGTAGAGCCGGTCTGGAGAACTTATTGATACTGGCCTGCGGCACCTCATATCATGCCGGTATGGTGGGTAAGTACCTTATCGAAAGCCTGGTAAAAGCCCCCGTAAGGATTGAGCTGGCCTCGGAGTATATTTATAGCGGTCAGTCATCCCCCAGGAATACTGCCATCGTCATTACACAGTCCGGCGAGACACTCGATGCACTGAAAGCCCTCAAGAAGCTAAAAGAAGACGGATGCCGTGTTATTGCCATTACCAATGTCGTTGGCAGCACGGCCAG
>SMTZ1_10002335_pt1 | contig 23749 bp, 19 predicted proteins | sample DeeMarSWOR136_30_FD_25667 | JGI IMG/M metagenome (IMG submission 25667) | reverse complement strand
ACATGGCCGTGCAGGATGGCGCGGCGCTCTATCTCCTGCATGTGGTCTCTGAGACGGAGATACCCGAAGAGGTTCTCAAATACATCAGGGTTGAGAAATTTGAGGAGCCTCCCGAAAGGGTTTATCTGCATAAAGTGGGGGAGGGGATCATTGCGGCGGCGGAAAAGGAAGCCAGGGATAAGGGCGTGGAGGAGGTCCAGTCAACGGTTGTCCAGGGAGACCCGGCCGAGGTGATCATCAATTTCGGCAGGGAAAAGGGCGTCGATATGATCATGCTGGGAAGTCGGGGCCTGGGTCAGGTCAAGGGGATGCTTCTGGGGAGCGTTTCCAATAAGGTCTGCCACGTGGCCGACTGCACCTGTGTGACGGTTAAGTGAGAGGCCAGCCTGAATTCGGGCGCACTATTGGATACATCCGTCTAAGCACCTATTTGGACATGTCAATCCGGATGAGGAAAGAGATGGGTTTTGCCTGCTACTGCAGGCGGGGAAAGGAAGGAGGGTCATGAAAAGCCTCATAACAGTTCTCATTCCTCTGGTTGCTATCGCTATTCTCAGCCCGCACTATGCAACAGAGGTGTTGGCGCAGGCAAAGGGATCCGAAGAGGTGGAACGCCTCATCGCTGACTTAAAGGATCAGTCATGGCAGATCCGGTGGTATTCAGCAGAGGCGCTGGGGGAGAAAAAGGATCCCCGTGCAGTAGAGCCCTTGGCTGCAGCCCTGAAGGATAAGAATGTGTATGTCCGAGCAATGGTAGCTTGGGCACTGGGGGAGATAAAGGATCCCCGTGCGGTGGGGCCCCTCATCGAAGCCCTGAACGATGAGATTAAGGACGTGAGAAAGAAAGCGGCATTGGCATTGCAGGAGATAACCGGTAAGGACTTCGGTGAGGACCCTGCTAAGTGGCGGGAGTGGTGGGAGAAAAACAAGTAGGCGACCTCAGCGCTGATCGCCGCGCCCCCTCAAACTCTCGACGTTGTGCACATGAACGTGGTATCCCTTGTCGATATCCTGGGTTGCCCGACCGATGATCTCGCCATACTTCACCACGTTCTCTCCTTTCCCTATTCTGCTCAGGGCGAATTTGTGGCCAAATCGAATCGGTTCATTGACCTGCTCTTCCGTTGATTTCTCTCCCAACCTGGCCTGGACAACATCGTCTTTGTCCACGTCCGATAAGAGCGTGGCCACGTTGTCCTTCGGATCCATAATGATTGCAATCTTCACGGTAGCCCTCCCTTTATCCTCATGACCTGGGCCCACCCACTCAGAGGAACGATAATTCGATTACAGGCGCCGGGAGATTCCGGCCAGTGAATCCAGCCTGGGATCAGGCCGGTAAATATCGAACACCCCCGGAACGAGACCCTCGAGTTTCGTTTTCTTCCCCGATGCCACCTCGATGATCTCACGGAAAATCCTGGAGCCGACTTCTTCTATCGACTCCCTTCCCTCGATGATTGTTCCCGCATTGATGTCCATGTCAGCCTTCATCTGGGCGAAAGATGTTGGATTTCCACACACTCGAATGGTGGGGGTGATGAGACCTTCCAGGGCGGCCCCCACCCCCGTCGTGAAGACCAAGATCTGTGCCCCGGCAGCAGCTAGGTTAGTGACCGCCTGGGCTTCGAGGTGAGTCCCATCCTGAAAGTAGATCCCTGAAACCGTGGGTCTTTCGCATTTTCTGGCGCTGTTCTCCAGGACTCCCACGATGGGCGCCGAACCCGTCTTATGGAGGGCTCCAAGGGCTTTTTCCTCGATGCTCGATAGGCCACCGTCTATGTTGCCCTTGCACATGAATTCCATCCGTGCGCCGGACATCTTCCAGTAGTTCTCCTCGTTGGAAATGACCCTCTCGATCCTCGTGCGAACCTCCTCATTGGCGGCCCTTCGGTACAGTTCCTCCTCTCCACCAATGGCCTCGATGGGTTCCGTGAAAACCACGGGGGAGCCCGCTCTGATGAGGTGATCGACGGCAACCCCAAGGCTGGCATTGGCTGCCAGTCCCGATGTGGCATCCGAACCGCCGCATTTCACCGCTACCACCAGCCGATCGAGGGGAAAGGGTTCCCTTTCAAGCGCCCTATTGTCATCCTCCATGTTCCTGGCTATTTCGATCCCTTTGTCAATGGTTCGGGCAGTGCCGCCCATTTCCCTGCAGCTGAGAATTTCCAGGGGTTTCCCGCTTCCTGATAACCTTTCGGAGAAGATCTCCGGCCTCAGGGCCTCGCATCCCATTCCGATCAGAACCACCCCGGCACTATTTGGATTCTCGGCAATACCCACCATGGTGTTGACAACCTGCTCATTTCCCAAATGGAGGCAGCTATAATGATGAGTCACGGCCACGGCGGATTTCACCCGCTCGGCGATCTTTCGAGCGATTCCCTCCACACACTCCACAACTGCGCAGACCAAAACGAGGTTGCGGATGCCGACTCGTCCGTCATTCCTTTGATAACCCGAAAATTCCATTTCTCCACCTGATTCGGTCATTTGGTGTTTGTGGGAACGTTCAGGGGAATGGCCAGCCGGAGGCTTTTCATATTGTGGACGTGGACGTGGTCCCCCACGCGAATAGGGCGGGTTGCCTGGCCTATAACCGCCCCATATTTGATGACCTTGTCGCCCTCCTTCATAGGCAGGAGGGCAACCTTATGCCCCATGGAGATGGGTTCGCCTATCTTAACAGTCCCCGTCTCCTTTCCCTGGGCCGTCAAGATATGAACGGAGTCCCCGGCTTCTGCGTGATTCAGCAGGGTGGCAACCGTATCCTCCGAGTTCACCATGATGGCACGGTTCATGCCATTGCCTTCCGTCCCGGGATTTACATATGGGAGCCGATGTTCCAGATGCTTATGGTGCCGTATCCAAAGGCCTCGGCCTTGGTGGCCTTCCCCGAGGCTACCGTCAACAACTCCTGGAAGATACTCTCACCGGCCTCCTGTAGTGATTCCTCTCCCCTGAGAATGGAGGAGACATCGACGTCGATATGTCCGCTCAAGCGCTGAGCCGTCTGGGGATTTCCCGTTACCTTTATAACCGGGGATATAGGCGTTCCCGCGGGAGATCCGCCACCGGTGGAGAAGATGATCACCTGCGCCCCGGTGGCGGTAAGGCCGGTCAGTGCTTCGGGAGTGCGGCCAGGCCCGTCCATGAAGAACAGGCCCCTCTTCTTGGGAATATCGCCATAGCCCAGTACGCCCTGGAGCCTCGTTCCGCCCCCCTTCTTGATGGCCCCGAGGGATTTCTCCTCGATGGTGGTGATCCCTCCGGCGATATTGCCAGGGGCCGGGTTGGCCCCGCGGATGTCCATGCCCGAGGCCCTCACCCTCTCCTCGCACTGGTTCACCAGGCGATAGAGCTTCTCCCCAACCCCGCGGCTTGTCGCCCTTTTGGCCAGGATGTGCTCGGCTCCGATGACCTCGGGCGTCTCTCCGAAAATGACCGTTCCTCCGGACTCAACGAGCATATCCGCCGCGATTCCCGTGGCGGGATTCGAGGCGACGCCGGAGGTGGTATCCGACAGCCCGCACTTGATTCCCAGGGTCAAGTGTTCCGGGTCGCAGGGGACTCTCTCCATCTGGGAAGCCTCGCGCACCATCAGGTCGATGAGTTTGGTCCCCCTGGGAAGGGCCGCCGTCAGACCTCCCTCGTCGAGGACAACGAGGACTTCCACTATCTTTCCCGTCTTGGAGATCTCATCGGCAAGGTAGTGGGCGGTGATGGATTCGCATCCCATCCCGATGATCAGCAATCCGGCGATGTTGGGATTTTTCCCCAGACCGACCAACGTCCGGGCCGTTTGATCCTTGTCATCGCCGAGTTGGGCGCATCCCTGTCGATGAGTGAGCACCAGAACGCTGGGATACATGCGTCCTATCCTCAAAGCCACATCATTGGCACAGCCCACCGATGCAAGGATGGCGATATGGTTCCTGAATCCCACGGATCCGTCGGGTCTTTTATAGCCGGTGATCTTCATCTCAAGCCCTTTCCCATAGCACTGTGATTCACCCTCTGAAAGTTTTATTCCATGCTCCCTCTCATCATATGCCTATTCTTCCCGTAATATTCTTGAGAGATTCTTGAGGAAGGAGCTCATCGCTGCTCAAAAAATTTTTCCGACCATTCTAAGGTTCGCTTCACTGCACACTCAAAACTCGCCCTCCGGGCTCAAACAGTGAATTTGCGGCCATTCCACCTCACCAAGAATGGTTACCGGAAAAATTTTGATTCGCGCTCAGAGATCCTTCCTCCAGTCTCGGGACATTTTCTCAAAACCCATTGCCAACGTCATAATCACTCAGTAATACGCACCGTGAGGAGTCATCTCTCTCTGAGCCGCTTTATTTCAGGGGAACCAATCCCTCGTCCAGGATGATTTTTACGGCCATTTGGGCGGCCTTTCCCACCACGTCCGTACACTTATCATCGTGGCCGCCGGCTTCTTCAAATTTATTGAATTCCTCTGGATCCCTGAGGTAATAGGGACGCCCAAATATTTTGGTTTGGACGTCCCGGCAGATGATTGATCCAAATTCGCGTATGAATTCGTCTGCTAATTGTTTGGCTAATTCGAAGGATTTGAAGCGAATTCGCTCGGGGTCGTCGAAACGTGAACGCTCGCGCCCCAACAGCTGGCTGAGGACCATGACCCCGCCGGCATAGCCTCCACATGCACCGATTCCGGTCAGGCCGCCGCCCCCTGCCAGGCCGGTGCCGGCCTTAAACACGGTGTCGTCTCTGATCTCCAGGGTATCCTGGATGGCTGCGATGACACACTGGGAGCACCCTTTGTACGTTTTTTCGTATTTAAATCCAAGCTTATAGGCCTTTTCTAAAAGCTCTTTTTTTCTCCCCTCATGTTCCATGACTCCTCCCTTGACTGACCATTCTCACGGATAATATCGGGTCAATCCATGAACATGCCCCCGTTAACATCCATTATCTCACCGGTGATGTGTTTTGCCCCATCGGAAAGCAGGAAAAGCGCGGCCTCTGCGATGTCACCCGTATCGGCAAACCTTCCCAGGGGACACATTTTTACTAAATCCTCCCTCTGCTGGGGGGAGAAAAGCTGGCCCATAGCCGTATCTACCGGTCCTGGTGCAATGGCATTCACCCTCACCCCGAAGGGAGCTAACCCCTTTGCGAACATTTGGGTAAGGCAAATGACACCGGCTTTGGAAACCGAGTAATGGGCTCCCGAGGCAACTCCGCCGATCTTTCCGGCCACGGATGCTATGTTGAGAATTCCTCCCTGTCGTCGTTCTTTCATGAAAGGGCTCACGGCTTGGGAACAGAAGAAAACGCCCCGCAGGTTTACGTCGAGGACCTCATCCCATTCCTCTTCCGAAATATCCTCGATCTTGGTGGGATACATGATTCCCGCATTATTAACCAGGATGTCGATTTGCCCAAACTCCCTCACGGTAGATTCGATCAGGTTGGTGATATCCCGCCTTTTCTTAACATCGCTCTGAATCAAGCGCACCTCCGTTTTGAAAGAGCTCTCTATTTCCTTGGTGGTTTCCCGGGCTGTATCGAGATTTATGTCGCTTACGACCACCGATGCCCCCTCGGCCGCCAGGAGGCGCGCAATCTCCTTTCCTATTCCTCGGCCGCTACCAGTGATAATTGCCACTCTGTCTCTGAACCTCATGGTTATCACCCCCAAAAGATGGTTTTTCTTGAGCCCTCTGAAAAGGGCGATCTCTTGGTCGAAGATTCTACAGCAAACCCAGTCTCTCGATATTTTGGTCTGCAATCCGCTGTACTTTCGCCACCTCCTTCCTTCCCTCCTCGCTCCCCATGAGGTGCTTGAAGCGACCCTGGGCTATCAAATATTCCTCCACCGGCGCTTTCTCCTGTATCTTATGGACAGAAGTGAGCTCGCCCGCCTCCATCTCAAACAGGGGGGCAAGGCCTGTATTTACCGCCAATCGGCCAATCTCGATGGTCTTTTCAGGTGGAAAGCCCCATCCAGTGCAGCAGGGCGTGTGGACCTGAATATAGGAGGGCCCTGCCATGGTCAGCGCCTTTTTGATCTTTTCGTAGAGATCTTTGGGATAGGAGACGGAGGCGGTTGCCACGTAGTCGATGTCATGAGCCATCGCAATGGCGGGCATGTTCTTCTTGGGCCGGTCCTTGCCCCACGACTGGCGGCCAGCCGGCTGGGTCGTTGTAGAGGCAAGAAGAGGCGTTGAGCTGCAGCGCTGAATCCCCGTGTTCATGTAGGCCTCGTTGTCGTAACAGATGTAAGGTATGGGATGGCCCCGCTCAAACATGCCCGAAAGGGCGCCCATGCCGATATCGAAGGTGGCCCCGTCTCCCCCGATGACCACCACCCTGATATCCGACCGCCCCTTATATCTGAGGGCCGCCTCGATACCCGAGGCCACCGCGGCCCCGTTCTCGAAGAGGGGATGAATCCAGGGGACCCTCCACGGGGAGAACATGTATGGCGATGTAAAGGTCTCCAGACATCCTGTGGGAGAGACGATGATGACGTTGGTTCCCGTGGCCTTCAGAATCCAACGGGTTGCAATAGCCTCGCCACAGCCGGGACAGGCCCTGTGCCCCGGGGCAAAGAGTTCCTGTTCTTCCGTGTTGGGAATCATGCTTTTCTCCTAGAGAATCGAGCGGTTCAGATCAACCCACTCGCTGCCTCGGATGATTTGGTGCGATTTCGAGGCATCCATGGTTTTTGTCGTAATTTCCCGGATGGTTCTGGCCGTGATTTCCCTTCCCGCAAGGCCGGCGATGTAGCTGAAGATATGAGGCTTTTCCAGGTTGGAGAGGGCGGCCTTCACGTCCAAGGCCAGGGGCCCTTCGCTCCCCATGGAAAACCCACGATCCAGAACGGCAACGGCCTCCGCGTCTCGGCAGGTCTTCAGGATGGCCTCCGCCGGGAAAGGGCGATGGCAGCGCACATTGATGAGCCCAACGGGTATTCCATCGGCTCTCATGGCATCAACGGCCTCCTTCATGGTCCCCACCGTCGACCCCATGCCCATCAGGATGATATTCGCCTTTTCGGTCTCATAGGCCTCGATGAGCCCCGCGCCTGGGTGCCCGGTGATTCGGTGGAAATCCGAGGCGATCTTCCCGATCTTTTCCTTGGCTTTTTCCATGGCCCCTTGAATCATGTACTTCAATTCCATGAGGACATCGTCCTCGGCATAGGAGCCAAAGGTGAGGGGATGTTCGGGGTCCAGGGAGTGAACCGGGCGATAGGGTGGGAGGAAATCATCAATGGCCTCCTGATCAATCAGTTCAACGGGCTCGTAAGAATGGGTGAGGACCCACCCGTCCATACAGATCATCACGGGGAGCAGGATGTCGGGATCCTCGGCAACGCGAAAGGCCTGGATGTGCATGTCGTAGGCCTCTTGGACGCTTTCCACGTAAAATTGAATCAACCCCGAGTCCCTCAGCGAAAGGGTATCCTGATGGTCCACCTGGATGCTGATGGGGGCCGAGAGGGCCCGGTTCACCCCGGTCAGAACCATGGGAAGACGCGTCCCCGCCGCGTTGTAAATAACTTCGGTCATCAACAGTAAGCCCTGGGAGGATGAGGCCGTGTAACTGCGAACTCCCGCTGCACTGGCCCCGTAGACGATGGATGCCGCCGAGAATTCCGAGTCGGAGAGCACGTACTGGGAGTTCAATTCGCCGTCCGCCACCATCTTGGCCAGGGCTTCCACGATGTGGGTTTGAGGACTAATGGGGTAAGCAGAGATGACCCCTGGTTTACAGGCCTTGACCGCCAGGGCAACTGCCATTGAGCCCTCGAAGATTTCCATCTTTTTCATGGTTGTAATCTCCGACATTTTACAAGAAATATTTTGTAACAATTTGTAGGTGAACACCATTGTCTCTTCGCAGCGCTTCGGGGCTGAACAACCCTCAGCAGGTTGAGGTTAGAGGTTGGGGGTTGAGGGAAAGTCCAGTTTTCACCTGAATCACCCGTTTCGGTTCATTGAGAATAGTCACCAAGAATTCTTTGATGTTTGCTCCAGGGATTCGCGCAACAATCCCTCGTAAGGTAACCCCTTTAGAGCCACGGGAAATATCTCCTCTCAGCCTTAACCTCAGCCTTAACCTTCCTTTTTGCTCACCCTCGATGGGTACCCCACTTCTCCAGCAAATTACGCTCATGGACAACGGTGTTCCCCCCGAAATCAAGGGAACTTCCTTTTGATGGCTATTTTTCCTCTCGAATCATCTCGATAAAATGAGAAGGGCATTCAAGGGCGCAGATCCCACAGCCCTTGCAGAACTCGTAGTCGATTTCGAATGTCTCCTCGTGATCCTTCCTCCAAACGGCGCTGTCCGGGCAGAAGGTGTAGCAGTTCTCGCAAAGCCCGCATATGCCACAACCAAAGCAACGCTCGGCCTCCTGAACGGCTCCTTTCTCAGAAAACCCCAGGTTCACCTCATCAAATGATCCAAGCCTCTTGGCATCATTGGAGATTTGGGGCATCCTCCCCCGCCGTATGGGCTCGAAATAGAAGCAGTTCAAATCCTCATAGGTGATAACTCGGTTGCTGGCAGCAGAGGAAGGATCCATCCATTGGGCCATGGAGAGGCTTCCCCGGTTCCCCAGGAAAACCGATTCGGCCCGGGGTTCATCCCATCCTCGCATGGAGGCGTCGATGGCCAGAGCTGCCTTCTTTCCCGAGCCAATGGCGTGGGACACCGTGCGAGGACCCGGCACAAGATCACCCCCAGCGAATACACCGGGAGTCCCAGTGGTTTCCCATTCATCCACGGCAACCCCCGCCTTAGTCCACTCTAAGGGCCCGGCAATGCCCTCCGGGTCACCCGCCTCACCAATGGCAGTAACGATGGTATTCGATTCAACAAAGAAGTTGGAACCTGCTATGGGAACCGGCGTTCTCCTTCCGTCGGGACCGCGCTTGCCCATGCGGTTCCTCACGCACTCCAATCGAAGTCCCCGGTTCCTTAATTTCGCGACCGCAACCGGGGAAGCACGAAAGGTGATGTCGATCCCCTCCTTCAATGCCTCCTCAACTTCGCCGGACACGGCGGGCATCTCCTTACGGGTTCGGCGATAGATCACGGTGGGCTTCGATCCCAACCTCAGGGCCGTTCGAGCGACGTCAATGGCGGTATTTCCTCCCCCAACAACGGTGACCCGTTCTCCCAGGCGGGAAGGATTTCCCTCCTTGACTCCCTTGAGAAAATGGAGCCCCGACAGGACCCCTGAGAGATCCTCCCCGGGGATACCCAGGCTCAGGTTCTTTTGAGCTCCCAGTGCCAGGAATATGGCCTTGAATTCCTTGAGGCCTTCGGCCAGGAATTCCTTCCCCAAGGAGGCCCTGGTCTCGATTTCAATTTCCAGACGGCGGATTCGTTCGATCTCTTCTTCCAGAATTGCCCGCGGGAGTCGATAGTCGGGAATACCCCATCTCAGCATCCCGCCCGCTAGGGGGGCCGATTCGAAAACTTTCACGCCGTAGCCCAGCCGCCTCAGGTGGTAAGCACACGAGAGTCCGGCTGGTCCAGAGCCCACGACGGCAATCCTCTCCCTCTTCTTTGCCTTTGGAGGTGAGGCCATCATCATATTGTTGAGCCCATGGTCACCTACGAATCTCTCCAGCGCATTGATGGCCAGCGGTTCATCATACTCCCTTCGGTTACACGCCTCCTCACAGGGATGGCCACACACCCGACCGCAGATGCTGGGAAACGGATTCTCCTCCATGACAATGTGCCAGGCGCGGTCAAACTCTCGGTTTCTTGCCTCCCGGAGAAACCCGGCAATATCGATTCCGGCGGGGCAGGCCTCCCTGCATGGAGCAATCCCGGGTGTGAAAACGGGACGAAATTCCCGCCAGTTTCCCGTTTTGTAGTTGACGGAGGTCCCTCCCTCAACAGTGGCGCCGATGGTTGTCCTCACAATCCCTCCTTTTGACAATATTGGAAGGCTTTCCTCGCAATATCCACGTTCTGAAATCCCACCTCACCGGGAAAACGCTTCGTGATGGCCTTCTCAATGGACGAAAGGCTGATCTCTTGGGTCGCCACACTGAATGCTCCCAGTAGAGCGGCATTCATCAACGGTCTGCCCAAGATCTCCAAGGCTATCTTGGAGGCTGGAACCTCAACCCATCGGATTAAACCACCTCTTTCCGGAGGCGATAGCGATTTTTCCGTATTGATGAGGACTGTTCCCCCCTCTTTGAGCCCTTCCAGCACATCCATCTCACCGAGGATGGTCGGGTCCTGGACGATAATGTAGTCGGGCTCGTGGACCCGGCTGCGCAAACGAATGAATCGATCGTCAATCCGGGCGAAGGCCTGGATGGCTTTCCCTCTCCTTTCCCCTCCCGCTCCGAGGAAGGGAAAGGCCTGGCTGAATTTCCCCTCCTCGAGGGCGGCGATGGCGATGAATTGAGCCAACACCAGAGACCCTTGACCACCTCTGCCGTGGATCCTGATTTCCTTCAAGGGGTTCCTCCCCTGTGCTTCGGGGTTCATGACCCCTCAGTAGGTTGAGGTTGAGAGGTTGGTGGTTCAGGGAAAGTCAAGTTCTTGCCTGACTGACTCACCCCTCTCATTTCACTAAGAATGGTTAGCAAAAATTCTTTCGTGTTCGCTCCAGGAATTTGGACACCAATCCGCTGAAATTTGCCTTTATGGGAAGTTATATTGGGTTACCATCTCATTTGCGATGAGATTTCTTCCGCCTTCCTCATCACCAATTCCTTGAGCTCCCCATTGATTTTTTCCCTGGTCATGGTGAAAATGGAGCCCGTGATGCTCAGGGCCGCTACAATCTCCCCACCCGCTCTCACGGGGGCGGCCACACACCTGATGCCTTCATAGTACTCCTCGTCGTCGACCGCGTATCCTTGATCTCTGACCCTTTTCAATTCCTCCAACAGTAGATCCGGGTCGGTTATGGTATTCTTTCCGTACGCCTTCAGGGACTTTTCCCGGTAAATACTCATAATCTCTCTTGATGTGAGTTCGGAAAGGAGGACCTTCCCACCAGCGGCCGCGTGGGGATCGGTGGCAAAACCGACGTACGTTGCCAGGGAGAGGCCGCCCGGAGTGTCGACCTTATCAATGTAAATGACCTTTCCATTTCTCAAGATAGCCAGATGAACCGCCTCCCTGCATTTATCATGGAGTTCGTGTAGGTACTTATGGGCGATTCTTCGGATATCCATGTTGTCCAATATCCCCTTGCCGATCTCCAGGAATTTGAAGCCCAAGGAGTATTTCCGCGTCTCCGAGTCCTTAAGGATGTAATCATGGGGAAGAAGGGTGTCTAAGATGTGATGGACCGTGCTTTTGGGGAAATCAAGCATAGCGCTCAATTCGAAGAGGCTCAATCCCCCGGGATTCTTGCTCAACAGGTCGATGACCCGCAGGCTCTTATCAAGGGAGGTTAGTTTCATCCTTTTGGGCTCGAATGGCGATCAGTTAAAGAGTATTTCTATAACTGTACCTTAAGATGGTGTTGCTTCAGCAGCCTTCACCATGTTTCTCAGCTTTCCAATTCCCTCTATTTCCACCTCCACCACATCATCTGGCTTCATCGGGGCGGTCCCCTTGGGGGTTCCCGTGGTGAGGATATCGCCCGGATAGAGCGTCATGCATTGGGACGCATAGTGGAGGATCTGTTGGATGCTGAAGACCCAGTTCTTCGTGTTGTCATGTTGCATCAGTTTTCCGTTCAGGTACGTCTTCACCTCAAGGTTGTTGGGGTTAAGCCCCGTGACAATATATGGCCCGAAGGGACTGAAGGTATCGAACCCCTTGGCGACTATCAGCAAACTGGGATCTTTCATCACAAGGGCCCTTTCGGTCACGTCGTTGAAGCAAGAACATCCCAGAACGTGGTTCAGGGTTTCATCTTCCGGGACATCTTTCATTTTGTCCTTGATCACAACGGCCAGCTCACCCTCGTAGTCAACCCGTTGGGCGTTCCGAGGATAGATGATGGCATCTTCATGTCCAATGAGGGATGAGGGGGGTTTCAGGAAGACCTCCGGTTCCTCTGGGACCTCAGCCCCGATCTCCTCTATGTGTCCCCGGTAGTTTCGGCCGATACAGACGATCTTAGTGGGAAGCGCGGGTGGGAGTAGTTTCACATCGGACAATGGATAGTGGGCCTTTGTCTCCTCATAGCGATCGAAGAGAGAGCCATCGAGAACGGTAATCTCCCCTCCCTTGACCATCCCAAGAAAGACCTTGCCCTTGTACTCGAAACGCGCAAACTTCATCATGACCTCCTTGTGACAACTACGTTGATCACCTACTCATTTCTCGAACACTTCCTGCATGGAGTTCCCAGTTATCTGTACAAGCACGTTTTTTGCCACCGTTGTTTTTCGCGACAGAGGATCAATCACGCAGCCATGGCGGGAGATCCTCCACCTCTGATCCGGCGAATTTGCATGCGTAGGGACATACCTTGCAGGTACCTTTGAAACCCTTTAAAGGGGACTCTCCCTTAATCGATTCGACAATGGAGATGGCCTTCTTCACATTTGGCTCTTTCCCCTTGATGACCAGAACCACGGAACCGGCCGATTCTCCGACGCCGCCGGATGCGACGTGTTTTGCCTCCACGTCGGCCAATATGTTCAGGGCCTCCACCTCGGTTACGACGGTTCCGTTTGAAATGCAGTACATCCCAAAATCCGCTCCCATGGTGTAATCGAGGGTCTTTGCTCCTGTCCAGGCTGCCGCCTCTTTTACCGAAGCCACCATCTTCTCCAAACCTACGGCGAAAATGTACCTCAGACCCTGAGATGTGGCCGTGCCGATGGTTGCCCCGATGGTTCCGCCGTCAAACCCCGATGTAATCACACCGACATTCCCATCACGGTCTACTGCATTTGCGCCTTTGATGAGCACGGTCTCGATATGAAAGTCCTCTAAGGACTCGGGGAGGGTTTTTGAAGACCTCTCCCCCTTATAGAGGATAATGGGGAAGGGCGTTCGCTTATCGGCATCGGTAACGCAGAGGAGCCTATGCGTGTTGGTGCCTGCCGTGTACTTTTGAGGTTCAAGGTCTCCCAATCCCAGGAGCTCTTGGACGATGTAGCCATTCGTGGTGCCACCATTCAACACGAGGTACGCCTTCTCCATTGCGATTTTGACCTCCTCCATCTGCACCACAGCCTTCGCGATCAGCCTCCTCGATTCAGAGGGTATAAGGGTGAATGCCGCTTTCATTGGTAGAACCTCCTCTTCTGTGTTCGATTAGCTATTTCATTATATGAAATGACGTTTCATCTTATCCCGTCAGAAATACACTGTCAAGGTTTCGGGTAAGTTCTTCCCAAAATACCTTTCCCTTGAGCACACGACCCTTGGTCGAGCGAACGAGCCTTCCTCAAAGGACAACTATGTCCTCTACCATTTCATCGCGAAAATCTTGCGGCCGGGGGCGAAGAACCCCCTTTTCAGGAGAAGAAGTTGTCACTTTATATTCCCTATGGTATACAGACGATGTCGAATATGATCAACGGGCGAAACAACTTTCGGCTTCTGGGGACAGCTATAAGAAAAGGTACCCAGAGGGTACCGACACGCAGCCTCCGGGGCGCTTGCATAGTTCTTTGGAGGCTCTTATATTTTTGCCGTCGATGAAGCCGGCGCAGCTACAGTTTTCTCGGTCGATCCATTAGCTCTAGGATCATCGTTGGAGCGATTCCATGGCCACAAAGGGCGTTAAACGAAAGCTTGCTGCCATCCTTAGTGCCGATGTCAAAGGCTACAGCCGCCTCATGGGCGAGGACGAGGAGGCGACTGTCCGCACCCTGACCGCCTACCGCGAGGTGATGGCGAGCCTCATCGGGCAGTTCCGAGGCCGAGTAGTGGACTCGCCAGGGGACAACGTTCTGGCCGAGTTTTCCAGTGTGGTTGATGCGGTGCAGTGCGCCGTGGAGATTCAGCGCGTGCTAAAGACCAGAAACGCTGAGCTGCCCGAAAACCGCAGGATGGAGTTCCGCATTGGCGTCAACCTGGGAGATGTGATCGAGGAGGAAGAGCGGATCTATGGCGATGGGGTCAACATTGCCGCCCGGGTGGAGGGATTGGCCGAGGGAGGCGGCATCTGCCTCTCGGGCAGCGCCTACGAGCAGATTGAGAACAAGCTGCCCTTACATTACGAGTACCTTGGAGAGCACACGGTCAAAAACATCAGGAAGCCGATCAGGGTGTACCGTGCCCTGACAGAGGCGGAGGCTGCTCGAGCGGTGAGCAGGGCAAAAGGGCTTGGTCTCAAACCGTGGCAGTGGGCGGCTTTGGTTGTAGTAGCGGCATTGGTCGTAGGAGTTGGGGCTATTGCGATTTGGAACGCCGTCTTGCGACCGACTTCCCCTCCTGTCGAGGTCGCCTCTGTGGAGAAGATGGCATTTCCCCTGCCAAAAGAGCCTTCCATTGCAGTGATGCCATTTGAGAACCTGAGCGGCGATCCTGAGCAGGAATACATTGCTGACGGCATATCCGAAAACATCATGGCCACCCTTTCCAAGATTCCGGAGATGTTCGTGATTGCGCGCAACTCGACGTTCGCCTACAAGGGTAAACACGTCAAGGTTCAGCAGGTGGCAGAGGATCTGGGAGTGCGCTATGTGCTGGAGGGCAGTGTCCTGAAGTCGGGCGAGCGCTTGCGGGTTACCGCTCAGCTGATAGATGCCATCACTGGCCACCACCTGTGGACAGAGCAATACGAGCGGGAGATGAAAGAGCTCTTTGGTCTGCTGGATGAGATCACCCAGGAGATCGCGGTTGCACTCCAGGTGAAGCTCACACATGGCGAGCAAATGCGGATGTGGGCAAAAGGTACGGACAGCCTGGAAGCCTGGCGTCACGTCAGCAAAGGGATTAGCCTTTTCTGGCTATTGCGAAAGGAGGACAACGCCAAGGCTCGGGAGCTCTTCAAGCAGGCTGTAGAGCTTGACCCTGAATATGCGGCTGCCTGGACATGGCTTGCTGGTTCCTATTTGCTCGATGTGGCTCTTAGATGGGCGGATTCCCCCTCCGAGTCCTATAGGCGAGCCCTTCAACTGACACAAAAGGCCTTGGAGTTGGATGACTCCAATCCCCTGGCCCACGCCTTGTTAGGGGAATTCCATGGCCACAAGGGCCAGTATGGGAAGGCCATCGCTGAGGGAGAGAAGGCCATTGCTCTTGGTCCCAATAACGCACTGGTTCACTGGCTCCTGGCCGATACTATGCAAGAAGCGGGAAAGCCAGAGAAAGCCATCTCGCTGTCGAAGAAGGCAATGCGCCTCCACCCCCATTATCCGGCCTTCTACTTATCTACGCTCGCCGTGGCCTACCACCAGACTGGGCGATATGTAGAGGCGTTTGCAACGTGGAAGGAACTTCTCGATCGGAGTCGAAAAGGTGAGTATAAAGTTCATGACGCGCTCAGCGGAATGACCCTGACGTGCACAGAACTTGGCCGGGAGGATGAAGCCCGGACTTACGCAGAGGAATTGTTCAAGATAAAGCCAAACCTCTCCCTGACTGGATTGGCCAATGTGCTAAAGCTCTACAAAACCAGGTCGCAATTGGAGCGCTTCTGGAGCGCCCTGCGGAAAGCGGGAATCGTCCCTCCGCTTTTGTCATCGGCAGTACAATTTACGTATAAGGGGCCGCCTGCTTTCACCCTCATGCATCCAGAGGGTCGAACGGAAAGGGAATTCCTGAGTCCAGAGAAGGTCTTCAAAGTTGAAGCCTATGAAGGTTTAATCGAATTTAACGTTTTCGTTGCGGATATTCCAAAGGACATGAAATTGGCAGACGTTGGGCCAAAAGGCTTCGCACCTGTCCTGGAAAAGGACGTGGGCGCAGAAGTCGAGGTTCTCTCGAATGAAGAGATAGAGCTCGTGGATGGCACGAAGGCTTACAGGGCCAGGATGGAATGGTTGAACAAGCAGAAAGTCCTCATCACTCTTCTGCTTGTATCGGCGTTCAAGGAGAATAAGTGGATCTATGTTGCAGCCGTCACCGTGGGCGATCCCGGTGAAATAGAGCAATTGGCACAGAGCTTGAGATTCATGCCGCTTCATATCCCCATCAGGGGGGCAATCCACCACGTTCATGAACCCGGAGACATTTTCAACACTTATATCGATGTTGTTATAGGAGAGGACTTCACCGGCAGTCTGCCTGACGACGTAGACACGATTACAGTTACCGGGCCTAAAGGAGACCTGCCAATTAGCAAAGAGGAATTCTTGTGGATCCCGCAATTTAGAAGTTTTTGGATCGGAATGCTCGGGGCTCCCGAAATCGGAACCTATACGTTTACGGTAACCAGCGGCAATGTCAGCGGGACAGCTATGGACACTCAATCCGTGCTGAGGACCCTTCCCATTCCTGATACCAGCACCTTCTCCCCGTCCAAAGGGGAAACGCTCAGCTCCAAAACCCCTACCTTTTCCTGGGGGGCAGTAGATGCAGATGTGCCGGTTTACTATAGGCTCGAGATCAAGACCCCGTGGGGTGATTGGGTTTATAGGACCGACCGCTTGGAAGGCATGCTTTCTCACACGGTGCCAGCGGATAAGCTGGCTGCCGGGCAAACCTACATTTGGCGGGTGCGCGTCGTTGACAATTCCGACGGGATTAAGGTTCAGAATCGGTCCAACAGCGAGTGGCTGAACTTCACGATGGCCAAGTCGCTGCGGTAAGAATGGTATGATTCCTCTTTTTGCTTGAACCGGGTATAGAGTAACCTCTTCACCTGTGACCTTTCGATTCTTTCCAAGGAGTAGATTTCCTCACCCTTTCATAATTCCTTGACGGCCTCCATCGAACCCTGGTAGAAATGAGCTCATGATTGGAAAAGGGTGTGATTGACCTCTCACGGCAAGTCCTGAATATGAGCGGAGACTGGGAGCGAAATGGTGGGATGAATCCCTGGAAAGGAGGCAGGCAATGAGCTTTAAGGTGGTTCATACGTTTCCCGTCCCTGGTGTGGACCTTGGAGAAACGCTGTTGGAACCCTTCGATGTCACATTCGTCAAGGGGATGTGGCGGACGGAAGAAGAGATTATCCACAACGCTGCTGATGCTGACGCTATCATAGGCGTAGCGTCTTTCCAACCGTACAGTAGACGTTTACTCGGGGCTCTCTCCAACTGCCGCATCATCGCCAGTATCGGAATAGGCTATGAGCAGGCTGACCTCGAAGCCGCCACCGAGCAGGGGATCGTAGTTACCAATGTTCCTGATTACTGCCTGGACGAGGTCTCAGGCCTGGCGATAGCGTTCATGCTCGCTCTGGGCCATAAGATCCTTCAGATAGACAGGGCGGTAAGGGAAAGGCAAATCAATGTAATCCTCCACAGGGACGCGTTAATGGAGGTCGCCCATCCCATGTTCCGGATGCGTGACCAAACCCTGGGCATCGTGGGCCTGGGGAAGATCGGCACGGCCACAGCACTCAAGGCCAGGGGGTTGGGAATGCGGGTTATCGCCTACGATCCATATGTCCTGGGGGCAGTCATGGAGAGTCGGGGGGTGAAGCCGGTAGACCTGGATACGCTTCTGAGGGAATCGGACTTCATCAGCCTCCATACGCCGCTTACCCCGGAGACGAGCACCATGATCGGGTATGAGGAGTTCAAGAAGATGAAGCCCACCTGCTACTTTATCAACACTGCTCGGGGAGGATGTGTAGATCAAGATGCCCTCATCCGCGCTTTACAGGAGGGCCTCATCGCCGGGGCGGGAATTGACGTAACCGTGGACGAGCCCATAGCTCCGGATAACCCTCTCCTCACAATGGACCATGTCATTCTCACCGGCCACAGCGCCTGGTACTCAACCATCTCGGACTGGGAGATTTATTACAAGCCGATGACGCAAGTGGTGATGGCCCTGGAGGGAAAGTGGCCTCACTACGCGCTTAACCTTGAGGTTCAGGGGAGGTGGCTGGAGAAGTGGGGTGAGAAAGGCTGACTCGGTCCGGAGTTAGTGTTTCCGTTATCGCCTCCAGTTTACCAGTTGTTGCTCTTGCTCCTTTTTGGTATGATTGGTCGCAATCCTAGAGTTCCCCACCCCAATTCCCTAGGGGGAGGGGATGGGAGGATCGAGGAGGGCTTCGAATGGACTACCCACAATTTGGTTTGATCAGACAACGGTTTCCTGAATCCCCAAAACCCGATCCGAAGGGATGGCTATCGGCGGAGTTCGAGCGAACGGGCTTGCTTAAGTCCGTAAAGAAGGGGGATCGGGTTCTCTTGACGGCTGGGAGCCGAGGCATAGATTCCATGAGGGACGCCCTGGCGACATGTGTTGAAGCGGTGAGGGCAGCCGGTGGCGAGCCATTCTTGTGCCCGGCTATGGGAAGCCACGGTGGGGCAAAGGCCGCAATGCAGGTGAAGGTTCTGACCCACCTCGGCATAACCGAGGAATCCATGGGAACTCCGATTTATTCCGATTGGGACATCGTCGAAGTTGGCCGGGTTGAAGGAAATGTTCCCGTTTATGTCGACAGAGCGGCCGTCGACGCAGACCACATTCTCATTGTCAATCGTGTCAAGGAGCACACCGAGTATATGGGGGATACGGAATCGGGCATCCTCAAGATGGCCGTGGTAGGCCTCGGGCGGCAACAAGGCGCGGAGATGATGCACCGATTGGCCGTAAATATCAGCTACTACAAGTCCATACATACCATTGCGAACGTCCTCTTCAGGGAACTCAACATCCTGGGAGGGGTTGCCCTTTTGGAAGATCACCGCAACCAGCTTCGGCGAGTGGAGGTAATTCCCGCGAAAGATGTCTTTGAACGGGAGCCGGAGTTGTTGCGGGAATCACAGCACCACAGGGCAAAGCTGCCCTTTGATCAACTGGATATCCTGCTGGTGGATGAAATCGGAAAGGACGTCTCGGGATCGGGTTTTGACACCAAGGTCATCGGTCGCATCATGAACATCTACGAGAAGGAATGCGAGACCCCTAAGATAACCCGAATCGTGTTCAGGGATCTAACCGAGGGGTCGGAGGGTAACGCCACTGGACTGGGGCTAGCGGATTACACCACGCGGCGGGCGGTTGGATTATGGAGGCCCGAGACGGTTAAGGTGGCATGGATCTCCAACACAAAGGACCTGGAGTGGTTGGCCCTGTCGAGCGCTCTCCTCGAGTCCGTTGGAGAACGCTCGGACATCGAGGCTGCCGACACGGTATTCAGTTTGCCCTTCGACTCGGAGGATAACTTGCCCCGACTGGTGACCCTTTTGCCACAAGGAGAGACGTGACCAACTACGGTGCCTTATATACTTCTTCCCCATTTATGAACGTCCTGTTCACGTGAATATCCTTCAGTCTCTTGGGATCTATCTCCAGGGGATTTTCATCAAGAACGATAATATCCGCACACTTTCCGGGGGAAAGCGTACCTGCACGATTCTCCGCGTAGTTTGTGTAGGCCCCATTGCGGGTATACAGTTGCAAAGCCTCGGCTACAGTCAGGTTTTCCCCCGGATTAATGAGTTTGCCGTTAATCGTCGTCCTATGGACCGCCGCCCATATCGCTGTCCAAGGGTTTCCCTCTGTAACGGGGCGATCCGAGCTGCCCGCAACGACTATACCGTTCTCTAACATAGATTTGATGGGCATGATGTACCTCATGCGCTCCTTGCCAAGATTTTTGACAAGGCTGTCCCCTAAGTAATATAAGAACACCGGCTGTACCACAGCAATGATCCCTAATTTACGGATGCGCGGCAAGAAATCCGGACGGCACACCGTAACATGTTCTATACGGTGCCGATGAGGACGAGGATTCCGAGAGAGAACAGATTCAAAGGCGGTCAAGACCGCATCGATAGTTCGGTCCCCTATCGCATGCACGGAGAGCTGAAATCCCGCCTTATGAGCCTGTTGCATCCGTTTGGTCAGGCTTTTCGGATCCTCACACATGAACCCGCAGTCATCAAAGCCTTCGTAGGGCTGTGTGAGGGCGGCCGTTCTGGGCCCAACTCCCCCATCCGCAACAAATTTTGCGGGGCCAATCCACAAATGGTCATTTCCAAATCCGGTGAAAAGGCCGGTACCTCCACTTTCCGAAAGGATTCTGTATGTTTCCTCCATGAGGCCCATTGAGACGCGGGGCGTCAAATCTCCGGACTGCCAAGCGAGCTGAAATCCGGCCGCTTCATTGGGGTTCCCTGACCACCCAGCTCCTGCTTCAGTCACCATGGTGAGCCCCTCGCCCACGTAAACCTCGGAAGCAAGCCTTAAGGATTGTGCGCAATGTGCGGGGTTGGGATAGGGGATGAGACGATTAACGAGATTCATGGCACCGAGTTCGAACAGCAGGCCATTGGGTTGTCCGTTTTCATCTCGACCGATTTCACCTCCCTCCGGATCCGGGGTTTCGCTGGTGATGCCCGCCATCTTCAATGCCGCGGAGTTTACTACCATTACATGCAAACAGGTCCGCATAACGCTCACAGGATGATGAGGGCATACTCGATCAAGATCCTTCCTGGTAGGGTGGCGCTTCTCCTTTAGGCGGGTGTCGTCATAGCCCCAGGCCCTTACCCATTTCCCCGGAGGAGTATCAGCCGCGCAGTCCTTCAGCTTGGCCAGCAAATCTTCTAAACAATCGACTTTCGATGGGCTCACTTCGACGAGCTGCAAGTTCTCCCCAAATCGAATCATGTGATTGTGAGAATCAATGAGGCCAGGCATCAAGGTTTTGTTTTTAACGTCTATGATGCTCGTTTCGGGACCCTCGAGGTCGGACAATTGTCCCCAGTCACCCATTGCGAGGATACGTCCATCCCCCAGTGCGAGATCCATGCGTTGAGCCTCAATAGGACCTTCCATGGTTATCGCAGTGCCACCGGAGAAGATTACATCGGCTGATCGCTTTTTTATCAGATTCATCTTGTCCGCCCTCCTTGCTGTCTGCTTTTACTACCATAAATGAATGCGGAACAGAAATCTTTTTATAGCCTCACCTATTATAATTCCTGCAACTGGACCATTGGAATAATTGAATACTGGAATGATGGGGTTCACGGGTACATAGTACCGTGATAAAGGTTAGAGGACCGTCCGTGCGCGGCGGACTTGAGGCTTAAGGCCGAAAATCCTTTGCCTTGTGCCTCAGGTCCTTCGTCCCTCAAAATAAACTCAACGTTCCTCGAACGGAGTGCTCCTTGGGCAAGAATAATCCTTTTTCGTTTTGATACCCAATATTCCAAGATTCCGCCATTCCATGTGGATGGTCGCCACTTCTCCACCAGATTGCGCTCATGGAGAACGGTGTTCTTCTCGACAAAGGCAGAAAACTTCCGCTTCCTGATCATTTGCCTTTTCGAATGACTTTTGGTATTTTTTGCCGAGATATCCATCGTAATGTGCTCTATTTCAAGAGCTGCAATTGGGGGGGGAATGAATTGGGATAGGCTAGGGGGGAGGTAGATGAGTTCCAGATTCAAAGTGTTGCTTTATGAGCCGATGCATGAGGAGGGGATTAAGCTTCTCGAGGAGAAGTGCGATGTGGTTTTCCCCGACTCTCTGGAGGAGGAGCATCTCATAGGGCGAGCGCGTGATGCGGACGCCATCATCATCCGTGCGAAGGGCGCTGTTACGAAGAACCTCATTGATTCCGCCTCGCGGCTGAAGGTGATTGGGAGACACGGCGTCGGACTTGAAAACATCGATCTCATGGCTGCCAAGGAACGGGGAATCGAGGTGGTGTACACCCCTGTGGCGAATACCCAGAGCGTTGCTGAGCAATTCGTAGCTTTGACCCTTGTTCTCGCGAAGCAATTGAGGGTTGCGGATATGGCCCTTAGGGCGGGAAACTGGAACGCCCGCTATGAGCTCCTGGGGAAAGAGCTTCAGGGGAAAACGCTCGGCGTCGTGGGTTTCGGCAGGATTGGGAAACAAACGGCCCGCATCTGTCGTAACGGGTTTGGAATGTCCGTGCTCTACTACGATGTGATTGACTTTCTCGAGGCAGAACAGGAGCTGGATGCCAAACGGGTAGACCTGAAACACCTCTTCAGCCAAGCGGATTTTATCTCCATTAATCTGCCCCTTTTGCCTCAGACCCGAGGGATAGTCAGTGCCGATCTTTTGAAGCTCATGAAGCCTACGGCATTTTTGGTCAATATGGCCAGGGGTCCCGTGTGGAACGAGGTCGATGTGGTCACGGCTCTGAAGGAGAACTGGATTGCTGGGGTGGGTTCCGACGTGTATGAGGTGGAACCGGCTTCCGCTGACAATCCGCTCTTTACGATGGATAATTTCGTGGGTTCTCCACACATGGCTGCCCATACCGAGGAAGGGATGATGAGGATGAGCATGGTGAGCCGTGATATCCTCGCGGTCTTGGAGGGCCGAAAGCCGGAATTTCCCGTACCGGAGGAGATATACAGGCAATATAGCGCGCTATGATGGTGTCGTGTCACTTCTCTCAGGACCAGGGCCCTGCGACTTCGTGCATGTATCAAAAAATGAGCCGAATGGGACTGCTTGGTCCATCACGGAGGTAAGAATATGGACTATCCCGTCATGTATCGTATCCAACAGCAGTTTGACACCACATCCATTCAGGATGTGGCCGAGGCAATACGAAAGGAATTCTCCCGATCTAATCTCAAGGAAAAAGTCCAGCCCGGCCAACGGGCAGCAGTTACCGTGGGGTCCAGGGGCACTGACGACCTGAGAACCATTGTGGGCACCGTGGTGGAGTGTCTTCGTGACATGGGCCTGAATCCCTTTATCTTGCCGGCGATGGGTTCCCATGGAGGGGCCACTGCTGAGGGACAAGCGAGACTGCTCAACGAACTTGACATCACCGAATCCTCGGTGAATGCGCCCATCGTTTCCAGTATGGATGTGATTTCGGTGGGCCGACTGGATTGCGGGGCGGAGGTATTTGTCGCCAAGGATGCCCTAGAGGCTGATCATCTCGTTGTCGTTAACCGGGTCAAACCACACACGTTATTGCGTGGTGAGGTCGAATCGGGTTTGTGCAAGATGCTTGCCGTGGGCTGTGGCAAGCATCAAGGGGCACTGAGTATGCATAAGTTCGGTTTGGAAGCTACGATTGTTCCCGCGGCGGAAGTGATTCTCGAGAAAGCCCCAGTCCTGTGCGGCCTGGCCGTTGTGGAGAATTCCCTAGATCAAACCCACGCCGTGAAGCTGGCGCTCCCCGGGCAGTTCGTTGAAGTGGACAGGGAACTTCTGAAATCCGCCCGAGGGCTTTTGCCGAAAATCCCCCTGGAAGATCTGGATATCCTCATCGTGGACGAGATGGGAAAAAACATAAGTGGCGCGGGGATTGATCCTAACGTTATTGGATTTTGGCGCAGGGAGGGCGGTCCCAGGCAACCGGATTATCGGACGCTCATCGTGCTCGATCTCACCCCCCAGTCGGAGGGTAACGCGGTGGGAATAGGCATGGCGGACCTGACTACGCGCAGAGTCATCGACATGATCGATCTCAAACCATCCTATACCAACGCCATCACCTCGGGAGTCTGGCGCAGTGTCCGGCTTCCCATTGCCCTTGAGAACGACAGGGCCGTCATTGAGACGGTCTTATCCCATGTCCCGGACATCCAGCGTGTTCGCATGGCTCGAATCGTCAATACCCTGCACCTGGAGAACTTCTGGGCCACGGCGGCCTTACTGCCCGAACTCCGCGAAAAACAAGGTTTGGTCGTGCACCAGACACCCCTTCAGCTCCAATTTGACGATGAGGGGAGGTTAC
>SMTZ1_10002002_pt1 | contig 23751 bp, 18 predicted proteins | sample DeeMarSWOR136_30_FD_25667 | JGI IMG/M metagenome (IMG submission 25667) | reverse complement strand
GAGAGGCCGGATCTCATAGCGTGTGACTCTTTCCGTTCCCTGCGCAATGATGGTGATGTCGCTCTCCACCGTCTGGCCTGGACGGGCGGACAACGCTTCGGATCCGATCGAGACGGCAAAGCCCATCGTCCCAGGCTCGAGTTCCCTCTGACCAGTAACGGGCTGAGACACAAGAAAGGTCCAACAAAGAGCAACGAAAAAGCATTTACCAAGGGATTGCCCCAGCCTGTTCATGGGTACCCTCCTTTTCTCGGGAACATTCATCTTCCCGAACAAAGCGCCTGGGGGGGCATCTGTCCCCCCCAAGCGCTCTTTACGTCATCGATTAGTTCTCGACGAACGTGAAATCCAGCGAGGTCGTGTATGTCCCTGCTGGATCCGAAATGCCCGAACGCAGCACACGTGCATGGAAGAGGATCGTCCCCTCAGTAAAGGCAGTGAAATCGGCCGTGTAGCTCTGCGCAACATCACTTACCTCCATCGGGAACGAATACTGGACCGGATAGAAAGCTCCGCCGAACAATTCCATGACATTGTCCGTGTTCGAGTCGTCGGCATACGTTCCCATCCCATCGAGGGGAATGATCCCGTCGCTATAACGTGTACCACCGTCGATGAAACCGCAGTCGACATTGTAGGTGCAGTTCATGTTGTTCGTCAGCGCCATCGTGAACCAGGTGTCCATCTCGCTACCGTTATTCGCCAGGTTACCGCCTGATGTGACGGTCATGGTGACGTCGCAGTTTGCCTGGAGCCAGAAGTGGGCGTCATCGTACGATTCGTAATACCCTTCGGCATACGGATCCTGCGAGGCCTTCGTTGCGTCTAGGTATGCTCCGGTGAGTCCGTCACCTGTCGCCCTGAACCAATCCCCGGTGTTGCTCCCATTTTGCACAATGTCGTTGAAATTTATGGTGTGATCTTCATCGGTGTTGTTCCAGTAGACGTTCGTATAGCAGCCGATAGTCAGAGTGATACTGACATCTGGATCTGCTGGATTCTGCTCAGTAACTGTCGCCGATGCGGGCACCGCGATAACCATCGCAGTGGCCACAAGCAACGCAGTGAATAGCTTTAACACGCTTATCTCCCCCTTCCAGGATTGTCTGGACTTCTATCCGAACAACCCAAGACAATCTATCAGTCACGTTGACAACTTACGTTGGCGACAGAGACAGAATACATTGCCCCATTGTCTGGACTTCGGTCCGACAACCAACCCTGGTTAATGTATTAGAAAAAGATAAGGGCTCACCCACCCGTTAAAACGCTCTGATGCGATCAACGCGGTGTGGTAATTGTATTGCAGCAACTTAGCAGCTGTTTTATATTCAACGAGCTTCAGTGGCGGAGTGATCTCGCACCCTTATTGGACCGCATACAGCCGTCCACTCTCGCCTAACGTCCTGACACTCAGCTGCTTACACGACAAAATCGGATTCTTCACTTTTAAAGAAGTTGTTCCTTTTTCCCGCGGGAATGCGTCATAGACGTTTAGAACCGCAGTTCGCTTCTATCACAGGGATCGAAAATTGTCAAGTGAAAAAGTGGAATTTTCTCTGACCCTACAATGTCCTCTTCATCTCACAAAAAAGTTATGCATCTTCTCGTATTCGATGGTTGTTTGCATACCGTGACCGGTGTATACGACAGTGCTGTCGGGGAGGGTGAATAACTTCTCTTTTATTGATCTGACCAGAACTTCCATGGAGCCTCCATCAAAATCGGTCCTGCCGACGGAACCGTTAAAGAGTGTGTCGCCGGAGAACAGTATATTCTCAGTCTCGATGTAAATGGAGATCCCACCCGGGGAATGTCCGGGAGTGTGAATGATTCTCAGTTCGAGTGCTCCGAGTTTGAGAACATCTCCATGTTCTATATATCCATCCGGATCCGGCACCTGGTCTATGACGATACCCCATTTTTGTGCTGATTTTTTTGACCTTTGAACAAATAAAAGATCACCCCGATGGAGTAAAAAATCAGCATCGAGTTCTTCCTTCAACTGTTTCACCGCAGCGGTATGATCGAAATGACCGTGGGTGGCGATGATTAACCTTATCGCGAGCCCGGTCTCCTTTGCGACCTGTAATATCCTCTCAGCATCGCCTCCCGGATCGATAATTGCCCCATCCTTGGACTCCCCATCTCCGATGATGAAACAGTTAGCTCCGATCGGCCCAACGACAAGACCTTTCAATATCATCTTCGGTATCCTCCATTGTTACACCTTGTCAATGGGAGTAGGAATAGTCACCAATGCTGGTGGTATTATCAATTTAGCTGTCGATACATCTATGAGCTTCGGTGCCGCGGTCGGCCGCTCTCTCGACAGGAGAAGGCATCTATTTCGGTTTCCCGAGCACAGCCTCGAACAGCTCCTCGTCCACCCTCTTTCCCTCTGCTAGAAGCTGGCGGTACTTGATAAAGTCGATGGTATCCCGATCTGTGATCTTTCTCGTGTTGAAGGCGGTAAAGCCGAGGAACGCCTCGCTGCTCATGTTGGTTGCCAGCCAGTGGCGGTAGGCATGCTTGCTCTGATCCCAGAAGAACTTCTTCTTCTGCCGAACCGAGTCGATTGACATCTGAAGGCAGTGGGGGAACAGGTTGGTGAATGTCCACAGGATGCCTGCCACCTCCTTGTCGAGGAGCTCGAAGTCGGTGGTGGCTTCCTTGACCATCGCCCGCGCCTTCTTGGCTTCGTCTCCCGTCTTGAAATCGCCATAGACGATCTCGCCGTCCTCCACATACCTGTCCGTTATGATCTGGGGGTTGCGGAGCCACGTACCGTCCTGCTTGATGACAGGGACGGCCTTGGAGATGAGCCCGAGTCGTTTCATCTTGTATGCGCTCCACAAGGGGAGAAAATCGGCTGAACCGCCCACCGGCGCCGAGCCGTGTCTGGGACCGGCCTGGCCGAAGACTGCCAGGTCGGAAGCGACCGCCAGGTCGCAGGACATGCCGATCTCCTGACCGCCGGCCACGCGCATGCCGTTCACCCGGCAGATGACCGGCTTCTTGCAATTCAGGATGCTGTCCACCATGCCGTTGAAGAGATCCATGTAGAGGGCGTATTCGGTCGGTTTGAGCGAGTAATACTCGGCGTACTCCTTTGTGTTTCCACCCGTGCAGAACGCCCTGTCACCCTCTGCTGTGAAGACAACAGCCACCACGCGGCGGTCCATACTCGCTTTGTGAAAGCCTGCGATGACACCCTTGACCATTCCCGTGGTGTAGGAGTTGTACTGTTTGGGATTATTCAGAATCACCCACGCAGAAAAGAGACCTTCAACCGCATCACCCGTCTTTGGATTGATGATCGGCCGAAGCTCGTATTTGATTCCTGGAGCCTCGTCACTGAAAAACTCGTCGCCCCAGAGATCGTGATCCTTGGTTCCTTCCTCTCGTGGTATCCAATCCAAGCTCATCTGTCTTCTCCTTCTTTCCTGGCCGGGGTTTTATCAACCCCGCAGTTGCTCGTTCCCTCCAAAGCGTCCGGTTCTTCGATTCGGTCGCCGGATCCGCCTTATTCCGGTGGCACGTAAACAGCTAACATCATGGCAAATTTACATTAATTTCGAACTCAGGTCAAGATATCCTGGGAGTGGTTACGCATTCCGACCGCAGGGGCAGATTCTGTCGATGCCCATGAGTTTACTCACCCCAGATGCGGTCACACCGTATACCAGGTACTCTTTCTGGAGGTCCTGGATCCGGTTCCAGATAAAGTCGAATGTGCCGTTCACCAGGGTCGTACCTGTCAACACGATCACGTCCGAGGCTTCGATAAGATCAGTTGTCCGGTCAATACCGTTCCAGATCTCCACCCCGAACCGGCGCTTGCCGATATTATCGCAGTCCAGATCCGTTATGAGGACGCGATCTGCTCCAAAGGTGTCGGCAAACCGCTCGGCAATAGCCGGGTTCAACCCGATGAGTCCAACATGAATACGGCCGTGCTTTTGCAATATGTGCTTTGCTATTTCCCTGGCACACGTTTCGGGATCGTCGTTCTTGCAGTGTACGGTTGCATCTACCATTTCCAGGTGCCTGAGTACAGCGTTGAGGGTTGCCACAAAGATTACGCGGTTCTCATTTGTGACCAGCTCCAAGTTCAGCAACTCCTTTAATGTTCCGACAAATTCCCTTGGCGAGTCGGTGAACGCATGACCCTTTGCCTCACGTACCATCGATTCAACGACCCGTTCCTTGCCGATGATGATGGGAAAGTCTCTGCGGCCAGGGGTTCCGATCGCCTCAGCGGCCGTCAGTGTCTTGACCAGTACTGAGGTTTCAACGTCCAACATATCTTCCTTTTCGACAATCGCCCCGAATCTCGCCCTGGTCATTTCGAGGAGGCTGGTTCGATGACTGCAGCTCATATCCTCACTCCGACAAATAAAAGGAGAAATTTCAAAGAAACGTAGAGGAAAACCGATCCAAAGATCAACCGTACAGCAACGGAAGAGAAACGCTTGTTGAGGACAGCACCGAGGTTTGCACCTAAAAATGTGCCGATGCAGAGGGGGATAACCACATCGAGTGCGACAAATCCCTGCACGATCTTGAAAGCCGAACTGATGAGCGCGTTAAAGCAGAAGCAGGTAAGCGAGGAGGCCATGGCGGTCTTTATGGACGAACCCAGCAGGAAGGTGAAGGCTGGGACCAATATAGAACCCGTACCGATCCCAAGAGTACCGGGAAGGATCCCTGCGACGCTGCCGATGGTCATCTTCTGCAGTGGAGTGCCTTTGACCTCGTTACCACCCATACCCGTGTCCTTCGTTTTGTCAGACCTGGAGAAGCCTTCGGTGAGCATTCGGGCCGATACCAGCAAGAAAACAAGACCCAGCCCCAAATCCAGCCAACGCTCCCGCGTTGCCAGATACCGAAACACGAACGAACCCGCAAAGGTTGCCACTGCACCGGAGATGACAATGATCCCGAGGGATCGAAGGTGCACCCTACCGAGCTTATAGTGACGGTAGCTTCCCCCCAGGGTGGTGAAGAACACTGCGAGAATACATGTTCCCGCAGCGTGAGCCGGTGAAAGCCTCAAAACAAACCGCAGGAGAGGCATGACGGCAATTCCGCCACCGATACCCAGTAATCCGCCTAGGGTTCCGGCAAAAAATCCTCCCGTAAGCAATAAGAGCGGTTCGACCATCCGACACTCTTTGAAGAGATCCCTATACAGTACAACTCGAATGTTATAGGAACGAACATAGGTGAATTGGGTATGCGTGTCAATAATGACACCAGATTTCGCTTCATTTGGTTAAATGAGGTTACCGGTTAAGCAATTAGAATGTCACAGAAGTCAGAGTTCCGCACACCACCATGATCTTTTATTCAATTTTAAATAAATAACTTAAGTTTTCTCCTTTGCTTTAAGGAAGATCCGATGTACACCAAGCGTGAAAGCAAACTCTTGCAGCAACACCTCCAGAAATATGGTAAACTTCCGGACGCAGGTGAAGAAGATCTAGATGATCTATTTTGAAATCCGAATCACCAACCAGCAATTCTAGAACTTGACATTCAAATATTAAAAACATTTTTATTTGTAATACGTAGAGGGTATCAACATGGAACGCATCGAGAAGCTGCAGGGATCGCTCGTCGAGCGCGAGATCGATTGTGCTCTCATGCTCTATCATCGTGATGTTTACTACTACGCGGGGACTGCCCGGCCTGCCTCATTGGCAGTCACACCGGACAGTGTCGTTTTGTTCACGAGGAGGGGAGGGAGCTGGATTGCCGCTGAATCACCGGTTCAAGATATTCGCGATGGGGGGCTGAGTTCGATATTAGACTGGATGAGAGAAAAAGGTGTTCAGAATGGAAAGCTCGGGATGGAGATGGATCTGGTACCGGCAAATATCTACCTGAGAGTGAGGGAGGAATTTCCTGAGGTCAGCTTCATGGATATATCTCCCATCATTCTCGAACAGAGGCTTATCAAAGACGAGGGAGAGATAGAATCCATCAGAGGAGCATGCCGTATGGTGGAGGAGTCTCACCGACACCTTCCCCTCCTCCTGAAGAATGGAATATCCGAACTCGAACTTGCGGCGGAGTTGGAGAGGGTTGTCCGAATACACGGCCACGAAACATTCGCCATGCTCAGGAAGAGAATGGAAACCGAGATGGGGTATGCGCTTGTGCTGTCGGGCGAAAGTACAAAGGTAATAGGAGGCTACGGCCAGGTGGTGACCGGGACGGGCCTCAGTACCGCCCTTCCGTACGGACCCTCGAAGAGAAAGATAACAACCGGTGATGTAGTTGTCTTTGACATCGCTGGCATGAACGAGGGGTACCATTCCGATCTGGCAAGAACGTACTGTGTCGGTAAGGCACATCCGAAGATACTCGAAGCACACGCCGCGCTCGTTGCCATCCAGTCTGCAATGCTGGAGGTGGCGAAGCCGGGAAGTTCTGCAAGCCAGCTGTATGAAACGGCAATTAAAAAAGCCGGAGAACTCGGTTGGGAAGATTATTTTCAAGGATACGGCGAAGGGAAGGGTACTTTCGTAGGGCACGGTCTGGGACTCGAAGTTGATGAGCGACCGCTCCTGAGCCCCACAGACGAAACGGTACTCAAAGAAAACATAACCTTCACCACCGAGCTGTTCATGGTCCACCCTGATTTTGGGGAGGTTAAAATAGAGGACACCTTGCTGGTTACTGATGGGGGATCGGAATTCCTCACCTGTCTGGAGCGTGAGGTAATAGAAGTATAAGCTGACCCCGCTGCAGGCGAGGGAGCTGAGAATACAATTGACTTTCGTGCAAGTTCAGTTAAAATGCGAACTTAAAGTTTTGGTAACGATGAAGAGGATGCGAGAGGTTGACGATGGCCAACATGTTGTGGAAACCGTCGAAGGAACGAATCCAGCGCACCAATATGTACCGGTTCATGAATTTCATCAATGAAAAGTACAGTAAAAGCTTTACCGAGTATGTTCCCCTGTACCAATGGTCTATCGATAATATTCCGGATTTCTGGGCCTCCATGTGGGAGTTCGCCGAGATCAAGGCCTCGAAGCACTACGATCAAGTTATTGACGACCTGAATAAGATGCCCGGTGCCAATTGGTTTTCCGGAGCCAGGCTCAACTTCGCTGAGAATCTTCTCCGATACAGGGATGATCGAACGGCATTGATCTTCAAGGGCGAGGGTCAGGATTCCAGAAGAATGACATATGCCGAGCTTTACGATGAAGTGGCCCGCATCACTCAATCGCTGAAAGAGCATGGTATCAAGGCGGGTGATCGGGTGGTCGGTTTCATGCCCAATATGCCCCAGACGATCATCGCCATGCTGGCCGCGACGAGCCTCGGTGCGACCTGGTCGTCCTGCTCACCCGATTTTGGGATAATGGGTGTACTGGATAGATTCGGACAGATCAAACCGAGGATCCTGTTCACGGCGGATGGGTACGTTTTCAAAGGAAAACGCTTTGATTCGCTGGAGCGTATATCGAACATCCTGAAGGAACTTCCGTCCATTGAGAAGGTGGTGGTGGTGCCGTACACAGAAGAGATTCCTGATATCAGCGGCCTACCGAACGCAGTCCACTACCGGGATTTCAGAGCTCGCGAATCCAACCTGGAAATTGAGTTCGAACAGTTACCATTTGAACACCCCGTTTATATCATGTATTCATCCGGCACTACCGGATTACCCAAGTGCATGGTTCAGAGCTCCGGAGGGATCCTCATCAATCAGCTGAAAGAGCTCATGCTTCACACCGATCTGAAACGTGAGGATACCATCTTCTATTTTACTACCTGCGGCTGGATGATGTGGAACTGGTTGACGAGTTCCCTGGCCACAGGTGCTGGGCTCGTCCTTTTCGACGGCAATCCTTTTTACCCCGGTCCGGGAACCCTGTGGGAAATGGCTCAGGACGAGAAGATCTCAGTCTTCGGAACGAGCGCAGGTTACATCGGTGCCCTTCAAAACGCAGCGGTGAGACCAAGCGATAAGTATGATCTTTCACCTCTCAAGACCGTGCTTTCGACCGGATCCCCCCTCTATGTCGAAAACTTCGAGTATGTCTATAAGCACATCAAAGAAGATCTTCAACTGTCCTCTATCTCCGGGGGCACAGATCTCAACGGCTGCTTCGCCCTCGGAAATCCTATGGGACCAGTCTATGCGGGAGAACTGCAGTGCAGGGGACTGGGTATGAAGGTCGAGGCATTTGATGAGAAAGGAGCTTCGATCATTGGCAAGCAGGGCGAACTTGTATGCACCGCTCCCTTTCCATCCATGCCGGTTTACTTCTGGGAGGATCCGGATAACAAGAAATACCACTCCGCATACTTTGACGTTTACCCCAATGTATGGAGACATGGCGACTTCATAGAAATCAACGAGAGAGGGGGTGTGACCATATACGGAAGATCGGATGCCGTCCTGAACCCGGGAGGAGTGAGAATCGGGACGGCTGAGATCTATCGCCAGGTGGAACAGTTAGAGGAGGTAGACGATAGTATCGTGGTGGGACAGGAGTGGGAACATGATGTCCGGGTAATTCTGTTTGTAAAGCTTGCTGAGGGATTTGAGCTGACCGAAGATCTCAAAAAGAGAATCAGACAAACGATTCGCGCCAACGCGTCTCCGAGGCATACCCCCGCCAAGATAATAACCGTACCCGATATTCCTTACACCCTGAACATGAAAAAGGTCGAGATCGCGGTCAAAAAGGTTATTCACAAACAGCCGGTACTCAATAAGGATGCACTGAGGAATCCGGAAGCGTTACAACACTACGCCGACTTGAAGGAGCTTCAGGAGGATTAGGGCCTTTATAAGCAAGGAACTGAAATGAGCCAGAGAAAGATAGGTGTTATCGGGGCCGGTGCTATTGGAAGCATGTTAGCTGCACACCTGGGTAAAGCTGGGCATGAAGTGTATGTGGTCGATATCAGAAAGGATATCGTTGATGCCGTCAATGAAGAAGGAATTTTCGTGAACGGTATAATGGAATTGAATTCTCCTGTGACCAAGGCCCTGACTTCAATCGACCAGCTCAAAGCGTTGAACCTGGACCATGTCTTTATCTGTGTAAAGGCGTACGTCTTGCCGCGTATCGTCGACGATCTCAAAACCCTGGACAATGGTAAAACAGCATTCATATGTTTTCAGAACGGTCTGGGCCTCTTGGAACTGCTCGAATCCTCCCTCGATACGAGTAGTATTTTCCGGGGGGTCGTTAACTATGCAGGGGTGGCTACGAAACCGGGACATGTGACCGCGATGTTCTTTCATCCGCCGAATTATATCGGGTGCGTCGATGGTACCGGTGAAGGAACGATCGAGAAGGCAAGGGAGATTTCCTCCTTCCTCACGGAGGCTGGACTGGCAACGGAATATACTCCTGAGATCAAGAAGAAAGTGTGGCAGAAATCCATCTTGAATGCAGCGCTCATGCTAACCTCGGTACTAACACGCCTTCCCATGAACCAGATCATGTCCATCCCGGAAACGAGAGGGCTGATCGAATGCCATCTGGATGAATGTCTGGAAGTGGCCAAGGCCGAGGGTTATGTTTTTGGAGATGATTTTAGAGATAAGGCAATACAGTATCTCGCGGGTGCCGGGGCTCACAAGACCTCAATGTTGATTGATTTTGAAGCAGGAAATCCTATTGAGATTGAATTCCTGAATGCCAAGATTCAAGAACATGCCGATAAACACGGTATCGTGTGCAAACAGAACAAGGTGATGCTCTCACTGGTCAAAGGGCTGCTTCACCATCGCGATTCTACAAAAAAAATCGAGAGCCAAAAGGAAAAATAACGTTCCGAAACTTGACTCCTCTCAATTGTCGGATAGCATCATATCGAGCCCAGCCCACCTCGCTATTTATCCTTCCATTCAGGTGATCTTTTCTCCAGAAACGACTGAATTCCCTCAGCCGCATCCACTGTGGCCATGAGATCTTTCAAATAGAGACGCTCGAGTCTCCCGATGAAGTTCTTATATTGATCGGCAAGTACCATGCTTGACGCCGATTTGGTGATCCTGAGGGAAGAGGCGCTTTTGGGGTGAATCTGTTTTTCGAAAAACGAAGAAACCACCTCTGCGAGTTTCCCACTCTCAGCGACATGATTGACCAATCCGTGTCTGTGCAATATTTCGGCCGGGAACCGATCACCGGTCAAAATCACCTCTGAAGATAGGGTACTGCTGCACTTGAACGGGAGCAGCACACTTGCCACAGGCGGAAATACCCCTAACTGTATCTCCGGAACGGCGAACTGTGCGGTTTCATCGGCAAAGATGAGATCGCAGGCGAGCACGAGCTCGAATCCTCCTCCGAGACACATACCGGTAACTGCGGCAAGGGTTGGAATTGAGCAATTGATGACATCACCGATGAAGCTGTGAAACTTCGGCAGCATATCGCCCACATTTTCAGGCTTGTGTTCTTCGACGCTCGCACCGAAACTGAAATGCTTCCCCTCTCCGGTGAAGATGAGCAGTTTTTTGTGCGAGTTTTTCTCATCCTCTCGGATCTGAGTCGAGATCTCTCCCATCATTTCCGACGAAAGGATATTTGCCGGGGGAGGACCCAAAACGATTTCGGTAACTTCCCCACCATTTTTCTCATTCACTTTAATATGCTTGTAGCTCATATCACACTCCTTGATGCCGGTTCTCCCAATTAATATGTCCGTAACTTGTATCAAACTCCCTGAGACTATTTCTACTCAGGAGTAAAAATGGCTCTTTTTGCAAGCTTATGATCGAATGCCAGGGATACGATCTCATTTATGGAATCCAGGGGGTGCTCTTCGATATTATCGAGGAGATTGATGCGCCCCTGTAAAACCTTTTCCACGACTGCCGGATAATATTCTGGCTTACATCCCCAATTTCCGAACAGATCCGCATCGAAGGCCATAACGTTACTCAACCGGATGGAAACTTTATCCATGGTAAACCCGACTATTCCAATCACACCGGCGAAGGAAAGGAGCGAAAATGCGGTTTTCTGTCCTTCGGCTGCACCGCTGGTTTCGAATATCTTCCACCGGTATCTCGGAAGCTTATTCTCTTTCGCCAGGGTACGGACTTTCTCCTTGATGTCCTTTTCTGAGAGGTCCTTTGAGTTGATGCTGAAATGAGCACCTAATTCCATCGCCTTTTCGAGTTTCGCATCGTCGATATCTATCGCGATGACCGTCGAGCCGGCATCCTTTGCGAGTTGAGCCATATACGTACCGATCCCACCGACACCGATCACGACCGCTAGATCACCCTCCTGTAGATTGCTCCTCTGCAGTGACTGGTAGGGAGTGGTAACGGCATCGGCAATCACGGAAAGTTGGGAGACCTTGAATTTGCCAATATCATCAGACAGGTGGCAGAGAAAACGCCCCGGCACGGTGACATGGCTTGCAAATCCACCGTTGAAGTCATTCCCCGGCATCTGTTGCTTCCGGCAGATATTACTTCTCCCACTTTGGCACAGATCGCATTCCCCGCACGGTAAGACTGCTGGAATGATGACATTTTTTCCCGTCAGTTTCTCAAAGGAAGGACCGGCAGCGACTACTTGACCACTAATCTCATGACCCAGTATGAGGGGCAACTCTGTGTTGGTTCTCACCTTTCCACTCATGAATCCGAGGTCGGTGTGGCAAAGACCACAACCGGCCACCTTCACCACAACATCGTCTTTTTCAACCTCCTCTATAGTAAACGCTTTCTTTTCCAGGGGCGATCCCACCTCTGTGAAATAGTATCCGTAAGCCTCTATCGGTTGCATACATTCCCCCTTTCAGGATTTGTCATTACAGATCATGTGATTAAATATGGGCACGTCTTAGACGGAGATAATAAACGTAACGTTACCCCTCGTTCAACAAGAATGTTAAAGGAAGAACCAGTGATCCCTATAAAAAGAAGGGAAGCACGCTGCCAAGCTTTGCTTCCCTTTCTTTTATGCTGCGGCAATTAATACACTATCTCAAGAGGACCATCTTCTTTGTCTCTGTGAACGATCCAGCTTTGAGAGAGTAGAAGTAGATGCCGCTTGAGACGGCTCGGCCGCTCCCATCCCTGCCATACCAGGTGATCTCATACCTGTCTGCCTCGAGTCTCTCCTTGACGAGGATACGCACCAGCCTTCCCGCTGCGTCGTAGATTCTTAAGCTGACATAGGCGGGCTCTTTCAGCCCGAAGCGAATCGTGGTCATCGGATTGAACGGGTTGGGGAAGTTCTGGTCAAGATAGGTTGCGAGCGGTATTTCGGGTATTTCTTCGCCGGTAAGATCGTCGGGTCTCAGCAGTGCATAGGGGCTCTCGTTGCCATGTATGTCTTTTGCTGATACCTTGTAGTAGTATCCGATCTCCCATCTCCAATCCACATCAAAAAATATGGTATCACCTGGTGATGAAATGAGATTCCCTGGACTCGGAATGAAATCTTCTGTCAATTCTCGATACACTGCATAGTTGCTTAAGTCTGATTCGAGGTTTTGGAGCCAAGAGAGTAAAAGACCTTCGGGCACTTGAATTACTTGACCAACGAATCCTTGAGGCTGAGACGGGGAAAGATTATCAACTGAATACGCGCTGTCAGGAGCAGAGAGCCAATATTCGTCAGATGACTCTGCATGAGCAAGTATCTGGAAGTAATGGAACTCTGAGCAAACCGCCGTTGAATCAAACAGGGTGGGGACCACTTTGGCGTACGTGTGGCGATGGTATGCTTCATGGGAATCTATGAGTTCCCAATAAAATGTTCCTTCGATCAGTTGATCCATTCGAACCACAGTTGTACTCATCTCAAGCGTCACATCGGGAATACTTCTGATGAGATACGCTCCATTATGTATCAAGAAAGCAGCTCTCGTTGGGTTGATTGCTCTCCATATCGTGTAATGCGAGATCATCCTGTACGGAGGTGGATCGAGCATACTTGCCTGCCAGGCAATATTGACAAAGCCCCCCTCATCTCCGGGAACATCCCTCACAGCGAGGATAGTAGGTGCTGGGTATCGATAGCCATTCTGATCTATCCTTTGAGCGTAGATGTTGTAATCGCCGTTCCGATTGTCCTGCCATGTGATGATTGCTCCGCTCTCATTGTCTGGTATCACCGCGGCTGACGTTTGACCCGCTATAGCAATGCAGATAGGAACTCCGTCTGACCCCCATTGGAGCGTTCCATTCGAGTCGATCCTTTGAGCGTAGAGTTTCCAATACCCACTGCGGTAGTCCATCCATGTGATGATTGCTCCCCCTACACCATCTGAGGCAATATGTGGCGATCCCTGGAATTCAACCGCTATCGTTACAGGAACACCATTTGCTGTCCATCGAATATTCCCATTCACATCAATCCTCTGGGCATAAATGTCTTGATTTCCATTACGATCGTCCTGCCATGTGATGATTGCACCACCGGAACCATCGGAGATGATTTGAGGAACATACTGGTGCGTCGAAGCTGTGCATATGGCGACTCCATCAGCCACCCACTGTTCTTCCCCACGTGCATTAATTCTTTGAGCATAGATGTCTCGGTGGACGCCCCGATTATCATCCCACGTGATGATTGCACCACCGAGACCGTCAGAGATAATTTTTGGATTATATTGGTTCCCGGATTCGGTACAGATAGTGATACCGTCTACTGCCCACAAGACCGTCCCGCTTACATTGATCGCTTGGGCATAAATATCGGACAGGGTACCGACACTTCGTTCGTCTTCCCACGTGATGATCGCCCTACCGGTACCGTCGAAAATGATTTGGGGCAAGTTCTGCATTCCCGTTGCTGTGCATATAGATATTCCATTCATTATCCATTGAGCTGTTCCGCTATCATCCAGTCTTTGGGCATAGATATCTCGAGATCCGCCTCTGTCGTCCTGCCAGGTGATGATGGCTCCTCCAGCGCCATCGGAGGCGATCTGGGGCTTGTCCTGCAATCCTGTTTCGGTGCAGATCCAGATACCATTGACAGTCCACTGAACAGCGCCGTTTGCATCAACCTTTTGGGCGTAAAGATCCACATCAATGCCGCGTTCGTCTTCCCATACGATGATTGCCCCACCCGTGCCATCAGAGGTAATGTGTGGTGCTTCCTGCATGTCACTCGCTGTACATATGGGAACACCGTTCGCCGTCCACAGGACAGTTCCGCTTGGGTCGATTCTTTGAGCATAAATATTATAGGGAAAGATGCGTCCATCCTCCCATGTGATAATTGCTCCTCCGGCACCATCGGATGCAAGTTGGGCGTCGTATTGCATTCCCGTTGCAGAGCAGATGACAGCTCCATCATCTACCCATCCTGCCTGCAGTGAAGGGATTCCGGTGATCAGTAAGAGCAGGCAAAGACACAGTACTGAGTTGCAAAGCAACTTCATGGTCTTACCCTCCTTTCTTCGTAGTGACTATCGAATGAGACCATGAATGGTTCTTGATAAAAACAATACTACTTTCATGCGTATTTGCCATCTCAACAGGGCACACATTGGGTCGTCATTATAAGGTTAACATCGAAAAGTTACTATTGTATAAATGATGTCTTTGCGGCTTCAGGACAGAAAAGCAAAAGGGAAGCAAACTGGTATGCTAACTTCCCCTTCTCATCTACTACAATAATTGATACTATCTCAGAAGGACCATCTTCTTCATCTCTGAGAAATTCCCTACCTGAAGTTGATAGACATGACTTTCACCTCAATAGAAGTTACCTTGCCGTGGTGTCTCGGCCGTCTACATGCCAGACCCACGAGTTGCTCATTTTTAGGGATCACCTTCATATAGTGAGACTCCCTTTGATCCGAGAATGACACAGAGATTTTTCCTTTTGGGGGAGAAATAACTCCATGGAGAGAATTCGCGGGCGGAAAAAAGTGCTCCTTATGATTGATTTCGGGTGAAGGGTGTTGCCGCTCCACTCCATATGATGTGGGTTGGGGTCTACATGATGGCGCACATGTGACAATCGCGGGAGAGGACAGATTACAATGTGTTATCGTGTAAAGATACGTTTGATGTTGCTCCAGCTCTCCTCTTCAACGGCCACTTCGGTTTCGTTGAGGAAGAGTTTCGTCACTCCATTATCATAATCGTTGGTGTTCCCGATGAAGGCGTCCAAATCACCGTCGTTGTCAATATCCCCCAGTGTGATCGACACGCCGTATTGTGTCCCGAGAAGCTTTCCCACGGATGTAAAGACGCCCGATCCATCGTTGACCCATACCTCATTACCGAAATCGTGCTGTGTCGTACAGGCGTCGAGGTCCCCGTCTCTATCCAGATCCCCGAGTGCGACCTTGTTGCTGCTTAGACCGAAGTCCGAACCGTGCATGGTGAAAGCGCCCGAACCATTGTTGAGATACACAGTATTACCGAAGAGGGAATTCGTGAGGAATGCGTCAAGATCACCGTCCCCGTCTAGATCCCCGATATCCGCACCCCCGTGCCCCTGGGCCGAGCCTATGCTTTGACCACTGTCACTGAAATTGCCATCTCCGTCGTTGATCCAAACTTTGTTTTTCGCCTCGTAGTACGAGACGAACATGTCCAGATCCCCGTCGGCATCCAAGTCCTCCAGAACCATACCTCCCGAGTTTGCCGCACCCACGTGCTGCCCGCTGTCAACGAACGTACCGTCACCGGTATTGAGCCATATTCTATTCAAATGCAGATAGTTGTTTACTAATGCATCGAGATCTCCATCGCCGTCGATATCACCGAGCGTAACCCCGCATCCGTTTTCATCAGTCAGTCCCAGGCTTTGCCCTGAATCCGTAAATGTACCGGAGCCGTCATTCATGAAAACCCTGTCATTCGACTGGTTGAAAGTGACGAAGACATCGAGATCGCCGTCACCGTCCAGATCACCGAGTGCGGCACCGTGCGCGGAGATTCCTCCCAAGCTCTGGCTACTATTTTCGAATATACCGTTCCCGTCGTTCAGCCATACCCTTTGGATGTTGTGCCATGTTGCGAAAAACGCATCGACATCTCCGTCTTCATCGATATCACCGAGTTTAATGGCGAAAGCGACGCCGTCACCAAGGTTCTGCCCGCTGTCGATGAATACGATCGTCGCATCGCTTAGGATTGGGGGACTTGCGAGGAGAGTCACAATAAGAAGAATGACGAATGAAATCTTGCATCTCTTCATGAAGTAGCTCCAGCCGCTTGAATTTGATGAATACGTTTCTCTTGGGGAAAGGTGTCCTCGTACAACTCGCGTAAGTAAATAACTATTTTACAGGAAAGGAGTCAAGATATATGTATCGCTGTTTAAACGTACTTATCCGGGGGAGTGTCAACGGAGCAAGACCATCTTCTTCGTCTGCACGAACTCACCGGCGACGAGACGATAGAAGTAGATGCCTGAAGCAACCGTATTGTCCAGAACGTCGCAACCATTCCAATTAACGCTGTAGTTGCCTCCAAGCTGTACTCTATGCACCAGCACAGTTACCTGCCGTCCTGTGACATCGAATACTTCGAGCCGCACATGGCAACGCTCACGTACCGAGTATCTGATTGTAGTTAAGGGGTTAAATGGATTGGGGTAGTTCTGCCTTAGGGTAAACCGCGGATACGGGCTGAGTTCAACGGAGGTAGAACCACCTGCAATATTGATCAGAATTGAAACATTGTTGGACGAACTATTACCAGATGCAAGATCAAGATAACCGTCTTCATTGAAATCTGCCGTGGTAATTGAATGGGGAGAATCACCCGCACTGTAATTATCCATAGGATCAAAGGTGCCATCCCCGATTCCGAGAAATACTGATATACTATCAGATCCCATATTCGCCACAGCAATATCAATATGACCATCTTTTTCAAAGTCCCCGCAGGTTACCGCATCCGGAATGTCAGCGGTTTCATAGTTGACTGCAGCGGAAAATGTGCCGTCTCCATACCCGAGGAGTATTGAAAGAGAGGATATTTGACCTAAAAACCGACCACTATTTGTTACCGCCAGATCCAGATGACCGTCTTCGTTAAAATCTTCACTGGCTACAGAAGTAGAATAGTCGCCGGTTGAATAATGCATCGGCGATGCGAACGTGCCGTCTCCAGCCCCTAGAAGGATCGAGATATGTCCAATGAAGGATGACCACATGCCACTATTAGCCACTGCCAGATCAATATGACCGTCCTCATTAAAATCTCCGGTTATGACCGAACAAGATCCGCTACTGACTGTATCAGTTTCAGCGGGTGCGAATGTACCGTCTCCATTTCCCGCAAGAATCGACACAAACCCGAGCAATAAATCGGGACCGGCCTGGCTGACTACTGCCAGATCTTGGTGCCCGTCTTCATCAAAATCCTCTGCAGTAATTGAAAACAATCTTTCCGGGGCGTTACAGTTACCTTTAAAGACGAATGTGCCGTCCCCCTCTCCAAGCATAATCCGGATAATCCAGCTTCCCGCAACTGCCAGATCTGTATGTCCATCCTCATTGAAATCGCCGGTGGTGAGTGATCGGGGCAAATCGTCAACTTCATAGTCCCTCTTATCAAGGAAAGTTCCGTTCCCATCTCCAATAAGAATCGTTATATTATTAGATACCAAGTTGGCTACTGCTAAATCCGTATGCCCGTCCTCGTCAAAGTCTCCGGTAGCTACTGAAGACGGTCCATCGCCTGCAGCAACGCTCAGCGGTGCGTCAAACAGCGGTTCAGATGAAGAAGAATTTACAGCAGCAAAAAGAAATAAAAGCGCTATTAATAGATATTTCTTCATGCTATATTTCTACTGAGAACTTTTTAAAACATCTACCTTTTACATTTTAATTAATGGCTGATCTATATTTATTATACCAATAATCGGTAAAGGTTTCAAAAGATACATTGTTTTCAGGTGGGAATGGGAAGGGAGAAGGTAACACCCCTCTTTGGGCAAAAAATCCTTCTTTTCTATGTTTCACGGATTATCTCTAATGCGGCTGGCCTGTTGACACTCCTGTCATTGGCCATTATTATTAGATGCCATTTCGTAAGGCGAAGAACTTGCTCACAATACTGCACCTGTAGCTCAATGGATAGAACAACGGACTTCTAATCCGTTTGACAGCCTTTTTGTAATCCCGCCGAAATCAGTCAATTCGCTTTATTGCTAATAGGATAGAAATTCTTAGATTTAATCAGAATTCACCACATTTAAACACGTTTAGACTCTCAACGTGGCACAAATGTGGCACAGACAAGGTGATTACTATCATGGAAGAAAATAAAAAGGGAAGCAAGCACGTATTGCCATGCTTCCCTTCTTTGTCTATGCCTGATAATTGATAAGTTACTTTAAAATTACCAACTTCTTCGTCTCTGCGAAGTCCTTTGTCACAAGCTTATAGAAATACACACCGCTTGAGATTGACTGATTTGCCTCGTTCTTTCCGTTCCAGTTGACGGTGTAACCTCCTGGCTTTGGTGATTGCATATCGTCTACAAGCGTTTTCACTAACTGTCCGGACACGTCGTAGATACTAAGGTTCACCCAAGTACGCTCTCTGATAGCGTATTTGATTGTTGTACTCGGATTGAAAGGGTTCGGATAGTTTTGATGTAAGTCCGTGGTTCCGGTCAAGTCCACTGCTACATCGGTCGAGTGAACGACTAAGATGGAATCTAAGATCGCGTTACCCTTACCATCTTCAACGGCATAGTACATCCAACCGGGCGTAGTAGGGGAAGCCGGCACACTTGCCATGCCAGAGGCGTCAGTGTAGCGGTTGTCAAAGACCTCGTGTGTACCATTCAACGCGTTGTTCCCACTCATTCCCTCACCATCGCCAGGTTTCCAAAGACCGACGAGCGCCTCGGGAATCGGCATGCCGTCTGGATCTAATACCTCCACCTCCAGAAAGCAGGGTGGGGAGAGGCAAGTCGTGACCTCCAGCGGGACAATAACGACAAACTCAAGGGGATTATAGCGACGGATCTGCAGGTCGGGATCACCCAGGAGGAGGTAGATCCAGGAATTTTCCCAAAATGGATCTGGCACGAGCACATCCATTTGAGCTTCGGCGTACTCGATCGCGTGGGACTCTGTTATGAATCCCAGGTCATAGACTGCAAGGAACATCTGCCTGTCGAGCTCGTGGTTCTGGCTTGTGCCCGACCCCACTGTTGCGCCGTAGTATGAGACCGCGCCATGGCCAACCTGTTCCATCCAGTTCTCAGCGATGCAGTCGGAACTACTGAGCGATGTGTTCGTGCAGGCGAACGACCAGACTACAGGCGACCGTTCCATGGGATTTGTGAGGCCGGTGACATCGGTTGCGTTGTAGTACTGATTCGTCTGGTTCCAGTCCGTTGCCGTCGCATTCGAAGATCCGTGGCCACGGTAAGCAACGACACCTACCCCGTTGTTGATCCGAGAACTGACATCTGCATCCGTTACACCAACCTGCGACCCGTAGTAGGTATGAAACGTTGGCGTCACCGCATATACAGCGGTCCTCACTGACTCGTGCGCTCCCTCGTACTTCCCCGGTGCACCTTGCTTGTGCGCCCAGAGTGCAACCTTGTCGTAGCAGCAGAATAAACTCGGATGGTCCTCGTACTCGAGGATCTTATCTATCTGGTTCGCTGCATCCGTCTCGTTGTCCACGGAGAGGCGTCCGAGGTATATCTCTTCATCCTTGTCATCGCCATCCGTCGAGGCGTAAAGGTCGTCCGTTGGATCGTCGGTCGGCGAGGTGCAGAGTGGAATAACATCAGTGTCCCCCACGAGCAAGCAGTAGCAGTCCCGCCACACAGGCACGGCCGCCTCCCAGGCATTGATTGCCGCCCTGATGCTTGCACAGGTCGTTCCGGTCGTGCTGGTCGTCATCTCTGTTACAAGGAAACCACGTGCCCACTTCTGCGTAACGAAGGGTGCGAGCTCATCCGCGTAGTTGGTGTCCGGATAGATGATCAAGAACTCAGCGTCGTAAAAGATCGGATTGAAAGGGAAGAGTGGAGAGACCACCTCCCAATTGAGGAAACGGGCTGCCGCTGCTCGGTGCCGTTCCTTCGTTATGCGCTCGAATTGTTGGCTGCTTCCGATGTGCTGATACAAGCATTGGATGTGTGCTGCCACTTGAAGTTCACCCGTTGCTGGATCCCACTTACACGGCCATACTCCACACTTTGCACCTGGAATTGACCGCAGCATTGGGCTGATCGGAGTTGGTGTAATGCCGTCAGCTGGTGGCCAGAATCCTTGGTAGTAGTCGTAGATTTCCGGATCACGGACGAACTCCTCCGGCTCTGTCTCTCCCTCCGGAATGGGTTGCGGCCATATGAGGAGATCTTGGAAAGACCGAATATCAACTGGTTCGACTGTCAGCACAGCCTCGCTTGCGTCTGTCGGCACTGCGAGGTTGAAACGCAGCGCTGGCAGATCGGGCGCACCCACCTGACTATAGCTCCCAATCCCCGGTATCTCGACGACATGATAAGTCTGCGTGTCTGGGCCGAGCTTTTCGGTAACCCAGAACCCATAAATAAAAATATCTAATAAGGTTTGCGAAGAGCTCGAAGCACTCGTATTGAGTACTACTTCTGCTTGCGTCCCTGGTGGTTTGCTCGGGTCGATAGTGACCCATTCCGGAGCTTGCTGCGCAGCGGTACGGTTCGCGAAGCAGAAAAGAAGCAAAACCATTATCGCAAGGAAAGCGTAGATGGACACTACCTTGAATTCAGATTTGCGCAGATTCATTGCAAAACCTCCCTTATGAAATTGTAAGAGGAAGTGAGTGTTCGCCTTAATTAAAAATTATATCTTATTTATTAAATATATTCAATAATTATTAGAAAACTTTTCGGGAATGGGAAGGGAGAAGGTGACCCCCTCTTTGGGTGAAAAACCCTTCTCTTCTATGTTTTGGGGATTATGTCTTATGCGGCTGGCCTGTTGACACTCCTGTCATTGGCCATTATTATTAGATGCCATTTCGTAAGGCGAATAACTTGCTCACAATACTGCGCCTGTAGCTCAATGGATAGAGCAACGGACTTCTAATCCGTAGGTTGCAGGTTCGAGTCCTGCCAGGCGCATTTTATTATTTCGCTCGACATTTCAGGTCCATCGTTGTCATTCCGCCGGAATTGCTACCTGAATAATGCAGGAGCCGGATATACCTACAGCCTTGATCTGACAGGCCTGAATCCGATGTATCTGTGTCTGATGATCGGTTGGTACGAGTTACGATCCCCCGAGCGGCAGATCTCGGCGGCGTGCTGCCAGTTGCCCCCGCGTAGCACACGCCTCGAATAGGCGCTCGATGCTCCCACTGGATCGGTGGCTGGATTCCCGCATGCCGAGTAGTAGTCCTCCCGGTACCAGTCATTGCACCATTCCCAGATATTGCCGTGCATGTCGTACAGTCCCCATGCGTTGGGTATCTTCTGTGCGACTGGATGACCATAGCTATCGAAGGTATTGCCGCAGTACCAACCGATCTCGTCGAGAACAGGATCGAGACCGCAGAACCTTTCAGTGATCGGACCATTGGCAAAGGCCGTTGAAGTTCCCGTCCGGCAGGCATACTCCCATTCCGCTTCGGTGGGCAGGCGATACCCGGTGGCCGAGTATGGCTCATTTTCATTGCACTCCCAGGTGTCGTGGTCGTACGCCCTCGGTGTTCCGTTCTTAATACTCAGCCAGTCGCAGTACGCGACGGCACCGTACCAGGTGACGTGCTGCACGGGATTATTCGGGCGGGTCTCACCGCCCACCTCCTTCAGGCTGAATTTCCCGTCACTGAAAGCGATCTGGCTTGTAGTACGGAGATCAAGTAGCCACTCCTCCGAGCTGTCCATGTTATCGAACACCATGGTGTCTGTTGCAGTGGCCAAGCCTTGGTCCACCGCCCACTGGGCCAATTCTATGTACTGTTGGTTTGTGACTTCCGTCGACTGAATGTAGAAGGCATGAGTAAGAATGACCGTATGCATGGGGCTCTCGTCCCAGTAGTGGCCCAACTCTTCCATGGGTGTGCCCATCGTGAAGCTGCCGGCGGGGACCAGGATCCAGGTGATCGGTGGGTATCCCTCCTCGGTATAAGTCCCGCTAAAGGTCACAGTGCCTTCGGCCGCCAGTGTTTGCGTCTCGCCGTCCGGGGCGATCCAGCCCGATACCGTTCCCCAGCTTATCGTATAGCTCCCAGGGGACATATTGATCATCGTGGAATCCCCAGTTCCGCTTCCACTGTAACTCCCGGGACCGGTGATGTCCCATGGTGCATCGAGGATGTCCGGCTCGGCGTCGATCACAACGGTACCCGGCTCGCCCGGTCCTGCCGGCGACTCTTCCTCGCTGGTACATCCTGCAAGCTGGAGCAGAACCAGGGCTGACAAGACAACCAAGATCGATTTTCTATACATTGCTACACCCCTGAAAAGGTTGACTGCGTTAACCACCTCTGATCCCCTTTATACTCGTTAACACATTATACATGAAAACAATGCACGGAGGGAAGAAGAGAAGCGACGAAACAGAACGTGTGCAATGACAAATCAAGGGGAGATCTTTTGGTCCCATAAGAGCATACTGTCTTTTCGCTTGCGGGAGTTCAGATAAAACAATACAATAGTATGTAATTGTGGTGGGCGTAGCTCAGGTGGTAGAGCCCTGGATTGTGGTTCCAGTTGTCACGGGTTCAAGTCCCGTCGTCCACCCCATTTTTCTAAAAGTAATAAGCCACCGAATCGGCTACTTCAGCTTTTCCAGCACACCCTTGATCTCACTAAGATCCGGCAACTTTCCTGGATCATCGGATATCCAGATGTACTGAATTGTACCTTTCTTATCGAGTACGAAAGCTGACCGTTTTGCCACTCCCTTGAGCGGTCCGAGCTCATTGTAGAAGGCCCCGTAGGAGGGGCTCACGGTTTTGTTGAAATCGCTCAGGAGCGGGTACTGCAGGCCGAGCTCTTCCTTCCACTTATTCAGCACGAACGGATTATCGATGCTGATAGCGACCACCTGGGCATCGAGCCCTTGGAACTCGTGGAAGCCGTCCCTGATCGAGCACATCTCATTGTGGCAGGCCGGGCTGAAAGCCAGGGGGAAGAAGAGGATAACGATATTGTTCTCGCCGATATGATCCGAGAGCTTCCATGTCTCTTGCATCGTGACGGGCAGTTCGAAATCCGGAGCCTTATCGCCTTTCTTGAGCTCAGCCATTGTGTCCTCCTTGTGACGGGTGAATGATAACGATTCTTGATTAGAACCTTTTGTAATAGTGAAATATAATGGCTCTCCCGTCAAATGAAAGTGAAATATCACTCGCATGCTGAGGTGCGGTGATGAGTGGTGTCAACAAGGTGATTCTCGTTGGCAATCTCGGCTCCGATCCGGAGCTTCGCCATACACCGAGTGGAACGCCGGTGGCCAACTTTCGCATTGCAACGAACGAGTTCTTCACCAAACGGGATGGAGAGCGCGATCAACGGACAGAGTGGCATCGGATCGTCGCCTTCGGGCGACTCGCAGAAATCTGCGGACAGTACCTCAAGAAGGGCAGACAGGTCTATATAGAGGGAAGGCTGAGGACGAGGGAATGGGAGGATCAGTCGGGCAACAGGCGCTTCACAACCGAGATCACCGCTAACCAGATGGTCATGCTCGGCCGTGCCGGCGAGGTCGACTATACATACGAGGAAGCCCAGCCGTCGCCGCCGGATGATGTGCAAGCGCCGGTTGCGACAGAAGAGGATGACGATCTCCCCTTCTAGAAGGCGGCAGT
>SMTZ1_10002447_pt1 | contig 23754 bp, 13 predicted proteins | sample DeeMarSWOR136_30_FD_25667 | JGI IMG/M metagenome (IMG submission 25667) | reverse complement strand
CATAGAACTTTTATTCCTTGATGAGAGTGAAATTCATTTATATCCGCATTTGGTTCGGATGTGGATGCCCAAGGGTGAGTGCGTGGAAGTGCCATAAGAATGGGGCAGCTAAGCGCCGTCAACCTTCTGGCCCAGACGATAGAAGCGGTAGCATCATGGTCAAGGTTCTGTAGGTCCGGCTCTGCTGGCGTGACCATCTGGAAGAGCACCACTGCTCAGCTTCTGGTAAAGATTGTCTAAATAGACCAGCATTCTCTCCAGACATTTATGAGAGTCGGACGTTTGGCTGCGTACCCGCTCAAAATCGTTCTGGCACTTTCGTGCCTCGGGAAATCCATCCCATCGCCAATAGTTCAGCTCAATTTGATGGGCAATAGCTACGATCTTCTTGACGGCGGGCTCATCGATTGGAAGTGATTCGAGCACACAGTCGGATGCACATTTGTTATGCTGACGTCTCCACGGACTCTGTGGTGTGTCAAACGGGATGCCGCAGCTGATCTGACTGCCCACCGGAAGGAAGACGAACTCGGCGTCGCTGTCGATGAATCTCGAGATGAGCCAGGCCGATACCGCCTTGTCAAATTCCATCGTATCCCACGTAGCGTAAACGTGTTCGCCACCGGCAGTCATGTTACCTTGTCGTGGACTTGCCATGGGGCGCCCGAGTAGCAGCACTCCTGTGAGAATCAGAATCAAAGTCAATATCGTTGCAAGAACAACCTTCATGACGCGATTCTCCCGATGACTTCACCCGTGTCTAATCACTCGCCGGCCCAGCCGGATAAACAGACGGTCTAAAGCAAAGGCAAAAGGCACGACACTCTGTATTCTTGTCGCGCCAGACAGTCGACGCATAACCGACCCAGTCGTCTTGGTCACCTCAGAATTATGAACAGCTAAAACATTAGGATCGGCCTGTTTTCTAACAGTTTGCTGAATTGTCTGGCTGAAACCCCTGTCCAGCGGAGTATAACCAACGCGCTACGGTTGAGGCCTTATGCTTCTGCAATCCGCAAGCAACAAAGTCAACATTCCGAAGCTGATAACAAATACTCTCTGTGACAATCCTGTCACAAATACTCCCTCCAACTTACATTCTAAGAACATCTAACGAATCGTGGATACTCCTCTAAGATAAAGCGTTGAGTCGTCACCTTATATTGCAAATACTATCACACGTGCGTTCTCCTTCTTTAGTATGGTGAACGTCATCCTTTCTTTGATCGTCGCGTGTCGCCGTGTAAGCCATAAACGGGGCCTGGCCAGCCATTATTTGCACGGACAATGGTCAGGAACTTCATACCACGCGTCGGCCCAGCAGACGAGAGCCGAACTCGCAAACGCAATGTTGCAGCCGTGATAGATAGGAACGGTGGCGAAGCAATAGAATGGTAGCGACGCTATGCAAGTCTCAACGCAGTCGACAACAGCAGAGCTATCTGGGTCAGTTGGCCATCCTTTTGTCGCCTCTTTACACTTTCTAGTGCATTCACGCACTCTACTTTCGCAACGGTCTACCCATTTGACTGCTTGTTTTATGCATGATTCGTACAGCCGATAAGCAGTGTCGAAACACTCAGCATATTTGGTGCTGTCAAAACATTCTCTCAAGCCGCTCGGATCACGATAATTGATGGGATTGTTCCTGACGTATGTGTAAAAATTAGGTCCTGCGGCAAAGCCGATAGGGTCCGTCTGCAGAAATCTGCCGGTCTTAGCCACGTAGAACCTTGCTCTGTAGTAGTAGAGCCCAGACTCGGAATCGTATTCTCTGGACGTATATGTATACGGATTCTGTTCAGGTGCGCTGGTCAATAGATCACCGAAAGCACCGTACTGGTAACTTTCGGATATTGCGCCGCCTGAATCGGTAAGATCTATGACCGAACCCAAACCGTCAAGAGAATAATAGTAGATGTTATGCCCAACAGCTAATCTGATGGGCTCGTCTATCCTTATAGAATGATCAAACGTCCGCAGAATGTTCCCTGAATTATCATAAGAACGAATGACATCTTTCTTGTCATAGAGATACCATTCCGGGTTTCCGTCAAGGACTTTAGATAAGCGTTTCCCGAACGGGTCATAGGTATAACTTATAGCACGTTCAGAAGCCTTAAGGTCACACAGCCGGTTTTCATAGTCGTAACCATAACTGACCATTCCATTGGCATCCGTCTTGCTTGTTGTATTGCCATTCTCATCATACGTGAAGGATACGCCATCATAAGCGAGCAGGCGGTTACAGTTATCGTATGTCCAGTCACTGGAATCGGCAGAGCTTAGGCGATTACCAACAGGATCATAAGTAAATGTCTCAGCGGGCTGACTCGGATGAGTGGCTGAGACAAGCTGGTAGATATCATCATAACCGTAGTTATGCGTGCCTTCCAGTGTGGTCATTGAAAGGCGGTTGCCGACTCTATCGTAACTATACGTATACAAAGAAATGGTGGTGCCGTGAGGATCGGTATTTGCCAGTTGCGTCAGTCTGTCGGATATGTCGTGGGCATAAGTTGTCCTCACACCATTAGGCAGAGTCTTCTGGATAAGCCTTCCCCCGAGGTCATACGTGTATTTTGTGGTAAGCCCGGCTGGATGGACGATATGCGTCACTCTACCAAGGGCATCGTAATCATAGGTGGTCACCCGGCCTTCACCATCGGTCATCGTCGCTCGCTCGCCGAAGCGGTTGTACGTGTAGGCCACGGTCTTGGAGAAGCCGGGATAGTTGGTGGTGACTTGGAGGGGACGGCTAAGCTTATCGTAATTGGTTGAGCCTGAGAACGTGCCATCGTTCCAGGTAATAATGTTGCCTACCCCATTATACGAGAATGTCACCATCTTGCTGTCTGGATAATCAATCTGAGTTAGCTGGTTGTAAGCATCATATTGATAAATGATAGGGTCAGCACCTGTGGGGTCGCTGAACTCATTGGGGACGATCTTTTCAGTTAGATTGCCGTTTTTGTCGTAGGCATATTGAGTAGTGTGGCCCATGGGGTCAACGATTTCTATGAGCCGGCCAGCATCATCATACGTGTGGGTAGTAGCGTTATCTCTGGCGTCAGTTACAGTCAGGATACCACCAAGAGCGTTGTATGTGTAGCTTGTCCTGTTTCCGAGGGCGTCGATCACCTCTGTGAGACGGTTGGCATGATCGTATTTATAGTGTGTACTGTGTTCTTCGGCATCGGTAGTCTGAATCACATTGTTTGCTTTGTCATAAGTATATGTTGTGGCAAAACCGTTAGGGTCTATTACAGCAACCAGTCTGCCAAGCACATCATAAGCATTGGCAGTTGTATTGCCATTACCGTCTGCGGTGGTAAGTACCTGGCCTTGCGAATCGTACGTGTAGGAAAAAAGTGTAACTTCGCTTGAATCATCGGCCATCATCTTGACGGCCGTCTTACGGTTTAGGCTATCATAGTCAAGGACTGTGATTCGGCCGCTTTCTGCTGCTGTCCTGCCCTCCTCAATTCGCACCAGGTTCGCGCCGTTATATGTATAGATGCTGTCAACACCCAGTCGATTTGTGACCTTTGTAACGCGCCCAAGATTGTCGTATTCAAAGGTGGTAGCGTTTCCTCTGGCATCGGTGGTTGAAGCCGTGTTCCCCCTGTCGTCGTACGTGTACAGGGTTTGGTGATTGGGGTCATTCGGGTCATAAGTTCGTGTCAGAAAGCCGTATATATTGTACTCATTGGCTGTAACGTTGCCCAAGGGATCAGTTATTGCGAGGATATTGCCATACTCATCATAAGCGTAACTCGTAACCATCGCGGTATTCGGATCGCTGGAATCTGCGAACGTGGTCTCGTCCGTGAGATTGCCATTTGCATCGTAGGTGTACTCAGTCCGATAGGTTTGGGTTTCGGCGGTTGAGGAGATTTCCTTGCTTGTCATGCGATTGTATGTAGGCTCATATGTGTAAGCAGTCGTAATGGTGGTCTCTCCGCCGGCCAATTTGCTTTCGGTTACGATATTTCCCCTATCATCATATGTGTACGTTGTAGTGCCGCCTCTGGGGTCAACAATCCGGGTCAATTCATTGTTTGGGTTGTAGGTGTAGGTTGTGACAATATCATCAGTCTCGGTTCCGGTTTCATCCAATTCTGCACCGACCTGCCTGGTGAACTTAGTGACAAAGCCCGAAGAATTGAATTCGTAGTACTCATGCCTTCTATGAATAAGCTCATCTGTCTGGTCATTGTATATACTTGTCGTAACCTTGGTTTTTGATTTGGGGGTAAGATAATCAATCTCAACTACATGATTGCCATGTGTTTGCCGAACCACCCTTTTTTCCGAGTCGTAGGTATTTGTGTGAATCCCGCAATCTGCACAGCCAAGACCCATGTACGAAGTCATAAGGTGCCTGTCATACGCGTACGTGTATAGATTCCCTTCGGGGTCCCGCATGCCGACTAAGTCGCCATTCCCGGATTTATCATACGTATACAAAACCTCCCGGCCAGTAGAATCAGCTGCACGAATGATTCTTCCATTATCGTTATAGGAAAGTTCAACATATCTGCCCGTAGGGGCTTCCAAGCAGTATTCTTCCACCTTAGTAAGTTGCCAATCGTAGCCTATTACGATCGGTGTAGTTATGTTGGAGTAGGGTGATATGCCATTTATGGGAAGCTTCCCGGCGGGGTCGTAGCTCATCCGGAGGGAGTTGCCGATTCTATCCTCAACCGCTGAAAGGCAGCCGTTAATGTCGAACTGATATTTGTAGCCGTTCTTTCTGGTCAGAGTGTAAGTCCCATCTCCGTTTATGGCGATCGTATCATAGTTTCCAACCGGGCCTTCATACGTGTTAGACCCAACGGAAATAAATATATCTTTGGCATTGCTACCCCGACGTAACAGCAAATTGCCATCAGAAAGCCTATACACGCGGATATTGTAAGTAAATGACCAGCCAAACCCAAAAGGACCGTTGTACAAGCAGTAGCTGTCATAAGAACGCCCTATCTTCAACGGAATCTTGCCAGAGAGTGTGTGGTAGTAGAAAAACTTGCCATCAAATAGGTAGATCGGGTCTCCCTCGGAACCATCGTTGCCAGAAGGCTTTGGCTTTACTTCGCAACTATCCTCTGGCTTGTTCTGATTTTCGTCGTCCTCATCCTTCGTATCCGGTTCACCTCCATTGTCCCCATCTTCCGGCGGAGAGTCAGTATCACCGCCGCCGATGTTTTGGCCGGAGTGATAAGGATTGTGAGCAAGCACCTTCACAGGATCAATGATATGAAGTATAAGGGATATTATCATTACAATAGCTAAATCTTGTCGATATTTGTTTATAGCGCTCATTATCTTACTTTCTTTACACAGATTGATTGTGTCTTCGCCCCTATGTGGTCCTTGAAGCTGTACACATTGACTGTGAGAAGATGTCTTCCTTCACGCATTCCTTTTGTGTCAAAAAAGTAGGTAAAAGGTGAAATCCCTTCTTCTTCCTCATGCAAGAACACAAAGTCTACGAAAAAAACTATCTCGAACCTTTCGTCCTGCAGAAACTTCTTGTCTTGCTTACTAAGGACAATTTTTACGGGAACAGCCCCTCCTACTATCGGTGTCCCATCGTCTGCGTGTTCCGACACGCCTGGCAGTTCTATCCGGAAGTCTGGCTCACGACATCTTGTTCTCGCATGCGTGGCATGAAGGTATTTTGGCGCCAACGGATTCACTCCAGCTCGTTTGTGAACGTCCTGTCTCCTAACCTTGGAAGAATTTCCAAGTGGATGGTGTGTATACCTGATGATAACACTGTTGTCGGACAGAGAGTAAGCAGATAAATTGAATTCCACTGTGGGGTCACCTCTCAAGTCTAAGTCCGAAGGCCCGATATTTCCGTCCCACAAATATCTATGTCTCCCTGCCTCTTGTGGATGCCAGTCAACGAGTGTGGTCAAAAGGGGGCCCCCCTCCTTTATCCCAACCCTGATTCTTAGCATTGCTGCTTTGGGCAAGACATATTCAACCTTGCCTGTCTCGTCATCATAACTCAAGGACCTTAGTACAAGCTGCCTTCCGTATGTCTCGTCGGTGCGGTCATAGAGTGCTTTTTGCTTAGAATATAAGCTTTTGGCCTCAATTACGTAAGTATAAGCACCTGGGGGAAGGTAGTTGCCTGCGTCGTCTCTGCCATCCCAGCTCACAATATTGTATCCTTTACTTGCAGGCCCATCGGCCACTAAACCTCGTACCAAAAAATCATCTATATCATAAAGTCGCACCGAAACCATCGCTTGCTCTGACAATCTGTAACGGATGCGCGCCTGCTCTTTCTCCGGGTCGAAACTTTTCTTTTCTAAAGAGACATTGGTAATGGTCAGTTTGACAGTGAATGAAGACTCTGCTCTTTTGTCTTGGCCCATTGCGGGAGATGTACAACCCAAAGATAACAAGATCCAGATAATAGATAATCGAATGTAGTTGCTTTCTCTATTCATTCGGCTGCATCCTCGCGCAAGCTGGATCAGTACTTTCGCCGGGGCCATTGGTAATCTGGAAGGTTGTTCCATCAACGTGGTCGACTCGCCATATCTGAAGTTCTCCACCTCTATTGGAGACAAACACGATACTCCTTCCATCGCAGGACCAAACGGGACAGGTATCCAGCCCTTCATAATCAGCGAGCCTCTTTTGATTGTTGCCGTCGGCGTCCATGACCCAGATATCTAGGTTGCCTGACCTATCAGAAGCGAAAGCTATTTTCGTACCATCAGGAGACCACTTGGGGAAGATGTCATAGCCGGCCTGATTTTGTGTTAACCTTTTCTGATTTTTGCCATCTGTATCCATGATCCAGATTTCGTGAGTACCATAGCCTTTGCCTGATACATAGGCTATTCTCTCACCGCCAGGCGAAAATGCTGGATGGTACTGCATTCCCGGCGAAGTTGTAATGATGCGTTGGCCAGTTCCGTCTAACCTCACCGTCCAAATCTCACTTTCATCTGCAAGATTTGGCGAAAACCTTGTGAAAGCAAGCAGGCCGGCTGCATGTGACCAATCGGCATCTGAAACCTGCCCGAATCTCTCGAGCACTTTCTCTTCTTCTTTGCTTTCGAGATCAAGCACGTGAAGCTCCCCATTACTGGTTCGATACACAATTCTCTTCCCGGCCTCTAACCATGCAGGGTGGCGTTTGTCAAAAGGTGATTCCGTAACAGGTCTGGGGTCCTTGCCAGCCAAATCCGCAATCCAAATCTGCCAGTATTCTCCTGTGATGTGCGAATAGGCCAGCAGTTCTTCAGGGGCTCCGGAATAGCCGCAACCTGACAGTGCCACGACAACAAAGAGTGTAAGAAGTAGAACCGTTCTCATCTGTAGACTATGATATTCGCGTTCCTTGTTATCCTCTCACCAGAGACACCCTCTACAGTCACCTCGACACGGTAGTCGCCTTCGACAGAGGCCAGTTTTCCAGAATCGTCGGTTCCCTCCCATTCTATTGCATAAGAACCAGCTGACTCATAGGCAGCCGTATCGAAAAGTGTTCTGAAATAGCCTGTGTCGGGTGCATATATCTTTATTGTTACCTTGGCATTCTGTGTAATCGTATAGTAGATTGTGCTTATCTGGTTGTAGGAGGGCACAATAAGGTAAGCCTCAGCCGAAAGCGAAGTTATTGCCAAGGCTTCACTTTCGACAACGAAAGCATTTTCAGGTAGAATTTGACCAAACCCTCTTACGCTGAACGAAGCTGTTCCAACCACATTATTACTATCATTCCTGCCATCCCAGAGCTCGATATTTCCTGTAGTCGGCCGTGGCTCCCAATGTACCAGTTTCCTAACAGGGGTATTTCCCACGAATATTTGGAGGTCAAGCCAAGCCGGAGCGCTTAAGTCATAACGTATTTCACATGATTCGTTTTTATATGGGTCGAAGCTGGACCCTACAGTCATATTTTGAAGAGTTACAGTACCTGCGGTATAGTCCGGATCATAAACAGCTTTTCCTCCTGCACCATTTACTGCCTCAATTGTAAAAACATAGGCTCCTAAAGGCAAAGGTTCGCCCATATCGTCAGTCCCATCCCAAACTAATGAATTAAAACCCGCACGCTTTGGCTCATTCTTAAGCGGTGTGGTGATAAGCGCCTTTGCCACACTGAATGTCTGCCAGTAATATGCGTCCGGACTGATATCAAGTGTGTGAATTCCTATTGTCACTTGGGCATCCATGTTCAACATATAGTCAATTGTCAATGTCTCATCTTCTGACGGATCGAACTCGAACGGTGTAAAGTTGGTATACGGTATTTGAATTGATTCGGCTGTTATCTCTGTCGGGTCATAGCCCGAAACGTATTCAGACCAGTTACTAAAGCTGTCTCCATCGGGATTACCATTTGGACCGCAGTCTGGATTAGGGAAATTGGGATCATAATCGGGCCAATAGTGCCGCTGCCAAGCATCCGAAATGCCGTCACCATCCACATCAGTTGTCACCGTGGCTTCCAGAGTATTTCCATAGGCGCCAAGATTTACTCTGTTGCCGTTCGGCATAGGCTCCCGTGAATAGTCAGACCAGGGAGCGCCAGCATCGATACACAGTGAATCTGCAGCCAAATGGTAATCTCCGTTGTTAGGGTCAACAAATCGAGGATTAACACTTAGATTGCCGATACCAGCGTCATCGTCTTCGATACAAGAGAAAGTGGCTTTACTATTATGCAGGTCATCACCGTTGTTCCACAGGATACAATTAATAGTCTCTCCCGATGAGTAATAAATTCCATAACTTCTATTGTTGATAACAGTACAATTGACAATTTCGGGCGATGAGGAACTGCAACACACACCATAGCTGGTATTGCCTGCAATGATGCAGTTGGTGACCCTAAGTGGTGAATGATAGGCGTGCAGCCCATGGCCAGAGTTATTACTCATCGTACAATTTGTGACCTTTGGATGGGAGCGGTCGCAGTACAAACCACCGTTGGAGTTATTAACAATTGTGCTATTGGACACTGTTGGCGACGACGAAGACTGGCATACCAGGCCGTAATACGAGTTGTTGCTGACGATACAATTCATGACCGCTGGAGATGACGACAAACTGCAGATGATACCGCTGTAGCCATTTGTAATCGTCAGGCCGTCTACAATTGTATTCACACTTTCGCGAGAGTTGAATACCACAACACTCTCGCCATTGCCACTTACAACGGTTGAAGCCACAATGTTTGGGTCATTTGGATCTGTACTTCGAACATGAACTCCTCTTCCACTGAAGTTGATGTTTTCGTCGTACGTGCCCGGACCGACCACTATTTCATCACCCTCCATGGCGCAGGCGATTGCCTTGGCGATAGACGGATAGGCTAAGCCGGTCCTCCTATTCAAAATGGGACCGGAAATTGATTGACCCATTTGGGGATCCGATCCCATTTGGTACTCGACAATGTTCTTCAAGCTGTCACCGTCCGGGTCATCAAGGGCTGCCTGCGATAGGCCTGGGTCGTCCGGCCAATATAAGAGCTCCCAATCATCGGGGAGGCCATCACTATCCACGTCTGGGCTTGCCAACGTTGCTTCAGGAGTATTACCGTACGCCCCTATGTTAATCCTGCCACCACCGCCATTTATCTCCTTGGAGTAATCAGAATTGGGGTCCCCGGCATCAATGCATGGCGAATAACTCAACAGGTGAGAGTCATCATTGGATATGTCAACAAAATATGGGTAGAAGGCAATATTGCCACTACCACTGTCCCCATCTTGAATGCAGGAATAGGTGGCTGAACAGTTGTAAAGGTCATCTCCGTTGTACCCCAATATACAGTTAGTGATTTTGCCCAATGATTCGGAAATACCCCTGCCGTTGTTGCTCAAAATGTTACAATTGAAGATCGAGGGCGAAGAGTCGGAGCAATCCACTCCATAGCTGGAGTTTTCCGCAATTACACAGTTAGTAACCACAGGTGAAGAATTGATACACTGAACACCATACCAGGAGTTGCCACTCATTGTACAATTGCTTACCGTGGGTGAAGACAACGAGCAATACAACCCGCTTTGGTTATGACTGATTGTACATCCAGTAACTATGGGAGATGAGGACAGACACTGTACACCATTCCAGGAATTATTGGCGATTATGCAGTCGGTGATTGCAGCAGAGGAAGATGATCCACAATATATTCCGTTCAGAGAGTTATTCGTAATTGTGCAATCCTTCACTGATGGTGATGAAGATAACTCACAGTGCAAGCCGTCCTTCGCATTATTGCTGATAGTACAGTTGGTTATAGAAGGTGATGAATTACAATAGAAGCCAGCATCAGAGTTGTTTCTAATCTCGCAGTTGCTAATCCTGGGTGATGAGCCGCTGCAGTAAATTCCGTTCTTGCCTCCGGTAATGGTAAAGCCAATAAGGGCCGAGTTAGAATCCTCACCGGATGCAAACACTACACCCGTTTGGCCGGCGCCGTATATAATAGTGTCCGCAACAATTGTCGCGTCCGCTGGGTCAACGCTGCGGAGTGTTATCGCCTTGCCGTTGAAATCAATGTTGCCCAGGTACATGCCCGGATACACCACGAGCGTATCACCATGAGCAGCGAAACTTATGGCAAAATGAATATCAGGATAATGAAGTCCAGTACTGGTGTTTAAGACCAACCCATTTTCGACCGCAGGATTCCACCCCAACTGGTACTCAACAATATTGGACAAGCCATCGTGATCAGGGTCCTGTATGGCCGCTTGTGCTAGACTTGGGTCATCCGGCCAATATAGGAGCTCCCAATCATCCGGGAGCCCGTCAGTATCCACATCTGGGCTTGCTAATTGTGCTTCAGGAGTATTACCGTATGCCCCTATGTTAATCCTGCCACCACCGCCATTCGGCTCGCTGGAGAAATCAGAATTGGGGTCTCCTGCGTCAATGCAGGCAGAATAACTCAGTAAGTGGTACTCATCATTGGCCATATCAACAAAATACGGGAAACAAGCAATATTGCCAACACCGCTATCGCCATCTTCAATACAAGAATAGGTGGCTGAACAGCCATAAAGATCATCTCCATTGTACCACAATATACAGTTGGCAGTTTTACCAGATGATTCCGAGATACCCCTACCGTTGTTGCTAATAATGTTACAATTGACGATCGAAGGCGAAGAAGAAACACAGTGTACGCCATAGCCGGAGCTCTTCGCAATTAAGCAGTTGGTGACCGCAGGTGAGGAATAGTTACAGTACAGACCATATCTGGAGTTGCTCATTATTACACAATCGCTGACCGTGGGTGAAGATGACCAGCAATACAACCCGTCGCGGTTATGGCTCATTGTACATCCAGTAATTACAGGGAATGAAGAGGAGCAATCTACACCACTCCAGGAGTTGTTGGTGATTATGCAATTGGTGACCGTGGGCGAAGATGACGAACAATACAACCCATCGCGGTTATGGCTCATTGTACATCCAGTAATTACGGGAAATGAAGAGGAGCAATTTACACCACGCCAGGAGTTGTTGGTGATTATGCAGTCGGTGATCGTAGGAGACGAAGATGAGCAAAATATGCCATCGTCAGAATTGTCCGTGATTGTGCAAGCTATTACTGAAGGTGATGAAGATGATTCACAGTAAAGGCCTTTCCCGCCATTATTACTGATCGTACAGCCACTTATAGAGGGTGATGAAGATAGACCGCAGTAAAGTCCATAATCGGCATTGTGACTCAATGTGCAATTGATGATCCTGGGCGACGAAGACCTGCATGAAATGCCATTATCATAGTTGTCAACAATCGTGCAATTGGTCACTTCGGGTGATGCTGATGTACAAGAAACACCATCGTCGGAATTACTGATGATCACGCAATTACTAATCGTCGGTGATGAGGAGGAACAATAGAGTCCCCAGCGGCCGCCGGCAATTGTGAAACCAGTCAGAACCGAAGTAGCATCTTCACCTGAATTGCACGTTACCACATCATTACCGTCGCCGTCTATGACTGTTTCGCCACGGGAGCCCCACCTCGCTGCGAAAACTGCAAAGTCAAGAAAGTCTGCTATGCCATCCACAACAAGGTCGAACTGGCCAGCAAATCCAGGATCATTTGCATCAACTAACCATGAGCTCACAAACCCTGCAAGAAACGCATACTGGGATTTAGGACCACTGCCAAAAGTGGCAGCACGGACGGTTATCGACTTTCCACGGAAGTTAATATTCTCGCTGTAGACACCGGGCCGTACCTCCACGACGTCGCCATCTGTGGCATAGTCTATCGCTGCCTGAATACTGTTAAAGTCAGCAGGGCCGTCATCGTCAACTGTTATCAAGTTCGCATAGACCACGTCTTGTTCTGCCAAACTTGCATCATAAATGCCGTTGGATTCTTCGCCGCGGACGCCATTTCTATTCTGGTCCGGCGTATTGGTCATGAGCGCAACTGCGTGACCGGTAACCGTCACAGCCGACAACAGGAACAGACTGAGTAGACCTATCTGTTTCATCTTATCATCCCAAGAACCACTGCTGTGTCGGCGCACGCGAGGCACAGTCGGCTCAATTTCCGGCAATAGCTCTGTATGACAGTCGTGAGAGTGATTGTGATAGATGTGCAATTACTTCTCATAGTCCTGCCTCTCCGAGATAACCGGTACCGCGGCTTGGCAGTAAATCAAGCTGTCAGAAGCCATTGTTAGAAAGGCACAGATACGCTGCCATTCTCCTGCCGTACATTAGTAACCATTTTACCACCTCAAAAGGCAAAATTCAAGAGAATCGACAAAAATTATGACGCTATCTTCGGCCGTAACGCGACGGTGAAAAGCCGTCAAATTGCCTTTCTGGCTACTACCAGCTTGTCTGCCAAAGCCAAGTGTCAGCAAAATCTACAAAGTCTTTGAAATTCACCTCTCCGTCAAGATTGAAATCGGCTATGTTGTTGTAAGTGCCCGGCTCCCAGATGATATTACAGTTACCTGACAAGCCACCCTGCGGAATAACCCGGCCACCCTTCATATGGATTGTGCCGTTGCAGGTGGTCTGGCCGGTGGTTAGGATTGTGCCATCGCGTACTTCAATTGAAGCATTTTCCCTGATTTCTATATTGCCGACAATGTCTGTGGAGCCTGTGAGCTCTGCCAGACCGTTGGGCTCGATCAAAAGGTCTGCTGTGATGTTGCCGAATCCGCGCAAAGTTGCCCCTTGCTTTTGGGTAATACTCTTCGCTCCAAGCGTGCCGCCAAGCAATTCAATTGTCCCTCCGGCTTCGTTGATCAGAGCACAGTCAAGAGTAATGCCGCCACCAGCACGTACTCTAACAATGCCGAGATTATTGACATCGATTGCTGGCTCAACAGCTGGCGAAGCTACACGCAGATTCGTTCGAATGTGCAGTGACGCGGAGGGCGTGTTCTCTAATGTGCCCACAGCAATTAAGGGTCCGTCAGCAGCAATGAGAAGTGAGCCACCAAATGCTGATACTCGGCCTCCGTTACGAAATTGCTGACCCCCATAGATGAGACCATGGCCCCTGATTACACCCGTGTTGTTGTTATCGAAAGTGTCTATTGCTGAGAGACCACCACCGATTAATTGGATCAGACCACCGTTGTCAACCTGCCCGTCGACGTCGAGCTCGGTCAACGGTACAATTCGAAGGAAACCCGAATTCTGCAGGTACCCACTTTGGGCACCCAGAGCCTTTATTTTTGAGTTTCCGTCGCCCCAGACAAAGGTACTTCCTCCTGATTCAATGTGAAGCTCGCCATAAATCGTCGCCTCATTCAAGTACAGTTTTGCTCCATCGCTGACTATTATCTTGCCGCTATACTCATCACGGTCTATTTCCACCTCACCGGTGATGCGCCACTCAGCTGCATTGAGTCCTGAGCTCACAAGTGTCGTGACAAACGCTGTCAGTAATAATGCTTTCTGTACCATGGCTATCGTCCTTTCTTTATTCATGGAAGTTGTTAACCGCTTGCTACCAGCTTAGCTGCCAGAGCCAAGTGTCAGCAAAATCTGCAAAATCTCTTATATCTACACGTCCATCGAGGTTGAAGTCGGCTATGTTGCTGTAGGCACCGGGCTCCCAAACGATATTACAGTCACCTGACAGGCCGCCCTGCGGGATAATCCGGCCACCCTTCATATGGATTGTGCCGTTGCAGGTGGTCTGGCCTGTGATGAGCGTCGTGCCGTCACTTATTTCTAATGTGGCATTTTGTGAGATTGTTACATCGCCGACAATATTTGTTGGCCCGGTGAGCTTCATTATACCATTTGGGTCGATGACAACGTTGCCGGTGATTCCGCCAAATCCCTCGAGTGTGGCGCCGGGCGATTGAGTGACTTTTTGCGCAGCCAAAGTTCCGCCAAGGAGCTTAACGACACCATTGGGCTCATTGACCAAGTTGCAGTCAAAGACAACAGAACCCTCAGCACTAACTTCAACGGTCCCTTGATTATTGACGTCGGCTATGCACGCTGCAGTCCTTCCGCGAATGTGCAGTCCTGCACCGATGGAATTCTTCAGCATGCCGCTATTAGTAAGTGAGCCCTCCGTGTAAAGTAGGAGCGTTCCTGTGGAAGCACGGATAGCTCCTCTATTTCGGATGAGCTGATGCCCAACAACGGCTCCAAAGCCTTCTATCTCACCGGTGCTATTATTATAAAAAATCTCAGAGGCACCGCAACCACCTCCAAATAGCTGAATTGTTCCACGATTTTCGAAGAATGGTTGTTCTCCGGGGCCACCATTACCAGTGCAGAAAATAAGCCCGTCGTTTTCTATCCTCTGTCCTTCAATGTCTATATCGTGACGGTCAAATTTGAGCGTCGCGCCGGCAAGATTGTACAAGTTCCCATATATGTTCTGATGTGCCCAGAATTCGAGCTCCGCTCCGCCCACGTTTGTTACGTCCCCTTTGATGTCGACCTTATCGAGGGTTAAGCTACCATGATTTGTCAAACCATCTTGAATAGTCAGAGGCACTAAATACCATGTCCAAGCCTGCAATATCACTACCCCGTAACAGTCGAGTTGCCTTATGGTGCGTTCTTGTGGCAACCCAATTCTAACCTCTCCTACCCCGATGCTGTTGCTGTCTATTGTCACGGCGAAGGTGTTAAAGGGACTGTTGTCCGGCACAACGCCCGGCTTCCAGTTGCTGGCGTTGCCCCATTCTCCCTGCTCGCCGCCGACCCACTTTGAGTTGACGACTCCGGCTTGAAGTTCACAGGTCCAACAACCTAATAGATAGGCTGTTAAGATTAGTACTTTTCTGAACATAATGCACCTTCCTTTCCTGCTTTTTTGATAGCGTTTTGGGCTATGGCGTATACCAATCGGCCTGCCAGAGCCAGGTATCGGCGAAGTCTGCAAAATCTTTGAAGTTGACCTGTCCGTCAAGGTTGAAATCGGCGATGTTACTGTAAGTGCCCGGCTCCCAGATGATATCACAGTCACCTGACAGTCCGCCTTGCGGGATAATCCGGCCACTCTGCATGTGGATTATACCTTCGCAAGCGGTATGTCCGGTAACAAGCGTGGTGCCATCGCTTATTTCTAATGTGGCATCTTGTAAGATTGTGACATCACCGACAATATTTGTGGGCCCGGTGAGCTTGATTATGCCATTGGGGTCAATAACCACATCGCTCGTGATTCCGCCAAAGCCGGCAAAATTTGCGTCGGCTTTCTGCGTAAGCGTTGTTGCCGCCAACGTCCCGCCTAACATTCTTATAATCCCATTCGGCTCGTTCATCAGATTACAGTCGAAGGCAACGGCTCCCTCTGAATAAACCTCTATCAATCCCTGATTGCTTTGATTAGATGGGCCTATTCTTGTCGCGATACTTGATCCAGGGTTGTTCTTCAGCGTGCCAGTGTTGCTGATGGCTTCGGCAAATAACTGCAACGTTCCGCCAATGCTTTCGATAAGTCCTGCATTGAGAATTTGCTGCCCACCGAACGCACCATACCCTTCGATTATTCCAGCGGTATTATTTCTGAAAATTACTTCTGCTTGAGCTACGCCGCCACGCATTTTTAACAGGCCGGAGTTGTTGATATTGGATTCTTCCGACTTAAACTCAGCATCGGGATCAATGTATACAGTGCCGGAGTTCTCGATTCCGACCTGTCCGTAAACCCTAATCTCCTCACTACAAATGTCGATTTCTGCTCCAGTGGCGTTAATAAGGGCGCCGTAAATATGAAGGTGAGTCGTATTGGGCGTATCCAATTCCCCATGATTTGTAAAACTACTTTCGATGGTAAGAACAACGGGGTCAAGACGCCATCGTTTAAGATTGACTTTGTTATGGGTGGCGTATGTATCCAATGAATCTATGCTATGATTAGCTATAAGTTCCACTGTACCCCCATCTATAGTCACTGCAAAAGTATTCGAGCCATTATTGTCAGGCACCATTGGTGGATTCCAGTTGCTGGGTTCTTCCCAATAGCCCCGCTCGCCGCCGACCCACTTTGAGTTGACGACTCCGGCTTGAAGTTCACAGGTCCAACAACCTAATAGATAGGCCGTTAAGATTAGTACTTTTCTGAACATAATGCACCTTCCTTTCCTGCCTTTTTGATAATGTTTCGGGCTATGGCGTGTGCCAATCGGCCTGCCAGAGCCAGGTATCGGCAAAGTCGGTGAAGTCTTCGAAGTCGACGCGTCCGTCAAGGTTGAAATCGGCTCCGTTGGTGTAAGCTCCAGGCTCCCAGATGATATTACAGTCACCTGACAAGCCGTCCTGCGGGATAATCCGGCCGCCTCGCATGTGGATTGTGCCGTTGCAGATGGTGTGGCCTGTAATGAGCGTGGTGCCATCAATTATTTCTAATGTGGCATTCTCAGCGATCTGGACGGTGCCGACGATATTCGTTGGGCCGGTGAGCTTCATTATGCCATTTGGGTCGATGACAACGTTGCCGGTGATTCCGCCGAATCCTTCAAATGTGGCGCCAGGCGATTGAGCAACTTTTTGGGCAGCCAAGGTTCCACCGAGAAGCTCAATAACACCATTCGGCTCATTGACCAAGTTGCAGTCAAAAACAACGGAGCCGCTGGCATTGACGTTGATTTTGTCGCTATTATTTACGTCGGCATTACGTGCCATAACGCTCAGCACTGCACCAACGCGATTCTCCAAAGTCCCGGCGTTTACGAAAGAAGCATCAGTGTGAAGTACCAATGAGCCACTGGATGCAAAAATTGTGCCGCTATTCTGAAATGACTCATTTGAATGAACCATTCCAAATCCTTCAATGATTGCATTAGCATCATTATGCAGTAGCCCTACTGCTGCACACATGCCACCACATATCTGAATTTGTCCAGTGTTAACGATGTTAGCATCGGTGCCCATTTCGCCAAAAAGGTCAACGATGATAGCTCCATTGTTCTGGACACCGCTGACAAAACAGTTTTCATACTTAATTAGCACGGCCGCCTCACTGGAATTGTAGAAATCATTCCAAATGTGTACGCCCAATAGCTCAAGCATGGCGTTAGGTTCATTTGTCACATTTCCATCAATTGTGAATTGTCCGAGCTCATTGAAAGCACCGCCTCTGAGTCGGAGATTGCCATAGTTCGTCAATCCATTTTCCCCTACTAGAACCAGCTCGATATTGTTCGGTGTGCGATTTTCAAGCCAAACGTTGCCATAGACGTCCAATTGGTTGACTGTGCGGTTTTGTGAAATGCGCACCTGTGTTTTTCCCTCGCTGCCGTCTATGGTTACGGCAAAGGTCTGCGATGCAGTGTTGTCCGGAACTGTGGCTGGACTCCAGTTGGCTGCATTCGCCCATTCACCACCTCTGCCTCCTGTCCACTCTGAATTGACGACCCCAGCCTGAACTCCACAGGTCCAGGAAACTAATATGGTGGTCATTAGTAATAATGTCTTTCTAAACATGATTCACGCTCCTTTCTTGCTTATGGAAAACCATTGTTCAACATTGGCCCTTGTCCCGTCACAAAGCCAGTAGGCAGCCGTGAATATCCTCAGAGAGTGTCGCATGACTGAACACCTTTGTTAGGCGGAGGATCGGAGAGATGACACTAAGCTGCTAAATCACCACACCTCCTACCTTCTCTATCAGTAGTCTATCAGATTCGCGCTTGATTGCAAGGAAAATATGCGAAGATGCTGCCAATAGCCCGCACATTGATGCGTTGAGACGCTGGCCGGAAGAGTCACCTTGGTGGGAGATATTAGTGGTGTACATTGAACGAATAATGGCTTTTCGAGGCGTTTTACCGCCTCGGAAACCTTGTTGTACTAAACGCAGCGTGACGATGTCAGAAGTTTTGGCCTATTCTGGTGAAAGCGTAAGCAATCTATCGATGATCTAACGGCGAGTTCTGGCTGTAAATGGAGGGGGCGTTTTAGCGTGCTTCGTTCACAACCCAGTGCGCTGGTTGGCTGGCGGGACTGGTCTAAAAACCAAGGATATGTGTCTCTTGCGGCAAAAGGGGACAATGGTCAAGAATGCTCTCAGGAGAATGCAGATTGAGTTCACTTCTTCATAACGATCAACCATAGCTCCGCTACCTGGGCACCTCGTTCACCTTCGGCACACATCCAGGTCAGTTTCAGTCTCCCGTCTCTGGTCGCTTCATTCGGAATAGAGAATTCACCAATAGGGGTCGTCCCCGTTTCTCGCATTTCGTGGATTTGAAATATTTCATCCGCGGTTAACCGGATTTTCGCTTGGAACCGTCCAGTGTATGCCACTCTAAGAACATAGCTTGAGTAGGGATCCAAGTTTTCATAGACGACACTCAAAGGCGTTTCATAGAGGGTAGTGATTTGATTCATCCATGCCAACGGTATGGCACTTCCGTCAAAGCCTATCGCTTGTACCGTATGAACCCATTCCTGGCCTCGTAGTCCAGCGCCGAAACTTACTCGAGGCGATCGCAAGCTACCTGGATCGTCTTCCCACGCCGGATACTTGGCGAGTCGCGGAGTGTCCACAGACTGGCCCAGATTATCGTAAAAACCACCCGGTCCCGGGTTGTCCCAATTAAGCAATTGGTCGATGGACGCGAGCTTCACTTGTTCGTCTTCTGCCTGCTGGATCCTTTCGAATTGTGACAAAAACCAAATGACATTATTTAATGGAGTATCAATATAATCCATAAAGTCACCCCGCCCCGGCTTCGCTTTATGTTTTTTCACCGAGGTCTGTGAGCCAATCGTTTCAAATAAATAATCCGCAATTTCCCAGCAGCGATCTTTATAGTCTTGAGCAACTGGTTTCTTCCACGTTTGGTTCAAAACGGATTGAGCCGTCTCTATTTTTTCTCGACTGGTAATTCTATCAGCATCTCGCAAAACTTCTCTGGCTTCTGACTCCAGCGATGTTTCATGGATGAGCCGCTCTCGAATATACGCATCATAGTAAGCACGCAGCCGCCCCATTTGGAATCGATAGCTCTTCACAACATCAGGCGGCAACTGTTTTTCCATACTCTTCCATTGTTTCAGTGTCGCCTCTACAGACTTGTTGGCTATCAGAGGCCCTTCCCAGTTTCTTTCCAGTGCTAATATTCCCTGGGCTACATCTTCCGATACATCGGGGTGAATAAATAACCGGCAATATTGTCTTAAAGTTTCGATAACCGGAGTCTCCGGGTTCCAGTCTTGGTCGCTCCAGATGAACTTATTCACATCATCATTAATCCCTTCAGAATAGCTTATACTTCCGCTGGCAAACTCATCCAGAACATTATGAATCACTTTTTCTGCGACCGGACGCGGATTATAGCATTCCCGTCCCAGCGTCATGGCAAAAGCCAAATCCCAGTCTCTTACAGGATACTGGCAACTGATACTGTGAGTGATGTCGGGATAACGACGGATGGGAATCTCTGGATCTACGATTTTCCTAATTTCAGGTAGAGGCGTCTTTACCCAAGGCCCGAATACAACCCCACCGAACCAAGGATATCTCAGATTGACATTCATGTAAAAAGCATCCAACCATTCCTTAGTAGGGCGAAACGCCTGAGGAGACACCCAGATTTTCGCCTTTGGATGATATTTGCTAAGGATTTCAGCTACTTTGTCCAGCCATACGAAGAGAATATCGGGATGTAAATCCCCAGGATCACCGCCGGGAACAAAAACAGCGTCAACGCGTTTCAATTTCCTAAAAATATCTTCTCTCTCCTGCAATTCTTCTCGAATGGACTCCGGGTGCGTGTAGTCTTCTCCCATGTTTGGGTACCAGATCCAGACGTCCATCCCATAGGAATCGATGATTTCTGACTGCTTGATCATCATTTCTATGGGCGGAAGCTTCATGTGCGGACTCGTCAGAGTATCGTCGGTTCTTGGTGGTATAATTTCGATGCTGTTGGCACCGAAAAGGGCCAGTTCCCGAATGTACTGATCAAACTGTTCCGGGCTCCAGGCATCATAGGCGTTTGTCTTGGGCCGGTATCCGAGCTGGTGCCCGCGAATAGGGTATCGAGGGGACGTGGCGATGCACACATCTTCCGGCGCTAATATCGAACCGGGTTTCATACGGAGAGTGCGTAGCAATTTTCCAACACCGTAAAAGACGCCGCGAGGGTCATCGCCTGCCACTAATATGGCACGTCCCTTGATTGAAAGTCGATATCCTTCCCTATTAAGCGTTTTGCCGTCTTCAAGAATATCTGAATACGGACCTGCGAGCATCTTCATTTGTGCTGTTTGTCCAACAGCGATGACCGACTGCTGATTCTCTGGCCACTTTGTTAAGGTACTCAATTGAATACCTGTTCTTTTCTGTATCTCTTCCCGGAGCACCGTTATTGCCTTGTGCTCTAATCTTTCCAATTTTGGGGGTGCAACAATGATGCTATCAGTGAAGTCAAGATTTGCACTTGAGGCCAACAAATATGGTGGACATATGAGAATTAAACATGATAGTCCGAGGATATGAGAACTCTTGAGCAACATAAAAGACCTCTTCAATCTTCAGATTTGCTATTAGATTACTGTATCCCTTTCTTTACCTATTGTGCCCTCGTCATCCCTCAAGGCGTAACGAATTGCCGTGATATCCTCTCTCAGTCTTTGTTCGAACAGAGTGATATCGGAACTCTGTATTATGATGTTTGCACCCGCTTTGGCCCATTGAATTTGAGATTCGGCCCCCTCGAAGAAATGAATCCCCACGCTCAAGCCTTTTTTCCTAACCTTGGAAATGATTTGTCTGACGACATCCTCGAATCGAGGATCGTGATATTGTTCAGGCAACCCAAGACTTAGAGACAGATCATGGGGGCCTACGATGACCCCATCGAGACCGGGTTCGGCCAAGATCCGATCTAATCTTTCTATAGCCGGGACACTCTCGACATTGATCATTAAGAAGTTTTCTTTGTTCCAATCTCTCAAATAGTCTTTGAGTTTGGATTCAAGAGAATCTTGATTCTGCAATGCTTCTCTTAATCGCTCCCCTTTCAACGGACGCAGTTTCGTAGCACCCACCAGATCTCTGACTTGCTCCGGAGATTCGACATAAGGAGCGAGGACTCCTGAGGCTCCTCCATCAAGGACCTTGCGGGCCTCGCGTGGATCAGCACAAGCAATGCGGACGAGCGGGGGTAATCCATACGCCTTGTAAGCCACACACATCTGGGCAAGGGTCGTTCTATCAAGAGGAATGTGTTCTGTATCGATAAACACAAAATCCACACCTGTTCTCTTCACTGCCGAGGGCCATAGAGGAGAAGGGGAAAGAATCGCCGTTCCATAAAGGCGTTTGCCTTTCCTAAGACGCTCCAAAAATTCGTTGCCATCCATGTGCCTGTCCTGATTCTAAATATCACCACGACAAACGATAACTACAGCGGTTTTATCATATAGATATCCGGGAGTAAAGATGCCATTCTTAAAGCTTGGCGTGGCTGTTGAGGAAGCATCGTCCTTTTCCAAAATTGAAACCTGCTTTTCGACGGGCTTTATGGACAAAATCCGTCTTGGGCTTTCTCCATATATGTGGTACACTTACGGTGAATGACGCTTAATCCGTCTGTCCGCGATGATCGCATCTGAGAAGGTCTACAATGGATCGTCGAGACGGGGTCAGGAAGCAATTGTATCATGTTTGTGAGGTATAAGTATGAGTGAAAAAACTAAAAACACGTCACGACGTCAGTTTCTGAAAGCTACCGCTGGGACCGTTGCGGCTGTGACGGTTGTGCCGCGTCACGTTTTGGGGCGTGGGATGAACCCGCCGAGTGAAAAACTGAATATCGCAGGTATCGGCGCCGGTGGCATGGGAGCTGGCGACATTGATGCCGTCTCCGGCGGCAACAACATTGTGGCCCTCTGCGACGTTGACCTGCGGCGTGCCTCCGCAATCAAGAAGTTCCCCAAGGCTAAGGTGTACCGTGATTTCCGCAAGATGTTCGATGAGATGGAGAAGAAGATCGATGCGGTCGTCGTCGGCACGCCGGACCATACCCATGCAGTGGCGGCCATGGCTGCAATTAAACGAGGCAAGCATGTTTACTGTGAGAAGCCTCTGGCCCACTCCATCGGCGAAGTTCGAGCCCTTGTGAAGGCCGCCCAGGACTACAAAGTTGTGACCCAACTGGGGAATCAGGGGCATTCCTTTGAGACCATCCGCCGGTTCTGTGAGTGGATCTGGGATGGTGCCATCGGTAACGTCCACACGATCTACTGCGGCTGCTCGGCCGTCAACTCCGGCATAGACTCGCTGCAACGCCTGAGCGAGAAACATGAAATTCCCCCAGAACTGGAGTGGGACCTCTGGCTTGGTCCAGCTAAGGAGCGGCCGTATCATCCCGCCTACCTGCCGGGGTCTTGGCGCGGCTGGGTACCGTTCGGCAACGGCACCGTTGGCGACTGGGTTTGCCACGTAGTCGATCCAGTCTTCTGGGCCCTTGATTTGGGAGCGCCCCGTACCATACTCGCCCAGACCAACAACTATGACCCGAAAACGCAGGGTGACGCCTACCCGAAGGGCGACGTCATAACCTTTGAGTTCCCAGCCAAGGGCAAACGTGCGCCCGTCACTCTCGTCTGGCACAGCGGCACCTTGAAGATCCCACGGGCGAAGGAATTGGAGCCGGATCGGAAGGGAATCGATACAGGGGCCTATGTCTATGGAGACAAAGGCGTCATCATGTATGGCTCGCACGGCGCTGGTGGCGTCCGGATCATTCCCGAGACGGCAATGAAGACCTACAAGCTCCCGGAGAAGAGGATTCCCAGGGTTAAAGAGCATCACGACGACTGGCTAAGGGCTATCCGCGAAGGCCGGAAGGCAGCGTCCGACTTCTCCTATGGTGGACCTCTCACGGAAATCGCAATGTTGGGCGTCATCGCTCTAAAGATGCCGGGAACAAAACTGGAGTGGGACGCCCAGACCATGAAGTTCACGAACTGCCCCGAGGCCAATACGTTCGTCAATCCACCATACCGAAAGGGCTGGGCACTATAATTCCCGTTGGGGTATCAGGTACAGTCAGTAATAGTCAGAGGTCGTGTACGTCTGCGTATGTGCAGTGATTTTCGTAGGGCAAATAAACTCATGCGTGGTTGGCTGGGGTGGTTTTGTTTAATGGGCTGGATTGAGGAGTAAGGACATGATTGTTGGTTCCTCGCACAAATTTGTGCGAGGAACCATTGATATAGACTATCAGATCGGGGATTCAGACGGCATATATCCTGCGCCTGACCCGCTTCCAATCACTTTGAAGGTCTCCAACAATTCTAATA
>SMTZ1_10001447_pt1 | contig 23765 bp, 21 predicted proteins | sample DeeMarSWOR136_30_FD_25667 | JGI IMG/M metagenome (IMG submission 25667) | reverse complement strand
GGTAATGGCTCTTCGAGGTCATCACCAGGCCGGCCTCCTCGACCTTGCCAACTACATCCACGGGCAGCCCCATTCTCTTGATACTCTCCTCCAGCCGCACCCGGTTGATGCCGAAGGGCATGATGGCCTTGGGCTCGCCGCCCCAGGCCGGCTTCCTCTCCGGCTCTGGCTCAGGAGAGGCGGACGGCAGCTTCTTCTCGCTCTTCACTTCCCCGTCTTCGAACCAGCGCACCTCCAGCGGGATGAGGTGCCCCCTCAAGGTAGCATCGACCACGGCAGCGACATCGGGGTGAATGGCCACCCGCTCCCAGCCCTTAATCTCCACAACCACATCGAAGGTCGGCGGAGCCTTGCGCTCCAGGATAGACTTCTGCGTCCCCCGCCGCCTCGCCTCCTCATCCCCCAGGGTCACCGTCTGGATGCCGCCGATGAGGTCGGAAAGGGTGGGGTTCATCATCAGGTTATCGAGGGTGTTGCCGTGCGCTGTGCCCACGAGCTGCACGCCGCGCTCCGCGATGGTGCGCGCCGCCTCGGCCTCGAGCATAGTACCGATCTCGTCGATTACGATTACCTCGGGCATGTGATTCTCCACCGCCTCGATCATCACCGCGTGCTGCATGGCGGGCGTAGGGACCTGCATCCGCCGCGCCTTCCCTATAGCGGGATGGGGTATATCCCCGTCGCCGCCGATCTCGTTGGAGGTATCAACGATAATCACGCGCTTGCCCATGTCCTCGGCGAGGACACGCGCCACCTCGCGCAGCATGGTGGTCTTGCCCACCCCCGGCCGCCCGAGGAGAAGGATGCTCTGCCCCGACTCCACGAGGTCTCTTATCAGGGCGATGGTGCCGAATACGGCACGCCCGACGCGGCAGGAGAGCCCCACGATGCGCCCCTTGCGATTGCGTATCGCCGAGATGCGGTGAAGCGTGCGCTCAATCCCCGCGCGGTTGTCGTCGCCGAAGTCGCTGATGCGCTGCACCACGTAGTCGAGATCGTCTTCGCTCACCTCTCTCGTGCTGAGCATGACATCCCGCCCCAGATAACGCGCCTCGGGCTGCCGCCCCAGGTCCATACACACCTCCAGGAACTCGCTGCGGTCCCCCAACCCCTCCAGCGGCTCGGCGATGTGCGGTGGCAGCACCTCGAGGAGAGCGTCCAGGTCATCGGTTACTATTTTCTGCATCTGCAACCACCCCCTATGCCTGCAATGGCACGAACTGCGGCTCGCGGACGCGGGCCACGAGCTGTTTATTTAGGCAGGAGTACTCAGCTTCCTGACGAAAGCCCCGCTCCTGGAGAATGCCGCGCAACTGCTGCTGATACTCCGCTACCAGGCAGTAGACCGGGTCCCTGCCGCTGAGCAGCGACCGGGCACAGTCCACCAGACGGCCCAGCTCGGCTGCGCCCAGGCCGCTGACTATCTCGAATTGACCGACCGTCCCGCTAAGCCTGATTCGCAACCAGGCCTTTATCTCGCCCCCGTCTTCATAGACCCACTCCCTGACCTGGCCTCTATCCAGGCTCTCTTCCCACTCCTGAAAGGTCATACCCTCCACCGTGCGGACCTGCAGGGGCACTGCTGAGCTATACAGCCGGAACAGTCGGTACTCGTCCTCGCTCGAGCCCAGCCTCAGGGAAATGAGGTGAGAAGGCGGCTCTGTTCGCTGTTCCTCCATGCGGTAGAGGTGCTCGGTGAGGTGCTGGCTGAAGCCGGCGCTCTTCGCCACGTCGACCGCGGGGCTGCCGGAATCGAGGCGCAGGAAAATCCGCTCCGCCCCCAGATTATCGATGGCGGGGCCTGTCCTCTCCAGCAGACCGAGGCAGCAGCCCTCGTGCCCCGGGGTCAGGAGCAGGTCCTCCACCTCCCACGCGGCCGAACCGCGGCGGCTCCGCAGGCAGGCCAGACCGTGAATCAGCCCCCGGTTAACGCAGACGGAGTGACTCTGCCTGTCCTCCGGGAAAAGGCAGCATTTGAGCAGGGGGAGGAATAAGGGCAATTGCCACCCCCCGTAGCTGAGCCGGTGCCGTGCCCTCGCTTCCTCGACAGGGGGCTTGCTCAAGAACAGAAGCAGCGCCGCGACATCAGCCAGACGAAGGGAACGAATCATAACGCTTAAGCCGTCTTTGCCTGGGTCTTGCCATTGACAATGGTCAGGAAGTAATCGTGGAAACGGAGGTCGGCGGTGAGCTCGGGGTGGAAGGCAGTAGCCACCATGTTCTTCTCCCGGGCAGCGACCGGCGTGCCGTCGGGCAGGCTGGCCAGTATCTCCACCCCCTCCCCCACCCTCTCGATCCGCGGAGCGCGAATAAAAACAGCGGGGAACAGCGGTTTACCCAGCGCTGGCACATCCAGAGCCGTCTCGAAGCTGTCCACCTGCCTGCCGAAGGCGTTGCGCTTCACCTCGATATCCATCGCTCCCAGGAGTTCCCGGTCGGTTCCCGCAGCTTTCTTCGCCAGCAGGACCATGCCGGCACATGTGCCGAGAACGGGCAGCCCACCGGCGATGAGCCTTCTCAACGCTACCACAAGCTCATACTCCGCCATCAGCTTGCCTATGGTCGTGCTCTCGCCGCCGGGAATCACCAGGCCGCCGATTCCCTTGAGCTCGCCGGGCAGGCGGATGGGTAATGCCTCCGCATCCAGCCGCCGCAGGGCGGCGATATGCTCGACGAAGCCTCCCTGCAACGCCAGAACGCCGACCTTTTTCATCGTGCTTACCTACCACCCCCGGCCGGCAAGCAGTTCCTCCTCGGGAATCGTCTTTATATCCAGCCCGCGCATGGCCTCACCCAGCCCCTTTGACGCCTCGGCGATGACCTTGGGGTCCCGGTAATGGGTGGTGGCCAGAACGATAGCCCGCGCCATGGGCGCCGGGTCCTCCGCCTTGAATATGCCGGAGCCGACGAAGACCCCGTCAGCCCCGAGCTGCATCATCAGCGCGGCATCGGCAGGGGTCGCTACGCCGCCGGCGGCGAAATTCACCACGGGCAGCCTCCCTATGCGGTGCACCTCCTGCACCAGCTCCAGCGGAGCCCGGATGTCCTTAGCCTCCGTCCCCAATTCATCTCCAGACATGCCCTTGAGCTTCCGTATGCCGTCCATCACCGCCCGCATATGCCTCACCGCCTCGACAATGTTTCCCGTCCCCGCCTCGCCCTTGGTGCGTATCATCGCCGCCCCCTCGCCAATCCGCCGCAGCGCCTCTCCCAGGTTGCGGCAGCCGCAGACGAAGGGTACCTTGAAGTCATGTTTATAGACGTGATGGTCCTCGTCGGCGGGGGTCAGAACCTCCGACTCGTCGATATAGTCCACCCCCAGCTCCTCGAGCACCTGTGCCTCGACGAAGTGCCCGATGCGGCACTTGGCCATCACCGGTATCGTCACCGCCTCCATGATAGCCAGAATAACCGCCGGGTCCGCCATCCGCGCCACGCCTCCCGTAGCGCGAATGTCCGCCGGCACCCGCTCCAGCGCCATGACGGCGCAGGCCCCTGCCTCCTCGGCTATCTTGGCCTGCTCCGCCGTGGTCACATCCATGATCACGCCGCCCTTAAGCATCTGGGCGAGGCCGGTCTTGACCGTCCATGTGCCTTTCTCCATCCTGCCTCCTTCACCTCCGAAACCGGAACCGGTTGGTGTTATGTTATCTTATGTCTATTTTGCTATATTGTACACTCGCCCTTTTCAATTGGCAAGCGTAGCCTGTCCAAGCATCTCATGGGTAGTGCAGCATGCGTCTTGAGGCGACCACGAAGGTCTGGGCGGTTCTAGACGTCCAGGGTTGCCTGGAGGGCGTGGGCCTGGATGAAGGCCTTGCGGGGTGGGACCTCTTCACCCATCAGCGTCTGGATCACCTCGTGAGCGGTCACCGCATCCTCGACGGTGACCCTCATCATGACGCGCCGCTGGGGGTCCATAGTGGTATCCCAGAGCTGCTGCGGCGTCATCTCCCCCAGCCCCTTGTAGCGCTGCACCTCCACCTTCTTGTCGCCCATCTTCGCCAGAATGGCTTCTTTCTCCCTGTCCGTATAGACCCAGCGCTGCTCCTTGCCCTTCTTGATGCGGTAGAGTGGCGGCTGGGCTATATACAGGTGCCCGTTATCGATGAGCTCCCCCATGTTGCGGTAGAAGAAGGTGAGCAGCAGGGTGCGGATGTGAGCGCCGTCGACATCGGCATCGGTCATGATAATCACGCGGTGGTAGCGCAGCCGGGAGATGTCAAACTCCTCGCCGTTGCCCGCCCCCAGGGCGGTAATCAGTGCCCGGATCTCCTCGTGCGCCAGCATCTTCTCCGGGCGCGCCTTCTCCACGTTCAGTATCTTACCCTTGAGCGGCAGTATCGCCTGGAAGCGCCGGTCCCGTCCCTGCTTCGCCGAACCGCCGGCGGAGTCACCCTCAACGATATACAGCTCGCTCTCGGCGGGGTCTTTCTCCGAGCAGTCGGCAAGCTTGCCGGGGAGGGTGCCGCCATCGCCGATGCCCTTCCTCGTAACGAGGTCGCGGGCCTTGCGCGCCGCCTCACGCGCCCGGGCAGCGGTGAGGCACTTCTCGATAATCCTTCTCCCTTCGCTGGGATTTTCCTCGAGGTGATACGACAGACCCTCTCCCAGCGCCGACTCCACCTGGCCCTTGACCTCCAGGTTGCCCAGCCTGGTCTTGGTCTGCCCCTCGAACTGGGGGTCGGTGATCTTAACGCTGATTATCGCCGTCAGCCCCTCCCTGACGTCATCGCCGGTGAGGTTGGCCTCGTTATCCTTGAGTATCTTGTACTTCCGGGCGTAGTCATTGAGGACGCGCGTCAGCGCCGAGCGGAAGCCGGTAAGGTGCGTGCCGCCGTCCGTGGTATTGATGCAGTTGGCGAAACTGAGGGTGGACTCGGTGAAGCTGTCGTTATACTGGAGGGCGACCTCCACCGAGGTGCTGTTGACCATCTTGGATACGTAGACCGGCATCGGCTGAAGCACGCCCCGCTTGCGGTTGAGGTGGCGGACGAAGCTGACGATTCCTCCCTCGAAGTAGAAGGTCTTCTCCTCGCCGGTGCGTTCGTCCCTGAACCATATCTCCACACCCTTGTTGAGATAGGCCATCTCGCGGAAGGACTGCGACAGGACATCGAAGCTGTAGTCTATCTCGCCGAATATCTCCTCGTCAGCCATGAAGCTCATCAGGGTGCCGCTGCCCTCGGCTTCGCCCACCTTCTCCACTGGGGCCTTGGGTACGCCGCGCTCGTACTCCTGGCGGTAGAGCTTGCCATCCCGCCTCACCTCCACCATCGCCCAGGAAGCGAGAGCGTTGACCACCGACCCGCCGACTCCGTGCAGCCCTCCGGAGACCCTGTAGCTGCCGCTGCCGAACTTGCCCCCCGCGTGGAGGGTGGTCATGACCGTCTCCAGCGCCGAGACCTTGGTCGCGCGGTGGACCTCCACCGGGATGCCCCGTCCGTTGTCGACCACGGTGACCTTTTTATCCTCGTGGATAACGACCTCGATCTTATCGCAGTACCCGGCCATCGCTTCGTCGATGCTGTTGTCCACGATTTCGTTGACCAGGTGATGAAGTCCCCGCCGGTCCGTGCTGCCGATGTACATGCTGGGGCGCATCCGCACCGCCTCGATGCCGCCCAGCACCTGGATATCTTCAGCGGTATAGCTGTTATCCTTCTTCCTCTTTTTCTTCTGTTCCACTTTGTTCCGTTCTATTATTTGAGCCATGGTTTCTACTCACACAGGTTCTTAAGCACAGTTTTACCGGCGACGCAACGCGGCAACGGAGATGCCTTCGCTTACAGCGGGGTGAGCCTTGAGGGTACCGGAGGGGATGATGAGACTGCTATCATAGATGGTATTCGTGAGGCTACCATAGACTAGCATCGTGCTAGCGTACATGCCTTATTTTACCACATTTTAAGGCTGTTGTGAACTAGAAAAGCGTACTTTTTTTAGGTGTCGTGCGGTTTTTAGCCCCTTTTTTAGTTATAATCTACCGAGGAGGTGACGAAATGGAAAAATGGGTTCTTGTTGCCGAAACTAACTGTTCCATTCCGGCAAGAGAGGAAGAGTTTAACCACTGGTACAACACCGTTCATATTCCGGACATCCTGGAAACACCGGGTATTCGCAGGGCAACCCGGTATGAGTGTTATGAAATGCCCGAGGGGCACGGGAAATACCTCGCGCTCTATGACGTGGAAACCGATGACATCGAGAAGACGGTTGCGGCGTTCACCGATATTGTAACCAGGAAGTGGGAACAGGGGCGTATGTCCGAACTGGTAGCCCCGGTACATGCAGCATTCTACCGGCAGATGGCGCCTACCATACACGGGAAGTAATCTAAACCTAAATTAATGCGAGCATAACTCCGCTATAAGTTCTACTTTACATTCTTGTAAAAGAGCAATATAATCCCATAGAGTCAATTTGTGCATCTGCGAATATCGTAACATTGATTATTAATACAATTATCCAAAGAGCTCATATCATATATGGAGGTATATTATGATATTGTCAGATAAAGAACTACGGTCCCGATTAGTACCACCTGAGGAAGTAACACAAGCGAAAGATTGGTGGGAGAAAGGTGATTGGGACAAAATAAGCAGTAGAATTGTTATAGAGCCTTTTGAGCTACATGCATTGGGAGTATGTTGCTATGATCTGCACGTTGGAGAAGAATATGTTTCATTAAGAGACCCGGATAACACTATGGAACTTAAAGAGGGTAAAAATATATATGTCCAGCCTAGTGAAACTGTTTTAATACTTACCAAAGAATACGTATGTTTACCTAAGGATGTAATGGCTATGATAGTTCCAAGGGCAACATGGATATTTGAGGGTACTGCGCTTTATGCAACAAGGATAGAGCCAACGTGGTATGGGAAATTAGTCATCGCTTTTACCAATTTGGCTAAGACTCCAATTGCCCTTCCTCGCGGTGAAGCATTCTGTACATGCTATTGGATACAGACGATAGAAGTCGAAGGTGTACTGAGTAAAGTAAGTACACAGCACCTCGGTCGAACAAATATCGGTGCGATGAAGTTTACCCATACTAGGCCTCAGAAGCTCTTATCGCCAGATAAGGTCGATAGGGAATCAATAGAGAAAGTAGTGGACTTATATGGTTGGCCCTGGGATGTCGTTAGGGGTATTTTTGAATTGACTCGGAGAGAACTGGGTGTTTGGATAGAGAAGGAAGTCAGTCAAGATATTGTAGCTGAAGCAACATCAGCCGCAGAAAAAAGAGCATTCGAGGAATTAACTAAGTCATACGGTGAGCTATCTAAATACCACAGAAACCTTACTATCGGTGTACTAGCTATTGGCGGCTCAATTGCTGCTGCAATTGTTGCTGTCGTGATAGGATACTTGATTCACCTTTTTACCTAGCCCACAGACGCCAGCGCTCTTCGTAGTTTCTCATCGCGGTTTTCACAGCGTTTTCTAAAGGCTTTACGACATCATCCGGCAGCAGCCGCAATATCCTTTTGCCTTGACCTTTACCAAGCGTGGTCAAGGCTAAGAATCGTTTAGGCAACAAAGCATCAACGCGATAGTGATAGTCACGGATATATCCTCGGTATTTTAAGTCTTCCAAGTCTGAAAACAACTCAATAGAAATAAGGAAGCGCTCAGAAAATGAGTAGCCCAAAGAAGAGAACTTTTTCTGGAACTCTACAATGCTTTCCAGAAACTCAGAAAAGCTGACTTCATCTTTTTCGTAGTTAGAGAAGATACATAGGATAGCTAAGAGAATTTCGACTGGACGGCCATCTTTGGTTCTGCCGGGCAGCTTAACCTCTGTAAATATTTTTCCACTTTCCAACATAACCACTCCCAACCCACAATAGATTATCGTATTAAGCTAGCGCCAACAGTATAAACCACAAAGCCTATAAATCAAAGTTCTTCTTAGAGATTTTTTCATATATAAATTTATCATAATTGTTCATTATTGTCAACGTTTTTTGGGCCTACCAGGCTTTCTAATCTGATCCGCTAGAAACTGCAAATCTGATTCAGTAATCATAGGTTTAAGCATATCGGGGGCAAGCTTTTTTATAATTTTATAGAAACCCCCACGGCTATAGTTCTTTGTGTGCCCCGTAAGCTGTGCTAGACGCTCACAAGCTTCGTCAAACGTGTATGTATTTAACTTTATCCATATAGATTTTGTCATATACTCCCAACTCCAAATAAAGAGCGAATGAGAGTATATAACTAATTGTTCACTACTGTCAACTGTTAATTCTATATATTTAGCATTTAATTATATAGGAAATAATATGAGGTTCTTTATCAAAAATTCAACACTGGATTTAACAATAATGGCTATGTGCTCGATACCGGGATGGTCACGATAACGATAACCCACATAACGACCCCGGCGGCAATGGCAGCAGCACCGAACGACCGGGCGCCCGTACCCCGGCTCTTGCGATAGGCGACGATGCCGCCCGCAATCAACGCCGCGCCGAGTATGCTCAAGATAATCCAGAGGACGGCTCCCCAGTCCATACCAAGCCTCCTTGACCCGAATATGTGTGCCTTCTATCATTAAAGACGCATTAAAAGCAGCTTTTGTTCCTCCCGTCGGGCAACTTGTTTCCCCATACGCCTCCAAAGTATAATACTGAAAGCGCGCAAGGAGCAACTGGTATTTACCCATGAGCAACCGGACTAATGTAATCGACGTATCAAACCTGTACAAGGCGTATGGCGCCATCAGGGCCGTGGATGGAATCAGCTTCGACGTAAAGCAGGGAGAGGTCTTCGGTATGCTGGGGCCGAACGGTGCCGGCAAGACCACGACCGTGGAGATAATCGAGGGCTTGCGCACCCCCGACAGCGGCAGCGTAACCGTGCTCGGCATAGACGCCCTCAAGGATGTGCGCGAGGTAAAGGAACGCATAGGGGTGCAGCTGCAGACTCCGGCGTTCTTCCCCAAGCTGAACGTTCGCGAGTTGGTCGACTACTACGGCAGCCTGTACAAGAAGTCAGTCCCGTCTTCCGAGATTATCGACCTCGTAGCCCTCGATGAAAGCCGCAAAGTCCTCTTCCAGAACCTCTCCGGCGGGCAGCAGCAGCGTCTTTCCGTAGCGCTTGCCTTCGTCAACGACCCGGATATCATCTTTCTCGACGAGCCGACGACAGGGCTGGACCCCCAGGCGCGCCGTACCCTGTGGGAGGTCATCGAGGGATTCCGCAAGGCAGGGAAGACAATCCTGCTCACCACGCACTACATGGAGGAGGCGGAGCGGCTCTGCGACAGGATCGCCATCATGGACCACGGCCATATAATCGCCATGGGAAGCCCGCGGGGACTGATAAAGGAGCACTTCGCAGAGAGCGCCATCCAGTTCAAGATGACGGGTTACCCCGGCCGGGAGGCCCTCGTTGCCCTGAAGGGCGTTACCGATGTCATCGAGGAAGGGGACGAGATTATTCTCTACACCGGCAGCATCCCCGTTACCATATCCGCGCTGCTGGAGCTGGCTTCATCAAGGTCCGCCGAGTTGTCCGACCTCTCCATACGGCATGCTGACCTCGAGGACGTATTCATCAAACTAACCGGGAAAAGGATACGCGATTGAAGGCTTTCAAGAGCGTATGCATAGCAGGGTTCAAGCAAACTATCAGGGACAGGATGGCCCTGATATTCATCTTCCTCTTTCCCATCATGCTGATCCTGGTGCTGGGCTGGGTCTTCGCCGAGCCGGGGGTATCGACTTTCGATACGGGAATCGTTGACCTGGGCTCGCCTCAAAGCGCAGCAACCATCGCCGAAGGCCTGGATGGCGTCATCATGGACGAAGACACCAAGGTGTTTGACATAAGTGAAAAGGGGATGGATGAGGTGCTGCAGTTGCTCGCGGATGGCGACCTTGACTTGATAATCGTTGAGCCGGAGGGTATGGAATCCTCGCTGCAACTGGGGCAGCCGGTTGCCCTCGGCGTCTACTACGACCCCAGCCAGACCGTCAATCAGCAGACGCTGATACCCATCCTGAACCAGGTAATCGACGATATAGACAGGGGCATGCAGGGGAGCGTCAAGCTCATCGGCCTCAAGGAACACAGCCTTCATTCGCACCAGCTGCGCTTCATAGACTACCTCATCCCCGGCATACTGGGCATGATGGTGATGTTCCTCGGCGTCTTCAGCGCTATAGCTATCATCCAGCAGAAACAGTCTGGGATAATACGGCGGCTGGGATGCACACCGCTACGGCGCTCAACCATGGTATCCAGCGAGGGATTTTCCCGCATAGTAATTGTCCTGATTCAGGTGGCACTGGTCGTTCTTGTCGGCTGGCTAGCCTTCGATGTGCAGATGGTGGGCAACTGGGGAATACTCTGCGGGCTCGTGCTGCTCGGTACCCTGGCATTTACATCTATAGGCTACCTCATCGCTGCCTTCGTCAAGACGGAGGAGGGAGCGATTCCCATCACCCAGGTCATTGTTTTTCCCATGATATTCCTCTCCGGCACATTCATCGAGGTTACCAGTATACCGTCCTTTATCGAACCGGTGGTCAAGATAATGCCGCTGACCTACCTGAATGACGCGCTGCGGCAGACCATGGTGGACGGGACTCCATTGTACGCCATGACAACGGATGTCCTGATACTGGTTGGCTGGGTGGTTGTCTGCCTCTCGCTTACCATCCGGTTCTTCAAGTGGGACTAAGGCAGTGGTCTCACATTTAAGCTTTACATACCGTTCGCTTGTAGTTGCCCGAGTCCATTGAGTTTAGTAAATCCCTTCCCGTTCGCCCTGAGCTTATCGAAGGGCCGTTCATGGTTCGACAAGCTCACCACGAACGGGTTTATAAAACATAACCTTTAAAATAATGCCGAAAATAGCCAATAATTGACGCAGCCAGCCCTGCTTGTTAGTATGGTACACGGGAGGGTGTTCGATGGAGTCGATGAAGAGACTTTCGGACCACCTGGCAACCAGGGTCAAAGAGCTGACGAGGCTGCGCGAGGGCGGAACCAAGCTCATCGGCTACGCCCCCGGCGGCTATATGCCGGAGGAGCTGGTCTACGCCTGCGGAGCGGTGCCCGTGGGCCTCATCCGCGGAGGAGACCCCGAGCCGGTAGGCGAGAGCGCTGCCTACGTTCCCCGCTTCATGGACACCTTCTGCCGCGCACAGATCGGCTACCGGATGCTGGGCGAGGAGCCCCTCTACCAGATGCTCGACCTCCTCATCGTCCCCGTCACCGACCACAATATCAAGACCATAGCCGACTGCTTCAACTTCTTCGCCCATGACGATGTCTTCAGGTTCGGCGTGCCCCACCAGAAAGACGAGCACGCCTTCGAGTATTACCTCGCGGGGCTGCACGCGCTCAGGGAAAAGCTGGAGGGCTTCACCGGCAACAAGATCGACGACGCGCACCTGAGGGAAGCCATCACGCTGTGCAACAGGATGAGGGAGCTTCTGAAGGAGATAAGCCTCCTGCGCAAATCCGAACAGCCGCCCCTGGCCGGCTACGAGTTCGTGAAGCTGAATCACGCTTCCTTCATCGCCGATAAAGCCGTCCTCATCGACGCCCTTGAGTCGGTTCTTCAAGAGCTTAAGGAGAAGCCCCCGTCGGGCGCGTACGGGCCACGGGTTCTGCTCACAGGCTCTACCCTGGCCATGGGCGACTACAAGGTCCTCGAGATGACCGAGGCGGCCGGCGCATATATCGTCATCGAGGAATTCGCCGAGGGGATGAGGCACTACTGGGAGAACGTCCAGCCCGACGGCGACCTCATGGAGGCTCTGGCGGACAGGTATTTCCGCAGGCGGCAGCCCCCGGCCTGGTTCAGACCCTCTCGGGAGCGGCTGGACTACCTGATAGAGCTGGCGCGGGATTTCAACGTGGATGGGATTATCTGGTACCAGCTCTTATACCGCAGCAGCTACGATATCCAGTCATTCTACTTCGAGAAAATGGTGAAGGAACAGCTCGGCATCCCCATGCTCAAGGTACAGTCGGACTACGACGTCTCAGAGAAGGGCCCTCTCAGGACGAGGATTGAGACCTTTATTGAAATTATGAAGGCAGGGAGGAGGGGCTGACCATGTATACCGAGCTTCTCAAGCTGTGCGGCTTCGAGCCGGACGAGATAAAGCGGGAAAGGCCGAGGGTCGACAGGGCGTTCGCTAAACTGGGGCTGGACGAGGAGGACTTCAGGAGGGGGGAGTGGCGGCTGAAGGAGTACCTGGACATCGAGCTGCTGGGGCTGCGCAAGTTCCTCGGGATATGGATGAGAGAACTCGTTAACCTGGTTCTGGCACGGGAAGAACACGACAAAATAGTCTACAGCGATTTCCCCATGGAGCTGCGGCCGTTGATGTCGATGATGCTGTCAACCGATGAGAAGGAAGTGTATTTCGGCGTTCCCGGGCAGATAATCAACATGACCATGGGCCAGATATTCGATAAAATCACCCCCTACATCGAGGTCGGGGAGGAGAGCGGCATGCCGCCCGGCGCAGCTCACTGTGCCCTCTATCAGACCCGGCTGGGTGCGATGGTGAAGGGAGTGATCCCCTTCCCCGACCTGTCGGTGATAGCGTCGTATCACTGCGACCAGCCGGCCGAGGCGGAGGAGCTGCTGCATGAGGTCTACGGCGTTCCCGTGGCCTACCTCGATAGCTGCTCGGACCCGAACTGGGGAGACTGGCCGAAATTCAATGACTCCCGGGTCCGCTACTGCAGCTCACAGGCGAGCAGGATGTTCCGCATGTTCGAGGAGATTATCGGCTGCCAGATGACGGAGGAGGCGATACGCACCGCCAACAGGTCGAACGCTATATTCCGGCTGACGTTTCAGGCGCTCATAGAGCTCATCGGTCACGCCGACCCCCAGCCGATAAGCCAGGCGAGCCTGGCACACGCCTTCTTCCTCAACTCGATGCCGACGAGGGACATAGAGGGCAAGCAGCAGGCTCTGGAGATACTGGCTGAGGAGGTGAAGCAGAGGGTGGAACGGGGTGAGGGCATACTCGAGAAGGGCGCCCCCGGCGTCTTCTGCACCGCCACGATTAGCGTCGACCCGAGCATAACACGTATGATAGAGCGCACCGGCCTCGCCATCCGTATCCAGATACCGAACTGGCTCAGCCCCTGGGTGCTCACCAAGCATCCCTACCGGGAATGGTCGGATATGATCGGCGTAGGCCCCTGCCTGGACATCCCTCACTCCTGCGAAGCGCACTGCCTCATAAACCTGGAGAACTGCAAGGCCTTTAACGTTGACGGAGCGATAAACTTCTACCCCTACTCCTGCCGCGAGTGGGTCCCCACGGTAATTATAACCAAGAGGATGATAGAGAAGGAGCTGGGTATACCGGTGCTGGTGCTGGAGGGGGACTGCTACGACACCCGTAACTACAGCGCCGGCCAGCTGCGGACGAGGGTGGAAACCTTCGCCGAGCTCGTCAAAGCCCACAAAGCCGCCAAGGCGGCGTAGCCCGTAGGGGCACTTCGCTAAGCGCCCATAACCTGTCCTCCCTCCCCTGGTGGGAGGGAACAAATAACCTCTCCCTTGATGGGAGAGGCTAGGTGAGGGTGAATATCAAGAATACAATAACAGCAGGCGTCGATGTCGGGGCAGCCACTGCCAAAACAGTCATCGTAACCGACGGCAAAATCCTGTCCCACGCCGTTATACCGACAGGCGACAGCGTTGCCCGGGCAGCGGAAAAGGTAACGGCAGTAGCCCTGGAGGAAGCCGGGCTCTCTATGCCCGACCTCGGCTTCGTCATCTCCACGGGCTACGGGCGGAACGGCGTTGCCTTCGCCAACAAGGCGGTAACCGAGATCATCTGCCACGCCAAAGGCGTCAATTTCCTGATACCCGCAGCGAGAACGGTCATCGACATCGGCGGGCAGGACAGCAAGGTTATCGGAGTCCGCGAGGACGGCAACGTCAGCGACTTCGTTATGAACGACAAGTGCGCCGCCGGGACGGGCAGGTTCCTCGAGGTTATGGCTGATGTGCTCGGCCTCGACATCGAGGAGATGGGGCCGGTCTCGCTGACCAGTAAAGAGCCCTGCCTGATCAGCAGCACCTGTACCATATTCGCCGAGACGGAGATGGTCTCGCTGCGCGCCGAGGGGAGAACCCGGGAGGACCTGGTCGCCGGCATCCATAGGGCTGTGGCTTCGAGAGTGGCTGTCATGGGAAGAACCGTTGGCTACAGGGAGCAGGTGGTGTTCACTGGGGGCGTCGCCAAGAACATCGGCGTCAAGAACGCCCTGGAATCAGGTATCGGGCTTCCCATCCTGATCCCGGAGGAGCCCCAGATTATCGGCGCTCTGGGCGCGGCGCTGCTCGCCAGAAATGAACTGAGCTGAGTGCCTCCCTCGCGATTGAATTACCACAGATTATAATAAACGGATTACCCTTTCCTGGCGTACTTCAGGTCCTTATTATCGTGTTCCCAGTAGGAGATATGGGGTTTTCCGGCTGAATCGAGGGCAATCGCGCAGTACAGGCCGGTAATCCCTTCGCTGTCCACCGTCTCCCTCTCCCACGTGCCGGAGGCATTTGTCGCGTACCTGAGCTCGCCCGTAAAGCCGTCCCACGAGTAGTACGCGATGTGTACGGCGTCATTACCATCCACCGCGTTGCCCGTGAAGAAACCGGCATCCTCATCGTCGATTACCTCGATAGACCACGTCCCCGGGGCATTGGTGGCATACTTCAGGTAGCCGTTGCCGGGGTACTCCAGTATGGCGGAGGGGTCGGAATAGCTGATATGCACCTTATCGTTGCCGTCGACAGCGATGGAGGTATTCCATCCGACGTGCAACGTATTGTCTACAAGCTGGTACTCCCAGGCACCGCGGGCATTCGTGGCGTATTTCAGCCCGGCATCTTTATCGAGATAGCTGATATGTACCTTGCCGTTGCTGTCCACGGCGATGTCGCCGTCGTTCCCGGCGTTTACACTCGTATCCACATCGACCCATGTCCATTCCCCGCTGGCATTGGTAACATACCTGAGCCCGCCTGCACCCCCCTCGTCCGTGGTACCGACGCCTTCCTCGTTGCGCAGCGATATATGCACTTTACCGTTGGAGTCAACCGCTATGGAGGCATCGCTCCCCTTGACCACCTGGCTGGCAACCGCAACCGTCTCCCAGGAGCCGGACTCATTGGTGGTATATCGTATATCCAGTATGCTTAAAACGTCGGAGGCGCCGAGCCTGGTGTGGACGATATGGACATTGTCGTTGCCGTCGACGAAGATTCGCGGCGTCATTCCCGTCCCGGTGTCGAGGGTAAACGCCTCCCAGGCTCCGTTAGCGTTCGTTGCATACTTCAGATCGCCATAGGGGACGGCATCCGTGCCGATATATTCATCCTCGATATATTCGAAATAGGCGATATGAGCTTTTCCGTTTCCGTCAACCGCGATCGAGGAATATTCCCCGACGTATCCCGCCGAATCGGCTGTGGCGATGTCCCACGAAACCGGAGGTGGCGCGGTAGGCGATGGGCTGCCATCCCCGCCGCCGTCCCCTTCATCATCCGCGCAGCCCGACGCCAGGACGACTGCAAGCAATAAAATAAGAAGGAAGGTTTTAAGATTGCACATTTTCACCGCCCCCTTTTAAACACCTTTTTGAAACCCAACGGGCTTCCTGCTTTCACGGTCAGCCGTTGCTGCAGCCGGCGAGCACCGCGCTGATAAGTATCAGGAGAGCCAGCACGAGCGGAATCAGCTTGCCCACTTCTCTCTCTTTCTATGTTTCTTCCTTTACATACGCTCCATCGCCGGTTTAAGCGAGCCTTACCTCGCCCTCAGCGTCGGCAGTCAATAAGGCGGCGAAGTCGTAGCCCCTGCGCCTGATCTCCTCCGTCCCGCCCTGCTGGCGGTCGAGAACAACCACCACCTTCACCACCCGGCAGCCCTCCGCCTCCACCGCGTCTATCGCCCGCAGCACCGAGCCGCCGGTGGTGATAACATCGTCGACTATGGCTACCTTCGACCCCGCCTTCAGCGGTCCCTCGACGCGCTTCTGCGTCCCGTGCCCCTTGACATCGCTCCTCACGATGAAAGCCGGGATGGGTTCCCCCTCAAGGTGGCTGACCACTGCCACCGCGGCTGCGATGGGGTCGGCGCCCATAGTCATGCCCCCCACAGCCTCCGCTCCCGCTTCCATAATGATAGTGAGTATCTTCTTGCCGATGAGATAGGCGCCCTCAGGCCAGAGGGTTACCATCCTGCCGTCGAAATAATAAGAGGTCTTCAATCCCGATGTGAGGGTGAAATCCCCGCGCAGGACCGCGTGCTCCTTGAAAACCTCCAGCAGTCGGTCATCGCTTTTATCCATCAACCTTAACTCCCTCCTTCCAGATAAAGCCCGTTCTGCGCAATATACCTCTCGACCTCTTCGGGGACCAGGTAGCGGATGGAAAGCCCCCGCGCGACCCGCCGCCGGATATCGGTGGCGCTGATATCTATCTGGGGGACATCGACCACCATGATACGCTCCGATGCGCCGGGGACGGCGGCATCCAGCTCGTGCAGGTCGATTTCCTCGTGGCCCGGCCGCCCGAACCCCACCACCTGGCACAGCTCAAGCAGGCGCGCCGGCTCCTTCCACCGCGGAAGCTCAGCGAGGGCGTCGTACCCCACCATGAAATAGAGCTCAGCCCTGGCGCTCAGGCTTGCCTTCAGTTCGATTATAGTGTCCACGCTGTAGGTGGGCCCGGGGCGTTCCAACTCGACTGTCGAGACGTTGAAATGGGGATTGGAGGCGGTTGCCAGCAGCACCATCTCCAGCCGGTGCTCGGCACGGCTGATGTCCATCCCCTCCTTGAGCCAGGGCTGCCCCGCAGGCACGAAGAGCACCTCCTCCAGGCCCAGTTTCTGCCGCAGGTCTTCAGCTACGACCAGGTGCCCGTAATGAACGGGGTCGAAGGTACCCCCCAGAATCCCTATCTTCTGCTCAGCCATTCCTGCCCCCGCGTGGCGCAGATTTCCGCTGAGACAGCGGCCGCGGCCGGAACACCTTGAACTCCTCCTCTACTTTTTCCTTCGCCGGAGCGCTGTCTGCCCGGGAGAGCAGCTCCAGCGCCCTCTTCATAAGCTCCTCGACCCCCTCACCGGTCGCCGCCGAGATGAAGTAAACCGGTGCCCCCAGCCTCTTGAGGTCTTCCCGGAGCTGTGGCACACGGGCCTTCACATCGGGGAGGTCGATCTTGTTTACCGCGACGATACGCGGCCTGTCCTCCAGGCCAGCCTGATATAGTTCGAGTTCCTCCTCTACCTTCTCAAGGTCGGTGAGAAGCGTTTCGGAGCAGCCATCAGCAAGCTGTATGAGCACCCTGGTGCGCTCGATATGCCGCAGGAAATCCAGCCCCAACCCGTGTCCCAGATGCGCTCCTTCAATGATACCGGGGATATCCGCCAGCACAAAGCTGCGGTAGCCCATGACCACGACGCCGAGTACGGGCTCGGTGGTGGTAAAGGGGTAATCTGCAATCTTGGGCCGAGCGTGGGAGACCCTGCTCAGCAGCGTGGACTTACCCGCATTGGGATAGCCGACGATGCCGACATCCGCAAGCAGCTTCAGGTCGAGAAGCAGCCATGCTTCCTCACCGGTCTTTCCCCCCTCCGCGCGCCTCGGGGCCTGGTTTGTAGGGGTGACGAAGTGGGCGTTGCCGAAACCTCCCTTTCCCCCCTGAGCTACCCGGACCCTCTGGCCATGCTCCACTATGTCAGCGACCAGCGTCGTGCTTCCATCCTCCAGCTTTCGCCTCACCAGCGTCCCCAGCGGCACTGTAACAAGAAGGTCATCCCCTCTCCTCCCTATCATATCCTTGCCTTTTCCATGAGCCCCACGTTTAGCTTTAAACTGCTTCTTATACCTGAATGCTTGCAGCGTTGCCAAGCTGCTATCACCAACCAGGTAAACGCTCCCCCCATCCCCTCCATCCCCACCATTAGGTCCGCCGAATGGCACGTACTTCTCCCTGCGAAAGCTTATCACCCCGTTCCCACCGTCCCCACCCTTTACATAAATCTCCGCTCTATCTATCAATCCACGAATCCTTACTAATAATATCTATTTATTACCTATTATATTCTATTGTTGAAGTATTGGTAAAATAACAGTTAATAAGCATGTGTGTTATGTGGAAACCATTATTATTCCAACTTTGGTTGGATATTATGGGGTTTAGTGGGTAACCTGTTAAAAAAGCATTGAAAAAACGTGGACTTTTCGGACGTCAATTAAAGGGTTGTGGTGGAAAACAACTATAAAAAAACAAGACATAATGTAAGCGTAGTTTTCCACAATCGTAAGGGGATTTCCACAGAAAAAGGTTAGTTTTCCACGAATTTATGTCATCTTGGGGTTATGTCTCGCCAGGGCAGACTAGACCGCTTTGGAGTAGAGCCCTTCTCGGATCTCTACCAGGTCGCGTCGCAGCGCAGCATCGGTATTGATATCGTTGGCAATCTTCTGGTAGCCATGGAGGATGGTGCTGTGGTCTCTGTTGCCCAGTTCCTTCCCTATCTGGGTCCACGAGCTTTGCAGTTCCTCACGTAAAAGGTACATTGCCATCTGGCGTGCCACGGTGAGGGGCCTGTCCCGCTTTGCACCCTGGAGCGACTCCAGGGTCAGCCCGTAATAGGCTGCCACTGAGCTTAGAATCGCAGCTACGGTAAGGGTGCGTCTATGGGTGTCCGTAGTTATCTCCGCGAGGGCTTTGGCTACCAGCTCAGGGGTCATCGGCTCCTGTATAAGCCGGGCGAAGGCAAGGACACGGTTAAGCGCACCCTCGAGCTCCCGTATATTCTTGTGGATGCGGTGGGCGATCTGGTTCAGCACCTCCGCTGGGACGGCTGTCTTCTGCTCTTTCGCCTTAATCTGGAGGATGGCGATTCTGGTCTCGAGGTCCGGGGGCTGCATGTCAACGATCAGCCCTCCCTCGAAGCGGGAGCGCAGCCTGTCTTCGAGCAGGGTCAGGGTTCTGGGGGGGCGGTCGCAGCTCAGGACTATCTGCCTGTTCTCGTTATGCAGGTCGTTGAAGGTATGGAATAAACCCTCCTGGGTTTGCTCTTTGCCGGCGATGAACTGCACATCGTCGAGCAGCAGGACATCAACGCTGCGGTACTTATTCCTGAAGTCCTCGCTTTTCCCCTCTCTGATAGCGCTGATAAATTCATTGGTGAACTGCTCGGCGGTCACATACATGACCTTGGGGCAGGAGCGGAGCGCTACCCAGCCGATAGCGTGCAGGAGATGGGTCTTCCCCAGCCCAACCCCGCTGTAGACGAACAGAGGATTATAGCTGCCACCCGGGTCCTGCGCTACCCTCTGGGCTGCGGCATGTGCCAGACGGTTGCTGCTGCCGACGATAAACGTCTCGAAGGTGTACCTGCGGTTGAATTTGGGCTGGCTGGCACGCTGACTGTATCGTCGGGGGGAGGGCGTGGGGGGCGTTGGGCCTAACTCCCCGCTGCCATCGCCCAGATGGACCTGAAACTGAACCTTCAACGGGCGCCCGGTGATGCCGCTTACGGTCTGCTCGATTAGAGGGTGGAGGCGCTTTTCCAACGACTCGGTGACGAAGGTGCTCGGGACACCGACGATCAAGCTGCCATCCTGTTGAGACAATCCAACGGTATTCTTCAACCAGGTGTTGTAGTTTGCCGGGCTTACTTTGCCCTGTAGCTCTTCGAGGGCTGCCTGCCAGATATCCGCTGCTGTTCTAGCTCTCATGACTCCCCTCGTAGCTACAGATTAACAAAGCAGCCTAAGCACCGTCGGGCGGTGTTTCAGCGCACAGGTGAGAACGATACCGGCTCGCTCTCATACAAATCACAGCGACAAAGCGGACTGCTGATGCCCTCTCTTGTCCTGTAGCGCATCCCTGCAGCAGTTACGCCTTAGGGGAGAGCGGGGGACCGATGGTTGCTCCAGTTAAGGCGCGCAGGGAAGAAACTGCTCAGTGGACGCAGGGTGAGAATAACAGACGCTAAGGTTGGGGGTCAAGACATTTTTTTACCATTTTTTAAAAAACTAAAGTTCTAACCAAAAGGTCAATTCGCTTGGGACAACCCGTGAACCTGGCTGCGAGCGCGTTTATTCCTCGAATTTCTTGAAGACCAGACAGGCGTTCTGGCCCCCGAAGCCGAAGCTGTTGGAGAGCGCCGCTTTGACCTCTTTTTTACGGGCTACGTTCGGTACGTAGTCGAGGTCACAATCGGGGTCGAGATATTCGTAGTTAATAGTGGGATGAATAACGCCCTCGGTGATTGATTTAATGGTGGCTATTGCCTCTACTGCCCCGGACGCGCCCAGAAGATGTCCGACCATGGATTTTGTGGAGCTAATCGCTACTTGATAGGCATAGTCTCCGAAAAGCCTCTTGATCGCCAGGGTCTCCGTGGCGTCGTTGAGCGGTGTAGAGGTACCGTGGGCGTTGATATAGTCGATATCGTTGGGCTTTAACTCTGCGTTCTCAATCGCCCAGCGCATCGCCCGCATCGCCCCGGCGCCATCGCTGTCGGGAGCTGTCACATGGTAGGCGTCTGAGGAGATGCCCACGCCGGCAATCTCGGCGTATATCCGTGCGCCGCGGCGCAGCGCATGCTCTAGGCTCTCGAGTATAAGGATGCCTGCCCCTTCGGAGGGGACGAAGCCGTCTCGCTTGGCGTCGAAGGGGCGGCAGGCCTTGGTCGGCTCGTCGTTTTGCGAAGTTAGAGCCCTCATGACGCAGAAGCCGGCTATCCCTGTGGTAGTTATCGCGCTCTCTGTGCCGCCGGCGACCATGACATCCGCCTTGTTCAGTCGTATCACCTCTATCGCGTCGCCTATGGCCTGGGTTGCGGCGGCGCAGGCGGTGGTTATGGTGGAGGAGAACCCCTTGAGCCCGAAAATGAGGCTTACCTGCCCCGCTGCCATGTTGGGCAGGATAATGGGCATAAAGAAGGGGTTTAGCCTCATTCCCCCTTTCTCCTTGACGGTGTTGAACCCTTCCTCGACTTCGGGAAAGCCGCCGATGCCGTTTCCGATGAGCACACCCATACGGTCCGCGTCCTCGCGGCTGAGGTCGAGCCTTGAGTCATCCATAGCCATTCTGGTGGCGGCGACGAGCAACTGGCTGAACCGGGCCATCCTTCGCGCCTCTTTATGGTCCAGGTAATCGCGGGGCTCGAAGCCCTTCACCTCACCGGATATCTGGCAGCTCAGCTCGCTCACGTCACAGGCAACGGTTCTGGCAATGCCCGACCTGCCTTCAACCAGTCCCTGCCAGAATTCATCGACAGTGAGCCCCAGTGGGGTTATCGCCCCCATGCCGGTTATCACAACGCGGCGCCTCTCCTTCTTCCCCTTGCCCGCTTTCTTGGGGCGTGTTTTGGTGGTTGGCTTGCCCTTTTCTTCCTTGACAATGCTTCCAAAAAGCTCGTTGATTTCCTTATCAACCACAGTAGTAGCCGCCTCCGGTTGCTGCCCCATTTCCGACCTTGCCTGCCTCATCAGAACCCTCCTCATAGCGTTTGCGGGATGCGTGTCCGTTACCGCGCTAAAGATACCACGAGCATGGTAAAATCCGACTTACCCTTTCCCTTTGCTAACTTACGGACACGGTTAACGTCTCACGTTTCACGGATATAGCTCTGGACGCAAACCTTTTGTATATTCTATCACCTCGCCCACAAGAAACAACGACCCTGTGGCGCAGATGAGGTCTCTCTTTCCTGCCTGCCCCAGCGCCTTGGCTAATGCCTCGGCGACGCTTTCTGTGACCTCAGGCCTCAGCCCCAGGCGGGCAAATACCTCAGCTACTGCGCCGGGGCTGGTAGCCCGCGGGTGGCGAGACCTGGTTGCGAGAACGCTGGACGCCAGCGGCGCAAGCTCGGCAGCAACTCCTCCCACGTCCTTGTCGGCGGATGCACCTATTATAAGTATTAAACGGTAAAAGTGGAAGTACTGCTCCAGCGCTTCCTTGAGCTTTTTTGCCGATTCGGCGGTATGAGCGCCATCGACGACCAGGAGCGGCCTGCGTCGCAGGACCTGCAAGCGGCCCGGCCAGCGGGTAGCAGCCAACCCTGACTCGATGCTTTCACGTGGCACATACAGCACCTCTAGGGCAGCGACCGCCGTCGCGGCATTCTGCATCTGGTGTGCGCCCAGTAGCGGGATGTTGAGCCGGTAAACTCCGCGCCTTCCGTTCACCTCCAGCGACTGCCCTGAAAGGTCGGCCCCGGTCTTTCGCCACGAAAGCTCCTTTTCCACTTCTATCAGCCTGGCACCTCTTTCGAGGCATATCTTCCTGATAACAGCCGCCGCCTCTTCTGCTTGCGGTGCGCTGACTACAGGAACACCCGGCTTTATAATGCCTGCCTTCTCAGCGGCGATGAGGGCCAGGGTATCGCCCAGCACCTCCTGGTGGTCGAGGCTTATCGGTGTTATCACGCAGAGCTCGGGGGTGACCACATTCGTGGCGTCCAGCCTGCCCCCCAGCCCGGTCTCCAAAACCTGGAAATCCACCCCTTTGCGCTGGAAGTGGAGGAAAGCGGAGGCGGTCAGCAGCTCGAAGGTGCTGAGCTCGCCGTAGGTGCCCTCGCGGTCCATTTCATCGGCATGCGGCCGCAGTGTGGCTACGACCTCCGCCAGCTCCCGCTTGGGAATCGGTTTCCCATCAACGTCAATCCGTTCGCGGATGGTAACGAGGTGGGGGGAGGTGTAGAGGCCGGTGCTGTAGCCGGAGGCGCGCAGTCCCGAAGCGACCATGGCTGCGGTGCTGCCCTTGCCCTTGGAGCCGGCGATGTGCACCGACCTGGCGCTGTGATGGGGGTCGCCGAGGCGGTGCAGCAATTCCTCCATCCGCCGCAGGTCGAACCTGCTGGCATAGGTATACCCCGGCCACCTCTCGTAGTCGGTGCGCTCCAGCAGGAAGGCTATCGCCTCGGTGTAGTTCATAGGACGGGATTTGAGCCATTATAGCATCGGGGCTGAAGTCCAACAAGCGCCGCTGGTGGCGAAGTATGTGGTGTTGTATTATACTTACATAGCTATAATTCCTTGGCCAATTCTGCCAGCGGCGAGTTAGGGGGAAGCATGAAAGGGAAAGACCTGCTCTCGATAGCCGACCTTGCGCCTGACGATGTGAAGCGAATCATCGATAGCGCGGTGGAGATGAAGCGGCAGGGCACGAGCTCCGTCCTCGCGGGGAAGACTCTGGCTTTGCTGTTCGAGAAGCCCTCCCTGCGCACCAGGGTGAGCTTCGATGTCGCCATGCATCAACTGGGAGGGCACAGCCTCTACCTGTCACCGGCGGAGGTCGGCCTGGGTAGCAGGGAGTCTATCTCGGACGTGGCGCGGACGCTTAGTCGTTATGTCAATATAATCGCCGCCCGGACCTTCGACCATGTCACCGTGCAGTCGCTGGCGGAGTATGCAACCGTTCCCGTCATCAACGCCCTCTCGGATAAGGAGCACCCGTGCCAGGCTCTCGGCGACCTTCTCACTATCCATGAGAAGAAGACCGTCTTGGAGGGCCTGACCATCGCCTTCATCGGCGACGGCAACAACGTTGCCAGCAGCCTTCTGCTCGCCTCCGCACTGGTGGGTGTGAATTTCAAAGTCGCATCCCCCCGGGGTTACGCGGTACCGGTCGAGGTCGTAGCTCTGGGACGCAGCCTCGCCCGGGGCGGCGCTCAAATCCCCCTCGTTGAGCAGCCACAGGAAGCTGCCGAGGGCGCCGACGTTATCTACACCGATGTCTG
>SMTZ1_10005697_pt1 | contig 23774 bp, 25 predicted proteins | sample DeeMarSWOR136_30_FD_25667 | JGI IMG/M metagenome (IMG submission 25667) | reverse complement strand
GGCTACCGGAAGGGAGAAAGGTGGGCCTGGTACACAATGTGGCTCGTGCACGGCATCTTGGTGTGCAGTGCGATCTTCAACACCGTCTTCCTTGGTGACGTAAACGAGGTGCTGCCGTGGATCCCAATCACGTTCCTGTCGCTGGTGGGGCTTCTCCTCCCCTACAGGAGGTTCTTCCCGAGATAGCCGCACGTGCACGTCAATTATATTACAAACAAATTATAAGGTGGAAATGAGATGGTCAAAAAAAGAATATACTTGAGTTTAGTATTAGCAGTCGCAGCTTATTTCTTAGGTATTGTAGCTGAAGCGACTCATGGAAGTGACTCAGCAATTAATATGGCTTCCTGTTTCAGCAAAATAATATTTTATTTAATTGCAGTTCCACTTGCACACTCTGCTGGTAAGATTATTAGAAATGAATTGAATATCATCGGGATTCCGGGTTTAAGAATTGTAAGTTGGATTACGTATGGTGTAGCAATAATTCATTTTATTACATTTTTTATTTGGACAGCTGATGGTAGCCGACTTCCAGACGGACAAATAACTATAGACTCAGCGATGTTTTTCATAGCATCGATGTTAATGATTGCAGAAGCGTGGAACTCACAAAAGAGCAAAGAATTTAACACCTAGAAAATTTAACCAAAAAGACTACAAGAGGCGCATGTATAACAAGCACTCGATGATCCTGCAATACGGTTTTTATCTGCTATATCTGTTACATGGAAAAAGCATATTTTATTATGATTAATACAATTTTACAGTTACTAGTAAATTTGGGTGGTTTCCCTACATTGAACTCTATCCTCCTCAGAGGGTGTGTGGGATAAAACCTATCTCCCAACCCATGCGAACTGTAGTGGCGACCGTCATCCCTCGTCTCCCACCTGGATCGAGACCCTCATGAGGTCCCCCCTCCTCAGCTTCTCGCCCTCCACGACCTCCACGGGCACCGTGATCTGCCCTCCCCTCTGGAGCCTCGCGTAGAACTCCCCCGACCCGAAGTCCGCGAACCTCAGCCTCACGTGGTAGACCCGCCCAGACTCCAGCCTGAACCTCCATCTCACCTCCACAGGCACCGTCAGCCTGTTCCCCGCCACCAGCCTCCCCAGGAAGGAGACAATCAACCCCCACACCAGGAGACAGAGAACCAACACCCGCATATCAGAATTTTCCAAAATAAAATAAAGTAAAAAAATCTAAGGAAAAATACGCCACCCAAGACCTAGAACGACCCCTTCCACAAAAAGGACCCTGAAAAAGGCCCCGAAAAAGAAGGGGGGGAGGGGCCAAATAACAGGTAGCCTGTTACGGGCTAGGGGAAGACGCGCCTCATGTCCCTGGGGAAGGGGATCGTGTCCCGTATATGGTCCTGCTTCGTCATCCACATGAGCACCCTCTCGACGCCGAGGCCGAAGCCGCTGTGGGGCACCGTCCCCCACCTCCTCAGGTCCAGGTACCAGCTCAGCTTCTCAGCGTCCACCTCGTCCTCCTCAATCCTCGCCATCAGTTGACCGTAGTCGTGGACCCTCTGGCCGCCGCCGATGATCTCGCTGTAGCCCTCGGGCGCGATCAGATCCGCGGAGAGGGTGACCTCGGGCCTCGCCGGGTCCGGCATGTGGTAGAAGGGCTTAATCCCCGCAGGGAAGCCCACGACCCAGATCGGCTTCTCGAAGCTCCTGCTCAGGGGCTCCTCCTGGGTGCGGCCGAAGTCGTCACCCCAGTACATCTCCACACCCATACCCTGAAGCAGCTCCACGGCCTCGTCGTAGCTCACCCTCTCGAAGGGGGGCTCCAGGGCCAGAAGCTCCGCCGGCTCCCGCCCCACGTACCTGAGCTCCCGGGGCATCTCCTCGGCCAGCGCGTGGGCCACGTGGGAGATCAGCCTGTCCCCCACCCCCATGATCCCCCTCAGGTCCTGCCAGGGCTCCTCCAGCTCCAGGTGCCAGAACTCCGAGAGGTGCTGCCGGGTCCTGCTCGCCTCCGCCCTGAAGCTCGGGGCGATCGTGTAGATCTTACCGATGCTCGCAATCATAGCCTCGGCGTAGAGCTGCCAGCTCTGGCTCAGGTAGACCCCCGGCTTGTCAAAGTACTCCACAGTGAAGAGGGTGCTCCCCCCCTCACAGGCCTCCGTCACGAAGCTCGGGCTGTGGGTCTCCGTGTAGCCGTTCTCGTCGAACCAGCCCCTAGCCGCCCTGAGGAAGCAGGCCCTGATCCTCATCATCGCCTGCACCTTCGGGTTCCGGACGTAGAGGTGCCTGTGGTCCATGAGGAACTCGACGCCGTGCTCCTTCTTAGTGATGGGATAGTCGGCCTGCGCCTCGCTGAACTCGCAGACATTATTCACGGAGACCTCCCTGCCGAAGGGCGCCCTATTATCGACATTCACGACGCCCTCCAGTGTGATTGTGGATTCCAGGGGCAGCCTACCGACGGCCTCGTAGGTCCCGTCGTCGACGCTGCGCCTGTTCAGGGTGCACTGTATCACACCCGTCCCGTCCCGCACCTCGAGGAACTGGATGCCCCCGCTGCTCCTGCTGTTGTACAGCCAGCCGCGGAGGGTCACCTGCTCCCCGTCGTGCTCTCCGTCCAAGACGTCGGCCACGCCAACTATTCCAGTCATCTCTGTGACCGCATAGAGTACGGGGGTTCATGATATATACTCTTCGCAAAGGGGCGGACCCACACACAGCCGCAGGCGGCTACAGACCTCTAGGCGTCCGAAGGGCTCATCTCACCCAAAGAACCTGGAGAGGGAGGTCTGCTTCGGCCTTCCCACCATCTCGTCGAAGTCCATACCCAGGGCGTCGAGGAGCTGCTCGAACATCGACTCCAGGTACTCCACGTACTTGTCGACGTCCACGTCCCTGTGGGAGGCCATCTGCAGCGGCTTCACGTCGTCCCTGGTCACCACGTAGCTGATGATGTCGCCGGCGTCGAGCTGCACCCCCTGCGCCGCCAGCATCCTCGCCGCCTTCACGTGCTGAGGGTTCGTGTCGTACCTGCTCAGAGACTTCCCCAGCATCACGCTGAAGGCCACGTCCCCCAGGTCGAAGCTCCTACTCCTCAGGCTCTGGTAGACCGACTCGACGAGCCCCCGGATCTCCTTCCGGGCGGGCACCATCTCCCCTGGCCCTCCCACCTCCCCCAGGATCCGGGTAAGCTCCAGGAAGGAGCCCTTCAGCAGCGGGGGGATGTGCCTCTTCTTCCCCGTCAGCCCCTTGATGTCGACGCTCCCGTCCTCGTAGACCCCCAGGTAGTTCTTCTTCCGCCGGGAGAAGATGGCGTACCTGTAGACCTTGTCCACGTCCAGGTCGATGCCCAGCTTCTCCTCGGTCCAGCCCATGAGGGCCTCGATCTGCTCCCCGCTGGGGTGGGCTAGGAAGACGCTGTCAGTGTCCCCGTAGAGCACCTCGATGCCCAGCCTGTTCGACTCCTCCACGGCCTCCGTCATAGCGTACCTGCCCACGGCCGCCGTGCTCTCCGCCAGGGGAGGGCAGTAGAGGGGGAAGCTCTCAGCCCCGAAGACGCCGTAGGAGGCGTTGAGGAAGACCTTGAGGGCGCTCTGGACGACGTCGTAGAAGGTCCTCTCCTCCTCGGAGAGCCTCCCGTCCCTGGACAGGGGCTTGTACCTCGTCACCCTGAGGTCCTTGAGGCTGCCGATGATGAGGCTCGTCATCCCCCTCCTCTTGGTGCAGACCCAGTGCTGGGTGCCTGGGACCAGGTTGTCCTTGCACTCGGGGTGGCTGCAGAGGAGGGTCTCGTAGCTCAGGTTCCAGTTCCTGATGGCGGAGGGGTAGAGGCTGGCGAAGTCGAGGACGGTCACCCCGAAGTGGACCCCCGGCTTCGGGTCCCTCACGATGGCGCCCAGGTACTTCTTCCCCTTGATTATCGCCTCGGTGGTGGTGCCCCCCTTCGCCTCTATGATGTCCTCCTTGTTGGGGATGAGCCAGCCCCTCCGCCTGTGCTCCCACTCCATGAGGGCCAGGATCCAGCGGCTCACACCCATCCTCGTCAGGTCCTCCACCGTCATCTTGCTGATCCGCCCCAGGATGATCATCAGCTTCATGGGGAGACTGTCGTTGAAGGACGTCAGCTCGTAGGTGATCTCGGCGTCGTTCAGGCAGTAGCGGGCAAGCTCCTCGAAGGAGAGCTCGTTTATCGCCCCCACCTCTATCTTCCTCCTTCCGATGACGGCGGAGGCGACGTCGTCCAGGTTGTTCTCCCTGTACCTGTTGCCGAAGGCGTAGATCTGGATGGAGCGGTTGAGATAAAACCTGTAGAGGTCGATGTGGAGGCCGTTGGTGAGGTAGGAGAAGCGCCGCCCCACCGTGATGGGGACCTCCTCCCTCCCGAAGGCGAGGTTGAGCGCCCGCTGCCTCAGGTACCTCAGGTCGAAGTTGTCGCCGTTGAAGGTGAGGACCACCGGGTACTCGTTCAGCAGCCTGAAGGTCTCCTCCACTAGCCCCCTCTCGTCCTCGTAGAACTCAACCTCGGCACCGTCTATCCGGGGCAGCTCGGCCTCCTCCCCCCTCTCGTTGAGGAGGAGGACACGCTTTAGGCCGTCTGAGGAGACGAAGGAGATGCAGGTTATGGGCTCCTCGGCCTTCTCGGGGTCGGGGATCCTGTTGGCGACCGAGGTGTAGACCTCTATGTCGACGGCGACCCTCCTCACTTCGGGGACCGGGCACTGGAGGAGCCTCGCCCACTCGAGCATGTGCCCTCTGAACTCCGGGTCCTCGGCTGAGAGGGCTGACTCCATCTCCGCCCTCACGGACCCTGGGAGCTCGTACTCCACGGGCACTAGGTCCCCATCCACGACCCTATAGGGCATCCCGGGGATGAGGGCCCTGTCGTAGATGTAGTTCTGGTAGTAGCGTATCCGGCTCTCCCAGCTCTCGCCTATGATGTTCCTGATGCCGCCCCCCAGGCCCCCGCCTATCGCCAGCGGGTTGGAGGCCTGCACCCTCGTGACCTCTATCCGCCTGTCGGCCAGAGAGTCGTAGAGCTTCCTCTGCTCGAAGCCTCGGAAGTCGGGGTAGTCCATGAGCCTCCTGTTCTTCCCCAGCTCCCCGGGGCTCTCCTTCGAGATGCAGTAGGAGAGGTGGCCCGTGTTGTCGTACCAGAGGTAGACCTGCCGGGACTCGGGCTCGTAGAGACGGAGGAAGGCCTTCTCCGCCTTGCCATCGTAGCCGGCGGACAGCAGGTACGAAGCCGGCAGGTTCTCAGGGGCCCTCCTGCCCCTTACCTCGGAGACCTCTCCCTCTACTATCACTCCCACTTGGCCCACTCACGTACCAATGGATGAGCTCCCATATATTGTATGTCCACTCAGGCCGCGACGCCCCCCCTCTCCAGGCAGTACAGGGTCTCGAGGGCAATGTGAGCAGCCTGGATGGCCGTCAGGCCCGAGTCGTAGTGGGGCGAAACCTCGGTGAGGTCGAAGCCCAGGAGGCGCTCGTCGACAACGCCGCAGACCAAGTCCAGGAGGAGGGGTACGCCGATCCCCTCCGGCGCCGGGTTGCCCACGGCCGGAGCCTGCGAGGGGTCGAGCACATCCATGTCGATGGAGAGGTAGGCCGAGCCGGAGCCTTCCAGCCACTCCCGGACCGGCCCGACGCCAGCCCCCGCCCCCTCCCCGAGGAGGCTGCGGGCAGCGACGACCCTGACCCTTTCCCCGTTGGCCTCGGCGAACTCCTTCTCCTCCCGCGAGAGGGCTCTCGCCCCCAGTATCACGGCCCTGCAGTCGAGCTCCTCCAGCGCCCTCCTTAGGTAGGTGCCGTGGGAGAGGGCTGAGCCGAGGAGCCTGTCCCTCAGGTCCATGTGGGCGTCGAGGACGACGACGAGGTCGGGCCTCAGGGCCCTCAGGGCACCCAGGGTGACGGTGTGCTCCCCGCCGAGCATCAGCGGCATCACCCCACCGCCCCGCGTCAGCCTCACCGCCGCCTCTATCATCTCCAGCGTCCCCTCGATGGATTCGGAGACCCTGACGTTGCCCAGGTCGAAGAGGGCGATGTCGCCGAGGTCGAGCCCCGTCCTGGGGCTGTACGTCTCCATGTACTGGCTCGCCTGCCTGATGGCGTCCGGGGCGAACCTGGAGCCCCTCCGGTAGGAGGAGGTGGAGTCGAAGGGGGCGCCGAAGAGGGCGCATCGAGAGTCATCGAAGCTCGTCGTGGCGTCGAGGAAGGGCTGGAGCGTGGGCTTGAAGACCGATTCCATGGGGGCTATCCCACTTCCACCGACCATCCATTCATCTGCGCTGCGGCCCTACTCGACCTTCTCTACGACGACTTGGTCCACGCTGTGGATCACGGCCCCCTGCTCCGCCATGTGCTCCTTGAGGGTCTCGAAGTCGATCCCCTCCCCGCTGAGCACCACCTTCAGGCTCTCCGTCCTCTCATCCATCTCCACGAGGGTCACATCCACCATCGCGACGCCCTCCAGTTCACCCAGATATGAGGCGAACTTCGGCAGGGGCGGCTGATGAGGCTTCAGGACATCCAGAACTAGTTTCCTTATTATCGGGTCACTCAAGTTATTCACATATCCTAACGACTGGCCCGCTGTCTATTTCCCTCCTGGGATTTATTTATTATTCGTTTCCAAGGGAGGGAAAGCGCTATAATCTGACCTCCTTACTCGACCTGCACAATCTTTATTAACATCTTTCCAGTGTCCTCCAGTGAGTGCCCACAGGCTATGGGATACATTGAGAGGGTTATAGAAGGCTACCCCAAAGCCCTCGGAGTGCAATGACAGTTGACCGAGTCTTCTGACGACGACGATCCAGAGAGTAGCGTAGCGGGAATAGGAGAGAGCTTCGCCGACTACATCGAGGAGGTGGGCTCCTACCTCAGGGTAACGAAGGCCCCCATGATCCTGCGCCGCTACTTCGCGATGAACGCCTTCGACGGAGCCATGACCAGCCTCGGCGTCGTGATAGGCGCCTACATATCCCGCATCGATGACCCGAGGACTGTGATCGGCGTCATCCTTGTGAGCGGGATAGCGATGGCCGTCTCCGGCTTCTCCGGCACCTACATGACGGAGAGCGCTGAGAGAGTGAAGTCCCTCAACGAGCTGGAGGACGCGATGCTCACAAACCTAGAGGACACCATATACGGGAAGGCCTCCCGCTTCGTCTCAATCTTCGCGGCCTTGGTGGACGGCTCCGCGCCCTTCCTTGCGTCTCTGCCGAGCGTCATCCCCTTCTACCTAGCGACGGTGGGGCTGCTACCCATGGGGCTGGCCTTCACGGTCTCCATAGCGGCGGCGCTGACGATACTCTTCCTGCTCGGCGTCTTCCTCGGGAGGCTGAGCGAGTCGAACATAATCTACTCGGGAGTAAAGATGGTTATCGCCGGAGTCGCCGTCGCCCTCATCGCCCTCCTGCTCAACGGCCACGGCTAGCGGCGCCCACGCGCTGGCCCCCTGATCCCTCAACGAGCTCGTTTCAGAGTGCAGGGTCCACAATGGGAGAAGACATGTCTCTCGTGATAAGGGGATAAAATGGTGGTAGTTTGGGGCCCCCGCCCCCAGCTGGCTCTCAGCTGAGGTCCAGGGTCTTCGCGGCCTCAAGGGTCTCCTCAGGGAAGTCCCGCCAGAGGCTCTCTATCACAGTCCTCGCGATATACTTCTTGTAGCCGCTGTCGTCGAGCTTGGGGAAGTAGACGCGATGGTACCCCCCTTTGCCCGACTCCTCCTTGTAGTCCAGGACGTTGTTGTCAACCATGTCGTTGAGGAAGTTGATTATCGAGGCCCTGCTCACGGTCTTCTCACCCTTGAAGGCCTCGTTGACGTGCTGCCAGGCCTCGCGGGAGATCACTCCCTCCTCGGCCCTCTTCCACACCAGCTTCAGCGTCTCTACTTGGTAGTCTTTCAGGACTTTCTGGAACCCCTCTCCGTTGGGATCAAACTGGAACGACATCGACTCTCACCAGACGAATATCGGCTAAAGACACAGTAAAAATTAAAAAAACTTTCGTTTTCAGACTGCGAAATGATGATAAAAAACCTACCAGGAAGATGCTTGACGAAAAAAATTTCCTTTTATCGAAAATTTTTGTAAAATAAGCCTGTCTTATAGGGTGTGTTTGATGAGTTGGTCGTTTCCAAAAGCACTGGGCTGCGGACGCGTCAACGAGAGTAGTAGTATCTTCCATTGCTCTTCTGCTGCTTGTCGAGTCGGGAGCCCTCCTTGTTGACCCTGGGGCGCTTCGTCTCCTGGTCCCGGCGGAAGGTGACGCCCATGTCCCTCAGGAACGCGTTCATCCCGTCCTCCAGCTTCATCGGGTGACCACCCTCCCCCGTCCTCCCCGCCTCCCCGTGGAAGACCATGAGGCTGTCTGCTATGAAGTCCTGGGCGACGATGTCGTGCTCGACGACGAAGGCGGTGACACCGCTCATCTTGGTGATGCGCCGGATGGCCCGGGCCATGGCGAGGCGCTCCTCGACGTCGAGGTAGGCGCTCGGCTCGTCTAGGAGGTAGATGTCCGCGGCCCTGCTCAGGCACTCGGCTATGGCGACCCTCTGGAGCTCGCCGCCGCTGAGGACGGAGACCTCCCTCTCGAGGAGTCCCTTCACGTGGAGGGGGTCGATAACCTCAGCCGAGAACCAGGACTCCTGGTACTTCTCTCCCGCAGCCTTCCTCAGGACGTCCTGGACGGTGCCCTCTATGGTGCCGGAGAGGTACTGGGGCTTGTAGCTCACCCTTATATTCCCCTCTGAGACGCCGCCCTCGTCGGGCTCCTCCACACCTGCGAGCATCCTGATGAAGGTCGTCTTACCTATGCCGTTCTTGCCCAGGACGCCTATCACCTCACCTTGGCCTATGCCCCCGGCCTCGATGCGGAGGTGAAAGTCGCCGAAGCTCTTCTCCAGGTCGGTCCACTCCAGGAGGAGTCGGCCCCGGGCCGAGGCTGAGGTCGGCGGCTTTACGTGGAAGACGATGGGGGACTCCCTGAACCTGACGTTCTCGTCGGGGATGTAGCCGTTGATGTAGATATTGATCCCCTCCCTGACGCCGTGGACGTTGGAGACGATGCCGTAGACGTCGGGCTCCCCGTAGATGAGGAAGATGTCGTCGCTCAGGTAGTCGAGGACGGCGAGGTCGTGCTCCGCCGCCACTACCATGCGCCCCTCCTCGGTGAGCCCCCGGATCACTCGGGCGGCGTTCATCCTCTGGTAGATGTCGAGGTGGCTGGAGGGCTCGTCGAGGAGGTAGACCTGGGCGTCCCTGATGACGGCGGTGGCGATGGCAACCCTCTGGAGCTCCCCGCCGCTGAGGATGTCGAGATCCCTGTCGAGGATGTGGTCTATCTCCAACTCCCTGGAGACCTCTTCGAGGGCGCCCCTCTCGTCCCTCTCCCCGAGGACCTCCCCCACGGATCCCTGGATGTACTTGGGTATCTGGTCGACGTACTGGGGCTTGTAGACGAACCTGAGCTCGCCGTCGTAGAGCTGCTCCAGGTAGTCGTGGGTGGGGGTGCCGGCGAAGTGGTTGAGCAGCTCCTCCTTGGTGGGCGGCTCTCGATGCTTTCCCAGGTTTGGTGTGATGTTGCCTGAGAGGACGTTGAGGACGGTGGACTTGCCTATGCCGTTGCGGCCGAGGAGGCCGACGACCGCCCCCTTCCTGGGAACGGGGAGACGGTAGAGGGTGAAGGCGTTGGGGCCGTACCTGTGGATGTGGTCGGACTCCAGCTCGTCGGGGAGGTTGACTATGCGGAGGGCGTCGAAGGGGCACTTGTGGACGCAGATGCCGCAGCCGCTGCAGATGAGCTCGGCTACGTAGGCCTTCGCCTCCTCGTCGAGGCGGATCGCCTCCCTGCGGGTGCGCACCATGGGGCAGAACCTGATACAGACCAGATCGCACTTGTCGCTGCGGCACTTCTCCTTGTCTACGACTGCAACCCTCAACGGCTACACCTGTCGTCGTAAATTGATTTATGCGCCTTATTTAAGGGATGATCAAGGTCCCCCGGACCATTTGACTGCAGAACACGCTTACTATGCCCGTTCGCGCCCGATCTGTATCAGAAAAACTCCACTGTTTTTATTGATCCTCGTAATTCCTCTTGGGAATCGCGCGGGCGCACGCGCGGACGGCGGGGGATCAGAGTGCTCCAGAGCTTGAGAGAGATGGGCGGCTTCCTCAGGAGGCTCCCTACCAGCTTCAGGGTGATGATGGTCAGGGCCTCGGTCGCCAACTTCGTGGTCAACATGAACCCCTACAACTCGATCTACGTCTTCGCTCTCGGGGCCTCGGGCACGGAGCTGGGGCTTCTCACATCGATCGGCCTCGCCCTCACGGCCATCTCCGCCTTGCTGACTGGCTGGCTGGCCGACAGAGGGGACAAGAAGGGGATCTTCCTCGCGGGGGCTGCCGCCGGGATCATGGTGCCCCTGACCTACGCCCTCTCCCCAAGTTGGGGCTGGCTCTCCCTCGCCTTCATCGTCTCCGGTGTGGCCGACGGCATAGTTCAGCCCTCCTGGACGGCGATGTACGCGAACAGCGTCAGCAACAGGGCTAGGGGCACCGTCTACGGGCTCGCCAACGTCTTCATACTCAGCCCCATCCTCTTCGCCGGGCTGATAGGGGGCGCCATCGTCTCCCGCTCGGGGGGGCTCACCGCCACGGGCATCCGCCCGGTCTACTGGGTGCAGGTCGCCCTTCTCTTGGCCGTCTGGATCTACATCTGGAGGTTCCTGAGGATGAGAGGGCAGGCCGATGACGGTAGGCCTCTCTCCCTCCGGGGGATGCTGGAGGACTACAGGGAGGTCCTCTCCATCGGGGGCGCCCGGTCCTGGGTGCTGATGAAGAGCCTAGGGAGCATCTCCATAGGCATGGCCGGGCCCTTCTGGATGCTCTACGCCTCCGTCGTCTGGGGGGCCTCGGCGATGACGATAGCCTACATGGTGACTGCCCGGAGCCTCACCCAGATAGTGCTCTCGCCCCTCTCGGGGAGGATGACGGATGCTATAGGAAGGAAGAGGATGATCATCGGGGGGCGCATCGTCATGTACATCGCCTCGGTGATCTTCCTCTTCGGCGGCGGGGGCTGGAGCCTGCTGCCCGCCTGGGTCCTCATGGGGGTGAACGACGCGACGGGGATCGCCTGGTCTGCGAAGGAGGTGGAGCTCGTGGGGGAGAAGCAGAGGGCGAGGATGACGGCCCTCAGCACAGGCGCCTTCAACCTGCTGGCCGTCCCCGCGAGCATCCTGGGGGGCTACCTCTGGGACAGCGTGGGCCACATCGCCCCCTTCATCCTGATGGTGCTCATAGACGGCTGCCTCAGGATGCCGATAGTCTACAAGTACGTCCCGGAGAGCGAGAAGGCCGCAGAGGGCCCGGCGTCCGACGGCTCGGGCTTCTTCACGGACTAACGTGAGGTGCGGCGATATCGCCCCCGGGCTCGGGTTTGATGGATCCCTGATTCAGAATCATTTTAACGGCCGCGAAAGCCTGTTTACCGAGCCATCGGGAAGCCCTCTGAATATTCTAAAGGTTGAGAAACATGCCCGTCATAACCGTAGAGAACGTTTCCAAGAGCTTCGGGGGAGTGAAGGCCCTCTACGAGGTCTCCCTGACAGTGGAGGCGGGAGAGTTCTTCGGACTCTTCGGCCCCAACGGGGCTGGGAAGACGACCCTCGTCAGGATCCTCACCGGGGAGATAGGGTCGGACTCGGGTGCCGGGACGACGGCGGGAGCCCCCTGGAGCGACCCCATGGAGGTGAAGAGGAGGGTGGGCATCGTCCCCGAGGCGGAGACTCCCCCCACCTTCCTCACTGCCCAGGAGACCCTGGAGCTGGTCTGCGAGATCAGGAGCGTCGATGACCCGGAGGAGAGGATCGGGGAGTGGATGGGCTTCTTCGGCATGGAGGAGAAGAGGCACGTCCTCTGCAGGGACCTCTCGAAGGGTCAGAGGCAGAAGCTGATGCTCGCAGCGGCCCTCATCCACGGGCCGGGGCTCCTGCTTCTGGACGAGCCCTTCATCAACCTTGACCCCATCTACCAGAGGAGGGTGAGGGAGCACCTCCGGGGCTTCGTGGAGGGGGGAGGCACCGTCTTCATGTGCACCCACATCCTGGAGATCGCCGAGAGGCTCTGCACCAGGGTCGCTGTCATCGACCGGGGCAGGATCGTGGGGGAGGGCACCCTCGACCAGGTGAGGAGGTGGGAGGGGGAGGCCCTGGAGGACGTCTTCATGCGCCTCGTGGAGGCGTGAGGCTTGCCCCTGGGCCCCGAGCTGCTCATATTCAAGTCGATGATGAGGGAGGAGTGGCGCCTCCACAAGTCCTTCCAGGGCGCGATAGGCTCCCACGTCTTCCCCGCCGTCATATTCGCCTTCTCCGCCTTCCTCTCCCTGAGCGCCCCGCTCATCCTGGGGAACGGGCTACGGCCTCTTCGTGGGGGCGATGGGCTACATAGGGGAGCAGGTGATGACGAGGCGCCTGGGCCAGGTCAACATGGTGCTCGGGATACCCAGGCTCCTCCCCGTCTCCTTCAGGAGGGTGATGGCGGTCTTCTACGTGAAGGACGCCGTCTACTACGTCCTCTACTCGATCATACCCCTCGTCCTGGGCGCTGCCGTGGGAGCCCCCCTCGCCGGGGTCTCGCTGCTCACGGTAGGCCGGCTGGGGCTCACCGCGTTCCTCGCCTTCATGACAGGAATGGGGGTCAGCTTCCTGCTCTCGGCGGCCCACATCAGGTCGAGGACCCTGCTGGGCTCCCTGATGCTGCTTCTTGGATGCTCCGTCGCCTCCGTCTGGCCCCTGGGCGCCCTCAGGGCGGGGGATCTGCTCCTACCGCTGGGCTACTGGTACGGTCGCGACTCCCTCTACTTGCTGTCCTCCGCCGCCGTCGCGCTCCTCCTCTCAGCGGCTGGCATCCTCTTGATGAGAGAGCGCTTCGAGGCGCCCCAGAGGGCGAGCGTGGAGATGTTCGCGCCGGTCCTGGGGAGGCTCTCATCTCTGGGAGACTTGGGGGCCCTTCTGGCGAAGGAGTGGGTGGAGCTCCGGAGGGGGGGCGCCCTGGGGCCCGTGGTGGCGGGGTACATCGCCCCCCTGGTCGTGATCTACGCCATGGTCTGGCTGCTGGGGGAAGGGCTCGGGGTCCTCATCTACTTCAACGTGGTCTTCTACGGGGGCTTCGTCGGCTTCCTGGGGGTGACGGTCTACTCCTGGATCAACAACCTGGAGTGCAACGAGTTCCTGAACGTCCAGCCCGTCAGCGTCGACGACGTTGTGAGGGCGAAGCTCGTCCTCTACTTCGCCCTGACCTTCAGCGTCTCCACGTGCTACGTGGTGGCTATCGGCTTCTTTAACGGGGAGCTGGGGCTCCTGGGGCTGGCGCTGCTGGCGTCCCTCTCGAACACGATCTACGTGGGGGCGGTGACCTCCCGGCTGACGGGGCTCTGGACCAACACGATGCTCTTCGACGCGAAGGTGCTCTCCAAGTTCGCCGCCTGCGTCGTCCCACCGCTGGTGGCCGTGCTGGTGGCCTCCTTCATGATAGGAAGCGCCCCCTCCGCCGCCGCTGCCCTGCTGATCGGGGTATCAGCCGCCATACTGATCGCCTCGCTCCCCATCCTCAGGAGCCTGAGGAGCAAGTGGTCGGGTCACCGGTTCTCCTTCGCCAACAACCCCTAGCAGCCGGGGCCCCGCCTCCGCCTACTCGTTGTACCTTCTCCAGTTGCCGTGCCACTCGAAGAAGACGGTCCTCAGTATCTTGGGTAGCCTGTCCTCCTCCCCGGTGTAGATGAAGCCCGTGAAGCTGCCGGAGTTGACCTTGACCACGGCGTGGACCCGGTGCCCCTCCTTGAGCTCCCTCAGCTCGACGTCGGAGTACCTCTCCGCGGTGTCCAGCAGGAGGAAGCCCCTACCCAGGACCGCAGCGTAGGCGCCCGGGAACTCATCCCTCACGTCCCGGGGGACTCCGAGGATCTCCTGTAGAGCCGCCAGCGACCTCCCCTCCAGCGCCTGTCCAGAGGGGAGAAGGATGACTGAGGACTCACTGGCGTGGAGAACATCGGCCGCCACGGGCTCCTGCACCAGGGCTCCCCAGCAGGTCGTGGCGGCGGGCAGCAAGGGTGAAGCGTAGAGGTGGGCCCCCCCGACCACGACGTTGCAGCCCGTGACGAGGCCAGTGTCCCAGTAGGGGTCGGCGAGGCACCTGTCGGGAGGCACGATCTCCGCCCTCACGCCCCGGTCGGATAGCTGGTCGATGAGGGCCCTCAGCTCCCCGTAGAGCCCCCTCTGCCGGGACTCCGCGGCCGCCAAGGCCTCCCTGACGTCCTCCTCCAGGATGTTGGCGGCCCCCATCATCGACCTGAAGAAGCGGGCCTGGCACTCGAACCCCTTGAGCTCCAGGGCCGCGGCTACCCCGGTCTCCCCCCTGCTGACCCTGAGAGCGAGCTCGTCGAGCACCTCTCGGAGGCAGGCCTCGAAGTCTTCCCGCATCTCCCTTATGTGGGCTCCCATGCCTTCAGGCTTGATCGGGATTCTATTTATAACCTGTTCCCCGATCTGATGTGTATTCGCGGGGTGGCTGGTCGTGTTCACTGGGGAGGAGCTGAGGAAGATCGTCGACTCCCACATCAGGGGGAGGGAGAGGCTGGGAGAGCAGGCGGGGGGGAGCGGGCACCTGGGATACGTCTCGTACGCGCTGGGGGAGATAGGCGAACCCGTGAGGGGGGAGGGGGGCGTCTGGGAGATCCCCTACTCCTACAAGGGGGGCGTCTGGGAGATCCCCTACTCCTACACGGTCTTCGTGGAGACGGAGTTCACCTACTACCCGGACAACCCGCCCCACGAGTACAGGAGGGAGGCGGTCGCGCGCGTCGACGACGAGGGCGGAATTCTGGAAGGCCAGTGACTGCACTATTCTCTGACCTATCGACCGCTGTCTTGGCCTGGAAGCGCCAAGAAAGTATATTAAACATTACATAAAGTAAAGTTTATATTACTCTTTGTTAAATAGATTTTACAGAGGTGACGTGTTTGGACGCAAGCGCGTACTGGAAATACCAGATGGTGGCGATGGCGGCCGTTGGGTTCCTGATGGGCCTGGGTTTCATGCAGGACAACACCGTCCTGATCATGATCGCGCTGGCAATAGCCGGCTCGTCCATCTTGTTCCTGAGGCGGAGGGTCGAGGAGCCGCTCTACGACGAGAGATCCGCCAGCGTGAGCAGGAAGGCCTCCGCGGCGGCTTTCTCCGCCTTCACTGTGGGGTCCCTGGTCGTCTCAGCCCTCCTCTTCTACCTGGGCAACGTCTCCGACCCCGGGTACCTCCAGTGGGCCTACGGCATGGCCTTCATCGTCTGCGCCCTGATGATCTTCCGCCTCATCTTCTGGATCTACTACACCTGGAGGCTGGGCGGTTAGGCGCCATGGAGACGAAGCTCAAGGTCTACAGGGCGATGAGGGACATGACCCAGGAGCAGCTAGCCCGGGAGGTGGGGGTGACCCGCCAGACGATAATAGCCATAGAGAAGGGGGACTACAACCCCTCCCTGGAGCTGGCATTCAGGATCGCTAGGTTCTTCGAGGCGAGCGTCGAGGACATCTTTATCTATAATTCTAATTAAAGGAAGAGGTGGAGCTCAATGGAGGCGCATAAGGGGCGGGCCGTGGTGTTGAGGTCGGTGTCCAAGTCCTTCGGGCAGATTCAGGCCGTGAGGGACCTGGACCTGGAGATCGGCAGTGGGGCCGTCTACGGCCTCCTGGGGCCCAACGGCTCCGGGAAGTCGACGGTGATGAGGATGATCATAGGGCTGGTGAGGCCCGACTCGGGGAGCATCAGGGTCTGCGGCGTGGACGCGGGGAGGGACCCCATGGCCGTGAAGAGGCTCGTGGGCTACGTCCCCGAGGAGCCGCACATGTACGAGTACCTGACGGGCTTCGAGTACCTCGACTTCATCGGGGACGTCTACGGTCTGGAGCGGGGGGCGAAGCTGGCCCGGATCGAGGAACTCCTCGCCGCCTTCGGGCTGGAGGGGCGGGAGAACGACATGATCAGCGGCTACTCCCACGGGATGAAGCAGAAGACGGCGATCATCGGCGCCATCCTCCACAGGCCGAGGCTGCTGGTCTTCGACGAGCCCCTCTCCGGGCTGGACCCCAAGTCGGCCCGCATAGTGAAGGACCTGGTCCACAGGCTGGCGGGGGAGGGGGTGACCACCGTCTTCAGCACCCACGTCATGGAGATCGCCGACGCCGTCTGCGACAGGGTCTGCGTCCTTTTCGGGGGGGAGAAGGTGGCTGAGGGGTCGCCCGGGGAGCTCCGGGAGCTGGCGGAGATGCCCGACTCGACCCTGGAGGAGGTCTTCCTCACCCTGACGAAGGCGGAGGACGTGAGGCAGATAGTCGAGGCCCTGGCTGGCTAGGCGGGATCCACGTGAGATTACGGACTGCCATTCGCCTCGCCTCTGTGATCGCCCTCGCCTCGACGAGGGGAAGGAGGAGCGGCCGGGCGGCCGGGAGGCTCTCCAAGTACCCCGTGACGAACCTGCTATTCTCGGCGGCGATCTTCCCCCTGGCGTTCCTTCTGGTCCTCCCCTTCATCAGAGGGCCGGGTGGAGGTGATCCCTTCCTGGCTCTCCTCTACTCCCAGGCCATGATCTCCCTGCCCTCCTTCCTGGCCTTCCTGTCGATGATGTACAGCTTCATGACGGAGTTCAGCCAGTCCGCCACGGCTGCCTCCACAGACATGGTGAACTGGCTCCCCATCACTGTGGGGGAGTTCGTGCTGGGCTCCTCCCTGACCACGATGTACTTCATCTCCCCGATTGTCTCGGCCCTCCTAGGAGCCTCTCTGGCGCTGGCCTTCGCCACCGGGATGACGGGCCTCTGGGCGTTCAGCGGCCTCCTGGGGCTCCTGGGCTGCCTCCTGGGGGCCTTCAGCCTGGAGGTGGTGAGGGCGCTGCTCAACCGGACATCGCAGGCCCTCTCCCGGAGGGGGGGCCACTCCGTCCTCGTGATCCGGATGATCCTGAGCGTCCTACTCTTCGCGACCTTCTCCATCATATTCAACGTCAACTTCCTGACGAGGATCGTGGGCTGGTTCGCAGGGAGCATAAGGGGAGCCTGGATCGTGCCCCTCCTCTGGCCCTCACTAGCGATCCTCAGCCACCTAGAGGGAGACCTGACGGGGGCCCTCGCCTACTCGATCCTCAGTCTCGCCCTCACGTCGGTTTTCTTCTGGTTCGGATTGGTGCTCAGGGCTAGGTACTGGGCTCCCGAGCCGGTCTCCGTCCGTCTGGAGCCGACCAGGAGGGGCGCCAGGGGGCGTGGCCTTCTGGGGGGCCTGGGCTTCACGGGGGCCGAGGCTGCCCTCATCAGGAAGGATCTCCGCTCCCTAGTGCGGAGGCGGGAGATGGTGAGCCTCCTCTCCTTCCCGGTGATGATGACCCTGATGGCCCTGATCAACAGCGGGCCCAACGCGCTGTGGGACCCCGCCTCTGGATTTGAGACCAAGCTCGGCTTCCTCGCCCAGATAGGGGTTGGGGTGATCTTCTTCGCGAACTACGTCGCCCTCTCGGGGATGGGTCAGGAGGGGGAGGCCTTCGGCAACCTCCGCACGGCGCCCCTGGAGGCCGCGGCGGTGGCGAGGGCGAAGGCGTTCGTGGCCCTCCTTCCCTCGCTGGCTGGCTTCGCGGTCATCATCGCCCTCTACTTGGCGTTCGTCGGGGGAGAGTGGGTGACAGCTTTCTCGATCGGGGTGGTGGGGCTCTCACTGCTGGTGGAGGCCTCCCTCCTGGGGCTGGCGGTGGGCTCGCGCTTCCCCGACTTCCGGGAGACGCCCAGGGCCCGTTTCTTCACCTTCGAGGGAGGGATCCTGAGCTTTATTGCCTTGATTCCGGCCGCTTTGTTGACCGTGGCCCCGGTCTACCTCAGTGATGCAATGAACCTCCTGAGCCTGCCAGCGGCGACCGTGGTGTCCCTGGTGTTTGCCTCAGCGGTCTCGGTCCTGAGCTACAGGGTGGCGGTGTCGGGCGTGGAGAGACTGCTGAGAAACGCCTCGTCTTGAGGACTGAGCGAGCTGCCCACGGCAACCTTCTACACCAAACAACGATGAGGTTTTGAACTAGCAAGTCATGCTGCACGAAGCCGGGGGTCTTTAAAGTTCTTTTTTGCGTGAGTCGCTGGCTAGCGAATCTTTCTGTACCTTGAACTCCGGTAAGATCGACATCTGGGCGGCCACAAGGAAAAAAGTTGGTTGCAGCGCTGATTTCATTGCTTTTTACGTCGCAGATGAACGATGAGTGGCAGGAACACGCAGCAGAAGAGGACCGCTATCCATACAGCTTCGGGCGTCTCAATTCACCGTTTCTACCATTCTTCAGATAAATCTAATAAGGCCTCCTCAAGCCTAATATGGGCATTCCGTAATTCGTCTTGATCCCAAAGACGCTCCCCGCGTTCAACAACATCCTCTGTGTCTTGCACTCCCCTCCTTCGCCGCTAGAACCAGAAATGCGGCCTAGCACTTCGATCCCACACCAACGCCCGATCCAAAAAAAATCAGAAAGAAACGAAAAAATAACCCGGCCAAGTGAATCTACGATCCCTACTAAAAAAGAAGGAGAAAAACGCCCCCAAGAAAATACCGGGGAGCCAACAAAGATCCAAAAACGGATATGTCATGTGAAGACAGCACCCAGTTGGAAGGTGCCCTCCGACGAGCGCTTACGTATTCACCGCCGTCATTTTGAGCTCCTATCGTTCGCCTCTGACATGTGCTGCTGACATATCTTCCAGCTCCCGCCGCGTCTCTCCAGAACTCCCGTCCATCGTATGTCTTTGGCGCCCCAGGGCACCCCATCAAACTCGCCTTCATCGTCCACTATAGCTGAGAACCAGGCTACATCTCCCGTCTTCGAGATCACAATTCTCAGGTCTCTGATGTCAAATCCCTTGGCCTTGTTCCGTGGGTTCATCCACCTGTCCAGATATGTTTCGAACTGGCTCCATCCCACGACGGTGCTCTTGGAGTCTGGATAGAATGTGAAGAAGTCATCGTCTTTCGCAAATATGCTTTCGAAGAGCGCTCGATCTTTGGTCATCGCCCATCCGAAGGAATCGTGGATTATCTTGGTGATCTCGCGCTCGTCGTTTGTCTCATCGGGATTGGGCAAGACTAATCACTCTCCGAGATCCTTTCGTCGAGGGTCGCCTTGGCTTTTGTCCAGTCTGCCATGTGCCACGACTTCCACTCTTTATGGAGCTTGTCGCACGGATAATCCCGGCAATCGGCGCATATCTCGAAGCCGTGGCTCAATCCGCATTCTCTGACCCCGCATCCGTTGCAGTACTCGTTCAGTCTGTCGCTCTGGCAGCCCCCGCACTCTATGTCCTGGGGCCTGTAGTAGGTGCCGTGGTTTTCCCCCCATTTCTCGGCCAGCCCCATGAGGGCCTCGTAGTCCTCATTACGGGTGGCAATGAACGCTTCGCATCCTGCGCAGTCCAGCCCGCAGTATGCGATCATGGGGGATTCTCTCCCATCCTGAATTTTGCGCATATTCGAATCATGGCTCACTCCTCTACCCGCTCCAGCTTGAAGACCACGGTCCTCTTCCCGTCCGTGCAGGACGAGAACATGGTCCCCGGTCTGCCTATGAAGGGGAAATCCCCGCCCATCCAGAGGTGCGCTAGGTCCCGGTAGATGTCGTCGTAGGCCCAGCTGCAGAAGCCCTCCGGGCAGTCCATGCTCTCCATCATGAATACCTGGCCGGGGTGGTGCTGATGGCACGGGGAGATGTTGCTATCGAGATGGTCTGGGACCTCGTCTCCGAAGATCTCCTCGTTTGTGAAGCACCTCACGACCGTGACTTTGAGCTTAGTCATTTCGGGCACCTACTCAACCCTCTCAAGCTTGAAGATGACCGTCGCTGTGCCGTCCGTGCAGCTGTAGTAGTTGGGGGTTCCGCTCCTTCCCGGTCGGGCTGCCGATCCACAGACGCGCCAGGTCCTTCTGGATGTCGGCGTAGGCCCAGTTGCAGAACCCCTCGGGGCAATTCAGGTTCTCCATGACGAACTCCTGCCCCTCGGGGTGCGTCGCGCACGGGCTCCTGAACGTCTCGGTGAAGTGGTCGGGCACCTCGCCGCCGAACACATCCTCGGCGGTGAAGCCCTTCACCACCGTTATCTTCATGCGCTTCATTGACCAAACCTCCAAAATGCCTCAGACAGAGCCAGCGAAAATACCTACAGAATCCCCATGAGTATTTCCCTCAGTCTGTCTAAATAACGTTCAGTGTGAGCTTCTTATAAACCTGCTTCAAGAAGAGCCATTGAAAGATATTACCCTTTTTTTAGTAGATCCCCTTCGTCGCCGTCAAAAGGAGGGTTGACGGATTCATGTCTCCGAGGCAGGAGAAGGAAGCGAGAATAGCCCCTAGAAAGATCGGGAGCACCCAGAGTACCATCGCGAAAAAACCAACATAACTGCCACAGTAAATACCACAGGAGAATCCCTATTCCCAGCCACCATCGAATCGCAACCCCCGGAAACCGCCCCAAGTGGCCTCGCTCATAAACTGAAAAAGCGGGCCCGGTGGGACTCGAACCCACGGTCGCCGGCTCCGGAGGCCGGCGCATTATCCACTCTGCTACGGGCCCAGCACAAAAAAAAGACGCAGCCAACAGCATTAAAGCATTTCTCACCACCACAGAGAACCCCCAACAGGACGCCGCAGCAGTAAATATTGTAATTTCAGGCGAGTCTAAAAGGTTAAATGGACAACAGGAGATAGATTTCACCCCAATTAAAAGAGAGGTGCCACAATAGTGAAGGAGATCTCAGCCCTCCTGGAGGAGACCGTCGACTACGTCCAGTTCCAGTTCACCACGATACTAGGCGACCTCAGGGCCGTCGAGTTCCCCGTAGAGATCTGGGAAGAGATGAGCGAGGGAACGGGCGTAGACGGCTCCTCCCTCGGATTCCTCCCCATCGAGCAGAGCGACATGAGGGTTACCCCCGTACCAGGCAGCCTAGCAATCCTTCCCTGGGAGCCCCGCGTCGCCAGGTTCCTCTGCGACATCACGGACAACAGCAACCGCCCCCACCCCTCCTGCCCCAGGGCGACCCTCAGACGAGCCATAGCCGAGGCCGAGGAGATGGACCTCCAGTATAGGACCCGCCCCGAGCTCGAGTTCTACCTCGTCGACAAGGACTGCAGACCCCTCGACGCAGGAGGCTACATGGAGACCGGCCCCCTCGACGGGCTCGCCCCCCTCAGGCGCAGCATCACAGACTCCATGCTCGCCCTCAACGTCGGCCTCAAGACAATCCACCACGAGAACGGCCCGGGCCAGCACGAGGTTGAGCTCACCCCCGAGGAGGCCCTCCGCCAGGCCGACAACGTCCAGACGGCCAAGCTCGCGGCGAAGACCGAGGCCTCCCTGGCTGACGCCGTCTGCACCTTCATGCCCAAGCCCCTGCCCGACGAGGCCGGCAGCGGGCTCCACATCCACCAGTTCCTGACGCGCGACGGTACAAACGCCTTCGCCGACCCAGATGAGGGCGTGAGCGAGCTCCTGAGGCACTTCGTCGGTGGGATCTTTGAACACGTCGACGCCATGTCCGCCCTCCTCAACCCCACCACCAACTCCTACAAGCGGCTCGTCCCCGGCCACGAGGCCCCCGTCTACAAGTCCTGGGGGGTCGGGAACCGCACCGCCCTCATAAGGATACCTGGATACGAGAGGAGCGCAAGGGTCGAGTATAGGGCCACAGACGGGGCCTCCAACATCTACCTCGCCTCGGCCCTCCTCCTCGCCGCGGGCCTAGACGGCGTCAGGCGCAGGACGGAGCCCAACCACCCCACCACGGAGAACATCGAGAGGATGACACCCAGCCGACGCAGGGAGCTCGGGATAACACAGCTGCCATCCTCCCTGGAGGAATCCCTGGAGCACCTGGAGGGAAGCGAATTCATCAAACACGTCCTCGGTAAAGAGATGATCGAGATCTACAAAGACGTCAAGCTTCGGGAGATAAAGCGCCACCAGGAGGCCAGGGCCAAGGGGCCCGAGGCCGAGAGGCGGTGGGAGCTCGACTCCTACCTCGTCAGATCCTGAGAACCGGCCTCACTCAGTGCGCACAGGCCCCCGTAGGACTCCCGCAGCAGCTTCTGGGCTCCCTCTACGATGACAGGGCCCACCCCCTTCACCTCCGAGAGGGGCCCACCCAAGCGCTTCGTCTTTCCGCTCCTGGAGACGACAACCTCCGCCGAGCCAAGTTCCTCCATCACTCTGAGGGGGTTGTCGAATTTCCGCAGGAGCTCCTCCGCCAGAGTAGTCCCTATCTGGGGCAGGCCCGAGAGGAGGAAGACCTGCTGCCGGTCGAGGGGCATCGACCTGTCCAGGCTCCTCAGCTGGACGGGCCTCTCCTCCTTCGCCTGCTCCCTGTACGCCAGCCTGTGGAGGAGGACCGAAGTGGAGTCAGGCCCCTCAGTCGGCAGGACGGAGACCCCGTAGTCGAGCACGAGGCTGCTCAGGGCCCCGTAGACAGAGGACTCCCTCATCCTGCTCCTCCTCAGAGCCCTGGAGAGACTCCCCTCCAGCACCACAACAGGCCTCTCGTAGGCCTCGGCCATTCCCCGGGCCTGCTCGAAGAGGCGCCCGTCCCTCACGCTCCCAAGGAAGTCAGAGGCCCCCTTCCTCTCCACGCCGCACCTGTCGGAGACCACGTAGTCGCAGACGTCCAGCCTCCTCACGTCCACCTCGAAGCCCGAGAGCCTCAGGTAGTTGAGTATGTCCCTCCTGGCCGAGGCCTCGTTGCTGTCGACGCAGATGCGCAGGCCCTCAGCCATCCTCCGCCACCTCGAAGCTGAGCTCCACTCTAGACGGCCCCCCCACGCCCTTAAGGCTCCTCACGAAGCCGAGGACGACGTTGCTGAAGGCCGTCTGAACGAAGGGGCCGAGGGCCACCTCATCCCCGTCCACCCTGAGGCTGAAGCCCGATCCCATAGCCACGCACCCGATGGCGTCCGCCTCCCCTGCCAGGATGGCTCGGGCCATGCCCCCACAGTCGCCGTGGCCGCAGCCCCCGCAGTCAAGCCCGGGGAGCAGGGGGAAAGCCCTGGCCTCGACGACGTCCGCCAGTAGGCCCGGGCCGTCGATCGGTATCACGGGGACGCCGCTTCCATCGATCTCGACGCCGGGCATCCTCGCGATGGCCACCTCCAAGCCGTCGGAGAGGGATTCCATGTCGCTCGCGCTCCTAGGGACGACTATCTTCGGCGTGATTTCCAACGTCTTCAGCCCCTCTATGACGACGATATCGAGGCCACCTAGCCTCTCCACGGCCTCCCTCACCGTGAGATATCTGTCGTAGAAGACGGCGGCGCTCCTGTCGTGTATTATCGCGGTGGCTTTTGAGCCGGCCTCCCTGTGACGCCAGGTGTCCTTCCCCGGGGTGTCCAGCCTCACGTCGTCGGCTGTGTGCTTCACGGTGCCGACGCTGAACCCCCGGCCTGTCAGCTCCCTGACGAGGGACTCGACGACCCTGGTCTTCCCCGAGTTCTTGTATCCGATGACGGATACGACTCTTGTTCGAGCCATTTCGCACTCTTATATCGGGGGACTCCGGGTTATATTCTTCTCTACATCGTCGCAGGATATTATATGCCCAGGGGGCGAGTATATGGGATGGTGTCTCTCAGCTTCTACGGCGGGGTAGGGGAGATAGGCGGGAACAAGATCCTCCTAGAGGATGGGGGAGCCAGGGTCTGGCTCGACTTCGGCCAGTCCTTCACCATGGGAGA